>Ga0209643_1001906_pt1 | contig 16017 bp, 12 predicted proteins | sample AutmiccBRH37_all_FD_187383 | JGI IMG/M metagenome (GOLD analysis project Ga0209643, IMG submission 187383) | Deep subsurface microbial communities from Mt. Terri, Switzerland - Autotrophic microbial communities BRH/37_all (SPAdes) (version 2) | ecosystem: Environmental > Aquatic > Deep... | reverse complement strand
TGCCGATCGAAAACCTTGTCGGCAAGGAAAACGAAGGCTGGACCTGCGCCAAGTTCCTGCTTGCTCATGAGCGTTCCGGAATTGCAGGCGTCGCGCGCTCCAAGCGCGGCGTCGAAAAACTCCGGGCCATTGCCAGCGAGGAACTCGTCGATGGCGAGCCGCTAATCAAATCCGGCGATTTTGCCCGCAAGATCAGCCAGCTCGAAATTGACCTGACGGCGCTGGAATTCACGGAACTGCGCACACTTGCCTCTGAATCGGCAGGTAAAGGCCCGGGACCGGAAAGCTCGATCCTCAAGATCAAGGGAACCGAGATCCAGCAGCGTCTGACCGAGCTGACGCTTGAGGCGGTGGGTAATTATGCCGAGCCGTACACAGCTGGCATGGAGCCGGACGGCTCCAACGAACGGGGAGTTGGTCCGGACCACTCCAACTTCGTGGCAGAGACATATTTCAACATGCGCAAGACGTCGATCTATGGCGGATCGAACGAAATTCAGCGCGGCATTATCAGCAAGATGATCCTGGGCCTTTAGGGCACACGGGGCAGGGAGAAAAGTACATGGATTTCAATTTCACCGAAGAGCAGACCATGATCCGCGACAGCCTTTCGAGGCTGATCCGGGAGCAGTATGATTTCGACACACGCCGCAAGGTCGTGGCGTCGAAGGATGGCTGGCGTCCTGAAATGTGGGCGCAGTTTGCCGAGCTTGGACTGCTGATGGCGCCGTTCAGCGAAGAAGATGGCGGCCTCGGCGGCGGCCCGATCGACGCAATGGTCGTGATGGAAGAGTTCGGCAAGGGACTGGTTGTCGAGCCCTACCTTCCAAGCGTCGTGTGCGGTGGTGGTTTTCTGAAACGGGGCAGCGATGCCCAGAAGGCTGAGCATCTGGCCGGCATCATGTCTGGCGAGCAGATTTTTGCGTTCGCCTATGCTGAACCACGTGGCCGCTACAATCTTGCCGATCTCGAGACGACCGCCAAGAAAGATGGTGCCGGCTTCAAGATCAATGGCCACAAGGCGGTTGTCATTGGCGCGCCATGGGCAACACATTTCGTGGTCACCGCCCGCACATCCGGCGGACGCCGCGATACCAAGGGTGTCACGGTGTTTGTCGTCGCGAAGGATGCCAAGGGCGTCTCGACGCGCGACTATCCAACGGTTGACGGACGGCGTGCGTCGGAAGTGTATTTCGAGGACGTGTCGGTTGGCGCGGATGCCGTCATCGGCGAAGTCGACAACGGTCTGCCGCTGGTGGAACTCGTGACGGACGAGGCGATTGCCGCCCTCTGTGCCGAAGCGTGCGGTGCGATGAAAGTCGCGCATGAAATGACGGTTGAGTATTCGCGCAATCGCAAGCAGTTCGGCGTTGCCATCGGCAAGTTCCAGGTCCTGCAACACCGCATGGTGGATATGTTCATGGAGCATGAGCAGTCTGTGTCCATGACGTACATGGCCACGCTGAAGCTTGATGAAGATGACGTCACGCGGAAGAAGGCCGCCTCCGCTGCAAAGGTACGGATCGGCCAGGGCGGACGCTTTGTCGGCCAGCAGGCGATCCAGATCCATGGCGGCATGGGCATGACCGACGAGATGGCCGTCGGCCACTATTTCAAGCGCCTGACCATGATCGATGCCGAGTTCGGCAATGTCGATCATCACCTGAAACGCTATACGGAACTGTCGGCCGCTGAAATGCAGGTTGCGGCTGAATAGCTGCGGTATCCGAAGCTAGACCGGGCGCTATCCGTACAGTTCCTGTTCCTTGACGGATAGAATTGACGTGAGAACGCCTGAATGGAAGACGGCCCTCAGGAGCCAGAAATTACGCTGGTTGCTTGAAAAGACCGCAATCAGTGTGCGGACCATGCAGTAGGCAATTTTCAGGATTGTCACACACAGTGAAACGGCCGCCTTGATGAGGGATAATCTTCCTCTTTCAAGGCGGCCGTATGTGATTCCGGACCTGAACCGCCGCTTTGCGATCCATGCGAAACCAAGGCGGGACGGATCAACAGGTTCGAAGACTTTGGCTGTGTCGGAAACGGCGAATTTGCCACCATCCCGCCAGGCCCGGAAGAAGAACTCAGTATCTTCGCCTCCGGTGCGGCCTTTTTCCAACAGGAAGCGCTGGTCGTGGAAGCAGGGGGCATGTATCTGTATAAGGGCGTTGCATGTATGGCCGGTCTGCACGATTCTATTGCGGGCTGTCGGCACATTGGAGTGATAATCTCCCTGCCTTATCCAGGCTGGCGCTGTATCGGGATATTCGGCAATGGCCGGTCCGAAGACAGCATCATAGGGCCCGGACGCAAGCAGGGCGTGCATATCAGCGATCCAGGTGGGCGGAGCCACCTCGTCATCATCGATGAAAGCCAGGAGATCGCCGGTCGCCGCGTCCAGACAGGCGTTCCGGGCAATCGAGATGTTCCGGCTGGGCGCATGGACATACTGGACCGGAACCGGCAAATCCTGCGCAATTCGGGTAACCAGTTCCTGCGCCGACGGCACTTCGTCATTGTCAGCGACGATAATGCGAAGGTCTGAGCCGTCAGGCAGGACCTGATGCCCGAGCGAGCGAAGCGTGTCTGCAAGGGACGCGCGGCGGAACGTGCAGACACAGATATCGATCAACAAGGTATTCTATCCTCAGTGTCTGCCCAGTCAATTTCCGTGGGTTCGTGCAACGGACTGTTCATCAGGGTGCGAGTTTTGTGCCAGATGCAATGCGCCCCGACGGCCTTTCAAACAGAGTGTGTACCCAATGCATCCGCGACGTGGTCGGCGATTGCAAGCGAACTTGTAAGACCGGGGGATTCGATACCAAACAGATGAACGAGCCCGTCATGGCCGTGAAAAGCCGGGCCGTCGATCCGGAAGTCAGCGGAAGGTTCATCTGGACCCGTCAGCTTGGGACGGCATCCTGAATAGTCCGGTACGATCGCACCATCGGGCAGGCCAGGCCAATAGGCTCGCACGGCTTCATAGAATGACGCAGAACGCGCGGCATCCACGCGGTAATTGACTTGGTCGGGGTCATTGTGATCGAGCCATTCAACGTCCGGCCCGAAGCGCATTCGTCCGGTCATATCCAGCGTGACGTGAACGCCCAATCCGCCGGCAACGGGTACAGGATAGATCAGCCTCGAAAACGCAGGGCGCGCCTGACAGCTGAAGTAATTGCCCTTGGCGAGCGCAAATATTGGCAGAAGGGACGTGTTATATCCCTCCATCCGTGTGGCCAGGCGATGTGCGTACAGGCCAGCGCTGTTAACCAGATGACGGGCAATGATTGTGTAGGGCTCCCGTCCGCCTACACTCAGTTCGAACCGGCCATTTGGCAGGATCCGCATTTCCAGCACCGGCGCGTCTAACAGCACATTGCCGCCGTGATCCTCGAGATCGTTCCGGAGGGTGGCCATGAATGTGTGGCTGTCGATCAGACCGGTTTCTTCGGACAGAAGCGCCGTATCGCAACGGAGATCGGGTTCAAGTTCTCTTGCCTCGTATGCGCTGAGCATCCGCAAGCCTTCCACGTCATTTTGCCGGCCTTGAGTGAACAGGGATTCCAGCTTTGCTTGCTGACTGGGATCTGTGGAGACAATCAGCTTGCCGGTGCGTTTGTGCGGGATGTGGTGCTGCGCAAGGTAGGCGTAGAGCTTGCGCCGGCCAGAAACGCACAAGCGATGGCGCAGACTGCCCGTCGGATAGTAGATGCCTGCGTGGATAACTTCGCTGTTGCGCAAGGACGTTCCTGTGCCGATCGCCCGCGCAGACTCAAGGACATACGTTTCGTGCCCGCGGCGAGCCAGTTCGGCGGCGCAGGCAAGCCCGATGGCTCCCGCGCCGACGACGATCATGTCGACTTCCGTCATTAAACGCTGTCCCGCGCGCAACGATGAGGTTCGGTGAGGCGGGTGAGAGGGGAGATCATGAATTATGCAAACGCTTGTTAACAATACGAAATGAACCGATCTTCAGTTCGCATTCCTCCCGATTTCTGGAGGGTCTCAGGGTGACAGTAAACCATGAAGCGTGTAACATTAACCTTCGGTGAGCATGTCGCAATTCTGGACGTTTTTCCTTGGGCTCGACCTCAAGCCGTGATGTGTGAAGGCTTGAATGCTCCGCGCATATGAAACGGTCGGGATAAGCGCAGACGATTTGGCGACACACATAGAATGTGGGTGGGGATGACAGAGAAAGTTTCAATACCGGGTAGTTTTTTCCTGATTTCGGGACGGCGCAGCGACGACCCGCTTCCCCGGGGGTGGCTGATGCGATTGATGAGGAGAAATGCGCCAATCCTCGCAATTTCAGCTATCGTATTCAGCGCATTTTCATCCGTTTCGTGCAAAGAGACTATTCGAATTCGCCGCGTTTGCGACAGTCTGGTGCGTGCGGTGACTGCGCTGGCAGTCGGGGCGCAACAACAGCAGATTAACGGCAAACATGGTCCATGGCTTGCAGCGCGCGGCAAGCTGTTTTGAACTGACACAAAACCATAATTTACCAAGGGAATTGCATTCATGTCGAAATTCAAGCGTTTTTGCCTGCTGAGCGTTGCTGCCAGCAGTGTGATGGCTGCAAACGCAGCCGCTCAGGGCCAGAATTACTATAGCCGCGACAAATACGAGTCAGTGCTGGATCGTCGTCAACCCGCCTACGATCCCGAGCCCATTCGCCTTGGTGCATTTCTGGTTAATTCCAATGCCAGTGCCTCGCTGACCTATGTCGACAACATTCGTGCGACAAACTCGAATGAGGAATCCGGTACCCTCGCCCGGCTAGGCATGGAAGTTGCCGCTCGCACGAACTGGAATGTCCACGAAGTGGGCGTGAATTTGTCAGCGTTTCGCAACGAATACCTTGAAGGCAACGACGAGTCTTCGAACGATTTGCGCGCCCGGTTGCGTGGCCGGCTGGACGTTAACCGTAATGTGTCTGTTGGTGGCGCCGTGTTCATTGAAGATCGGGTCGAAGCTCGAACGGACCTGGCCAATGCTGACGGTCTTGATCGCCCAATCGGAATAACGCGTGTTGGCGCGTCGGTGAATGCGAATTACCAGAGTGACCGGTTCCGCTGGACCAATTTCGTTGAAGTGTCACAAGAAGATTACGAGGATGGCCGCCAGGCGGCATCCGGGATCCTGGTCGATCAGGACTACCGCGACAGAAGTTTTACGGTCGCTCGATCCCGACTGTCTTATGCAGTTTCGCCAAATCTGGCCGTGTATACGCAAGGATCGATGGTTGATCGCTCTTATGACCAAGCTCAATTGCTGGGCGGTGCATTACGCTCGCGCGATTCAAGTGGTTACACGGTGGCCGCGGGTGTCGATTTTGAACTCAACTCGCTTGTCCGAGGTGATATTGCCGTCGGCTACCTGAGCGAGGAGAAGGATGACGATTACTTCAAAGACGTCGATGGCGTGTCGGTGGATGGCCGCATGCAATGGTTCCCGAGCCGGCTGACAACGGTTGGCTTTACTGCAGGGCGCCGGGTTGTCGATATCGGCGTGATCGATTCACCGAGTGCACTTCAAACCAATTTCGGTGCGCGCGTTGACCATGAGCTTCGCCGCAACGTCATACTGAGTGCAGCAGGCAACGTTTCGAGCTATGACTATCAGGAAATCGACCGGACCGACGATGTAAACGACCTGTCGCTGACGGCGGCGTACAAGTTGAACAAACGCGTTCATCTCGAAGCCTTCGCCCGGCACATAGCCCGCGATTCGAGCGGAGGCGGCGTCTTTGGAGACCCTTCATATGACGTCAATCAGATTGGCGTTGGTCTGAAACTTTATCCTTAATATCCCTGATACGTCCTCAGCCCGGTTTACGGCTGAGGCAAAAGTGAATGGTGTAGTGCTTTGACCAAGACGTTTAGTCTGGAAATTCCCTCGCAAGCTGTATCGCAGGGTGGCGATGCCCGCAGCGACATGCCGATTGACTTCAAGGCGTTGGTAGGCACCGTCTATCGCCGCCTCTGGATCATTGTGACCGGCTTTGTCACGACATTCCTGCTTGTTGCGTATGTGACCTTCACGCAGACGCCAATCTACAAAGCAAATGCGATCTTGCAGCTCGATACGAACAGGGAAAACGTCATTGATCTGGGCAGTGTGCTCGGCGGACTGGCTACCAGTACGGCCGTGATAGACACGGAAGTTCGCGTGATGGGCTCAAAGTCGCTTCTTACCAAGGTTGCGACGAAGCTGAAACTTGTGGAAGATCCCGAATTCAACTGGACCCTCGTCGAGCGTAAGCCGAGCATGCTTGATCAGGTCAGGTCTTGGACGGGCCGTGCCGAGAAGGATGTGACGCCCTATGCAAACCTCAGCCCTGATGAACGCGACTCGGCCATTCTTGAGTCAGTTGTCCGTACCTTGGTGGGCAAGGTAAACATCAGTCGCGTCGGGACAACCTATCTGATCAATGTCGAAGTGACGAGCAAGACACCCGAAACGGCCGCGCGGATCGCTAATGCCGTGGCGGACCAGTACCGCGTCCAGCAGTTGGATTCCAAACTCGAAGCGACCCGGCGCGCGACAGCTTGGCTATCCGAGAGAGTGGCTGGTTTGCGCGATGAAGTGGAAGCGAAAGAGCAGCGCGTGGAAGAATTCCGGGCAGCCACCGGGCTATTGTCGGCCCAGGGCGCGACACTTACCGAGCAGCAAATTGCCTATAATACCAACCAGAAAAGCGTGCTGGAAGCCCAGCTGAACCGTGCCCGTGCCCGTTATCAGAGCATGAAGCGGCAGATCGACAGTGGTGCAGGAATCGATGCTATCGCTGAGGTGCTGGATTCTCCCGTCATTTCGAGCCTCAAGGCCCAACGCGCACAAATTTTGCGGCGCGTAGCTGACCTTGAAACGACTCTGGGTCCAGCACACCCCGAGCTCGTTGGCGCACGCAACGAGGCGGCTGACATCGAGCGCCAGATAACGGCGGAAGTAAACCGGATTGCGACAAATCTTGAGAGCGAACTAAAGGTTGCTCAGGACCAGATCAACAGTATCAATTCCAATATCAGCCAGTCGACAGCGCAGCTGCGTGGCAACAATATCAACCTGGTGCGCCTGCGCGAACTTGAGCGTGATGCTGAGACAAGCCGGGTGCTCTATGAAGAGTTCATCAGCCGCTCGAAGGAGACACGCGAGCAGGACGACCTGATTCAGGCCGATGCCAACATCCTTTCGACAGCGTCCGTGCCCGGTGCGCCGAGTTCACCAAAAAAGCTGCTTAACCTGATTATCGGTTGCCTGCTTGGCGGCATCATCGGTGGCGGCCTGGCGCTTATCGCCGAAGTATTCGACATGAAGATCAGTTCGGCCGAAGACATAGAGCGCAAGCTGGGTGTGAATACGATCGGTTCGGTGCCCTTGATCCGCAGCACGAGCCTGTTGCCCTTTTCGCAGGTGAACCCTGCCGACTTCCTCGTGGACAATCCGCTCTCCGCGTTCGCAGAAAGCATTCGCTATCTTCGTGCTGCAATTGCGTTTTCTGATATCGACAGCGAGACGAAAACAGTGGCTGTGACGTCGTCTCTGCCGGACGAAGGCAAGACAAGCCTGACTTTGAGCCTTGGCCGGATGTCCGCAATGTCTGGTTCCCGGACGCTTGTGATAGACGGTGACTTCCGCCGCCGGCAGTTGACTGAGGCCGCCGAACTGTCTCCTGAAATTGGCTTCATCGAACACCTGTTCGGTGCCGGACAGCTGTCGGATGCGATCTGCAAGGATCACAGGAGTATGCTGGACATACTTCCGCTCTCGAAATCAGGTCATGTGCCACATGACGTCTTTGGTACGCGGGCATTCGATGACCTGCTGGCGCGCCTGCGTTCTATGTATGATCTCATCCTGATCGATACTGGACCTCTCCTGTTGATGGCGGAAGCCCGCGTCGTTGCGGGCAAGGCCGACAAGACGATCCTCGTCATTCGGTGGCGTCGTTCGCTTCGGTCTGCGGTGAGGCAGTCGCTACATTTGCTGAAGTCATTCAATGCGGATCTTCTTGGTACGACGCTCAACATGGTCGATCTTAACCGCCGTCGTCATCACAATGATCCCGGCGCGACTTACAAGGCATACAGCAAGTATTATTCGATGGAGACAAAGCGGTCTTTTTTTGGATGGAACAAGACGCCAAAGGATAACTTCACGAAGTCAACCGCGAACTACATTTCGTCTTCGGTGAAAAGCAAAAAAGTGACATTTAGTGCAGAGCCACAGAAAGAAACCTCAGGGCACTAAAGTAGGTTCCTGTGGGGTTTCCGAAGCCGCATGCCCTGGGAACGTCAAAATCGCACTCGGTCATGCGTAAGGTAATGCAATGATCAAGGTGGCATTTTTTGGTCATGATGCGGGTGATGCGGCAGTGCGGCGCCGCGTCCGCGCAATGAGGGATGGAGGTATACGGGTCGTCGGATTCATGATGCGTCGGCAAGACAACGATGCGCCAGAATGGGTTAATATCGATCTTGGCGTCACGCGCGACGGCGCGTTCCTACAGCGGATCGTGCGAATATTTTCGGGCGCGCGCATTGCTGTCGATTCGAGAGATGAGCTTGCGAAAGCTGACGTCATATACGCGCGCAATCTGGACATGCTTGCTTGCGCATTCCTGGCGAAGCTATACGCGAAGCTCGATACTCCAGTGATCTATGAAAGCCTTGATGTACACCGTCTGCTGACGCGCCCTGATTGGATTGGTAAGACCTTTCGGGGGATTGAGAGGCGTCTACTTCGCCGCACGATCGGCCTCGTTGTGAGTTCACCTGGGTTTCTTCGCAATCATTTCGAGAAGCACTATTCTGGTCTGTATCAGCCCTACTTGGTCGAGAATCGCCTGGCGGCAGCGAGCGACTTCGGGCCACGTCCGGATCCGGTTGACACTCGTCCGCAAGCGTCAAATCCAGATGCGCCACTCAGGCTGGGCTGGGTCGGCAATTTGCGATGCCAAAGGTCATTCGACTTATTATGCGCGTTGGCCGATCGCTATCCGGACCAGCTCGATATCAGGCTGCATGGCCAACCGGCCCGAATAGAAATCCCTGTCTTTGAGCCTGAAATTGATGCCCGCGCGAACATGTCGTTCGGCGGAGCTTACCGGTCGCCCGAAGATCTAGCGACCATTTATGGCGGATTGGACGTGGTGTGGGCAGGCGACTTCATGGAAGCGGGCTTCAATTCCAGCTGGCTGCTACCCAACCGGATTTACGAAGGGGGTTACTATGCTACCCCAGCGATTGCACCGGCGGGCACCGAAACGGCAGCATGGATCAACCGACATGATTGCGGAATATCCGTCGAAGAACCGCTGGATGAAACCTTGCCTGAACTATTTGAAGGTATTCTGAACGATCAGAGCAGGTTGGCTGCCTGTCGGAGCCGGTTGCTTGAGATGCCAGATGACGTGTTTATCGAGCCGAACGGGTTTTTTGTGGAGGTATTGGAGCGAGCATTAACCACGGCACGCTCAAAATGAACATGGTGCAGCCCATTCAGGTCAACGACAAGCAAGCGCTGGAGTTTGCGAATCTCTACAGCACGGGCAGCAAGGCACCCGTCTGGGAACAGGCGCTTGTGACATTGTGGTTCTTTGTCACCTATTTGCCACTCGATGGCGTCACGCCTATTCGCTACATGCTCGTTCTGTTCTTTGTCGGCATTACAGGAATTTACTACCGAACGATCGTGCCAGTGATCCTGAAATCCTGGCCCTTGTTCCTGTTGCCTATTTTCGGACTACTTTCATTTACATGGTCGGGTTACCCGTCTGATGCGATCCGGTCGGGGGTTTTGATGCTCCTGACACCGTTGACGATCGTTGTGATTGCGGCTCGGCTAAATACGCGCCAAGCGCTTCGCTGCCTCATGTTTGCAGGCATGATAACCACAATCTACTCTGTCCCTCTCATGGACACATTCATCTTTGGCGGGCCGTACGAGTCTAAAAATCTCTTCGCCATACAGATGCTATTCGCCATGCTGTTGAGCCTGGTTACAGTTCTGAACGAAAAAGAGTTCTTGTGGATCCGCCTGTTGGCATTGCCGTTCGTGCCGGTCTGCTTTGTGTTCCAATATATGGCCGATTCTGCCACGTCCCTGGTCTTTGCGGTCGTGGGCATCCTCGGTCTGGTAGGCATGAAGTTTTTCTGGATCAGCATAAGCCGTATTCGTCACTTGCGCTCATCAATGATGATGCTCGCAGGGGTCATCGTTCTGATAACAGCGATCATCATACTCAATATGCCTGAGAACACGATGATGCAGGACTTTCTTAGACTTGTAGGCAGGGATTCCACATTTTCCGGTCGGGCTGAGATCTGGCGGCAGGCAGAACTGGTGAGTCAGGAGCATCCATTCATTGGTGTCGGATTGGAAGGTTTCTGGCAGTATGACGTTGGCATGGCGCAAACCATCAACGAGAACGACTTCAAGCCATTCGGCACCAAGCTGACATTCCACAATGCGTATTGGGAAGTGCGAGTGCACCTGGGGTATATCGGTCTGTCACTGTTTCTTCTGCTATTGGCCTGGTGCTTTTACCGCGCCTTGCTGAATTGGTTGAAGGCGCCGACGATGGACCATTCCGCCCTGCTGATAACCAGTGTGATCATTCTGTCATCGACCTTCACGGAATCCTATATCTGGAGTACGTTCAACACGTTGGTGAATCTGTACTATTTTGCGGCTGTGACCACCTTGGGAGCCAGTGAGCGAAAGTTCGAACGCCGCGTACCCGTCATCCGGCGGGAAACGGTCTGACGCCTCTTTCCGCGCCATGCCCACGGGTGTTCGCTTTCAGCGGATCGTGAAACTTGGGAGAGGTCGAAATCTGACGCGATTCAGACGCATTCTTGCCCGATTCCAACCCCAAGGTTTGATATCTGCGCGCGAAACAAGTGATGTCGCTTTAAGCTATCGTTAAAGTTGGATGGTCAGAACAGATAATGATGACACCCACCCCAGCCTTCCCGTCCCGCAGGACTTCCGTCGAGTATTCGCTCGAAGCGCAGATGCGTGGCGACGGGGCAGGTTACAGGGGGGAGGTGGACAGTAAATGGCCTATATGGGCAAGGCTCGTCGTAATCGTAGGGATGAGCGCCCTACTTTGGGCAGGAATCATTTCTGGCGTAATGGCCCTGTTCGGCTGAGGCGATACCTAGCCAAGGCTACAACGAACCACCGTTGACCGACCAATGAACGCCTTTGTCCGAACATTGTGAACCTGCGTCTCCCAAAGCTCGAAAACTCACACAGTAAATGGTTGCGCGGGTCTCGTCTTCAAATTCGGGGGGACCGTGCCATCCATACTGCGCTTTGGAACCCGTCCAGATATTCATTATGATGCGACCGCGTGTTTGCGGTATTTGCCTTTCGGCAGACGTTACGGTTTTCACGAGCTTTTCATCGACAAACCAGCTGACCGAGTCTGGCTGCCAGTCGAAAGCATAGAGGTGGGGGGCGTCGGAAGCGTCAAACGGCAGATCGATATAGATTGAACCTTCGGTTTCTCCATTCGCAAAAATATTCGCGTGAAGCCGATGCGTGTCGTTGCCCAGAAACTCGATGTCAATTTCGTCGTGCGGGTCTCCGAAGGTCGAGTCAGTGTGAGTGAAGAAGGATGAAACAACGCCAGATCCGGATGCCGCCTGCATCACGACTTCATAGTGGCCAAATCCATAGAAGCCGGTCTTTTGGACTTCGGCGCCCGAAAATGGTTGGTGGTCGACGGGTTTGCGATTGATTTCCAAGGAAATACTTGGCGCATGGTATCGAACGTTTTCTTCCACCCAACCGGTCCTGAAGAATGTGGAAGGGAACGTGAAATCTGCAACATACCAGTCTGTTTCGTCAAAGCCGTCAGCAAACGACAAGTTGAAAGACTTGTTGTCGCCACGATCAACGATGACCCTGGGAGATGGTCGAAGCCTAGCATATGTCGCGATGCTCATCGCAACCAGGAGCGCTAGTACTATGCATACTGCGATGACGTTCCTGATGCGATTTTCGGATAGTCGATCCATGCTTGTGGGCACCTGTGTGACCGGTCAGATGGGACGATCCTATCGTGCGCCTTCGGATTTGAATACGGCTGGCACCGTCAGGAGAACGATCTTCACGTCGCCCCAAAAAGACCGGGTACGAACATATTCCACGTCGATCGCGACCCGCTGTGGATAAGACGTGTCGCTGCGACCCGTCACTTGCCACAGGCCCGTGATGCCAGGGCGCACAGCGCAGTACTGCCGGAAGTTCTCGCCGTATTTGGGTATTTCACTTTCGACGATTGGACGAGGCCCAACCAGCGACATGTCACCGCGCAGGACGTTGTAAAGTTGGGGCAATTCGTCAATCGACGTCTTTCGAATGAAATGACCGAGTGATGTGATGCGAGGATCATGGGTCAGTTTTTGCGACTCTTCCCATTCGCGCCGAGCAGCCGGATTATTCTCAAGAAGGTGTTCGAGCCGCTCTTGCGCATCCGGTACCATTGAACGGAGTTTGAAACAGTTGAATGTTTCGCCGTTCAGTCCGAAACGCCGCTGGGCATAGAAGGCCTTGCCACCATCCTGCATGCGGATGGCGACGGCAATGGTGAGTATGAGCGGCGCAACAAAGAGGAGTGCCGATCCCGCGACAAGGATATCAAACAAGCGCTTGAAAAAGAGGGCATGGTCGTCAGCGACCGAGGTTCGAAGGCGGGTCGCTGCGTAAGCGGTGGCTTCTGCCTGCCTCGACGATTTACTTAGTCTCAAGCCCATTCTGGTCCCCTGCAATCAACTAGCGGTTTGCTCACGATGCCGCGTCCACTCGACCCGTTTGCAATTTTCTTACCGCGTTGGAGGCTCAGGCTTATTGCGTTCGCCCCAACCAACGCAATCCTTATAGCTCTATTTTCGCGATTTATTAACTCTTCGCATGCATTTTCCCCTCTTGGGCGAAGTATTAGATAAATATTCATTCACATTAGGCTTTTGGCGTATTTTTTCGTATCGTTGTGATATGTAAGTATCAAATCGCTGACCTGAAATGAAACACGCCCGTAATGATCGATTGATCATCGCGGGCGCAGACGTCTCGATTATCTTTCAGATTTTTCAGTCGAGCCCTAGAAGATGCGCTCTCCAATCCGGAGCGTATCGCCAGGTCTCACGACAGTGTTTGTGTCAAGCTTGAAAGCCGCTTCCTCATTTCCGTCAGCGCTTTTGATAAACACGACCTTTTTGTTGGCCCGATAAGTGAAACCACCTGCTGCTGCTACAGCATTCAGCACGGTTAGCCCGGAATTGAATGGATATTCCCCAGGGCGACCGACCTCGCCAAGAATGTAAAACGGACGATAATTGATCACTTCGGCACTGACCTTTGGATCGAGCAGAAAGCCGCTCGACAGATTGGTCGCGATCTTGGTTTCGAGTTCCTGTGTGCTGATGCCGACAGCCTCCACCTGCCCAATCAGTGGCAAAGAAATGGCACCCGTACCATCCACGACGAACTCCCCCGACAATTCGGGTTGGCCGAACACATTGATACGCAACTTGTCGCCCGTGCCTAAAGTATAGGCAGTATTCGTCTGAGCGGTGGCCGATGCCGTCGGGTCGACGACTTGGCGACTCACGGGGCCTGTCGATTGGCAGGCCGTGGCAAACATGAACATGGCTGCAGTTGCCATGAGCGAAATAGAACGAAGCAGCGACATATTTGAAATCTCCAATCTGTGGCGACGATTTGAAGCCAGAGTGTTTCAGTCTGACACAGTCACGTGGTCAGGAAAGTTACGTCCTCACCAATGAGTTTTACGGCCGAGAGCTTACCGCTCAGGAACGCACCCGTGTCCAGACCAATACGGCGATTGTCCCGGTAGACTCCCTCGGCGGGCGTGTGTCCATGAACAATCAGATGCGAAAAATGCCGAGAGTCGTCAAGAAATTCGTCGCGGATCCAAAGCATGTCGCGCGTGCTTTGCTCGTGCATTGGTTTGTCCGGTCTGAGGCCCGCATGAACGAAAAAATAGTCGCCAGCGGAATGGTAAGGCTTGAGCGCCTGGTAAAACGCCAAGTGGTCCGGCGGCAGGCGCTCGCGGAAGGCTGCCCATAGCTTGCTCCAGGCCGCCCGAGCATCAGCCATCGCCTCATGGGATCCTAGGCTGCCACGCGTGTTCGGTGGCTGGAAGCCGTAGGAATAGAGTGTCTCGCCGCCGCCATAGCGAACCCATTGGCTGCCGAATGACTCATCGTCGAGGAATTTTAGGAGGGCCTCTTCATGGTTACCCATCAGGAACACTGTCTCGAACTTGCCAAGGCGGTCGCTCAACAACAGTTCAATCACATCGCGAGACTGCAATCCGCGGTCGATATAGTCTCCCAGGAATACGATTGTCGCGCGCGTACCATTGGGCAAGTTGGTCGCATCTTGCTCGATCTCGACGATCAGGCGTTCCAGCAGATCGCAGCGGCCGTGAATATCGCCGATAGCATAGATGCATTCGCCTTCCGGCGCTGCTGTCACCCTCGTGATGTTCGCAACTGCGGTAGATTCAGCTTCTGGCGCAGTATCAAGCGACTGCCCGACCCTGTCTCGAATTCTCGCGCGCAGGGAGGTCGCCGACCGGGTCAGGCGCCCGAACTGGTCGAGAAAAGACCTTTGCAAGAGTTGAGGTAATCGAGACATGGCGGCTTTCTAGCAAGACTCCTTATAGTCGTTTCAGGATAAAAACCAATTTCCGGTGTACTGAATTTATCTTGGTCCCATAAGGGATTGTTTGATGAATCCTGCAGCCCAGCTCATGTGCATGATGCCAGAGGCTGCACCAGACAGAAGCCCGCACGGCGATCTTTTGGTCAGGCACATAAACACAGAGGCAATGGCTAGAATGAGAAGATAGCCAGTCGGGAGCAGCAGGCCGATCGGGGTGAGGGGGGCGACGAGCAGGCCTCCGAGCGAGCCAAGCAGGGCCAGAACCGGCAACATCTGACGTATCTTTGGCCGTTTGCCGTGCTTTCGTATCGTTCGCGCGCGACCTCTGCCATAATTGTAATATTGCCGCGCCAGTGCGGTGACGGATTGGCGGGGAAAATAGACCTTGCGAATAGTCGCATCGAGGAAAATTCGCCCGCCCGCCCGAACGACACGCTCATCATATTCGGCATCTTCGTTATGGGAGAAGGACTCGTCGTAGCCGCCGATTGCCCTGAAAACGGAGAGATCGAAGCCGGCATGGTGCCCGTGATCGACATAACCCGACTGCTTGCCGCCGCGATGGGCCGACCCGCCTGATCCCAGCGGCGTATCAACGATCCAGGCGTTTGCTTTCTGGAAGCATGTCTCACCGCGTGCATCCATGGGAATAACAACCGATGCCGCCCCTGTTCTGGCGAGCGCGTTGGCGACCGAACGGATGAATCCTGCGGGGAAAATCGAGTGAGCGTCGCAGCGCACAACATACCGCGTGTCATCGCCGGTGCATTGGGCAACGGCCAGGTTCATCGCTGCGGACTGGAGACGTTTGCCGTTGTGTATCAGGCGCAAGTTCGCAAACTCCGACATCAGGCGCTTGACGATTTCTATTGTGTCGTCGGTGCTGCCTCCGTCGGCCACAATCAAGGGAACCTCCCGGAGCCACGGGTCGCCAGCCATTAACGAGCGAACGCATTGTTCGATATGGCGCGCCTCGTTCAAGGCAGGAATCACGGCGATAACCCACGTCGAATCGAGGGTTTCAACCGACTTTTCAATGGTTAGAGGGGCCGTGTTCACCATGATTTCCCGCGTTGCGTGTCCAAGTGGCTCTGGCACAGCAATTCCTGTTCCGTTTTACGCCAAGTAGGCGAAATGGTCAGCCAGTGAGTGTCAAATTGGTGTGCCACGTCGCGACGAGGGTGCGCCTATCGATTTTTTTGCGACTCTCCCTTGGGTCAACCTTGCCCGGAATCCGGAAGGTCATAGTGTGACTGAAAACATGCAAGTGAATAAGGGAGAGCATTCATGATCGGTGTCATC
>Ga0209643_1001905_pt1 | contig 16053 bp, 12 predicted proteins | sample AutmiccBRH37_all_FD_187383 | JGI IMG/M metagenome (GOLD analysis project Ga0209643, IMG submission 187383) | Deep subsurface microbial communities from Mt. Terri, Switzerland - Autotrophic microbial communities BRH/37_all (SPAdes) (version 2) | ecosystem: Environmental > Aquatic > Deep... | reverse complement strand
CAATGCCCGCCTCAGGATTGACCGCACATTGAAGCGGTAAAGATTTAAACAATCTGTCAATGCAACTGTTACAGCCAATGCAGGGTCTGATCATTTCAAAGTTCTTTGCCTCTGCCTTTGCCGGCAAATCCGGGTCCGCAATCAAGGCACGCCCCATGGAAACTAAATCAGCCTGGTTGTCCCTAAGTACCTGCTCCGCCAGTTGGGGGGAATTAATCCGGCCAACCGCGATAACCGGTATTCTAGCAATTTTCTTAATACCCTCGGAAAGATGGGCCAAACATTTGTATTCCATTTTTCCGGGCTGAATTATCCATTGAACCGATTGATATGTCCCCGCTGAAACATGTAAGGCATCTATCCCTGCTTCCTCCAAAAGGGGAACTATTTTTTTCGTTCCATCCAGGTCCATGCCACCCGGCACGTATTCGTCAGCAGATATTCTGAAAAGAACTGGAAAATTTTCGCCCAGCCTGCTTTTAATACCCTTCACTATTTCAAGGGCAAACCTGGCTCTATTCTCGGTGCTTCCCCCGTATTTATCAGCTCTTTTATTGGTCCTTCGCGATAGAAACTGGTTGATCAGGTAACCGTGGCCACCGTGTACTTCAACCGCATTAAAGCCAGCCTTTTCAGCTCTTTCAGCGCCTGAAACAAAAGATTCTATCAACTCTTCAACTTCCCCAAGGGACAGCTCGGTGGGAATCTCGGCCCCAGGCCTGTACGGTATGGCGGAGGGGGCCACAGGCTGTTTCCCGGTAACCCTTGAAGTTGCTTGGCTGCCAGCATGATGAAGTTGAATTGCCGCCCTTACACCGTGTTTTTTTACAGCACCGGCCAGTTCCGAGAGGCCTGGAATGAATTTGTCGTGATATATTCCAATTTCAGCAGGAAAAGAGTGCCCTTTTTCAGTGGCAACGGCGCTGGCCTCCACAATGATCAATCCAACTCCGCCAATAGCCCTTCTCTCGTAATAATTTAGCAACCTTTGGCAAATCGTTCCATCAGTATTTGCAAAACAAGTACCCATCGGCGGCATTACAATTCTGTTCTTAAGCTCCATGCTGCCAATAAAGCCTTTTGAAAACAATCTATCCAAAAAGTTCACATCCTTAAATTTTTTAAGGCAGATTAATCGGACAAAATATGGTGGGCAATTACAATCCTCTGAATCTGGTTTGTACCGTCTCCAATCTGCCAGAGTTTGGCATCTCGCATCATGCGTTCGACAGGGTAATCTTTCATATAACCGTATCCGCCTAAAACCTGTATTGCATTAATGGTAACTTCCATAGCCATGTCTGAAGTAAAACATTTTGCCATGGAAACCAATTTACTTATTTCATTGTTATTTGCCAGGTTATTGTCCATAAGCCCTGCAGTTTTGTATATGAGTGCTTTTGAAGCCTCGATTTTTATAGCCATATCAGCCAACATAGATTGAATTGCCTGAAAAGCCGCAATTGGCTTTTTGAACTGTACCCTTGTCTTGGCATAATCCCTTGCAAACAAAAAAGCTCCCTCGGCCAAGCCCAGTGCAACGCTTGCTGCATCTAAACGCGCATGGTTAAGTACTTTTTTGGCAATTTCTACTCCCCCACCAATCTTCCCGATAACATTTTCAGGCGAAACTAATACGTCCTCCAGTATTACGTCCGCCGTTGCCTGAGCGCGCATGCCCAGCTTGTTTTCTTCCTTTCCAAAAGACAACCCCTGCATCCCGTTTTCTATTAAGAAAGCCGAAATACCGACATTATTGTTATTAACTTCTGTTGACGCAAAAACCAGGTAGTAACTTGCCACCCTAGCGTTGGTGCAAAAGCACTTTCTGCCGTTTATGACAAAACTGTCGCCATTAAGGATCGCTTTGGTTTTAATTGACTTTACGTCGGAGCCTGCTTCCGGTTCGGTTATGCTGAAAGCGCCCATTCCGGACTCATCCGTCATCTTAGTCAATATTTTTGATTTTTGCTCCTCGGTTCCCCCGTATAAAATACCCCTTGCGCAGTATGAATGCGCCCCAGTAACATTTGCGCAAAATGGATTAGTTTTAGAAAATTCCTCGTTAATTATACATAGTGTTGTATTGTCTATCCCCGTTCCGCCATATTGCTCAGGTATGGCCGACGCAAAAAAGCCGGCTCCACCTAAAACCTTGACTATATCCCATGGAAATTCCCCGGTCTCATCCATTTCTGCAGTACGTGGCTGGACAACTTCTGTGCATATCTTCTTAATCGTTTCAAGAATTGACTTTTGATAATCATTTAAATCATAAAAATTCATTTTTACCCTTCCCCTAAACATAATATTTTAAAAGTTATCTTAGCAATGAACCACCGTCTATAACATATACTGACCCTGTAATAAAATCGCCTGTATCGGAAGCTAAAAATACTGCCAAATTAGCTACCTCCTCAGGCCTGCCAAACCTCTTTAAAGGAATATGCTTTTTTGATACTGTTTCCATGTTTACGTTTTGTTCATCCAGAATTCTGTCCATCAGCGGAGTTTGTACATAACCCGGAGCAATAGTATTTACATTTATGCCGTATTTTGCCCACTCTATAGCAACTGCCTGAGAAAAAAGTATTACTCCTGCCTTTGCCGCGCAGTATGCAGAAATACTCTTAAATGGTCTAATACCATCCATGGATGATATATTAATAATTTTGCCGCTTTTCCTCTCAATCATGTGCCTGCCTATTTCTTTGGTGCAGTAAAACACTGAACTCAAATTTGTTTCAATGGTTTCCTTCCACTCATTATCAGAAAATTCTTCTGTGGGTTTATTGAACAAGACTCCGGTATTATTCACCAGTATATCTATCCTTCCAAAATATTTCAGGCATTCATCTTTCATCTTTTCAACCATCGATACGTTTGTAACGTCAGCTGTTAATGCCAGGGAGCGCTGCCCCATTCGCCCAACTTTTGCCGCCACTTGATCGACTTGGCTTTTTGTCCTCGCCACAACTGCAACATCTGCTCCAGACTCCGCAAACGCCAAGGCTATTGATTTTCCTATACCCCTGCCGCCACCTGTTACAAGTGCAACTTTACCCTTTAAACTTATCTGCATTATTGCCCTCCTTCCTAAACCAATTTTTAAATTGGGTGTTTACCAGAGCTATGATTAATTAGGGGTGGGGTTAACCCACCCCTAATCTCACCCACCTATAAAGTTTTGTTTTTGAACTTGTATATTATTATTAAGGCTGTTACTACCGGAATGGCTTCAGTATATGCAATGGCACCAAACAAGTCCCAGCCGGCCTTCGATCCCGGAAACGCAAGGAATGTTGCGCCATAAACTAACAAGAACAATAGTGATACAGCAATCGAAATGAACGGCACCATGTAATCTTTTCTTCCGGCTTCTGGCAAATCAGTACGCTGTGACATTTTTTGGCTTAGAGTGTCGAATATGCTTAGCTCATTAGGTGTCGGCTTGGTTAAATAGCTCCCGACTATAATAACTAACATCGAAGCCAGTACTACCCAGTAAATCATATGTAGATTAAAGGGTAGAGGCAAAACCTTAATCGTAAAGAGCATGGCCAATAACGTTGAAACTACCATACCTGACAATACCGCGCTTTTTGTCGCCCTGCGCCAATAGATTCCTGCAATAAATGCAGGCAGAAATGCACCTGCTGATACTGCTGCAGCCCATACACCCATTACCATTATTGTTACTGGTTTAATGGCCGCCAAGAATACAAATATAGGAGCAATAACTATAATTACCCCTCTGGTTAGGTTTAGAATCTTTTTATCCGACGCATTTGGATTAATTATTTTATGGTAAATATCACGGGCAACACCAAAAGCAATTTGAGGAATTTGAGATGCAACTGTTGATAGCGCCACTGCCATAACTCCTGCCAAAACTAGTGCTCCAAGCCATTCGGGCAAGACAGTCTTTACTATGTTAGGCATAACATTGTCAACACTACCTCCGATTTGGTTTATATTCGTCCATACCGCCCTCATAGCCGTACCGCTTGGATATATCAACCAGCACCAAGGAATACCAATAGTTACAGTTAATAAAATTGCCTTGGCAAGAGTTCTCTCGTTTTCTGCGATATAAGCCCTTGATATTAAATGGGGCATGGGTGGAATTCCTAAGTTCCAAGCTAAATTGTTGGCTAAAACCCAACCAAAACCCGCACCTCCGAAGGCTGTTAAAAGATGAGGATGCTTACTTGGCAAATCTACGACTAAAACCTTAAACCCCTCGACAAATGAGCCACCACCGATGAATAACAACACAGCGGGCAACAAAACAACACCTGCAGCCAGAAATATAAAAAATTGAATGGTCTCAGTAACAATAACAGCCCACATTCCGCCTGTTAAAACATATAGCAAAACGATAGCAGATGCAATTATTGTACCAGTTAGATAGGAAATTCCTAATGCATTAAGCACAACACCCATTCCAACGATTTGAACAATAGCATATGCCCCAACGCTTATTATGATAATAACTGCGGCTACAGCCCTTAGAGCATTACTGTTAAAACGGTCTCCAAAGAAATCAGGTACCGTATAACCGCCAAAACGGCGTAAAGGTATACCTAATACAAAAGTAAAAATCAAAGCGTAACCCCAGAAACTCCATATTAAAGTAACCGGACTGAATCCAATATTCCAAGCATTTCCAGTAAATCCCACAAACCCAACAACACTTGCCCATGATGCTGTAATTGTACCGGTCATTAACAATAAAGAACCCTTGCGGTCGGCCACATAATAACCTTCCGTTGTTTGACTCTTACGCCAAAAATAAATACCCACTGCCGCGTAAACAACCAATGCTAATACAAAGACAGTTACCAACAAAGCATTTACCCCCTTTTCTTAAATTTTTTACCTTTTGCACTTCTTATACGTTAAATAAGCCTTTCATCACCCCCCTGATTGAAGGTTGAGTAATTTAAAATTACGCAAATTTTATGCCATTCACAATGTTTTGAATTTTATTTTTTTTACATATTTAAATCTTCTTAATTACGAAACAACTTTTAAAAACTCCTATTGAGCGTTATAATTCATAATTAAATAACGTGTTATTTAGAAAAAAACAAAAACACCCCCTATCTTTTGGTAAATAGAAAACCACTCCACCAAAGAGAAAGGATGTTTTTTATGAATCTATTTTACCAAATCATCTAACCGGCTTACCGCACATACGTTACACCTTGACTCTTACTAAAGAAGATTTTGGAACGATTCTATGATTCGATGTTGGCTCACAAACGATAAGATCATTACATTTTATCTTTTCTTATTGAATTATTGAAAACGATGATATTGCTCGGAATAATATACTGTTATCGAAATCAATTTATTTCTTCTCTACCAGCTCATTTCAAAAATATATTCAATCATTGTGTTCCATAGTATCGCATGCTCCATTTCGGAGCAAGTGTTGAAAATATTATTTTGCTTTGATTTTCTCCAACCAATTTTGATAGTGTTCCGATATGGATCGCGAATTACTATTGTTTTAAAGCTATAATTATTTTTCCTACTACCCAACAATTGCCTACGATTACTTTTGCTATATTGTTGCATATATATACCTATCGCGACATAAAAACTAATATTTTGTAATATTATGCCATTTATCTGCGGTAAATTCCACATTTTCGTATTTTTCTATAGAGGGTATTTCTTCCAATACCCAACATTAGAGCTGATTTAGCAATATTATCTTTATTTGACTCTAAAACTTGTTTTATATACTCACATTCATAAGCATTTAAATTATTTATACTCTCATTAAGTAATTTCTTTTTAGTCATAATTACCTTTTCAATATACGCCGCTTTTATTTCCTTGTCATCCACCATGCTTACAACCCGCTCCATAACATTTTGAAGTTCCCTCACGTTCCCGGGCCAGGAATACTGACACAGAATTTTAGTTGCCCCTGGTGATAAATTAATATTAGATTTATCCGCTTGTAAGCAAAATTTTATCAGAAAATTGTTTGCTAAAGTAATTATATCTTTTCCTCGATATCTTAGAGGGGGTACTGTGACATTAATTACATTTATTCTATAATATAAATCAAGTCTGAAATTATTTTTTTGTACTTCGTCAAACAAAAACTTATTAGTAGATGCCATAACTCTGATATCTAATGGAATTTCTCTACTTCCACCCACTCTAATAACTTTCCTTTCCTGTAGAACACGCAATAATGTTGCTTGGACCTCCAATGGCATGTCACCTATTTCATCTAAAAAAATAGTTCCTCCGTTAGCTAGTTCAAACTTGCCAGGTCTTCCACCCTTTTTCGCCCCCGTAAATGCACCCTCTTCATACCCGAACAGCTCACTTTCTATCAAGTCCCTTGGTATCGCAGCACAATTAATAGCTACAAATGGACCACTTCTTCTATAACAAAAATTATGGACTGCTTGAGCAAACATCTCTTTTCCAGTCCCACTTTCACCCTGTATTAGAATACTACTTTTATTATTGGCAGATTTCTTTAGAATGTTAATAATATCAGTTAGTTCTTCACAATTACCAATTATATCGTCAAAAGTAAAGTTTGCCTGAGAACCACTTAATCTATTTATCAACCGGTGAACTAATTTCATCTCTTTTAATGTCAGGACAACTCCAGCGATTATTCCATTATGATTTTGTATTGGTCTTGTGGTCACTGAAAATTGTTTATTTGTACTTTTTATATCCACTACAACCTCATGGTCCGTAACACCATTTGAATTGTTAAGTACATCATTTATTTTTGAATAAAGAACTGGTAGAATATCTATATTCTTTCCTATTAAATTACCCTCTAACATCTTCATACCACAAGTATTCATACGTGTAATTACCCCATCGACATCAACAGAAATGACGCCCTCTGAAATTGAGTCCAAGACGGTATTTGTATATTTATTCGCACTAAAAAGCTCTTTCATAATTTCCTGTGCTTTTAATTGGTTTTCGATTGCATTAGCAGCAGCCAAAACCATACCTAAAGTATGAGAATGCGCCAGTTTATAATTTCCTGAAACATTAAGCACACCAACTATTTGTCCTTTTGCATCTTTTATTGGTGAAGATGAGCAAGTCCATTCGTGATGACCACTGCAATAATGTTGAAAAGAGCACACTTGTACTGGTCTCCCAGTTAATAATGACAGTCCTAAAGCATTGGTGCCAACAAATTTTTCACTCCAATTTACCCCTTCAATAAATCCTTTTGATTGTGCATAGGATAGAACTTTATTATCCCCGATAGCTTTCAGCAGGTAGCCCTCATTATCTGATAGCACTACCATGAATCCTGAGCCCTCCACTATGGAATATAGGCTGGTCATGAAAGGCAATGCTATATTTATCAATGGCTCTAGCATTTGTAATTTTTCTTTAAACGAATTGTTGTCTAATATAATTCGGCTATTACCTTTATATGGATTTAAACCGAATTCTCTCGATCTTTTCCACGAGTTAGCAATAAATTGACTAACTTTATCGTCAATCTCGCCTTTCTCAATAAATTTTTTCCATGCAGATTTCATTAATACTATCCTCCGTTACTGGATTAACTTCAGATGTAAGAATATCAACCTACCGCTATATCTATAATTTAATTAGAATCATTTAACCTACTCTAATTCGAAAATGTAGCATTCCCAAATTGCCCTATACCAGCGAAGTTTAATTCAAGGGTAAACGTCAGACAATTTCTAATTATCAAAAAACTAAAATTGTATGTTAAGATAGTTTGTGGAAGCAAGTTAATCCTTTTTGTCTATTAAGACATTATATTTTAATATCTAAACATGACTATAAAGTTAGCTCAGCATAAGTTAAAACCGGCCCGGTTATACAGGCATTCAATAATCTGTTGAAAAGCTGTCCACGCCAATATCTACGATTAAAGCGGTAACAAAATTCATTTAGGTATGCTTGTAAATGTTTACCATCAAGGCCATGAAAAGTGCCAATTATAAAAGCCTTTGCGTTGGCAATAATGGTATGAACCCAATGAAACTTCTCTTCGGCTTCTGGCTCGGAGGATAAGACTCGTTCATGGTTATACCCCAGGCCCTTTAGCTGTGGGTACACCGTATATCCATCAGTTGTAACCGTGCAACCAGTCGCTATAGCCTTGGTAATGAATTTTTGTGCTGTATCATTATTGATGGCATCTACAACTTCCATTTTTGCGAATTGTGGCTTGCCCTTTTCATCTGTTGAAACTGCAACATAAACCGGGGTTTTCTCTGTACCGCGTCCTTGTATGCCGTCTGGTCCCCCGAAAAAAGCGTCGTCTAACTGAACAAACCCGAGAAGTTCATATTGTTGATCCCGATCGGCCATTGCAGTCCTAATTTTATGTAGCATATGCCAGGCAGTGGGGTAACTTACCCCTATAGTGTTTTGTAATGCAAGTGCGGAGTAACCTCTTTTATCATTTGAAACTAAAAAGATTGCCCAAAACCATTTCCGAAGCGGCGTACGAGTTTTTTGGAAGCTCGTTCCTGCAGTAACAGAAGCTTGATAATTGCATTCGGTACACTGGTAAAGCCTACGTTTTGTAATGAGGTAATATTTTTTACACCCACAACGAGGGCAACAAAAACCATCAGGCCATCGCTTATTAAAAAGGTGCTTTTGGCAAGATTCCTCACTGGCAAATCGATTTTGGAACTCGAATATACTCATTTTTTCTTGTTGTGCCATTGTTCAGGCCCCCTGTAAATTGGCGGTACCCTTATAATAGCACAAACGTTCGCTACCGTACATATGTTCCTGAGCAAGTTTTATAGTCATGTATCTAAATTTTATCAGCTGAAAAAGCGACCTGAAACCTTGATATGAAACAAAAACACCCTCAACTTTTGGCAAAATATAATAACCAAACCACTCCACTAAAAGGAGAGGGATTTTTTATGAATTCTATTTTACCAGGAACTTTCTCTAATGGAGCAGCTCTGGTTAAGTCTCAAGGGGTCATTTCTCTGTTTTTGAGTAGTTAACGTTATTTTTTCACTTCTGGTCAAGTCAGTTATGGCTGCCCCCGCTACTATCTCTACGGAGGAATATGGGGTGAGATTTAAAGTTTTCTCAAAAAATCTTTTTTCTTGAATAGTTCTTCTATTTGACTGATAAGGGGTTAATTAGTTCATTGCATTAATACTTTTTTCTTTTCGTGTAAGTTTAGTAAACCGTCAAGTTTACTATCAATCGATCTACCTTCAACATCTGATTTTGCTATCTGGTTAACCAAACTACTCTTGCCGGTGGTCCGATTAAACCCGCACAAAATACTCTACCCAAATATTGCTGGATAATTGGCAGCATTAGCTCATTATGGATGGTTCATTTTCCCCATGATGATCAGCCCGGCTAGGAGAGTGTTGCAAAAAGGCTGTTTTTTTGCCGTTTGCAAACCACTCTTTTTTTAAAAATCAATAGTAATGAGCATTTGTCTCACATAATGGCTATATATGGCAATTATATGCACTAATTCCTTGTTTCTTCTATCAGTTTTTCCTTTTACCTCCATTTAGGCATACTAACCACATGTTGCTATAGGCAGTGGTTCTTTGGCAAGGCTTACCATGTCTTGTGATGCAGCATCTTTTTTTATCGTTACAACTTTTTCATTTATTAATTTCCAGTAACGTTTGAAATTACTATGGTTCCAATTAGTAAAGACTGAAGGTAAACTTTAACCGTTCCTATATAGCGGGCCTGGCGGAGGCCGTGATGCACCATCTCTGCCTGTTTTCTTTCTATCTTGCTGCGCTCGGGGATCTTTTTGAAATTCTTCGGTTTTCCGAAAAACCCGGGCCTCCTGGATGTATTTTTCATACTGGTTTACTGTGACTGTCCGCCTGCCCTTTTTGCTTTTGGTACACTGATTTAAAAATGGGCAGTCCTGGCATTGCTCAGAGGCAAAGGCAAATACTTTCAGCTGGTTTGTTTTTTTATCGTATATCTTTTCAGCTGATAGTTTACCCGCAGGACACTGACAGGTTTGATTCTGCAAATCTATTTTAAAAGCCGATTTTGAAAAGCAACCATTTCGCCCGTTATCGTTGGGCACGGGACAAATCAGTTTAATCTGCCTGTATTCCATGTTTTCTCTGTTTTTGCCTGTGCCGTAAGCCATGTCGCATAGTATTTTATCGGGCTTTTGTGCTTCGGGTTGCTTTTCCGCTAACGGGACCAGTGCTTCCGAATCGTGAGCATTACCAGGTGTGATTTCTATCTCGGTTATGAAATTGTTCCCGGGTTCTATGGCGGTATGTGTCTTGTATCCGTCAAATAACCTTGCGCTGGATTTTCTCCCATGCCTCATCTGCGGGTCGTTGGTGGATATGATGCGGTCTTTGGCTACCCCTTTCTTTATTTTTACTGTCCCGTTCGCCCATTGCTCTATATCCTGTACTGCCACTGTGGCCAGTAGGTCTCTTGATTCCTGCTCCTTTTTGTTGAGTTTCAGTTTATCTGCTGCGTCAATTATATTTAAGGAGTCCTCGTATAGCTCATTTAGTAGTTTGTTGCGCTCTGATGGGGTTCTTCCCAGTTGATTTTTGGCTTGTTTTTGCTTTGATAATCAAGGTTTAACGGTTTTGACAACAGAACCCGTATGTCTATCCGCTGACCCACTGCTTTTAGAAGTGGATATAGGTATCCTGTACCGCCCCGGCCCCCAGCACGTAGGTTGAATCAACTACCTGTTTGGCGCAATTGCCGGGAAGCAGTCCTTTGTCTATTGCTGCTCCGAGTATTTCTTCAAAGGCAGTACGCTCTTTTTTATGCAGTAATAATCTGGCCCGGAATCTGGAAAGAGCGCAGTAGTCAAAGCCGGATTCTCCAATTGAAAGACCCAAGGCAACCTTCCAGCGTAGATCGTAACGGGCACGGTTTTCGGCTTCCCTGTCGGATACTTTATCGTAAAATTGAAGTAACAGCACTTTAATCAATCGACTGGGCGGTATTGAAGGCCGTCCGGAGAATGAATAGGCATCGGCAAACAGTTCATCTGTGAATATATCGTTTGCTTGGGATAAGCCGTAATAAAGGCTGTTTTCCGGGACTATGGGCTTTTGCTCCCACGCCTGCAATACGTCTATATCTGTAAAGCTCAGTTGTGTTTTTTGTCGACCCAATATTTTAAATTACTACCAGATATCTTTATTTAACTTTATATTTTGCCATTATGCTGGGTTTTTCCTGCTAATTGCTTTTATTTTTGCCTAATTTTTATCGTGTTTTATCAAGATTCACGTGTTACTTTTGCAACACTCTCCTAGGCATCTGATCACATTCCACTAGTTGTCTCAGCAACTGTTCTAGCCAATTATTCCTGGCGCTTGAAGGCACTTTCTTTTCCATTGCAACACACACCTTTTCATTTATCATCGGCAGGAAAGTATTAACAAGTGGTCTGATCCGGTTGTGCACGCATACTACGAATCCCTATGCAAAGTTTGTGCCAGAAATTATTAAGTGACACGATTTTTTAGTTTTCAATGCCTATAAAAGCTCTGATATTAACCTTACGTGACTAAAGAGTTTCTACAATCACCGCAGGGATGGGAAGCTTGTTCAGCAATAATAGCTGTCTGGCTTATCCCTGCGCTTGCTGTCTTCAGATATTTTTACCAATTTCCTCTGTATTCATGGCAGAGGAATTTGATGACGCTGGATATTATCCATCGGAACTTAAAATATATAGCTTAAACTCATACCTGCTCAGGCACTCCTCCCCTAATATTGCATGGAAAGACTCTATATGAGAATTCTTGTTCGTTGTTTTCGGGGATATCCGTTCGTGCTCAACATTTATCTGATTACACGCACTTTCAAACCCACTTCTATTATGAATTGGGACCCCAAAACCAAACCCATTTATGAAGATAAACAGAATAATGCTCATAACCACATATTTTTAAGGGCTTACCCAAATATAGTGGAGTACCAATCCCATTTGTTCCTGAAGTATTTTCATTCCAGGACACTCCTTCACAAAGGTTTATTTTCTTGCAAAGTTTATAATATTCTCGTCACCTTTAACTTTTAGTATGTTGCCATCTTTATCTCCAAGAACAATAATAAATCCATTTTCTAAAATTAAAGGAGCAATATCATCCATTATAAAATATGACTATAAAACTTGCTCAGGAACATATGTGCTATTATAAAGGTGCCAATATTTTTTAGGGGGCCTGAACAATGGCACAACAAGAAGAAATGAGTTTGTTTGAGTTCCAAAAGCGGTTTGCCACAGAGGAAGCCTGCCAAGAATACCTGGAGTGGTATCATTTTAGTTGAGTCAGAAAACTCGTAATTCTGGAAAAAATAACCTTAAAAAGAAGGAAGGTAATCCAGATGCGAGAGTATGACAAAGACTTCAAAGAAGAAGCCATCAAGTTATCCTGCGAAGTGGGGCCGACAGCGGCCTCAGGGAAGTTGGGAATTCCAGTAACAACGCTATACACATGGCGAAGCAACGCAAAACGGTTTGGAGAGATTGCTTTTGTTGGCAGCGGACATAAGCGTGTTGATCCTAAAACTGCTGAAATTCGGGCAATGGAAAAAAAGATTAAAGAACTTGAAGCTGCCAATGATATCTTGAAAAGAGCTTTAGGTTTTTTCGCAGGGAGCCAAAAGAAGTAGCTGCACGAGAACTTTTTCAGTGGATATGGCTGCACAAAACCAAAAAGATAACCAAGCACAGCATAAAAACCATGTGCAGGGTATTAGACATCAGTGAAACCGGATATTACAAGTGGTTAAAAAGGCAGTCCAAGCCCAACAAATACGATAAGCTTTTGGCTAAGATCCGTCAAATTCGTGCAGACAACCCAGACTATGGAGCGTACAGGATCTATCTCCATTTAAAACTTTATCAAGGTTATACCGGCAGTTATTATGTAATCCTTAAGCTTTGTAAGATTCACCATCTCATGCTGAAGAAGAAACATTACAGTAGAGGAATAACCAAAGCAGATTTTGCGGCACAAGCCAGTGAAAACCTGATTCCACAAGATTTTACCGCCTCATCGCCCAATCAAAAATGGCTTGGGGATATTACAGAAATCCCAACAGCTGATGGCAAGCTTTATGTGGCCGCAGTATTAGACTGTTTTGACGGAGCTATCGTAGGGTTTAAAATTACTGATCATATGAGGGCAGAGCTTTGTGTAGATGCTTTCACTTCAGCAACCAAGAAATACCAAGCTACCGCTTCAATCGCAGGTACTGGGATGGCCAGCTTTTCAGCAGATTATTGAATGCCTGTATATCCGGGCCAATCTTAACTCATGCTGAGCTGACTTTATAGTCATGTTATAAAATTTGAAGCCTCGATTAATACCTCATTTTTTTTAATGATTTCTTCGTATTGTTCTTCTGGAAGTATGCCATTATTTGTTTTTTTATAAGGTATAATCCCTTTTAAAAAACATCTTTTCCATGAATCAAAAATAGTATGGCTTATGTTATTCGGATAATTTCCAGTACTAAAAAAAGATTTCCATTGCATTTTTAAAATGTTATTTTCCATGCATATCCCCCTCCCCGGTTTTAGGCCAAACTGTTGTTTTATTGGCTTTGAATCCTCGGATTGGTCTAAAATGTCAAACATTTTTCATGCCTGAGTCAAATAATGTGCAATTCAGAATATAAAAAAAGAGGCATTGAACGGTTGAGAGCAATGCCTTATAGTTTAGTTTTTTTACATAATATGTAAACGAGGCTTTACTATTATTACTTTACAAAACCAACAGTCTTTCCGCCTTCAATGGCAGCAACGTACCGTGGAAAAACAATCTCACCGGTTTCATCCAGATCCTTCATGCCGGTTATTGTCTTGGCGTCCTTGAAGGCCTGAGGCATAGAAGCCCGAATTGCACGGGCATCGGTGGTGGTGCCTGCTATTTCCATTGCTCTGGCCATGATTTTAACGCCGTCATAGGCGGAGTATAAAACAGAATGAGGTGGTTCTTTATACTTGGTAAGAATTTTATCTCTAACCGAGATAACTTCCGGTGTTATTTCAAGCGCCGCCAGATTGCACTCCACAATCATATTCTCAAGTCTTTCGGGTTTGTCCGCCAAGGATATTAGAACGTTGGAATTTCCAGCAGCCGAATTAATAAACTTTCCCTTATATCCCAGTTCCTGTGCCTGTTTTATTACAATTAGGGAGGCCTGGTCAACTGTGGTAAGAATTATTACGTCGGGATTCTTACTAATCAAATTTGTCAGCTGATTGTAAAAGTTGGTTCCATTAACGTCATATGACTCCACACCGACAATTTCTTTGCCCTTGGCTTTAGTTGTGTTAATAAAGGCCTCGGCCCAGGAGGCCCCTAATTCAGTATTCACCTGCATAACAGCAAACTTGTCATACTTTAGTTTACGTGATTCATAATATTTGAAAACCAGGTCTAAAAATTCAGGCATCGATGTCTTGGAATTGGTGCTTATCCTAACAATCAGCTTATTTCCCTGCGTAGTAAATTTTTCAGATTGGGAAGTACACATCACTATAAACTCGGAACCCTTTGTTTGGTTGAACGCCATCATTGCAAAACCCTCTGCAGACGAAGGCGTAAGTATAGTTGGAACGCTATCCTGATTTATTAGCCGATGGGTCACTGACGCGGCTTGATCCGATTTGCCCTGGCTGTCTTCAAATAAGGGCTTAAGTAAATATTTTTTACCCCCGACCGTAATCCCGCCAGCCCCGTTTATCTCCTCAACAGCCAGATCTATTCCCCTTTTGAACCAGCCGCCATAATTTGCGGCGCCGCCGCTTAAAGCTGCAACCATGCCAAATTTCGCTTCTCCAATTTTATCTGTACCGACAGAATCCTTTGACGCTCCACCCGATCCTCCGCACCCTCCAACAAAAAGCATTGCTAACATCATCATGATGAAAATAACAGTACGCCCTAACTTAACCAATAGAAAAATCATTTCGATCCCCCCATTTTTTAGTTAAAATAAAATTTTTGGCCATCCTGTGTCATTCTTCGTATTTTCATGGCACCTAAAATTCATGATATTTTAACTCCGGCATTTTTACCTGATAAACTATATACGGCTTCCAACTTTACCCTGACAGCGGCGGCTGGTGGTGGAAGATTCATCTTCCGATATCTCTGTACAAACACATCATAGAGATCGCCACTTGTTTCAAGTGACGCCGTACCTACAAATCGATATCCTTCACGCTTCTCGTAATCTACAACGGCGATCGCCACTTTGGGATTTTCTTTTAGATTACTGTAGGTCTGCCTGGCAGTCAGTTCACCAAAAGCAATTGTTGTGTCATCTACCACCCTAACCGATCCCTTCGGTCCTACATTGGGCCACCCCTCAATGCTGGAGGTTGCAATAAGACACCTGCCGCTCTGAATTAACTCCTTCATATTATCTGTAAGTGTGGCCATTATTTTTATACCTCCCTCAATTAAGCACTATTAAATAGCTTTTCTGTTTTAGCACCAGTTTAGCTAATCTGGCGGTCCCTCCCTTCCCAGAAGGCTTTTCTGAGTACCTTTTTATCAATTTTCCCGATGTTTGTGAGCGGTATGGCTTCCAAAAACTTTACTTCTTTTGGAACCATGTATTTTGAAGTTCGCTGCTTGCAAAAACTAATAAGCTCCTCTTCTGTGCAGGAGTGTCCCTGTTTTAAGGTGACAAAAACACACACCGCCTCACCCCAGTCGGAATGAGGTATGCCGATGCAGGCGCTTATAGCTATAGCCGGGTGCTGGTTGACCACATTCTCCACTTCAATGGAATACACGTTCATGCCACCGGAGATAATCATGTCTTTTTTGCGCTCCACGATGTGGAGAAAGCCAAAATCGTCAAACTCCCCGATGTCCCCTGTATGTAGCCAGCCGTCACGCAAGACTTCCTGCGTTAGGGCGGGCTGCTTGTAGTACCCCACCATGAGGTAGGGTGACTTGACCGTAATTTCCCCGCGCTGTCCGGTTGGTACATCATTGCCTTTTTCATCTACCAGCCTGACCTGAACCAGCA
>Ga0209643_1001903_pt1 | contig 16077 bp, 20 predicted proteins | sample AutmiccBRH37_all_FD_187383 | JGI IMG/M metagenome (GOLD analysis project Ga0209643, IMG submission 187383) | Deep subsurface microbial communities from Mt. Terri, Switzerland - Autotrophic microbial communities BRH/37_all (SPAdes) (version 2) | ecosystem: Environmental > Aquatic > Deep... | reverse complement strand
CAGCAACTCCAGCAGCAACTCCAGCAGCAACTCCAGCAGCAACTCCAGCAGCAACTCCAGCAGCAACTCCAGCAGCAACTCCAGCAGCAACTCCAGCAGCAACTCCGGCAGCAACTCCAGCAGCTACTCCGGCAGCTACTCCACAGGCTACTACCCCGGTTGCAAGCCAAAACGATCTCTATAACCAAATGATCAATAACTGTGTCCAGATAGATCAACAAATGATGCAGCAATATGGTGTAAGTCCACAAAATCAAGCAGTAATGCAGCAACAATGGCAAAATGCGCAAAAAGACGGTAGTGTAAATACCAATGGATCCAATAGAAATAGCTGGACTGGGAACCAGATGTCCGGCAACTGGTCTGGGTCTGGGAACATGGATTGGTAAAGAGATAAGGTTTGAGTAGGACAGGCTGCTTACAATGGGGGCCTGTCCAATTTTATGTGTTTATGGAGAGCAAATCAAAACCTCAAGCACCCTACAAGAAAGTTGCATTTTGTTGAATTTACAAGGTTCAGATGTTTCGCCGCCAAAGCCAACATTCCAGGGCTGAGGTAATTCTACAAGTAGTTCATGCCTTAGCAGACTACTTTAACAAAAATGTTAAAAGTCTGTGACGTGGGCGTAAAATAATAACTTTATACTATATTTAACAATGTTAAAAGGAAAACATTGTTTTGGCAATTAAATGGAAAGTTTACGGAAAGGAGGAGTGATTTATGTTTGGCGGTTGGGGCTGTGGCTCATTTTATAGCGGCGGATTTTGGGGAATGGGGATACTTGGGATGGGAATCCAATTGCTTTTTTGGATAGTATTAATAGCATTAATTATATACTTATTTCGGAGGATAGGTTCTCGGGTTCATACACGAGGGTTTACCGGACAAGATCCGGCTTTGGATGTTTTGAATGAACGTTATGCCCGTGGTGAGATTGATTTGGAAGAATATCAAAAGCGAAAAAAAGAATTGCTACGGTAACAATGACCTACCCCTCAAAAAATATTCTCCCTTAACGAATAACTGAATGAAAACAGGGGGTGGTCAAAAGAAAGAAGTGAGTGTTTACATAAGTCTGCAAGTTAAGCGATGATACGAATTATAACATTGTTGTAATCAAAGGTTTAAAAAGGAAGGGTGATTTTTACATGAAAAACATTAAAAACACATTTTTGGTAAGTGCCTTATCACTTGGCTTAATGGTTGGTGCAGTCGGTTTGGTCAGTGCTGCCACCTCCAACATTACTAATGCTACTGCCGCTTCTGCAACGACAGTCAGTACACCAGTTGCAACGATAGATAGTATACCAGTAGCAACGATAGATAGTACACCGGTAGCAACAACAGTCAGTGCACCAGTTGCAACGCCAGTCAGTACATCAGTTGCAACGACAGCTGACACAAACGCGACCCAAAATAGTGGTAACCAAAATCAATCACCGCAAGGCAGTATACAACAAACTGCTCCTCAACCGTTGGTACCAACTCAACCAACTCCTCAACCGCCGGTACCGAATCAATCAAATCCAAATGGCTATGGTAACGGCTACGGTAACGGGTATGGCTATGGTTGCGGTTATTACGGTAACGGCTACGGTTGTGGATATTACGGCAACGGGGGTTGGTAAAGGATGACGTTGGAGTAGGATAGGTGGCTTACAATAAGTACCTGTCCTATTTTTTATACGTTTATGGTGGTCAAACCAAAACAGCAAAACCAAACAGCTCGCCTTTCAAGAAAATCGCATTTGTTAAATTGCAAGGTTCAGGTGGATACTGCCAATACCAACATAGATGCTGCAGAGCAGATATAGTAAGAACACTAGATCGGAATCATTCCAATAACGGTATACAGGTAAGGCCGGAAATGTAAAATACTTTTTGACCTACCCCTCAAAAAGTATTCTCCCTTAACGAATAACTGAATGAAAACAGGGGGTGGTCAAAAGAAAGAAGAGAGTGGTTAACATAAGTTTGCAAGTTAAGCGATGATACTGATTTAAAACATTATCGTGATAAAAGGTTTAAAAAGGAAGGATGATTATTTATGAAAAACATTAAAAACACATTCTTGGTAAGTGCCTTATCACTTGGTTTAATAGTTGGTGCAGTCGGTGTAGCCGGTGCTGCCACTTCCACGAACTATCAGCAACAAATAGCTGACTGGATTAAAAATGATCCTAATCCAATGGTTATGAACACGAATACCAGTGCTACCCCGGTTGCTACGCCAGTCGCTACGCCAGTCGCTCCTCCGGTTGCTACCCCGGTCGCTCCTCCTAGTACTAACAAAGTGACTCAACAAAGGCAACAAACTGCTCCCAAGCAACCGACGCAAAATTATAACAATGGATACAACGGATACAATGGAAATTGCTGGGATGGAGACCGAATGTCCGGTAACTGGTCTGGTAACATGGGTTGGTAAAGAAATGAGGTTAGAGTAGGGCAGGCGGTTTGCAATAGGCGCCTGTTCACTCATTTATGGGTTTAACTGGTCAGCTAATTAATATAACCCGAGAAAACTCACATTAAACAAACCCTTTAAAGAGATTCTAATGCAATTGACGGCTGTACGCAGGTAATCTATCTAGTTGCAGTTTTGACAGCCCAGCAGGCTACGTTAACAAAAATGTTAAGAATATGTGACGTGGGCGTAAAATGAAACCTCTATACTTAGCTTAACAACGTTGAAAGAGACCTTGCTTTATTGTGGATGTTTTGATGGAAAGTTCACGGAAAGGAGGAGTGAGTTATGCTTGGCGGTTGGGGCTCATTTTATGCTGGCGGATTTTGGGGGATGGGGATACTAGGGATGGCAATCCAATTACTTTTTTGGATAGTATTGATTGCCTTAATTATAAATATATTTCGGCGGATAGCTTCTCGGATTCTTATACGTCGAATTATCGAACAAGATAAGGCCTTAGATGTCTTACTTGGACGTTATGCCTGTGGTGAGATTGATTTGAAAGAATATCAAAAGAGGAAAAAAGAATTGCTACTGTAACAGTGGTGCCATGAATCATTTTAATAATATAAACCGGAAATGTAATTAATTAGTTATACCAGTTTCTTTCAAAGATTCCGTTACCTGTGAGATGTTAATCTTGAAAGGATGGAACAGAAGAATGAAGAACAAAATTATCCTTGTACTCTTTTTAATAATTTTTTCACTTTCGTTGTCAACTCCTGCCCAGGCAGCGCTGGGGAATGTTTTACTTAAGGTAGGATCCACGGGGGCAGATGTCGTAGAGCTACAGACAATACTTAATGATATGGGGTTTAATGTAGGGAAAGTGGATGGTATCTTTGGAAGTAAAACAAAACAGGGCGTGATAAATTTTCAACAGGCACATAGTTTGGTGGGCGATGGAATCGTTGGACCATTGACCATAAAGTCGCTCAATGAGGCTTATTTAGTAAAGCAGCGTCAGAATAAAGTCGATTCCATTATCGCTACTGCAAAACAATATCTTGGAGTTAAGTATCTATGGGGTGGGACTTCACCTCAAACTGGATTTGATTGTTCGGGGTATATTCAATATGTGTTTGCCCAAAACGGAATCACATTACCACGGGTTTCACGTGATCAATATACGGCAGGGAGCCAGGTTGCTTTTGAAGACCTTCAACCTGGAGATTTAGTTTTTTTCTCGTTTACTGGTGACGGTGTAGTAAGTCATGACGGAATTTATCTCGGCGATGGGCAATTTATCAATGCTTCGTCGTCTAAAGGGGTTACGGTTTATGTGATTGGACCGTACTGGAAATCCGTTTATGTTGGTGCCCGGCGAGTTTTTTAAAGAGCGAATTATTTTAACGATTCAGGGCAGGCGGCTTACAATGGACGCCTGTCCTACTCTTGTAGGTGTTTAAAATAGGAATAGATTTTTATGGGGTGTTTAGGGTGGATAAAAGGATAGAGAGGGAGATCTTCTTTTGCTAAATCATGAGCCTCCTGCACAAAATCGTACTCGGACTCTCTTTGACCTTATCGCGATTGGGCTTGTTGTGGTGATTTTGACGGCCATTCACTACACGAATTACCATTACGAAATGAATTATCACATTCTACTGCAATTCGCGTACTACCTCCCGGTGATTTATGCTGCCATGCGTTTTGGCCCTGCTGGGGGGATAATATCCAGCTTGGTCATTACGGTCCTCATCCTACCGTTGATGATATATCTCCAGGCAATGGCGCCATCTGCCATGTATATGCAGTGGGTGGAAATCGGCTTAATTAACGGAATCGGCTGGTTAACAGGATTCTTGATTGAACAGGAACGAAAGGCATCACGCAAACATCAGCTCGCTTTGCTAGTTCAGACGCAGTTGGTAGAAAAGTTAAAGCAAGAAGGGCAGGAACGTGAACGATTGGAGGGTGAGATCCGGCAAACGGAACGCTTAACGGCACTGGGGCATATGAGTGCCGGGTTGGCTCATGAAATACGCAATCCCTTGGGGATCATGAAAGTGAGCATCCAACTAATGGCGCAGGAAAAAAGTGACGATGGGGTTGTTTCAGAATATTGTAGAGTACTTATTGAAGAGTCTGAACGGTTAAATCGCTTGGTGAGCGAGTTTCTGTTCTTTGCCCGTCCTAAAGAGCTTGTGCGTGGGGGGATTCCGTTAGGGAAACTCTTGGACGAAGTAGTTACCTTGATCCGGCCTGCCCTGAGACAACATCACATTGAGTTGAAACAGGCACCAAGTCAGGTTGGCGAGCAAGAGGTTGTGGTGGATCCGGATCAGATTAAGCAAGTGATCCTAAATATTTTACTCAATGCAATCGATGCCCAGGGGGAAGGCGGTGTGATTCTGCTAGAAGGAGTTCGACAAGTTGGCTTTGTAGGATTCGCCGTCAGTGACGAGGGACCAGGTATCTCGCTGGATGTCATGCCCTATATTTATGACCCATTTTTTACGACGAAGGAAAAAGGTACAGGGTTGGGGTTATCTGTTGTGCACAGCATCCTTGATCAGCACGGGGGGAAGATATCCACTACGAATCGAAGGGATGGAGGGGTTCGGGTAGAAATACTGCTCCCCTCCATTTAATAGAAGTTTTTCTTACGTTGAAAATTAGTAAAATACGAGATTGGGGAAAACATTACATACTTTTACTTACTATTTTTTAATAACTACCCTCAAAAAAGCACAAACTGTTGCGAATAACTTACTGAAGAAGACAGGGGGTGGTCATTGGAAAAGAATCAAACAAAGCAAGGTCAAAAAAGCAAGCGCCATTGTAGTTTTTATGGATTTTAGTAATTAGTTTAAGGAAGGATGATTTTGATGAAAAGTTTAAAAAATACGTTAATGGTAAGTACATTATCTCTTGGGCTGATAATGGGAGCGGTTGCAGCAGTGAGTGCTGCTACATCAGCAACGTCTGTGGACCCTAGCACTACTGCAACTGTAACAACAACTACTCCTAGTGCAATCGTCATCCCAGCAACCGATCCAACTGCAACTGTTACCCCTGTAACCGACCCAGCTGCAACCGTCACCCCTACAACTGACCCAGCTACAACTGTTGCCCCTGCAACCGACCCAGCTACAACTGTTGCCCCTGCAACCGACCCAGCTACAACCGTTGCCCCAGCAACCGACCCAGCTGCAACCACTACTCCTGCAACCGACCCAGCTGCAACCACTGCTCCTGCAACCGACCCAGCTGCAACCACTACTCCAGCAACCGACCCAGCTGCAACCACTACTCCTGCAACCGACCCAGCTGCAACCACTACTCCTGCAACCGACCCAGCTGCAACCACTACTCCTGCAACTGATCCAGCTGCAACCACCACTCCTGTAACCGACCCAGTTGCAACTGTCACCCCCGCACCTGTAACTACGGGACAAAACAGTCAATATTTCTGCAATGATGACCTACAATGGCATTCTAATATGAATTCCCAACAAGACCAGCAATGGCATAACACACAACCGAGCCAAACTGCTCAACCATCTAGCACGAGTAAAAGCACAAATACTATGAACAGAAATGGTTATAACTCTAATCATAACGAGAGCCGTAATACCAATATGGGTGGGTCTGGTAGCCGAACCGGACATGGATGGTAAAATCTACTGAATTGTTTAACTGGGCTGAGTCAATTTGAGTCAGCCCAGTTAAATTTAAGAAATATAGTTTGGTAATGGACGCAATGCGTTTAATGAAAACGGATTAGCCAAAAGCAAGGTGCTAGGAAAAGGTCAATCCTGAAATTTAATCATACTAAAGGGATCGAACCATTAATATGTTCGGTAACATGGCTGGTAAAAAGATGAGGCTAGAGTAGGACAAAGGCTTACAATAAGCGCCTGTCCTACTTTTTCACTTAAGACGGTAGGAAAATAGAACAATAAACTAGAATCGAAAAAATTGTTGATCGTACTTCTGAATATAGATAACGAAATAGAGGAAAATTCTAACTTTGTGAACTAAAATCATGGTCATATGGGCTTGTCGATAACCATGAGATATCAAATTAGAGACTATTTCACAAAAATGTTAAGAATCTGTGATGTGGGCGTAAAATGAAAACTCTATACTTTGCTTAACAACATTGAAAGGAGAGGGTAAATCCTTTTAGGAAAAAAGGTAGGGGACTTATGCAGTTGAATCATCATTGTCTGGCGGAACGCTGGATGTCCGAGTTGAGCTATATAGTGACTCAAGACTCTAAGAATAGGAACAAGATGGAAGCAATTGATCAGAAGATAAATGATGCCCTCGAACAAGCGAACCAATTGAAGATTAACTCTGAGGAGAAAAAAATAGTCGATGATATAAAAGCCAACTATAAAAATTACGTTCAAGTTAGTCAACAAGTCCTTGGTGTACCAAGGGTTGAATCTACAAGGTTGGGTCAGGAAACCTTTGTCCCAACAGGCTCGGCGATTGCCTAGAGTCTATTCAGAGATGAGGAGGACGAGAGATGGGTAGGCCGGTCCAATATGGCGGTCAAGCCGTTATAGAAGGGGTAATGATGCGTGGACCTCGTGAGAGTGCTATTGCGGTCAGGTTACCAAATGGCGAGATTGAGGTTACGCGCCTGGAGATTAATGCATGGGCGAGAAAACCTATTTTTAAATTACCCTTGCTTCGAGGGTTTGTAGCACTAGTGGACTCTCTGATTGTAGGAACGCGGGCCTTAACCTTTTCAGCTGGCCGTTCAATGGAAGGGGAAGAGGGCGGAGAAAAGAGTGGTGAAACAGAACTTGGGTTTTGGGAATTAGCGTTGACCATAGGGTTAGCTTTTGGCCTAGGTCTTCTGCTTTTTGTCGGATTGCCTACAGGAATGGCCCATTTGCTTCGAGGAAAGATTTCTGGGGTCGTGTGGCAGAATCTTTTGGAGGGGGCAATACGACTCGTTGTGTTTTTCCTCTACATCTTGGTAATTTCTCGGCTCAAAGATATCCAGCGGGTTTTTCAATATCATGGGGCAGAGCATAAAGCAATTTTCACCTATGAAGCAGGGGAAGAGCTGACGGCAGAAAATGCGCGTCGGTTTTCCAGGTTGCATCCGCGTTGCGGGACAAGTTTCCTTTTAATTGTGGTTGTTGTAAGTATCTTTGTGTTCGCTTTTGTAGGATTGCATCCCTTATGGTGGCGCTTACTTTCCCGCATGCTTCTTATGCCTTTAGTTGCGGGGATAGCTTATGAGATCCTGAAATTCTCTTCACGGCATATAGAATCACCGTGGTTTCGTTGGCTGATTGTTCCAGGTTTGTTATTACAAAAATTAACCACAAGAGAGCCAGACGATGCCCAGCTTGAGGTCGCGCTGGCTGCATTAAAGGGCGTCTTGGATTCAGGTCAGGAACTAACGTGAATTTTGGGCGTTATGCCCGTAGAGAGATGTGTTTGCCATTGATGTTGCAGAACAGACATGTTCGTATCTGAAAGTACGTATTTTTACGGTGCTTATGGAATATGTTCACCGAATTTAAAGGGAGAAGGTGAAAAGATGGGCGAAAAAGCCAAGTCGGAAAAAGTTAAGATTGCGCATCAAGTAAAACGAATCAGGGGCTCCTTCGAGAAACAAACACAATGCATTCAGTGTCGGAGCCGAGCGGTAAGAATTATCGGCAAGGATCAGTATTTCTGCACAGATTGTTGTACTGAGTTTAAAGTCTGCGGAAACAAGGTAACAGTGTATACGATCAGTACGGATGGCATCAAATATGAGCTCTGGTGGATCTATCTGCCAGTACGAGTAAAAGCACAAATAGTATGAACGGAAATGGTTATAACACTAATCACAACGAAAACCATAATACTAATATGGTTGGGAATCATAGGTCTGGTAGCCAATCTGGTCATGAATGAAAAATCTACTGATTAATCTCAGTACGCATAAACCAAACGAGAAGGCCTAACATATCGCCCGTCTTCTCGTTTGGTTTTTTATACCCGAACTTGGACAGGGTATTTTAACAAAAATGTTAAAAATCCGTCAACTTCATGTAATTCTCTTAAGGTAGAATCTATATTATGAATTAAAAATGGAGGGACTACAATGAAGAAGAAGGCATTATTGATATTTATTGTTATTGCTCTATTTGTTACAGGTTTTTTTCTATCAAGAGCATTTGCAGCACCCAGTCCTTGGCTGCTAGCCCCTACTGCTAGTCCGTACCAAGCTCAACTTAACCCGGATGTAAGGCAACCAGCTAACCCTGATGTAAGTGGATCGTGGTACAGTCCGATGAATCCTAACAATCAGCCTAAATATTATTGGTATAATAGTCCTCGTAATAGTGGCTGGAATAATGCCTATAAGAATTGGTGGTGAAGGTAAATCGTGGATGATGCATTAACTGACGAAGCTTAGTAATCAACATACCAACTATTTAACAAAAATGTTAAGAATCTGTGACGTGGGCGTAAAGTAACAACTTTATACTTTGCTTAGCTATTTAGAAAGGGGGGAACAGAATGAAAAAATTATCAAAAATAGCGCGAGTTCTTTTAGTAAGTGTTGCTTTAATTACGGTAGGGGCACCTATTGCCTCTGCAGCACCAGGCTATCCGCAAGCATACTGGATGGCACAACCGGCAGACCCAAGTCAACCTGGGCAGCAGGCTCCAGGTTATGGTAATGGTTACGGTTATGGCAACGGTTATGGTTACGGCTGTTGCGGTTATTACGGAGGAATGTGGTAAAAGCGGTTTTGTCAAATTAAGAAAAACACGGGGAGGACCAATTGAGGCTTCCCCGTGTTTTTCTATCTGAGTGGTTTTATTACCACGAGCCGTTTCTATCCCACTCTGAGTGTTCACCCGAATTCTGGCGCCAATTGGACTGGGTTTGATTATTATAATAGTCGTGCTCTTCCGTATCTGGATTTGCATAATCCCGATCTTCGTTATAGGAAGGGTTCGTAGGTTGTTGCGGTGTGGAACTTTCCGGCATCTTGTTGTCAGGGGGGACTTGGCCGGAACTCGGTTTGCTCCAGTTAGGGGATGTTCCTTGCGAAGGTTGATTTACGGGAGGACTGCTGGAAGATTTAGGTGCGCTCCAATTACTAGGGTTGCTGCCGGATGACCAGTTTTGGTTTTCGGAACGGTTCATATAATCATGGTTCTCTGTAGTGTTTGATTCCATATTTGAAGGATGTTCGTTTTCTGGGCCATTTTGAACAGTTGGATCTTTCTTGCTATCAGAGGAGTTATTTTTCCAGTTTTGTGCTCTTACCTCGAAACTTTCTTCAGGGAAAAGGGTGGCTACACTTACATTCGCATCCACCAGAGCTTTCTGGGCATCATTACGGAGGGTATCAGGTTGAACAGCGATACCTTTCTCTTCGCATCGATCATATATTAAATAACTGTTAACTGTCATTCCCTGTTGCTTAGCTTCCTGTTGAATTTTTTGGTTCGTTTGACCGACTACCACACTTCCAGACAGGTTCCTGCGAGTCATTTCATCACGGATGGAGTTTCGAAGTTTTTCTGTATCAATAATGTGGGTTCCCCACTTATTTATCGGTACCACGCTGGCTAAGACCAGGTTTTGAGTTTCGTTTAGCGTTCCTTTATGATTAGCGTTTTCTACGATTAAATCAACGGCTTGATACACGTCCAGCCCTTTGATTGATATTCCATCCACTATACTTGACCCACCATTGACATCTCGCACTTTAATAACTTTTCCATCTTTATTGATCAAAAGCTCGATGCCTTTATTAATATCTAGAGCGACCGAGGCTACTGCCATATTCGGAATGAATAAGAGAGAAAAAACACTGATGCTCAGAACAAGCAATAATACTGCTGCTGTAGTTGCATACTTCAAGGCGGAATTATGAAACACAGATAATCGCTTCGGGTTTAAATCGACTTCAATAGTCTGACCTACAACAGGTGGCTCTTTTGGAGTAGGAATTTCTAAAAAGTCACCTTTTTTCGTGAAGATGACAGTAACCTTTGAAGAAGTCCGCATCACGATCCCTTTGGTTTTCTCCATTTTTGCTTACACCTTCTCTCCCGGTTTCACCTTAATCACTCCACTTACTAGTAGTTCGTAAAACTAAAACAGTTTTGAGGGGTAGAAAAAACTTTCTATTCCCATTATGGGTATAGAATGTTACAGGATTGTCACACAACGCAAAAATAACAAAAATGTTTTTAAAAAGAGAGGAAAATAACAAATAAGTTAAAAACCCGTGACTTTGTTGTGAAACTTTTCTTATAAAATAGTAAACAGTAGCCTAAGTTAACCGCCGATCGCGATTTTTAGGTTTTGAGAATTATTATGTCCTACCCCCAAAATAAATTAAACTCTTACGAATTGTTTAGTGAACAGAAGCTATTCAATGAGTTAGGGTTACGAAATGGAAAGAAAGGGAGCTGTGATAACATGTCAATTTACAAAATTGGTGAGGTTGTAAAAATCAACGATCAGGGAAACGAAGATTTCAATGGACTTGCCGGAGTTGTTAAAAAAATCGAATTAGGCAGTGATGATGTATCCATACTTTATTTCGTTGAATTTCAGACTAATGATAGCCCCCGAACAATACTTGTTTTTCTCGAAAATGAATTGAAGGCTGCATAATTATGGAAAACTCACAAACGCAGTGCTTGTCCTTTTTTATGTGTTTGCCATTGATGTTGCAGAACAGACATGTTCGTATCTGAAAGTACGTATTTTTACGGTACTTATGGAATATGTTCAGCGAACTTAATGAGAGAAGGTGAAAAGATGGGTGAAAAAGCCAAGTCGGAAAAAGTGAAGATTGCGCATCCAGTAAAACGAATCAGGGGCTCTTACGAGAAACAAACACAATGCATTCAGTGTCGGAGCCGGGCGGTAAGAATTATCGGCAAGGATCAGTATTTCTGCACAGATTGTTGTACTGAGTTTAAAGTCTGCGGAAACAAGGTAACCGTGTATACGATCAGTACGGATGGCATCAAAAATGAGCTCTGGTGGATCTATCTGCCTCGTGCTTGGGCGAGTGGTGAGCGGTGAGCTTAAGTTATCCCTAACAATTGTATAACACTCAACCGAGCCAAAGTGCTCAAACATCCAGTACGAGTAAAAGCACAAATAGTATGAACGGAAATGGTTAAAACACTAATCACAACGAGAACCATAATACTAATATGGATGGGAATCATAGGTCTGGTAGCCAATCTGGTCATGAATGATAAAATCTACTGATTAATCTCAGTACGCATAAACCAAACGAGAAGGCCAAACATTTAGCCCGTCTTCTCGTTTGGTTTTTCGCTTTTTATACCCGAACTTTGCGGCTAATTGGACTGGAGCTGAGTATTAAAATCCATCTTTCTCTATGGGATGTTTTTGATTTTGCGATTGATCTTGATCTGTCCCTTCAAATTTCCTCGCTGATTCGTAGACTACTTTAACATAAATGTTAAGAATCTGTAACGTGGGCGTAAAATGACAACTCTATACTATGCTTAGATTCTTGTAATGTCAGAAAAAAAGAGGAGGAAATTAGGAGGCAAAATTTTATTCTAATAGGTTTATTGCATCGCTTGCAATCACGGCACTCACAGTAACTGCAGGATTAACACCTGTGGTAGCTATGGCAAGCGAGAGGAACGTAAAATCAGCCTACAATGTTTTGACTACCCAGAACTTAATTAATGCACTTACTCGTCTCGGTGGGTTTGACAGGTATGACACAGCAATTCAAATCGCAGACAACGGGTGGCAGTCGGCAAGTACAGCAGTCCTAGCACCATCTGGTGATTTGAATATGCTAGACGCTCTTGCCTCGTCGAGTCTTGCCAAAGCGGTTGATGGACCAATACTTCTTGCCGATAACGACTCAATACCTTCTGGCACAATGACTGAATTAAAAAAGCTAGGAGTAACAAAGGTTTATATGGTTAGTGGAACAGCGGTCATTTCTACGAAAGTAGAGAACGACCTTAGCGCAGCCGGTATTCAATCCGTACGATTAGGCGGAAATGATCGGTATGAAACGGCTGTAAATATCGCAAAGGAAATCCAAGCGATTAAACCCTTTCAAGAAGTAGTAGTAACAAATGCCTATGCTAATGTCGACGCAATTTCGATTGCCCCAATTGCGGCTGCCAAAGGTATTCCGGTTCTGCTAGTTGATAAGGATTCTGTCCCGGCAGTTGTGTCTGATTTCATTAAAGCGTCAGGTATAAACAAGACCTATGTCATAGGCGGAACGGCAGTTGTCTCAGACTCTGTAAAGGGTGCCCTGCCTAATGCCATGAGGCTTGGTGGGATTGATCGCTTTGATACAAACACTGAAGTGTTAAAACAATTCGAAAACCTTATAGTCGGTGGTACCATGTTCTTTGCTAATGGGAGTGATACAAGCCTCATAGATTCGTTGACAGGTGCTCCCATGGTGGCTAAATTGGGCGGTGCAATTGTACTGTCAAATAAAGAAGCCGTTCCAGACGGTACTAAAGGGTACACCTGAGGCAGTAGAAGCAGAGGTAACACCTGAGGCAGTAGAAGCAGAGGTAACACCTGAGGCAGTAGAAGCAGAGGTAACACCTGAGGCAGTAGAAGCAGAGGTAACACCTGAGGTAGCAGAAGCAGAGGTAACACAAGTAGAGGAATAAATGATATGGAAAAATTAAAATGGACTCTCGTAAGGATGTTGTTCTTAGGATTCTGACTACGTTTCAGAATCCTAAGAACGCTTCTCTCTTAGCCTTAGAGACGTCAAGAATTTCCGGAGTGCGAGCAAATGACTAAGAAAACCGTTCTGAAGGAAGGCCCTGAACAGTTATTTCTAATCAGAAAACATTCGTTAATATTTGAAGCCTGTCGAAATACATTAACAACCCCAGCAAAATTAGAAACAGCCCGCTTACTTTAAGGCTAATGCCGGAATATTTCTTTAAAATCCTTTGTAATCTGGGAAATCTGTCAAACATCAGACACAGAGCCAGCAGGGGTATGACCATTCCCAGTGAATAACTTGTTAATAATACACTTCCCGCTATGGAAGAATTGGTGGTAGCTGCCACGGTCAGAACAGAGACCAATATCGGGCCCACACAGGGGGTCCACACCAGGGCCAAAGATATGCCCAGGAAAAAAGATGTTATGTAATTTTTTTTGCTCACATTTCGACGGGTTATCTTTTGCCTGGTCGGCAAATTTATTTTAAGCAAACCGAGGAGGTTTAACCCCATGAGTATCACAAAGATGCCGCCACCCTTTAATAACATGGTTTCGTTGATATTCAGAAATTTACCAAGGAAGCCGGATGCTGTACCAAGGCCTACAAATACCAGTATAAATCCAATGGTAAAGATGAAAATCTGCAGTGAAATACCACAACCAGAACGGTAATGACCCTTGTTTTCCAAAATAGCAGTAGACATCTGTGAAGTATAGACGGGCAGCAGGGGTATCATACACGGTGAAAAAAAAGAGAGCATACCAGCTAAAAAGGCAGCCCACAGAGTTGCACTGATTTCCATACTTTCCTCCCTCGTTTCCTCGTAATCTTTAAAGGTTTTATACTTATATTTAATACTCAAGTAAATAAATAAAAATTCATAACTCATAAGATGTTTTCCACTAGGACAGGGTATTTTAACAAAAATGTTAAAAATCCGTTAACTTCATGTAATTCTCTTAAGGTAGAATCTATTTATGAATCGAAAATGGAGGGACTACAATGAAGAGGAAGGCATTATTAATATTTATTGTTATTGCTCTATTTGTTACAGGTTTTTTTCTATCAAGAGCATTTGCAGCACCCAGTCCTTGGCAGCTAGCCCCTACTGCTAGCCCGAACCAAGCTCAACTTAATCCGGATGTAAGGGAACCGGCTAACCCTGATGTAAGTGGATCGTGGTACAGTCCGATGAATCCTAACAATCAGCCTAAATATTATTGGTATAATAGTCCTCGTAATAATGGCTGGAATAATGCCTATAAGGATTGGTGGTGCTGGTAAATCGGCATAATAAAATGGAGTTATAAAATACATTTTTCCAATCAAGCAAAGGATGATGGGGGAAGGTGATGAAGAAGCTTAGTGATCAATATGCCCGACAATTTAACAAAAATGTTAAAAATCTGTGACGTGGGCGTAAAATAACAACTCTATACTTTGCTTAGCAACGTAGAAAGGAGGAAACAGAATGAAGTTATCTAAAATAGCCCGAGTTCTTTTAGTAAGTGTTGCTTTACTTACGGTAGGGGCACCTATCGCCTCTGCAGCGCCAGCCTATCCGCAAACATATTGGACGGCACAACCGTCAGCCCCAAGTCAACCCGGGCAGCAGGCTCCAGGTTATGGTTATGGCAACGGTTATGGTTACGGCTGTTGCGGTTATTACGGTAATGGTTATTACGGAGGAATGTGGTAAAAGCGGTTTTGTCAAATTAATAAAAAACACGGGGAGGACCAATTGAGGCTTCCCCGTGTTTTTCTATCTGAGTGGTTTTATTACCACGAGCCGTTTCTATCCCGCTCTGACTGCTCACCCGAATTCTGGCGCCAATTGGACTGGGTTTGATTATTATAATAGTCGTGCTCTTCCTCATCTGGATTTTCATAATCCCGATCTTCGTTATAGGAAGGGTTCGCAGGTTGTTGCGGTGTGGAACTTTCCGGCATCTTGTAGTCAGGGGAGACTTGGCCGGAACTCGGTTTGCTCCAATCAGGGGATGTTCCTTGCGTAGGTTGATTTACAGGAGGATTGCCGGAAGCCTTAGGTGAACTCCAGTTGCTGGAGTTGCTGCCGGATGACCAGTTTTGGCTCTCGGAACGGTCCATATAACTATGGTTCTCTGTAGTGTTTGATTCCATATTTGAAGGATGTTCGTATTCTGGGCCGTTTTGAACAGTTGGCTCTTGCTTGGCATCTGTGGAGTAATCTATCCAATTTTGTCCTCTTACCTCGAAACTCTCTTCAGGGAAAAGGGTGGCTACACTAACATTCGCATCCACCAGAGCTTTTTGAGCATCATTACGGAGGGTATCAGGTTGAACAGCTATACCTTTCTCTTCGCATCGATCATATATTAAATAACTGTTAACCGTCATGCCCTGTTGCTTGGCTTCCTGTTGGATTTTCTGGTTCGTTTGACCGACAACCACACTTCCGGACAGGTTGCTGCGAGTCATTTCATCACGGATGGAGTTTCGAAGTTTTTCGGTATCAATAATTTGGGTTCCCCACTTATTTAGCGGTACCACGCTGGCTAAGACTAGGTTTTGAGTTTCGTTTAGCGTTCCTTTATTATTGGCGTTTTCTACGATTAAATCAATGGCTTGATACACGTCCAGCCCTTTGATGGATATTCCATCCACTATACTTGAACCACCATTGACATCTTGTACTTTAATAACTTTGCCCTCTTTATTGATCAAAAGCTCGATGCCTTTATTAATATCTAGAGCGACCGAGGCTACTGCCATATTCGGAATGAATAAGAGGGAAAAAACGCTGATGCTCAGAACAAGCAATAATACTGCTGCTGTAGTTGCATACTTCAAGGCGGAATTATGAAACACAGATAATCGCTTCGGGTTTAAATCGACTTCAATAGTCTGACCTACAACAGGTGGCTCTT
>Ga0209643_1001902_pt1 | contig 16078 bp, 17 predicted proteins | sample AutmiccBRH37_all_FD_187383 | JGI IMG/M metagenome (GOLD analysis project Ga0209643, IMG submission 187383) | Deep subsurface microbial communities from Mt. Terri, Switzerland - Autotrophic microbial communities BRH/37_all (SPAdes) (version 2) | ecosystem: Environmental > Aquatic > Deep... | reverse complement strand
ACCGGCGAGATCAATGTCTACCACAGCAAAAATGAGCTGAGTATTTTCGGCTGCGGATTATTCCATAATATTAAGACGAAACCCGCTATACTTTTAATCAATATTATGACGCCCTATATCCCGATTGTGACGGACGGGAAAGAGCCGGATCTCTCAGTCATTCAGGCCGAGATTGCAGAAAGTGTTAAAAAAGCGGTCGGCAGATCCAAAAAACCCCTGCTTGGCGCTCAAGTGGAGAGAAAGAGATCGCAGAAAGAAGTCGTGGCGGAATGCCTGGAACAAGCCATCGCCAAAGCCGGCGGCGACGGCGAGTACCGCTTCAGCCTGCGCCAGCTCTATTACGCCGTCCGGCCGTATGTGATCAAGGAAATCGGCAAAGAGCTGGATTATACTTATTTTTGTAAGGAACTGATCACCAATTATGAAGCGGAAAACGGCGACATCCCGCTCATGTACCGGGATGAGCGGGGGACTCTCTACCATCCCCATTTAGGTGAAGATATCCCCATCGGCACCATCGCTGTGGAGAATTATCATAAGCCAGCTTGGACGTTCAATAAAGTCCTATATATTGAAAAATAGGGCTTCTTCCATGTGCTCAAAGAAAAGAAAATCCCGGAGAAATACGATCTGGCCTTACTCACCAGCAAAGGGTACGCCAGCAGAGCAGTCAAGGATCTACTGGACGCGCTGGGGGAAAATGGCGAGGAAGAGATCACTTTTTTCTGCATTCACGATGCGGACGCTTACGGCACAGCTATCTATGACGCCCTGCAAAATGAAACCAGGGCCAGGCCCGGCAGAAAAGTGAAAATCATCAATCTTGGGCTGGACCCTGAAGAAGCCGTCGCTATGGGACTGGAAATCGAAAAGGTGGAAAACTCAGGCCGCAAGAAGGGTGTGGCGAGCTATATTGATCCGGACTGGGAGAGCTGGCTGCAGGACTACAGAGTGGAATTGAACGCCATGAGTACGCCGCAGTTTCTGGCCTGGCTGGAGGGGAAAATCAAGCTTTACGATAAAGGCAAAGTTATACCGCCAAAAAGGGTCATGCTGGAGAGTCTGGACCAGAGCCTTGAGGATAAACTCGGTCAAGTGATCGCGGATGAAATATTGGAACAGAATCATTATCAAGGTAAAGTGGCTGCAGCACTCCGGCAGGTTAAAGAAAACTGTCGCGACTGGCAAACCCGTCTGGAGGAGATCGTACCGGTGGAACTGGCAAATGAGCCGGTCAAGCGCTGGAAGGAGGTCGTAGAGGCGGTATCCGAGGAGATGGTTAAAAATTGCCGTTTTTGAAAATCAATTCTACCAGTAGAGTGAATTTCAAAACAGCCGGATTTTTAAACAGAAGCTGTGATGCAGCGAAGTATACCTTTGGCCATGCCGATATCCTGGAAAGGGACTTGCTGCAGGCAGACTCCGCCGCTTGTTCGAAAAATAACGAGAATAAAATCATGTCTGTAAGGATTGTTCCAATAAATCCGGCAAAAATACAAAGAGGAACACCTTAATGGAAAACGCATTTGCTTCTAAAAACACGGTGCCGTCAAATGCTATGTCAATCCAATCGGAAGATCGGTGTTTCGATAAGAAAACAGAAGCTGATAGGGAAAGTCCAAAGGGTGCTCACGTGAAATATGAAGAACTGCTTTAAAAATATATGCAAACTCAAGGTAACATTGTATGTTATCTTGGGTTGGTAGATTATCCAGTAAATTATCGTACAATGGTTATTAGGGATGTGAAAAAGTATGATAAGTACGAACTTGAAAAAATTACGAAAAACACTCAGATACACACAAGAAGAAGTTGCTGATAAAATTGGTGTTTCAAGGCAAGCTGTTGCGAAATGGGAAAACGGAGAAACAGTGCCGGATATCAATAATTGTATCGCTTTGGCAGAGTTATATGGAGTGGCATTGGATGGTCTGGTAGCTTATTCGGATGATAAGGAAAAAATAGGTATTCAGCCGAAGGGGAAACACATATTTGGATTAGTAAAGGTTGGAGAACGAGGTCAAATTGTGATTCCCAAAAAAGCCAGAGAGATATTTAACATTTGTCACGGAGATAGTTTACTGGTTCTCGGTGATGAGGCGCAGGGAATTGCAATTATGAAAAACGAGGATTTCCTGCAGTTTGCACAGGAAATCCTTAATGCTCAGGAATACAAGGAGGAAGATGAATGATTGCTATACAAACAACGGATTTAACAAAGAAATTTCAAGATAAGACTGCTGTGAATTCTCTCAATCTTTCTATTGATCAAGGTGAGCTTTTTGCTTTGCTCGGAGTGAATGGGGCAGGTAAAACTACAACGATTAAGATGTTGACTTGCCTTAGCAGACCTACAAACGGCGATGCAATTCTCCTTGGTAACAGTATTGTCTCCAATCCTCATGCAGTAAAAGAAAAGATTAATGTCTCACCGCAGGAAACTGCGGTAGCTCGCAATTTATCTGTCAAAGAGAATCTTGAATTAATTGCTCAGATATACGGCTTCGACAAGAAAGCTGTAGATATAAAAGTGGCGGAGATGCTTACGACTTTTGGTCTTACAGAAGTGTCCAAAGATAAAGCAAAAACTTTATCGGGAGGAATGCAGAGACGACTCAGTATTGCCATGGCACTCATTTCGAACCCACAGATACTTTTTCTTGATGAACCTACTCTGGGACTTGATGTTATTGCTAGGCGGGAACTGTGGACTGCTATTGAGAAATTAAAAGGAAGTATTACCATAATTCTCACCACCCATTATATGGAGGAAGCGGAAGCACTTTCAGATAGAATAGGAGTCATGTCGAAAGGAAAATTAAAGGCGGTTGGAACGGTATCAGAATTGATGGCTCAGACGAACACCAAAACACTCGAGGATGCCTTTGTTTCACTAGCTACAAAAGAGGAGGTAGATTGATGAGATTATTAGCATTTTCTACACGTAACAGCAGAGAGATTCTTAGAGATCCTTTGAATTTGGCATTTGGTATAGGTTTCCCATTGGTTATATTATTCCTGCTATCTGCTATTCAAGCCAATATTGAAGTTGAAATGTTTGTCATTGATAAACTTATTCCTGGAATAGCAGTTTTCGGTCTTTCTTTTATCTCGATATTCTCCGGAATGTTAATAGCTAAAGATAGAGGCACCTCATTTTTGATGCGGTTGTTCACGACTCCGCTTTCTGCCTCAGATTACATCATGGGATACACACTTCCACTACTACCCATGGCGATTCTTCAAATTGCCATAAGCTTTATTGCCGCATTCTTCTTAGGGTTGCCCATCAATGCCAATGTTTTGCTGTCTCTTATTGTGCTTATGCCAACGGCTGTACTGTTTATTGGAATTGGACTGTTAACAGGCAGTATATTTAATGAAAAGCAGGTGAGCAGCATCTGTGGAGCACTATTAACTAATCTCAGCGCATGGTTGAGTGGCACATGGTTTGACTTAAATCTGATTGGCGGTTGGTTCAAAGGAATTGCCTATGCGCTTCCATTTGCTCACGCTGTGGATGCGGGCAGAGCTGCCATTTCCGGAGACTATTCATCGATTTTACCACACCTTTGGTGGGTAATTGGATATGCTGTCGTCATCATGGTTATAGCGGTTATTGTATTCAGTAAGAAGATGAACAGCGACAAATTATAAGATTGGTGCAGTTTCGTAAAAGTATGTAACTGATAAGTGAATAGACTTACAGAGGTTGCTTTAAAAGATGATCCATATATAACATAACAACTAACAAAGGAAAATGGAAAATAATGTAGAAAGACTATAGGAGTTGTTAAACCTAATACCCCTTCATCTGAGGAGGTGTTTTAGCAGAAATGAAAAGCAAACAGTCAACCGAGAAAATGATGAATCAGCTTCATTCGGTCAAAGATTTCAGTGCGTTTTCCAATGACCACGAGGATGATTTTATATCCCCTTCGCTGGCGGCGCATATTCAGGCATTGATCGAAGAGAAAACGCTTGTAAAAACGGAAGTAATCAAAAGAGCCAACCTCGACAGGGTGTATGGCTATCAAATTATCAGCGGCCGAAGGATGCCTTCACGAGACAAGCTGATTCAGCTTGCTATTGGACTTGAACTGGATGTGGAAGGTACGCAGACGCTCTTAAAAATGGGAGGTATGGCACCGCTATATGCCAAGATAAAAAGAGAAGCAGCGATTATATTCTGCATCAACAAAGGATATACCTGGATGGAAACACAAGCATTTTTGCAGCAGGCAGATGTAAGGATTATTAGCGAATGAGTAGGGATGCGAGTAAATCGGGAAAAGATGTACTGCTTTTTGACACCCAATATGCCAGATATATAAAGAAGGAAGTTACAGAGAATCTGCCAAGTGAGATTGCGGGAAAGTATGAAATTGTCGACTGCCTTGCTTCAGGAGCGGCAGCAGAAACTTTTCGGGCGAGAGCAATCAACAGTGGGATAACGACCATCCTGAAAATCACCAATATCTCAGGAGATGAAATCCGGCGGGAAGACACTGTTTTAAGAGAACTTGATCATCCGCATATCCCGAAGTTGATTGAAAGTATTGCGGATCACGATAAGCTCTATGTGGTGCGGGAGTATTTTGACGGACAAAGTTTAGCTGAACTGATATCGGCTGGACGTATATTTTCTTATGCGGAAACGTTTGATATTGTCCAAAAGCTATGCGACATATTTATATATCTTCATAGCAGGCCGCAGCCAATTATCTATCGTGATTTAAAGCCTCAGAACATCATCATCACAGCTGACGCAGGCGTGAAGCTGGTCGATTTCGATATTGCCAGGAAATACAACACTTCGGCCAATACCGATACACAGTATTACGGCACAAAGGAATACTCACCACCGGAGCAGTTTGGTTACGCCCAGACAGATGCTCGCACCGACGTCTATGCCTTAGGTGTCTTGATTGTTCAGATGCTGACCGGCAGTACGGACTTGAACGGCATCCGGAATATAGGCAGCACGCCACTGCAAAAACTCCTTATCAAGAGTACACAGTTCTCGCCTAAAGACCGTTTCGCGAACATGATAGCGTTAAAAAAACAATTGGAATCTGTCAGAAAGAAATCCCTGCGCAGGACGAAAAGGACAGTTTGCGTGACGCTGATTGCGGCAGCATGTCTGGCAGCAGCTTTCTTAGCCGGCATGTTTTTTGAACGGTATGCGGTCTCCCCGACCCTTACCGCCATTTCTTCCCCTGCCACTGTTTCGTTTGAATCTGCACTTGTTGATCAGGCAGTGCGTCTCGCGCTTAATAAGGGGCCGGAGGAGCCTATCTATTCTGCTGAACTCGATGCCGTGGAAATCGTACAGATCTGGGGTAATGATGTCTATGCGAGCGGTCAAACGCTGCGCTTGGCATATGCCCCGGGCTTTTCCGATGTCAGAGTATACTTTGGCGACTATAACGGCGAGAGCAGACCGGTACGGCGGGGGGGGATCACGTCGCTTGAAGAACTGGCAAGACTGAAAAACTTAAAGCAGCTTGACATAGTAATGCAGCAGATTACAGACATATCTCCGCTCCAAGGCCTGCCGCTGGAACGGCTGAACCTTGCGGGCAACCGGATAACGGATCTGTCGGCGATTGAGAATATGCAGACGCTGGTTGAACTGAATATCAACTACAATCCCGTATCTGACATTTCACCGCTCAGCACGCTTTATTATCTTATCGCCCTGGACGCCTCGGATACGCTGATTGAGGACGTAACGCCGCTGGCCGGGCTGTACCATCTTCAATACTTGTATATTAACGATGCGCAGATCAAAGATGTGTCTGCCCTGGCAGATCTAGAACTTGTCAACTGTTTCTTGGAAAATAATAAAATTCAAGATGTTTCCCCACTTGAGGGTACGGAAAATTTAAACGTGGAGGGAAATCCGCTAGAAGAATAATTTCAATACTGCCCTTTGCAATTCCTCGGTGTGATTATGTTTGACTGGGCTGAGTATGTATGCTCCGAGCATACCATTTTTTAGAGGGGAGCCGCTAAAATAGAAATGATGGCCTGTGCTTAGAAATAGCCTGTATTTAGAAACAGCACCCAGGCAATAATCGTACGGCATGAGGAGGAATATTAAATGAGAAGAATCAGTCTTATTGTATTTTGCCTGATATTGATGACGGTCTTGGCTGCCTGTGCTCAGACCGCAGATACCGCCAAGCCGGAGCCTGCCCCACTGACGGCTAAATACGAAAAACCGATGGATCTATTTGAAGAGGATTACAATCTTTTTTATGATTTAGCACTTCCCGAAAACTACGTTCCCTTTAAAGCCAAAGTCAGTATTGGGGATATGTTCGCTGCTTATTCATTGTCATTTTTGGCCGGGGATACGGATGAAAATGTTGTTTCCTTTGTGGCCTCGCTTGTTAATGTGACGAACGAGGAGAACATTACGGAGTATTTGGACGCGCTGCGGCAAGGGCGTCTGTATGATCAAGGGATGCTTGACGCCAACCGCGAAATCGAGTTCTGGGTGAAGCCTACCGAGCAGGAGTCGGAGGACTATGATTATGTGGAAGGATATGTACTCGAGCTTCAGATGCAGATTCCGAATGAGATGTTATTAGAATGCAAGGAGATTGTCAGTCGTAATATTAACCTCCAAGCATTGGAATACGGCGGCTTTCAAGCACTTTTAGATTCCTATGGGATAAATCCTGTGGACATCAGCGTAGTGAAAGGGAACAAAGAAAACGTCAGTGTTGGTTTCTACGTTGACCCTGGCGATGAATATCAAACCTGGCGGGATTATGTTAACTCTGAAGAATATCTCTCCCAGGAAAAGGTTAGTTATTGGGGCGAAGAGCTGGCAAGCTCGATCGGTTATGGCGATATGGATAATCGAATTATGCTGTCGGATAAGGATAAGCATGTCATTATTGGTCAGACCTTGCCCGGAGCAGATATAAACATAGCAGACTACATTCCTTCACAATCCCTGGTTATGCTGGGATTCAGGGACGAGGGAGATTATGATGATCAACAAGACAACATCTATGTCGCCATCCATAAGTCCGAATGGCAAGAAGCGGAGAATGAAGAGGATAGAAACTGTATTCTGTTCATAGACAATGACGCAAATGACGGTTTCTTAGTCAGGTATTATCCTAGGGAAGCAAAATATTTCGTACAACTCGAGAAGGATGATATTCTTGTAAAATACGATTGGTACGAACCTGAGGATCGATACAGCGATCAAGGGTTCGGGGAAGACGTCAGTGAAATCAAACAGAAGATGCAAACAATGTTAAACGACGAATCCGACAACGTTATGGCCAAGCCGATTATCGCCTTTGAAGAATACATCAAAAACACTTTTGGCATGAAGCCGGAGCAGCTGTACGAACTTCCGCTTAAATAACCCCATTTTCCGAAGATGCAGACAGAATGCTCAAGAATAAGGGGCAAAAAAAGCAAGGTATTCATAAAATCGAGAAGGGATAGCATGTATGATGAAATTGCTTTAAGTGCAGGGAGGAGATTGGTATCAAAAAAATCGCCATGATTCTATTGGCGGCAATGATTGTTCTGTTGCTGACCGGCTGCAAACAAGATGTGTCTGAGAATGTTCATCCCTATTTTCTCGATCCGCCGCCCGCTGCGGAGAGAGACGCCGCAAGACCGCTTGAACCGACCGATATTGTATCTTTTATGTCTCTTGAAGACGGTTCTGAGGGCCCGCAGGTTCCGGAGGAGCTTTTGAAAAGCCATGTTACGGTGTTCTGCCCCGGCTTTTATGGGTTGAACAACCTGGCGGCCAACCAGAATAACACGCGGATATCTGCAGACAAAGGTATTCAGATTATCAAATGGCTCTCCGTCGGTGATCTCGAGGGAGCTGATCCCAGTGAGGTGCCCGAGACTGCGGACGCCCAGTGTGAGGATATAGACGGCAACATGATTCCTTTCCATGTGGGCGGCGGAAAACCGACCCAATGTACGAACAACCCAATCTGGCAGCAGCAGCTCATCGATGAAGCGGTGACAGCGGCGCAGTGCGGAGCGGTTGCCGTATGTGCGGACGAGTGGCCGGGGACGAGCGATGCGGTGGGGTATGGCGGCTGCTTTTGTGATTACTGTATGGCGGGGTTCAGAGAATATTTGCAAGAGAACGGGAACGAGGAAACGCTGCGGAGCCTTGGTATCAAAGACCTTGATAGCTTTGATTACGGAGAATTTATCAGGCAAAACTATTATGATATATATAAGGAAGTAATCTATCATCACAGTAATGACGAGGTGCCGCTGTTGGATGCGTTCAGAGCGTACCAGTATCAAAGCGTCACCGAGTTTATGCGCCTGCTTAAAGAAGAGATTGTAAAAGAAGAGCCGGAAGTGCTTTTTACGGCAAACATGGCGGAACTCATGAGTTCTTTTATGGCTGTTGCCGATGTCGCTGATTTCTTCTCGCCCGAGTTATATTATGCGTACCCTGTAAACGCCAGGACAGCAGTCCGGTACGAGCTGGGTAATGCGTTCGACGCGCCTGTCAATGCCGCTCCCAATTGTGTTGAGAACAAAGAGTTAATGACGGGAAGCAGAGCGGCGCAGGTCATGAAGGTCTATACCGCGGAGGCCTATGCGCATGGTGGGTATGTGCAGGTGCCGTACGGTGCTCCGTATTTTTCCGGGGAATACGGTGCAAACAAGGATATGACCGCTGTCGGGATGGAAACGTTGTATCCGTACTACGACTATATTTATAACAACAAAATGCTCTTTGAGGAATTGTGGCCCATGGCGGATGTCGGTGTGCTCTATTCCTTTGCCGGCATTATGCGCGGAACAGGCGGCGGCAGTGAAGATTTTGCGGGCTGCACCCAAATGTTGATTGAGAATAGTATCCCCTGTCGCGTTGTAGCAACAGGGGATGGCACCCTGATTCATAAGCAGCTGGACGATGAGAGTCTGGAAGGATTGAAACTCCTCGTACTCCCCAGCGTATCAGTCATGAGCCAAAACGATGCCGATGTGATCACACGGTTCATGGAAAACGGCGGACAAGTGGTTGCTTTTAACGATACCGTGCTGCTGGACGAAAGCGGCAGCAGCTTGGATACGGCCCTAACGGCAAATTCAGGAGAAGATATTTCGGGTGACCAGTATAGACACTTACCTCAAAATATGCACTGGTGGGAAGACGAAGAATGGCAGATGATCGGACCGGAGGATGCGGATACGTTTCTTGATGCGGTCACATTACGGATTAATCATGGGTACAACATAGCAGACGAGGAGATATTGGGTGCGTTCTATTTCAGCAACCAGGTAAACGGCTATGTCTTGCATCTTGTCAATTATGCGTTTGACGAACAGCAAAACCGTGTGGACAATAAAAGTAACGTGCGAGTCGCAATCAAGAATAATACGCTGTTTGACTCACGAAAATTGGGTGTGTTTTACGCAACGCCTGAAACTGGAGAGCTTAAGGAGATCGATTATACGCTTGAAGACGGAAATATCGTGGTGAACCTGCCGGATATCGATGCATGGGGAACGCTTGTCATCGGCGAAGGGGTACGGGTACAAACCCTAATCAAGCTGACTAAGGCGGAAGTGTCTTTGTATTTGCCTGGGCAGGAACCGGACCGCGATACGACGGCTGTTTTCGCAGAGGTAAGAGAGAAAATGGAAGCAGGGGAATATGAAGCGGCTACGGCCTTGATCGACGAGGCAGTCGGCCTGCCGGCAAAAAAGACGGCAAGCCTTGCTCTGGAAAGTGCGGCGCATGAAATAGAGAATATCTCTGATCCCGTGAAAATCGCCGAGGCCCGGGAGCTGATGAGCGAGGCGCAGAGTGAATTTGACGCCGGGGAATACGTTCAGTGCTCTCAGATATGTTCACATCTGATAATGGCATATGCGGTCAGACGGGTGGATGGCAGGCTGAATGACTATTCCGGATCTGACAAGATTGCCGAAGACCCAAGGGGGGACGCAATTGGAGAAGCACCTAGCAACGCAAACGGCTGTGATCTAGGAAGTGTCTATGCCCGTGTGATCGGCGATAAGCTGTACATCGCAGTGCAAGCGGATAGCGACAATCCCTTTGTGCAGTTTAATATTACGAATGGACAGCATAACTGGACCATTAATTGCCAGGGCAACCCCGTAGAAATGTTTTATTTTGAGGACCGGAATAGGGCAGAAATCCCCAAAGGCGTGGAGCTGGCTTTTGATGAAGGGATAGAATTATGTCTGCCGTTGTCTATATTTGGTGGTGTAAGCGAGATCCGCCTGGACATTAATGCCAATCTGAATAATTATCCGGATTTCACGCGGAGCGATGAACTATCTGAAGATATAAAGATATCACTTAGGTAAATGATGGAATGAATCTGCATTGAATAAAGCGAAAGAAGATAAACCGATCATTTTAAGTATCGGTTATTCCACCTGCCATTGGTGCCAATCTGGTTACTTGATTCATCAACTGAAGGTTAATCTAAGGAAGACATAAAAATGCTAAAAACTGAATGAAACAACCTTTATCATATGTTCGTTTGACATGAACTATGTCTGGATCACTTGCTTTTAATAAGGCAGTTGTATGGGGCGGGTCCTTTTAACCACAGCCGGTCATTGCCATATATGCCTCTTTACAACCACGCTATTATGTGTTACTATATACCAGTAGTAAGTATTGCTGCATACAAGCCATACAGAATAGCGAGGAGTGATTGTTCTGGAAAATCTAACGGAAATGCTCAAAGGCGTGCTGGAAGGCTGTGTTCTTGAGATCATCAGCCACGAGGAAATCTACGGTTACGAGATCACGCGGCGGCTGAATGCGCTCGGATTTTCGGACGTTGTGGATGGGACAGTTTATACCATCTTGGTGCGGCTTGAGAAAAACAAGCTGGTGGAAATTACGAAAAAGCCATCCGATATGGGACCGCCGCGAAAGTTTTTCGCGCTCAACGACGCGGGGCGTGAGGAGCTGCGGAGGTTCTGGAAAAAATGGGAATTTGTCGCGTCGAAAATTAACGAGTTAAAGGAGAAAAAATAATGAATTTTTGGGAAAAAATCACAGGCAGGGACATGACTAAAGAATTGAAAACTTTTCAATCGCGAGCCAAAAAGCTGCCGGCTGATTATCAAGCGGCATGGGAAAAAATTAGTGCTAATCTTTGGCCGCACTCAGATTTCACCGGTCGCAACCTCATGCCAATCCTTGACGGTGTGCTTGGCCTGCTAGAAGAAGCGGCGTCGGAGGGGCAAAGTGTCCAAGAGGTTTTAGGTGACGATATCAAAGGCTTCTGTTCAGCACTGGCCAGAGAAGAAGGTGCAAAGTCTTTTCACGATAAGTGGCGCAAGCAACTTAACAATAATATCGCTAAAAAATTAGGTAAATAGGAGGATAAAATGAGAATACAAGATATCATTGAAGGCAAAAAAGAGTGGCGAGCGCACGTGGCGCGTGTCAAAGCGCTCCCGCAAGATTATCAGATTGTTTATAAAGAGATTCAAAAATATCTCTTTAAGGTCGGACCTGTTGAGATAACCCACGGGATAGGTTTACTCTCGGGGATTGTCGATCTTTTTGAAGAAGGCGCGGCCTTGGGGAAAGGCGTGCTCGAAGTGACAGGCAGTGACGTAGCGGCTTTCTGCGACGATCTAATCAAAGATTCAAAAACTTACGCTGATAGCTATCAAGAATCTGTTGACCAAGAAGTTAACAAGGCCATGAAAAAGTTTACGGATAAACTAAAGTAAAAGGGGGATATCGGAATGGAAAAAGCAATTAAAGTGAAAGGTCTGCGAAAGTCTTTCAAGGACACAGAAGTCCTAAAGGGCGTGGATTTTGAAGTGCAGCAAGGTGAGATTTTCGCCCTACTCGGCTCCAACGGCGCAGGCAAGACGACGATTGTTAAAATCCTCACCACGCTGCTTAAACAGGACCGAGGCACTACCATCGTAAACGGCTTTGACGTCGTGTCAAAGCCCGACCATGTACGGCAGTCGATCAGTCTGACCGGGCAATTCGCCGCTGTAGACGAGATCTTGACTGGACGGGAAAATTTAATCATGATCGCCAAGCTGCGGCACCTCACAAATCCGCGTCAGGTCGCGGATGATTTACTAAACCGCTTCGGACTGACCGCCGCCGCCGCCGACCGCAGAGTGTCTACGTATTCGGGGGGGATGCGCCGCAGGCTGGACATCGCCATGAGCCTGGTAGGGAAACCGCAGCTCATTTTCCTCGACGAGCCGACCACCGGGCTTGATCCAGAGGGGCGCATCGAGGTTTGGAAGACTATCAAAGAGCTTGCCGGCCGCGGCACCACAGTATTTTTAACTACACAGTATTTGGAGGAAGCTGAACAGCTCGCCGACAGAATTGCCATTCTGCATGAAGGCAGGATTATCATCAGCAGCACGCTCGCTGAGCTGAAAAAGCTGTTTCCGCCCGCCAAGGTGGAGTATGTGGAAAAACAACCGACATTGGAAGAGATATTCCTGACCATCATCGGCAAAAAGGAGGAAAAGTAAATGGAAGCCATAAAAATGGAAGCAATAAAAATGAAAGCAGTAAAGAAACACTTTTTCAGCGATATGAGCGTTATGCTGGGCCGTTCCATGCGCCATATTTTTCGCAGCATGGACACCATCATCACAGTCACCATCATGCCGATCATGTTTATGCTGCTGTTCGTCTATGTGTTCGGCGGCGCAATTCAAACCGGTACGGATAACTATGTGAATTACCTGTTGCCCGGCATCCTGCTGATTGCGATTGCAAGCGGCATATCCTATACTGCTTACCGCCTGTTTCTCGATATGCAGCGGGGCATCTTCGAACGGTTCAACTCCATGCCGATTGCGCGTTCGGCCGCACTGTGGGGGCATGTGCTGACTTCACTGGTATCCAATGCAATTTCGGTGGTCGTAATCATTCTCGTAGCACTCATTATGGGCTTCCGCTCTTCGGCGGGGATACTATCATGGCTTGCTGTAGCCGGTATACTCGCGCTGTTTACACTGGCCCTGACGTGGATTGCGGTGATTGCCGGACTGTCCGCAAAATCGGTGGATGGTGCAGGTGCTTTTTCCTACCCGCTTATCTTCCTTCCATTTATCAGTTCGGCGTTTGTGCCCACCGAATCGATGCCGTCAGTTGTTCGCGCTTTTGCCGAAAACCAGCCAGTGACTTCAATAGTGGAAGCCATCCGCGCGCTCCTGTCGGGGCAACCTGTTGGAAATGATATCTGGGTTGCGCTCGCGTGGTGCTTAGGGATACTGATCGTCGCATATCTATTTGCGATGCGCGCATATAAACGGAAAGCAGCTTAATGTTTACAGGCATTAAAATGATAGTGGTCAACAAAAACATCAAGTAAAGGGATGGTAGAGTGTGTAAATTCGAGTGGATATTATGCCCGGTCTGTGGTAACAAAACACGGGTCAAGATACGTGATGATACGGTGCTTGAAAATTTCCCTCTATTTTGTCCTAAGTGTAAACAGGAAACGATAATCAATATAAAACAACTGAATATGTCAGTTATCAAAGAGCCAGACGCTAAGACGCAGAGCCGATAACCGTGAGATTGTTCACAGTTACCGGCTCTTTCTTTTATTGTGCGCTGGATTGTATAAATTTATCACAATCTACTATAGTTTAATTTAGTTTTAGCTTACATAAAGCAGGATTATCTTACCTTTGCTACACTGTTAGGCATTGCGGATAAGGCGATTGAACAATTTGAAAAGGTCTATCCAACTGCGACACAATATAGTGAAAATGCCCATTATTATTACCTGCTTGCACATCGGTACACTAATTCATCCTACCAAGTGGCTCAAACAGCACGTTCCTCAGGGAGTGGCGGAAGAAGTTCCTTTGGCGGTGGCGGTGGCTTTAGCGGTGGTGGCAGCGGCGGCGAAACACGCTAAAATGAATGGGAGAAAAAAGCCTTGTCTAATATGTCGGGCTACATAGGTATAGATTCCACTAACCTTCAGAGGATTAAAACTTTGAAGGTTTTTTTGGTATTACATTTCATAACAAAAAAAAGACATTTCATGCAGCGAGCAATTTATTTAAGTATTTTATGCTATTGTTAAAATAGCCCAAGAAATAGGATTTGACATAGACTTTACCAATTAAGTTATGAACTAAATGAATAAAGCCTTCGGAGAGTTAACTAATTATTGATGGAGGAAAGAAGGTAAGTGATATGAAACGGATTTTAACTATCCTTGTTGCAGTTTTACTGGCAATCGTGCTTCTATCCACTTGCGGGGGAGGTACCGAAGAAACATCTTCTCCAATTAACCCAGAAAATCCTTCCCTTCTTAAACTATCAAACCCTTCCGGTGATACATGGTCTGTATTTATATATCTTTGCGGTACTGACCTGGAAACACAGTGGGGCTTGGCTTCCCATAATATTATGGAAATGCTTCAGGTAAATATCCCGGAAAATGTCAAGGTAGTAATTCAAACAGGCGGAACCGTAAAGTGGGCGATTGAGGCCATTAACCCAGAAAAGCTCCAACGCTATGAAGCTAAAGGCGGAAATTTCGAGATCGCGGGTGAGGCACCCCTGGCAAGCATGGGTGAAGCTGATACCTTGGGCAGCTTCTTAGAGTGGGGAGTAGAAGAATACCCTGCCGACAAATATATGTGTCTGATCTGGAATCACGGCGGCGGTAGTGTTACTGGTGTTGCTTTTGATGAGCTTTTTGAAAAAGACAGTTTAGATATAAGGGAGCTTGCAGAGGGCATCGCCGCACCTGGCGTTCAGTTTGAAATTATCGGCTTTGACACCTGCCTGATGTCAACTCTCGAAACTGCTGCAGCGCTTGCTCCCTACGGGAGATATATGGTTGCATCACAGGAGATAGAGCCGGGGACAGGCTGGGATTACACAGCTTGGCTGAAATATTTGAGTGAGAACCCCGCAAAAGATGGTCTTGCTGTTGGTAAAGTAATTTGCGATACCTACTTTGAAAAGTGTAAACGCAGTGAAAGTGATGCACTGGCAACCCTTTCCGTTATAGATCTTGCCGAAATCACGAACCTAGTTATAGCTTTTGACGAAATGGCTGCTCAAATAAAGGGAATTACCGAAAACCCTCAAAATCTCCAGACCTTCGCCCAGGCCATGATCAAAGCGGAAAATTACGGTGGCAACAATAAGAGCGAAGGTTATCAATGAAAACATCTGCTCCATGACAGCTCTGGACTGGAATGAGGACTACATTGTATATACCGTGCCGATTAGGCTTAACGGCGAAGAAACCAATCTTCGTATGAGTTACTATCATGACAGTGCATCCTATGAGATTCACGGTGCATGGGACGGTATTGACGAAGAAAGCGGCATGAGCAGTAAGGAAGTTCACAAGCTTAAGGCTGGGGATACAATTGAGTTTCAATTTGTAGCAGCAGATCTCGACACAGAAGAGGTTTATGCCTTTGAGTTTGGGGGCTTTACAGTTGAAGATTCTGTTATGGTAGAGGAAGCAACATTGTTTGATGCAATCTACTATTATGAATATGAAATCATCGATATTTTCGGAAGAACCTATACTTCTGATTTTGCGATTATGGTTTCCCAAAATGGTGAAATAACCATAGAAACTGAGAACTAACTAAAAGAATGGAGGAAAAACTTATGACTTTTATCATAGCAGCTGTAGTCATCGTTGCAATACTTGCTTTGTGGGCAATTTCATTGCAGCGGACCTTTGTGGTCTTGGATGAAAACATCAATAATGCGATGTCCCAAATTGGTGTTCAGCTCTCCTCGCGCTGGGATGCGCTAGTATCTCTTTTGGATCTAACCAAAGGGTATGCCGCTCACGAATACCAAACCATGACAGACACCATTAAAGCAAGACGCCAGATCACGAGGGACTCTTCGCCCGAGGATGTAAAACAACAGGAAAATTTCCTTGTAGAGGCTTTAGAAAAAATCATGGCGGTAGCAGAAAGCTATCCAGATTTAAAGGCCGATCAGACCTACATCAAAACAATGGATTCTGTCAATCAATATGAAAACATGGTGCGTACCAGCAGGTTGATTTATAACGATAAT
>Ga0209643_1001901_pt1 | contig 16078 bp, 11 predicted proteins | sample AutmiccBRH37_all_FD_187383 | JGI IMG/M metagenome (GOLD analysis project Ga0209643, IMG submission 187383) | Deep subsurface microbial communities from Mt. Terri, Switzerland - Autotrophic microbial communities BRH/37_all (SPAdes) (version 2) | ecosystem: Environmental > Aquatic > Deep... | reverse complement strand
TCACATTCGCCTTTAACGTTTTCATTTAATTCTTTATCAAATTTAATTCCGAGAAATTCCAAATCATTACAAACTTTTTCTCTGACCATAGTAGAATTTTCACCGATACCGCCGGTGAAAACGAGTGCATCGATTCCGCCCATAGCAGCAGCATAAGCGCCTACATATTTTTTAATTCGATAACAGAATACATCAAATGCGGATGTGGCTTTTTTATTACCTTCTAAAACAGCAGCTTCAATTTCTCGCATATCAGAACTTTCACCGCTTAAACCTATAAGTCCGCTATGTTTATTGAGTAAAGTATTTGCTTCTGAAAGTGAAAGACCCTCTTTCCCCATAATGTAAAGAATGACTGATGGATCCATATCGCCACTTCTTGTTCCCATTAAGAGACCTTCCAACGGCGTAAAACCCATTGAGGTATCTATCGATATACCTTTATCAACTGCTGCAATACTGCAACCATTACCAAGATGTGCGGTTACTAATTTAATTTCACTTAAATCTTTACCTAACATCGCAGCAGCTCTTTCAGAAACATATCGATGTGATGTTCCATGGAAACCATATCTTCTGATCTTATATTTTTTATATAATTCATAAGGAAGACCGTATAAATATGCTTGCGAAGGCATCTTTGCATGGAATGCAGTATCAAAAACACCAACCTGCGGAGTATTAGGAAGATGGTCTATTGCCGCTTGAATACCTTTAATATTTGGTGGATTATGAAGCGGAGCAAGTTCAATATTATCCTTTAATGCTTTCATCACTTGTGATGTAATTAATACAGAACCGGAGAATGTTTCGCCTCCATGGACTACACGATGCCCCACAGCTTCAATCTCTTTTTTGTCTTTAATTACACCATGATTGGGACTTAATAAAACAGCAATCACATATTCTATTGCAATTGAGTGATCTAAAATTTCACCTACTATTCTAATTTTATCTTTTCCGATTGGTGTATGAGTAAGTACCGCACTCGACATCCCTATTCGTTCTACTAGTCCTTTTGCTAATTCAATGCGATCGTCAGTATTCATAAATTGATATTTAATAGAAGAACTACCGCAGTTTAATACTAAGATTTTCATTTTATCCCCTAATTCTTTTCAATTATTTTACCTTCGTTATCATAAAGATAGAAACCTTCAAAAGTCTTTTTGCCTAATTTTCTTTCTCTTACTAATTTCCTTAAGATTGGGCAAGGACGATAGCGAGGTTCGCCAAGAGTATTCCATAAGGTTTCCATCCAAGCAAGTACTTCATCAAGTCCCATTGAATCAGCCATTTCGAGCGGACCCATTTGGAAATGATAACCAAGACGCATCGCAGTATCAATATCTTTAGCTTTTGCTACACCTTCTAATAAGATATACATTGCTTCATTAAGAAGCGGAACAATTGCTCTTGTAGTAACGAATCCGGGATACTCATAAACTTCAACTGCTGTTTTTCCAATTTTAGCAGCGAATTTTTTCATCTTTGCAACAGTCTCATCCGAGGTCTCAAGTGCTTTTACTAATTCTACAAGAGCTACTTTTGGAACCGGATTTAAAAAGTGCATCCCAATAATTTTATCTTTCCTTTTAGTTGCATCTGCTATTTTTGTAAGACTAAGAGTAGATGTATTAGAAATAAAGATTGTATCAGGGCGAGCTATAGCATCTAATTCGCGGAAGATTTTTTTCTTTAATTCAATATTTTCATCAACTGCTTCGATTATCAGATCGCATTCAGGAATTTCATTCTTATCAAATGTCCATTTTATTCTACTTAAAATCGATTTCATTTCACTTTGAGTCATAGCCCAGCGAGCAATTTCACGTTCCATACTTGCTTTAAGACTATCTTTAGCCTTTTCCAACCCATCTTTATCTCTTTCAACGAGAAGAACATCAATACCGGCTGCGGAGATTGTTTGAGCAATTCCCTGCCCCATGACTCCACCACCAATAATTGCTACATACTCAATTCGATCACTATCGTCTGTGCGCTGCACTCCGGTAAGCAAGTCTTCGAGTTTCAATTTGTCATTTGCCATAATTAACCATTAATATTTATTTAAAAACAAAAATTAGATACAATAATTATACCAAATATTTACCTCTTAATTCAGCTTAATTATAAGTAATTTTTATTGTTTTTAATAAAAATTAGATTTTTAAGAATATTTTTGGGAATTTAGTATTCTATATAGTAAAATTAGCAGATGAATTTAAAAGAACAATTAACAGAACACTTTGGATTTACCTCATTCCGTAGCGGTCAGGAAGAGATTATTAAAGATATTATTAAAGGGAAAAGTGTTCTTGCAATACTTCCAACCGGTGGAGGTAAATCATTATGCTTTCAGCTTCCTGCACTTTTAAGTGATTCTATTTCAATTGTCATATCCCCATTAATCTCTTTAATGAAAGACCAAGTAGATTCAATTAATAAAAATAATCTGAATGCAGTATTTATTAATAGCAGTTTAGATCATAGCGATTACCGAATTGCCATGAATCTCATCACTCTAAAGAAAGTGAAATTAGTTTATCTCTCCCCCGAAAAATTAACTGACACAACATTTATAAAAATTCTCAAGGACTTAAAACCCTCTTATTTATTTATTGACGAAGCACATTGCATTAGTGAATGGGGACATAATTTTAGACCAAGCTTCAGAAAAATAATTGATTTTGTGAAATTTCTCGAAATTGAAAGTGTATCTGCTTTTACGGCAACAGCAAATCAGATTGTTAGAGAAGACATTGTAAAACTGCTTGAAATGAAAAATCCATCAGTGTATGTAGAGGGATTTGAACGCCCTAATATTGCAATAAAAGTGATTAATTCGGCGAATAAAAAAAGAGACCTTGTAAGGCTATTTAATAAATTAGAATTACCGGCAATAGTATATACCGCTACACGCCGATCAGCCCAAGAAACAGCAAGTGAATTACAAAAATTTGGTTTTAATGCCACTTACTATCATGGAGCATTAAATGCAGAGATAAGGAAAATGATTCAAGATGATTTTATTAATGAGAAAATAGAGATAATATGTGCTACTAATGCGTTCGGTATGGGCATTGATAAGAGTAATATCAGAACTGTCGTCCATTTCGAAATACCCTCTTCGATTGAAAATTATTATCAAGAAATCGGGCGTGCAGGACGAGACGGAAATGAATCCAAGGCAGTTTTATTATACAATCCTCGAGATATAGTTTTACAAAGACAGATAATTAGTAGCAGTTATCCCGATTTTTCTCAAATAATGCTGGTCTATGATCTTATATTAAACTATTACCAAATTGGTCTTGGAAGCTCTAATACATCTTTTATGAATGTTGACGAAAATATTATTAAGCTCGCGATATTAAAGAAAATTTCAGAATCACAATTAAAAGTGGCAATAAATGCTTTAGTTCATTCCGGCTATTTCAAGCAGCTAAATTCCTTACATTCCTCTTATTCGATGAAATTTATTGTACCTCAACATTATCTAAGAGAATTTATCGATTCCACTCCCGATTCTATACTTAAGGATATAACGATTACCCTACTTAGGATTGAAGGTCTAAAACTTTTTAACTCACTAGTAAAATTAAATGTGGAACATCTTTCCGGGTTATTAGATATTACTCCTGATCAATTTCTAGATAAAATTAAAAATCTATCAAATATGGGTCTTGCTCAAATTAATTTACCTGCCGGTAAAGGTGCAATCCAACTTATTGGATTTAGAATCAAAGCCAATGAACTAAAGATTGATTCTATCGCTGCATTCAAACACCGCGATTATCAACTTTCAAAAGTAAATCAGATACAAAGTTTTGCTGAAAGCGAAATATGCCGTTCATATTTTATTCTTGATTATTTTGGTGAGAAGCATTCTAATTTTAAATGCGGCAAATGTGATAACTGCAATTCATTTGAAAATGAACTTGATTTCGATATAAATCAAAGAGAATTAACTTCTTCAAGAATTGATTATGAAAAAGAAGAAGAGCTATTCTTGGAGCTAAGAAGAATTCGAGCCGAGGCAGCAAGGAAATTTAATCAACCCGAATATTTGATTTGTAAAGATGAGCTACTAAAAGCTATTGTATTAGAGAAACCAAAAACACCTGCACAACTTATGAGCTTAAAGGGATTTTCTCTTTCAAGATATAATAAAATTGGTTTGAAAATTATAGAATTATTAAATGAATAGTTACTTCTCTTTTTTGATTTGCAATTCTAAATATTCATCTACTTCTTTATAAAAGAGATTCCATTTTTCTTTATTTTCCTTAAGAGATAAAATGAATTTATTGAACTGATCGGGATTAATTTTAGTAGCTGAATAAAGACTATCGAGCGATGAATTTAATTTTATAGAATCATGATTATAAGTCTCAATCAAAACGGTTTTATCGACATAAAATTTAGCATAATCTTTATAATCTTCATCCTTTATTCCGCTGCATGAAAGAAGAATAAAGAGACTTACAAAAAGAAGGATATTATTTCTTTTTACTTGCTTCAAACAATACTTTCTTTTCATGATCGGTTAATTTTTGATAGCCACTTTGACTAATTTTATCGAGTATTCGATCAATTTCTTCTTGAGAAGCATCAATTGGCTCATCATTATTTTTATCATTTATATCGTAATACTTTGCCTCTTGAACATCTTTTTCAAACGGATTTTTTGGTTTTCTAAATCCTGATGAAAACTGCCTTGAAGAACTACTTGGCTTTTTGAATGAACTAAACATCCGATTGAAATTAAAATTATTTTTTCTATCTGAAAGAATAAAAATCAATGCAGTTAAGGCACCGCCAATATGAGCTAAATGTGCTACGAATCCACTCGTATTAATTGATAAAAATTCAAAAACAACAAGAAACGCAATTAAGTATTTTGCTTTTACAGGTATAAGGAAATAAAGAAATATATATCTATCAGGGAAAAACATTGCAAAAGCAATCATTACTCCATAAACTGCACCTGATGCACCAATTGTTGGAGCTAATGTACTTTCTAAAAATGGAGAAGCAAGAATTTGAAGTAGTCCCGCCCCAACTCCGGAAGCAAGATAAAAAATCAGGAATTTCTTTGAACCCATGATATTCTCAATCTCCATTCCAAACATCCAGAGCATAAACATATTGAACAGAATATGAGAAAATGAGCCGTGCATAAATTGATATGTAATTAGTTGCCAAACTTGGAAATTATAACTAAACCCTGCTTGGTCGAACCCGCCTATTGGATTGAGAGCAAAATATCGATTAAGTATATATGCACCCGGGTAACCGCCGAACATCACATTATCAAATAGCATTTGAATGAAGAATACCGCTACATTTATCATAAGCAGTATTTTAAGCACCGGCGGGAAGTAACTGAACCCTCCCAAACCCGAAGGTTTATAATAATCGCGTGAATCCAAACCCATCAATTCCCCTGTTAATCAATTCTCAAGTTAATTTAATTTTTAATAAAATAAAAGTCATATAATCCCGGAATTACACCGGGATTATATATAAAATAGATTAAGCTTCATTAAGAGCTGCAACTCCCGGAAGAACTTTTCCTTCAAGGAATTCGAGAGAAGCACCACCGCCTGTTGAAACGTGAGATACTTTATCATCAAGTCCGGCTTTTTTAATTGCAGCAGCAGAATCTCCGCCTCCAATAATTGTTTTTGCTCCATCCGCAGTAGCATCTGCTAATGCCTGGGCAATTGCATCTGTACCTTTAGCAAAATTATCAAATTCAAAAACACCCATTGGACCATTCCAAAGAACTGTTTTGCTCTTTCTGATAATCACACCAAATTCTTCAATTGTTTTTGGACCAATATCTAATCCTTGCTCATCGGAAGGGATCGAATCAATCTCAACTACATGTGAAGGTGAGTCATTATTAAATTCTTTTGTAACTACTACGTCTTTAGGCAATATAACTTTTGCTTTAGAAGTCTTAAATCTTTCTAACATTTCTTTAGCTAAATCAATTTTTTCAGCTTCTAATAAAGAACCCCCAATTTCCAAACCCATAGCTTTATAGAAAGTATAAGCCATACCGCCGCCGATTAATAAATAATCAACGTTAGGCAATAAATTTTCGATAACATCAATCTTTCCTGAGATTTTAGAACCTCCGAGGATTGCAGTGAATGGTCTTTCAGGATTAGAAACAGCACTTCCTAGATAATCAAGTTCTTTCTGCATTAAATAACCGGCAGCATTAATTTTAATATTTTTGGTTACACCTTCTGTAGATGCGTGAGCTCTATGAGCACTTCCGAAAGCATCATTAATATATACATCACCTAATTCGGCTAATTGAGAAGCAAATTCAGGATTATTCTTTTCTTCCTCAGCATGAAAACGTAAATTTTCTAATAGAAGCACTTCCCCATCTTTAAGAGAATTAACGATTGCTTTCACTTGATCACCGATACAATCAGAAGCAAATTTAACTTCACAATCTAAAAGTTCGCGTAAACGAACAGCAACCGGCTTTAATGAATACTTAGGATTTGGAGAACCTTTTGGTCTGCCAAGATGGCTCATTAAAATAGTTTTTCCACCTTCTTTAATTATTTTTTTTATCGTAGGCAATGCTGACGTAATTCTTATATCATCTGTTATCTGTAGATTTTCGTCAAAAGGTACGTTGAAATCTACTCTTACAAGTACTCTCTTTCCTTTAAGATCCACATTATCAATAGATAATTTTTTCATTTATTCCTCCAAAAAATATATACAAATAAAAAAGACGCAGCCTTAAAAAGGGACTGCGTCTAATTAAACTATTTACATTACAATTATGCTTTAATCATTTTCAATAATAAATCAACTACTCTACAAGAATAGCCCCATTCATTATCATACCATGAAACAACTTTAAAGAATCTTTTTTCTCCTTTTAAGTTATTCTGAACGGTGGCTAATGAATCATAAATAGAAGAATGGTTATTATGAATAAAATCAGTAGAAACTAATTCTTCATTGCAATATCCTAAGATACCTTTCAAATAAGTTTCAGAAGCTTTTTTGAATAAAGCATCAATCTCTTCAATTGATGAATCTTTTTCAGTTCTGAAAGTTAAATCTACAACTGATACGTTAGCAGTAGGAACTCTGAAAGACATACCGGTCAATTTACCCTTTGTAACCGGGAGAACTTCACCAACAGCTTTAGCAGCACCTGTTGATGATGGGATAATATTAATAGCTGCAGCTCTTCCGCCTCTCCAATCTTTTTTCGATGGTCCGTCAACTGTTTTTTGAGTTGCAGTATAAGAGTGAATCGTTGTCATTAAACCTGTTTCAATTCCGAGTCCTTCTTTCAAAATAACATGAACAACCGGAGCTAAACAGTTGGTTGTACAGGAAGCATTAGATACGATATCATGTTTAGCAGCATCATATTCATTATCATTAACACCCATTACGAGTGTTTTAACGTCTCCTTTACCAGGAGCCGAGATAATAACTTTTTTAGCACCTGCATCTAAGTGTCCTTTTGCTTTATCGGATGATGTGAATAATCCGGTAGCTTCAATAACGTAATCAACACCTAATTCTTTCCAAGGAAGCTGTGATGGTTCTTTCTGAGCAAGAACACATTTTGTTTTATAGCCGTTTACTACCAATACATCATCAGACTCAACATCTGCACTGCTCTTTTCACTTGTTACATCAGCTTTTAACTGACCATGAACTGAATCATATTTTAATTGATACGCGAAATATTTAGCATCGGTTGAAACGTCAACTACGGCAACAACTTCAACTTCCTTGCCTAATAAACCTTTTTCAACAAAAGCATTAAAAACTAAGCGCCCAATTCTTCCGAATCCATTGATACCAACTTTAACGGCCATTTTTCCTCCATATATAATTATTTTAGTTAAATTCAATCTTAAATATAACAAAAAGGATACGATTATTCAATTTAGAACTAATAGATTATTTGTGTAAATAATCGTATTATAATTGATTAATTTTTATAAAACATATTTTTATTTAAGTTCCACAATTTTTAAATATCGCAGGTGAATAATGCCCTCTTCAGATTTCTTGAAATATGTTCCAATATTTATGGAACTTCCTGAAGCAACGCTCGAAAAAATTGAGTTAGTTGGCTCTCGTAGAAATTTCGAAAAAGATCAGATTATATTGTTGGAAGAAGAAGTCGGTTCTGCTCTTTTTATGATAGTAACCGGAAAAGTAAAAGTTTCTCGTTCCAGCAGCGATGGAAGAGAAGTAATTCTTACGATTTTATCCGAAAGTGATTTCTTCGGTGAAATGGCTATCTTAGATGGACTTACACGTTCGGCGACTGTAACTGCTACTGAACCAACAGAACTTTTTATGATCCAAAGAAAAGAGTTTTTGGATTTATTAAAGACATATCCTGAAATATCCATATCTCTTTTGCAAGAACTAACTAAAAGATTGCGAGCCGCTGATATGAAAATTAAAGCTCTTTCTTTAAAAGATGCGGAAGGCAAAGTAGCTACTGTTATTTTGCAGCTTGCAGATGATATCGGAATGATAAAGCGAGGTATCGTGGAAATTGAGAAACTTCCTTTGCAGCAAGATTTAGCAAATATGGCAGGAACTTCGAGAGAAACAATTTCAAGAACACTCCATTCATTTGCAAAAAAAGGTTTAATAGAATTAGAAGTCTCTAAATTAAGAATTCTAGATTACGAAAAATTTAAAGAAACATATATTTAATTGGAAAAAGTCGATCTTCACACTCATACATATTTATCAGACGGTGTATATTCGCCTACTGAAGTAGTGAAATTAGCATCGGATAGAGGAATTTCTATACTTAGTATTACAGATCATGATAATATGAGTGGGATAGAGGAAGCTATTTCGGCAGCGAATGAATATGGGATTGAGATCATTCCCGGAGTAGAGATTAGTACAGATATAGAAGACCGTGAAGTCCATATCCTCGGCTATTTTATGGATTTAAAGGATGAAGAACTTAAAAAGTATCTCTCCTTCTTCAGAGATGAACGATTTCATAGGGCAAAAAGAATTATTATGAAATTGAATAAATTAGGTATCAGGATTTCAATGGACGACGTTCTGGTCCATGCAAATAATTCTGCGATAGGAAGACCACATATTGCTTATGCACTTTTAGATTTAGGATATATTGAGAATTACTATCATGCCTTTGACAAATATATCGGAGATAACGGGCCTGCTTATGAAAGAAAAATTCACGTTTCACCTCAAAGTGCTCTAAAAATAATAAGTGACTCCGGCGGGCTTTCTTTTATTGCTCATCCTGCTAATATGAAAGAATCAATTATACTTGCATTAATTAATGCCGGGATTGATGGAATTGAGGTGGTTCATCCAAGTCATTCCGATTCACAAGTCAAATTTTATAAAGGGATCGTTGCTCAATATTGTCTTTTAGCATCGGGCGGTTCTGATTTCCATGGTGGTAAGAAAAATGATGATGCCTATTTAGGTAAGTTTTATATTACACCCTCTTATATTAATACTATGAAAAAAATGCTTCTACGATAATCCACAAAGGTATTAAATTCTATACTTCCTTAATCAACAAAAAATTGTAAATTTGTAAAAACTTTTCATGGAGATATAAATGAGATTAAAAATCTCGATACTTCTATTAATAATTACTACTTATACAAATGCTCAAATATGGCAGAACTATTCCGATATGAAAAACATAAAAGGAATTGCCGCTTCCGATACATATATTTGGAGTGCTACAAGCGGAGGTATCTCAGCATTCGATACCAAAGAAAACCTATTTGAGATTATAAATAAAACTGCCGGTTTGAGCAGTCAAATTATCACTTCAATTGGTGTAGATAAATCGGGAAAAATATGGATCGGCTCTTTTGAAGGTTTTATTAATGTGTATGACCCGAAAGATAAATCTCTCGTTAAAATAAACGATATTGCTAATACTACTAAAAGTCAAAAGCAGATCAACGATATTTATATATCGAATGATACAGCATTTGTTTCTACTGACTTTGGATTATCTTTAATAAACACATCAACTTTTACATTTTTAGATTCATTTCTAAAACTCGGAACATTTGCCTCTGAAGTTAAAGTAAGAAATTCTTTCAAGAAAAATCTATTATATGTGGCAACTGAAAGTGGTATTGCAGTTCAAAAACTGGGAGCACAAAATTTATTAGCTCCTGAATCATGGAATAATTTTAATCTATTTTCTGATATTAAAGTTTCTAATATTAATAAAATTGGTTTCTTTCAAAATAAATTAATAGCTGCAACTAATACCGGCGTTTATTCGCTTGGAGAGAATAATGTTTGGAATCTCATTGCTCTTGGCGGAATTAATGTAAAAGATATTTATACTTTTCAAAATGAACTTTTAATGGTTACTTCAAGCGAACTTTATTCGATTTCTGAAATCAATTCTATAATTTCCATTTATTCAAATAATCAATTAATCTTCACATCTGTTGTTAAAAATTCATTAGGTACTTTTATTGGTTCTGATAAGGGATTGGTTAAAGTATCTGCGAACAATTCTAATATTCTTATTCCCGAAGGTCCAACGAGTAATAACTTTATAAATATATCAGTTGATAATAAAAGTAACCTCTGGGTTGCAACCGGAAGAGATGTTTATGGTATCGGAGTTTTTCAATTCGATGGCTCTTCTTGGAAAGACTACAATATCACAACTAATCCAGAATTAGTTTCAAATGCTTATCATAATGTTTTTGCTTCTTCGGAGGGGACAATTTATTTTGCTAATTGGGGTCGTGGTTTTAGTACTTTTAAAGATGGTGTTTTTAATAACTATAATGCCAAAACAAGCGACTTGGTAGGAATTCCTGCCGATCCTAGTTTTATTGTAATATATGATTTAAAATCAGATTCACGCGGGAATATTTGGATGACTAATCTTCAATCCGCTTCCAGAAAACCTTTATCTGTGATGACTCCTGAGAAGAAATTTTATCATTATGAATTTAAAAGCCCACTAATTAATGAGAATGAATTAATCGGTAATTTAGTAATTGACCAGAACGATAGAAAGTGGTTTGCAGTAACAGTCGGCGACCGAGGTTTATATTACTATGATGAGAATAAAACTTTTGATAACCTAACCGATGATCAGTTAGGTTATTTTGGACGTAATGATGGGTTGATTAGTGATGAGATTACAAGTTTAGCGGTTGATCTGAGGGGACAGCTTTGGATTGGTACGAATCAAGGAATAAGTCTTATTCCGGATGTCGCAAAACCCAAGATTACAAATGCTGTGGCACTATCTTTAAGAAGCCAATCTATATCATCGATATTAGTTGATCCGCTTAATAATAAATGGATTGCCACAAAAAATGGAATCTATTATTTCTCTTCTGACGGAATTCAACTATTAGAGCATTACACAATAGAAAATAGCCCACTACCGACAAACGATATTAAAAATCTTGCTTTCGATAAAAAGAAAGGGATTTTATATGCCGGATCAGATTATGGATTAACTTCATTAAAAACGTCAGCGCTACTTCCACAGGAGAGTTTTACAGAATTATTCGTTTATCCTAATCCCCTTTATCTTGATGGGAATAGTGTAAAACTTACTATTGAAGGATTGGTGCAAAATAGCAAAATAAAAATCTTCTCAGTTTCGGGTCAGATGATTAATGAAATTACGACTCCGGGCGGAAGTGTTGCTTTTTGGGATGGAAAAGATTTAGATGGTAAATATGTTGCTAGCGGTATTTATATCATTGTCGCTTATGATGCCGAAGGAAATAATTCCACTACTTCAAAAGTGGCGGTAATTAATAAATGATAGATATTGTAAATCTTTCTATTCAATTTACGGGTGAAGATTTATTTAGTGATGTAAATCTAAAAATAAATCGTGGTGATAAAATTGCCTTAGTTGGTTCAAATGGGAGCGGAAAATCAACATTCCTAAAACTTCTAACCGGCACCGAAAAACCGGAAACAGGCAAACTATTATTTCCTCGAAATTTTAGACAGGGTTATTTGCCGCAAGATTTTTTGGCATTTCGGGGTAGATCTCTCTTTGATGAAGTAAAAAGTTCGATGGAAAATTTGATAGGCCTTCATCAACGTGAAGAACACTTAATTGAAATGTTGAATTCTGAAGGAATTGAAATTGAAGAAAGAAATAGCATTCTTGATGAATTAGGCGAAATTACAATCGAGAAAGAAAATTCCGAATTTTATAGCATCGATAATAAGATCGAAAAAGTACTTATAGGACTTGGATTCAAAGAGAGCGATTTCAGAAGATTTACTGAGGAATTTTCAGGCGGCTGGCAGATGAGAATTCATCTAGCGAAAATCCTTCTAGGCAATAATGATCTAATTCTATTAGATGAACCGACAAATCACCTTGATATTGATACAGTAGATTGGGTAACAAATTATTTAATAAATCTAAAATGCGCCATCCTGCTAGTTTCACATGATCATTATTTTATTAATAAAGTAACAAGCAAGACAATAGAGATATATAATAAAAAAGTTACTTTCTATAATGGAGTTTATGATAAATATCTGCGCTATAAAGAAGAAAGAGAAATTCAACTTAGAAGCGAATTAAAAAATAAAGAAAAAAGAATTAAAGAGATTGAGAGTTTTGTTGAACGTTTCCGTTTCAAGGCATCTAAAGCGCGACAAGTTCAAAGCAGAATCAAAATGCTAGACAAGATTGAAATTACAGAAGTAAGCGAAAAAGAAAATAATTTAGCGATGCGCTTTCCCAATCCACCTGCCTCCGGAAGCGTACCTATTGAAGTTAGTCATCTTTCAAAATATTATTCTTCACTTCAGGTTTTTTCCGATATTAATTTAGAAATTCATCGTGGGGATAAAATCGCTATAATCGGTCCAAATGGAGCAGGCAAAACTACATTCGCAAAATTAATTGCAGGTAAAATTGAACCAAGCTCGGGTACAGTAAAATTAGGACATAATTCATTTCTATCCTTTTTCGCACAGGAAGCTACCGAAGATCTTAATCTGGAAAATGAAATCATTGATGAAGTTTCTGCAATTAATGAAGATGTTACTTTAGGACAATTGAGATCTCTTCTTGGTTCTTTCCTCTTTTCCGAAGATGATGTGTTTAAGAAAATAAAGGTTCTCTCAGGCGGGGAGAAAAGTCGTGTAGCTCTTGCTAAGCTTCTTCTAACCAAATCAAACGTTATTATTTTAGATGAACCGACTAATCACTTGGATGTCTCTTCAAAAGCCAAACTTCAAAAGGCTTTAATTAATTTTCCCGGGACTTTATTAATCGTTTCGCATGATATTGATTTTCTTAATCCTATAATTAATAAGGTTCTGGAATTAAGAGATTGCAGTGCTAATTTTTATATGGGTAATCTCGATTATTATTTTTATAAAAAGAAGGAACAATCAGAAAACGATCGAATGATAGAGGAGAAGACTCTCACTTCATCTAAAGAAACTCGTAAAGACCAGAAAAGAATAGAAGCCGAAGTAAGAAAAAAAAGACATGATGCCACGAAAGTATTAAAGAAAAAAGTTGATTCAATTGAAGAAGAAATTGCAAATTTGGAAGAACTAATAAGTACGACTGAAAAAGAATTACTAAACCCGGAAATATTCAGTAATCCGGCTTTAGCGAAAGAAAAAAGCAAACTCTATGATAGTTCAAAGGCAATATTGCAAGAGAAAATGATTAATTGGGAAGAATTAACTTCCCAATTAATTGAGATTGAGGAAAGTTTTAATAAACTACTTTAGAAATTCTTCGGCTAAAGCAATGCCCCCAAATAATGGAGCATCATCGCCTAACTTTGTATAATTAATTTTAACGTGAGCACCTGATTCTTTTAAAACATTCTCTTTGAAAGTTTTTTTAATTCTCGGGATAAAGTAAGAGTGCATTGCTTCGACCACACCACCACCTACAACAATCGTATCAAGATTAAGAATTGTTGTAACGTTTCCGAGAACCGTACCGATTATATCAGCGGCATTATTAATATGTTGAATTGCAACTTTATCTTTTTTCTTAAGTGCATTTAAGAGAGCTTTGCTTTTTATGCTCTTCTTTTCGGTTATATATTCTTTAAGTACGCTTTTCTTTCCACTTTTAATATCTTTAGTGATTCCCTTTACTATTGCAGGTCTCGCAGCAGAAAGTTCAAAAGTAATTCTTGATTTATTTGAGAAATTACCCTTTGGATCGATATGAATATGACCAATTTCACCGGCATAAAAAGAAGAGCCGCGATATATTTTACCATCAAAGAATAATGCACCACCAATACCAGTCCCAACAAATATTACGAGCATATTATTTACTTCATCATTATACTCAAATCTTTTAATTCCGAGTCCGGCTAGATTAACGTCATTCTCAATTAAAACAGGAATGTTTACATATTTAGCCATTCCCTCTTTTATATTAAAGTTTTTAATACCCAGATTTGGAGCGTCTCCAATAATTCCGGTATTAGGGTTTACTGTTCCGGGAACTCCGAGACTAATTGCTTTAATATCACTTTGTGTTAGTTGATTTTCACCTAAGAGTTGTTCCACAGAAGCCGCAATCCCTTTTAATAGACTTTCTTTTCCCTTGGAAGGATCAGTTGGGATCTTAACACGAGACACGATTTCATTTTTTGAATTAACTAAAGCTGATAATATTTTTGTTCCGCCTAAATCTACTGCAATTATTTTTTTTGTTTCCATTGGCTCTTCCAAAGTTATGTTATTATGTTATTTACTAATTTATTAAATTTTATCTTATTATTTGATATTTTTTCTAATTAAGGAGATTAAATGTTTGTTAATTTCTCAGATATACCCGGTAGTCAAAATCTGTTTCTTGATTACCTGCATGAATTTGATAATGTAACTAAATTTTTTTCAAAGAATTTTAGAGATATAGATAATTACGCCGATCACTTCAAAGAATTGTCAACAAGTGATAAATGCAATAGACAAGTTCTAATAGATATTGTTAAAAATCAATATAAAGATTTTAAAATTTCTAAACAGACCGAAATAAATATAAACTTATTTGAATCAAAAAGAACATTGGCGGTAGTAACTGGACAGCAATTAGGATTTTTTGGAGGCCCATTATACACTCTATACAAAACAATTTCGGCAATTAAACTTGCCCTATGGCTAAAAGAAAATTTTGAGGGTTATAATTTTATACCTGTTTTTTGGCTTGAAGGAGATGACCACGACTTCGATGAAATTCGTTCGCTTAATATTATTGCAAACGATAATTCAATTAAAGAATTAACCTACGATAAAGAAATAGCTAATGATCTAAACAGAGGTCCTGTTGCTTCTCTTAAATTGAATGATTCTTTTAATGAATTATTAGGTGAGATAAAAGAAAATTTAAGAGAGACAGACTTTACTAAAGATTTATTTGAATTAATCGAAAAATGCTACTACATAGGTTCTACTTTTAATATTTCAATGAAGAAATTGCTAATCCTGCTATTTGATGAATATGGATTAGTAGTTTTCGACCCAACAGACAAAAAAGTAAAAGAATCATTAAAACCAATTTTTCAAAATGAGGTTACAAATTTCTCTAAAAGTTCTGCTCTTTTAGTTGAAAGAAGCGCAGAATTAGAAGAGTTGTATCATGCACAAGTGAAAGTAAAACCGATAAATCTTTTTTATAACGATGGTAACGAGCGACTTCTAATTGAACCTGTCGAAAATGAATTTAGACTCAAAGGGAAAAGGAAAAAATTCTCTAAAGAAGAAATCCTAAATGAAATAGAAAATAATCCGGAAAAATTCAGTCCTAATGTATTGCTTAGACCAATATGTCAAGATACTCTGCTACCGACTGCATTTTATATCGGTGGACCAAGTGAGATAAGCTATTTCGCTCAACTTACTCCATTATATGAATTAAATAATTTGGTGCAACCTATTATATATCCAAGAGCATCAGCGGTAATAATTGAAAAACAGTTTTCTAATTTGCTTTCAAAATATCAATTGAATTACACAGACCTATTTAGAGATGAATCATCACTGAACG
>Ga0209643_1001899_pt1 | contig 16093 bp, 11 predicted proteins | sample AutmiccBRH37_all_FD_187383 | JGI IMG/M metagenome (GOLD analysis project Ga0209643, IMG submission 187383) | Deep subsurface microbial communities from Mt. Terri, Switzerland - Autotrophic microbial communities BRH/37_all (SPAdes) (version 2) | ecosystem: Environmental > Aquatic > Deep... | reverse complement strand
CTTGGCGAATTTGCTGATTGCCAAGCGGCGATTGTTTGCCCTTGAAGCCCGAGGTGCGTCCTGAGATGGCAAAAGCGGGTGGAAACCGTCGCCCAAGCGTGCAATGGCGCATTTCTGACACGCTCGGTGAGCGGATCAACCCACGAATTGCCGCTCTCTTCGGAAACCCTCGGTTGAATGGACTCGTCATCGGTCAATTGCTGATTTGTTCAGCGCGTCCCTAGAGAAGGGGCCGACGCTTGAAGGGTTGGCAGGCGGCATTCGACCTCGCTTACCAGAACCTCAAACGCAGCCGCCACCTTGCGAACTCCATCATCTGACGAGAGATATTGTTTTCTGAATTTGGCGAAATTCACAGACTTCTCAAGCCGAGCCGCCCGATGCTCAATGGTTTCCTGCACTGAACTTCCGCCCAGCTCTTGAAACCGGGCATCAATCACTGATGCAGCACCAGTAAGGCCCCACCGACCGAGACCGATCCATAATTGGCTCTTCGGCAACCATTTGGGCACGGTGGGCTGATCATCCAAAGGAATAAAGAGAATGAAGCCGTAGGGTAGAAAGGTCCGTCTGGAATTCGGTATCGCCTGTGAACCCAATAGCTCCGAAGCCTGGTTAGGGTCGGGGGGGTGACGCGTCGACAAGATGCGGCACTGGGCGTTCTGCGCGCTATGAGGATGACCGATTATGGCGAGGTAGGTCTCACAGGCTTACGATCGGACACACCAGAAAAAAGAAAAGGCCAACCGTGCTGGTTGGCCTTTCTATCAATTCTCATGAAATCTAAAGATTTGGGAAATATCTAGATTTCAATGGGATCCTACAAACCTACAACCTCACACATCAAGATTGCGCACGCCCAGCGCGTTATTTTCAATAAACGCACGACGGGGTTCAACTTCGTCACCCATCAAGGTGGTAAAAATCTGGTCAGCAGAAATCACATCTTCGATCTGCACTTTCATCAACCGGCGCACCTTCGGGTCCATGGTGGTTTCCCATAGCTGCGCAGGGTTCATTTCCCCCAGGCCCTTGTAGCGCTGGATGCTCATTCCGCGTTTGACCTCAGCCAGGAACCAGTCCATAGCTTCGCGAAAATTTTGCACCGGCATTTCTTTCTCGCCGCGCTTGGCGCGAGCTCCCTGCCCTATCAGGTCGCGCAGCAGATCACCAACCTTGACGAGCTGGTTGTAATCGCCGGATTCGAGCAGATCCGCCTCGAGGAAATTGACATAGGTATTGCCGTGCGAATGACGGGTGATGCGCAGACGATGGCTGTCGGTTTCACTGATGAATTCGGCAGCGATCTCATATTTCTGCGCATCCAGCGCCGCGCCCATGCTTGCCTCGGCCAGCATGGCAGCGCCACTGTTTGCCAGGCTCAAACGCGGAATACGCATCAGGGACTGCAGCACGTCGTTGGGCAGCAGGCGTGCCAGACGTTCGCATACCGCCTCGGCAAGGAAGTACTCGCGCGCCAGCGTTTCCAGCGCTTCTCCCACGATCGGCATGGCGCCGTCCATCGGGGTCAGCTCAGCGTCCTTCATCGCCTCGGCCATCAGGTGTTCCTTGAACGCGTGTTCGTCCTTGATGTAGCGCTCGGACCGGCCATGCTTGACCTTGTACAACGGTGGCTGGGCGATGTAAATGTGGCCGCGCTCAACCAGCTCCGGCATCTGCCGATAGAAAAAGGTCAGCAGGAGGGTGCGGATATGTGCGCCGTCGACGTCGGCGTCGGTCATGATGATGATGCGGTGGTAACGCAGCTTGTCGGGGTTGTAATCGTCCTTGCCGATGCTGGTTCCGAGCGCGGTAATCAGGGTGGCGATCTCCTGGCTGCCGATGACCTTGTCGAAGCGCGCGCGCTCGACGTTGAGGATTTTGCCCTTGAGCGGCAGAATCGCCTGGAATTTGCGGTCGCGTCCCTGCTTGGCCGAGCCGCCGGCCGAATCGCCCTCGACCAGGTAGATTTCGCACAGCGAGGGGTCTTTTTCCTGGCAGTCGGCCAGCTTGCCGGGCAAGCCCAAGCCGTCCATGACGCCCTTGCGGCGCGTAATTTCTCGTGCCTTGCGCGCGGCGTCGCGCGCACGGGCGGCATCGATGATCTTGCTGCACAGGATTTTGGCGTCACTGGGGTTTTCCTGCAGAAATTCTGCAAGCTTCTGCCCGACGATTTCCTGCACCACCGGCTGCACTTCGCTGGATACCAGCTTGTCCTTGGTCTGCGACGAGAACTTTGGATCAGGAACCTTGACCGACAGCACGCAGGACAAGCCTTCGCGCATGTCGTCACCGGTGGTTTCGACCTTGGCTTTTTTCGCCAGCTCGTTTTCTTCGATGTACTTATTCAACACCCGCGTCATCGCCATGCGCAGGCCGGTCAAATGGCTGCCACCATCGCGTTGCGGGATATTGTTGGTGAAACACTGCACCGTTTCAGAATAGCTGTCGTTCCACTGCATGGCGACTTCGACGGTCATGCCGTCCTTTTCGCCAATAGCGCTGAATATCTTGGGGTGCAGCACCGATTTGACCCGGTTGATATATTCGACGAAGCCCTTGACGCCGCCAGAATGTGCGAAGTTCTCGCTCTTGCCGTCGCGATGATCGATCAGCTCGATCTTTACCCCATTGTTAAGAAATGACAACTCACGGATGCGCTTGGCCAGAATATCGTAGTGAAATTCTACGTTTCCGAAAATTTCCTCGTCGGCTAAAAAGTGCACTTCGGTACCGCGATTCTCTGTGTCGCCGACGATTTTCATCGGAGAAACCTCGACCCCTTTCTGGGTTTCGATTTCTCGGTCTACGATCTTGCCGCGATTGAATTCCATCAGGTGTTTCTTGCCATCGCGGCGAACGATCAACTTCAGCCATTTCGACAGGCCGTTGACACACGACACGCCAACGCCATGCAGCCCCCCCGACACCTTGTAGCTGTTCTGGTTGAACTTGCCGCCGGCGTGCAATACCGTCATGACAATTTCTGCCGCGCTGCGCTTGGGTTCGTGCTTGTCGTCGAACTTGATGCCGACCGGTATGCCGCGTCCATTGTCGGTAACCGAGATGGAGTTGTCCGGGTGGATGATGACCTTGATGTCGTTGCAATAGCCTGCCAGGGCCTCGTCGATAGCGTTGTCCATCACTTCGAACACCATGTGGTGCAAGCCGGTGCCATCGGAGGTATCGCCAATGTACATGCCGGGCCGCTTGCGTACCGCTTCCAGGCCTTCCAGCTGCTGAATGCTGTCTTCGTCGTAACCGCCATTCGAGTTATCGGGCATCGCGTTGTCGGGCTTGTCGCTCATGGTGCTCCTGTCGGCTCTTGCATAAAGTTTTGAAGGGATATCTTCCGGCTCGAATGCGCGCTTAAATTCTCATCGGCATCACGACGTACTTGAATCCGGATTCGCCTTCGCTGGTCAACAGCATGCTGCTGTTGGCGTCGCCCAGCGACAGCGTGATTTCTTCGCTATTGAGCGCTCCCAGGCCATCAAGCAGATAGGTCACGTTGAAACCGACGTCCAGCGGATCGCCATCGTAGCTGACTTCGATTTCGTCGGCCGCTTCTTCCTGTTCGTTGTTGTTGCAAACGATACCCAATGTATTCTCGCTCATCACCAAGCGCACGCCGCGGAATTTCTCATTGGAGAGAATCGCCGCCCGTTGCAGGGCCTGGATCACGCTCAGTCGATTGGCCTTGAGGTGGCGCGGCTGGCTGGCCGGGATGACTCGATGATAATCAGGGAATTTGCCGTCAACCACTTTGGTCACCAACTCGGTAGCCGGCAAGGTGATGGTGACCTGGTTGGCGCCGATATGCAGTTCGACCGGATCCTCCACATCGCCCAGAAGTTTGGAAAGTTCGATCACGGTCTTGCGCGGAATGATGACTTCGCGCGCCTCGGCTTCGGTTTCCAGTGGGGTTTCCGCATAGCTCAGGCGATGACCATCGGTGGCGACCACGCGCAATTGCTTGCCGTCCAGCACCAACAACATGCCGTTTAGGTAATACCGGATGTCCTGGCTTGCCATGGCGAACTGCACCAGTTGCAGCAAGCGTTTCAAGGTTTTTTGCGGCAGCCGGATTGCCTCGCCCAGCCCCGCCCCTGTTTCTACCCGTGGAAAATCCGCGGCAGGAAGCGTTTGCAGGGTGAAACGTGACTTGCCCGCACTTACTACGACCTGGCTATCCTTGGTGTCAAGCTTGAGCTTGGCGGCGTCGGGAAGCGCTCGTACGATGTCAAACAGCTTGCGTGCGGCAATGGTGATTGCAAAGTCTTCGCCTGCATCCGTGGTTTCCAGATGGGTGCTCACCTGCAGTTCCAGATCGGTGGCCAGCACTGTCAATTTGCCTCCTTTTTTCTCGAGCAGGAAATTGGACAGGATCGGCAAGGTATGACGTCGCTCGACGACGCCAACCACAGCGGTGAGAGCAGTCAAAAGAGCATTGCGTTCGCTTTGTATTAATAGCATTTATATATTCCTGAGAATCATAATAAAGGCGGCCTAAAACTGGGGATAAGCTTTTTTACCTAATAAAAACAGCCGCTTGTTATTGGTTTTCGGGTGTGGATAACGCCTTGACAGAGCGGGACAGTTGGGGATAACTTTTCTCCTGGTCCCGCTTTATTCGCTTTATCCACATTTCATCCTCAGCCTGTCAGGCTTTGTAGTAACACCAGATAATCGCGTCCGATGTCGGCTTGTGTCTCGCGCAGCTCGGCCACTTTGCGGCAGGCGTGAATGACCGTGGTGTGGTCTCGGCCGCCGAACGACTCGCCGATTTCCGGCAGGCTCTGGTTGGTGAGTTCCTTCGCCAGTGCCATCGCGATCTGACGGGGCCGTGCCAGGTTGCGTGTGCGTTTTTTGCAAAACATGTCGGCGACCTTGATCTTGTAAAAATCGGCAACCGTTTTTTGGATGTTTTCAATCGAGACCATCCGTGAGGTCGATGCGATGAGGTCGCGCAACGCCTCCTTTACCAGTTCCAGCGTGATGGGTTTTTCATGGAAGCGCGAAAAAGCGATCACCCGCTTCAGGGCGCCTTCCAGTTCACGCACATTGGAACGCACCTGCTTGGCGATGAAGAAAGCGACATTTTCGTCAAGTTTGATATTTTCCGCTTGCGCCTTGGCAAGCAGAATGGCCACCCGCATTTCCAGTTCTGGCGGCTCGACGGCAACCGTTAGACCCCAGGCGAAACGTGACTTGAGCCGGTCGTCCAGGCCACTGATTTCCTTTGGAAAGGTGTCACAAGTAATGACGATTTGTTTCTTGTTCTCGATCAGCGAGTTGAAAACGTAGAAAAACTCCTCTTGGGTACGATCTTTCTTGGCGAGGAACTGGATATCGTCGATCAGCAACAAGTCCAGCGACATGTAGCGCCGTTTCAGGCTGTCGAATTGCTTGTTAAGGTAGGCCTTGACCACATCGTCCACATAATCATTGGCATGAATATAACTGATGCGAGCGTTGGGGTTGGCTTGGCGCACGGTGTTGCCGATGGCCTGCAACAGGTGGGTTTTGCCTAGACCCACGCCACCATAAACAAATAGCGGGTTATAGGCAATACCGGGATTATTGGATATTTGCAGCGCGGCAGCACGCGCCAACTGGTTGGCGCGTCCAGAGACGAAATTATCGAAATTGAACCCAGGGTTGATGCGCAGGCCTATTTGGTCTGGCACAACGGCGCTGGTCGGCGTAACAGTGGCGGGCGCCGTTGTGACCGAAGCAGGGGACGGGCGGGGGGCGCTTGTTTTTTTCCTCAACGCATAAGTGATGGCGACCGGGTGCGTGTAATACTCAATCGCCCAGCCATCGATGTGTTCGGCAAACTTCTCGCGCACCCAGTCCATTACGAAATGATTGGGCGCTAGAATGCGCACGTCGCCGTCCGCATCTTCAAACACCAGCGGCTTGATCCATGTACTGAATTGCTGCTGGGTCAGATTGGCGCGGAAACGTTCTTGGCAAAGGTCCCAGAAAGAATCCATAGTCGTGTGTCGGGAAGCGGAAAGCCGCAAGGGATTCAAACGCGAATCTTACTCTCCTTCGACGAGGTTATCCACAGGCAGGATGCGCTGAATATTGTCAGAAGAGCCTGTCGAACTTGACATTCCCCCAGCGGTGCGGGTTTAATAAGCGGTTTTTCAATAGATTTTTTGTGTCTGGCCGTCCTGCGCACGTGGGATCGGGTGGACACCAGCCAGAAAGGGATAGTCATGAAACGTACTTATCAGCCTTCCACCGTTCGTCGCAAGCGCACGCACGGTTTTCGCGCACGCATGAAAACCAAGTCGGGCCGGGCCGTGATCAATGCACGTCGCGCCAAGGGCCGTACCCGTCTGGCTGTCTAATCGACACGCCTCCCAACAAGGCGCGTCGCGTGCGCATCCATGATGCGCGCCTGGTCAACAAGGCCGATTTTGATCGGGTGTTTGCCGACAATCAACGCGCCCGAACGGACTATGTTTTGGTGATGGTACGTCCCAACCAGGTGGGGTATCCGCGCCTGGGAATGGTGATTGCTAAACGCCTGCTTGTGCGTGCGGTGGACCGCAACCGTGTCAAGCGATGCGTGCGCGAAAGCTTTCGGCAGGTTTTGCCGGAACTTCCCGCGTGCGACTTTGTTGTTCGCCTGATCGCCAAGCCGGTTCCGGGTGAAGAAGCGCGCGATCTGCCACGCACGTTCAAGCGTGCCGGTCTCCGGGCCATGGCAAAATGGCCAACCGCTCCGGCAGGAGAAACAGCGCCGGAATTCTCCACCAACTAAACGCGTCCCGTCTCATGGATAACCAGCGGCTGATTCTTTTTATCGTTTTTTCTTTTTCCCTGCTTTTGCTATGGGAGGCGTGGCAGGACAAAAGTGCGCCGCAGCCAACAGTGCCTTCCGCGATAAGCGCGCCGGCCACAGGCGTTCCTGCACCCAGCGAGGCCTTGAAAGCGACCGCGCCACCCGCAACCCCATCCACCGGTTTCGGCAAGGGCCCGCGTGCCGTGGTGGAAACCGATGTCTTGCGCGCTACCATCGATGCCAACGGTGGCGACCTGCGCGAACTGAAATTGCTGCAGTATCGTGAAACGGAAGATAAAAATCAGGTTTTCACCCTGTTCGAGGACAGTCAGACGCAACCTTATCTGGCACAAAGCGGCTTGGTGGGAGAAGGTTTGCCGACGCACCGCAGCGTGTTTCAGCTCAATCCTGGCACCTATCGCCTGACCAGCGGCGTTGCGCAACTGGAAGTTCCGCTGGTGTGGGACGATCCCGCCACCGGCGTGCGCGTCGAAAAAACCTATGTTTTCAAGCGTGGCAGTTACCAGGTTGAAGTCAGAACCCGCGTCATCAACGGCGGCACACAGCCCATCGATCTGACCCCGTATTACCAGTTCACCCGCCATGGCGAGGCGCCACGCGGTGAATCCTTCTTCCTCTATACCTATACGGGCGCGGCGTTTTACACCGACGCCAAGAAATTCCAGAAGGTCGCGTTCAAGGACATCCAGGAAGGCAAGCCCGACTTCGAGAAAACTGCCGACAACGGCTGGGTTGGCATTGTGCAGCATCACTTTGTTTCGGCCTGGTTGCCAGAGGGCAGCGTCAAGCGCGAGTATTACACCCGCGCACTGGGTGACGGCCTGTCTACCGCCGGGGTAATCGTGGCCGAAGGCGCGCTCGCACCGGGCCAGCAAAAGACGTTTACGGTGCCGCTCTATGCCGGACCGCAAACCCAGGTTGTGCTGGAAAAAACTGCGCCGGGGCTCGAACTCACGCGTGACTACGGCTGGCTCACGCCATTGGCATACCCGATTTTCTGGTCGCTGGAAAAAATCGAGCGACTGGTCGGCAACTGGGGCTGGGCCATCATCATCCTGACTTTCCTTCTCAAGCTGGCGTTGTATCCGCTGTCGGCAGCGGGCTACAAATCGATGGCCAAGATGAAGAAGCTGACGCCGCGCCTGCAGAGCCTTAAGGAAACGTACGGCGACGACCGTGCCAAGCTGCATCAGGCCATGGCGGAGATGTACAAGACTGAAAAGATCAACCCGCTCGGCGGCTGTCTGCCGATCCTGATTCAGATTCCGGTATTCATTGCGCTGTACTGGGTGCTGCTCGCGGCAGTCGAAATGCGCGGCGCGCCTTGGCTGGGCTGGATCACCGACCTGACCGCACCCGATCCGTGGTACATCCTGCCCGTTATCATGGGCATCACCTCGATCCTGCAGGTCAAGTTGAATCCGCAGCCGATGGATCCGATGCAGGCCAAGATCATGATGATCATGCCGGTGGCATTTACCGTGATGTTCATCTTTTTCCCGGCGGGCCTGGTGCTCTATTGGGTCGTCAACAACATTCTTTCGATCGCGCAGCAGTGGGCGATCAACAGACAGGTCGTGGGCGGTGACAAACCCGCCGCAGGCAAGGCCTGACCTGATTGCCGCCATAGCCACCGCCCCGGGTCGCGGTGGGGTGGGGGTGGTGCGGGTGTCGGGCGCGGAGATCGCGCCGCTTGCCACAGCGATACTTGGGTGCCAGCCGGAGCCGCGTCGCGCCACATTTACCCGTTTTCTCGATCGCGATGACGAGGTGATTGACGAGGGTATCGCGCTCTATTTTGCCGCGCCGCACTCATTCACCGGCGAGCATGTTCTGGAGTTGCAGGGGCATGGCGGGCCGGTGGTGCTGAATCTGATTCTGCAGCGTTGCGTCGAGCTGGGCGCGCGCTTGGCTGCGCCGGGTGAGTTCACCCGCCGCGCCTATCTCAATGGCAAGCTCGATCTGGCGCAAGCCGAGGCGGTGGCCGATCTGATCGACGCGGCATCCGGAGAGGCGGCGCGCTCGGCCGTGCGCTCGCTCTCGGGTGCCTTCTCGGCACGGATTGCCGAGCTGGTCGAGGCGCTGACCCGTCTGCGCATGCTGGTTGAGGCCACACTCGACTTTCCGGAGGAAGAAATCGATTTTCTGCGCGATGCCGATGCCTTCGGCCGGCTCGATGCCATCGATGCCAGCTTGCGGGCAGTGCGTTCTCAGGCCAGGCAGGGCGCGTTGCTGCGCGAAGGCCTGACCGTGGTGCTGATCGGCCAGCCGAATGTCGGCAAGTCGAGCCTGATGAACCAGCTGGCCGGGTTCGAGGCGGCGATCGTCACCGAGATCGCCGGCACCACGCGCGACACCGTGCGCGAGGCGATTCAGATCCAGGGGGTGCCGCTTCACATCATCGATACCGCAGGCTTGCGCGACACAGACGATGCAGTGGAAAAAATTGGCATCGCCCGCACCTGGGACGCGGTGGGCAAGGCCGATGTGGCACTGTTGCTGGTGGACGCGGCGCACGGCGTGGGCGAACGCGAGGTGGCGATCCTGCAACGCCTGCCCGGCGTGGCGCGGCTGACCCTCCACAACAAGATCGATGTCACCTTGGATGCGCCGCGCGCGGTGGGCGACGAAATCTGGCTGTCCGCCAAAACCGGCGCCGGGGTCGAACTGCTGCGCGAAAAGCTGCTCGAAGCGGCCGGCTGGCAGGCAGTGGGCGAGGGCGCGTTCATGGCGCGCGCACGCCACCTCGATGCGCTCGGCTGCGCCGCGGGGCATCTTGCCGCCGCGCGAGCGGCCGCCGCGCAGCTCGAGCTGTTTGCCGAGGAATTGCGGCTGGCGCAGGCCGCCCTGTCGGAAATTACCGGCGAATTCAGCGCCGACGATCTGCTGGGCGAAATCTTCAGCAAGTTCTGCATTGGCAAGTAAACGGCGTGCAGGACTTTTTCCCGAGTGCGCGAGCGCTTATGCTTGAAACCTGTTTCTTCCCGCAGGATGGTCCGTCATGCTGACCTGGCGCGGCATCGCCGACGAACTCAAGACCCATCGCGCGCGCCTGCTGCAGGCCAACCTCATAGCGCTGCTGGCCGTCGCCGCTGCGGTGCCGGTGCCCCTCTTGCTGCCGCTGATGGTCGACGAGGTGCTGCTGCAGCATCCGGGAAAAATGGTCGCCGTCATCGGCGCGTGGTTTCCGACGGCGTGGCACGGACCGTTATTGTTCATTGGGGCGGCGCTGTTGCTGACGCTGGTGCTGCGGCTGACGGCGATTCTGCTCAACGTGTGGCAGGGACGAACCTTTTCGTTGCTGGCCAAGGAAGCGGTGTATCGCATCCGCGTACGCATGCTGAACCGCCTGTCGCGCATTGCCCTGTCGCAGTTCGAGACAGTGGGCGCGGGGCGGGTGACCTCGCATTTCGTGACGGATCTGAATGCCATCGACAGCTTCCTCGGCGCCTCGGTTTCGGGCCTGGTGGTGTCGGTGCTGACGCTGATCGGCGTTGCCGCGGTGTTGTTCTGGATGCACTGGCAGCTGGCGCTGTTCATCCTGCTGCTGAACCCCGTCGTGATCCTGTTTTCGACCCGGCTCGGCAAGCGGGTGAAGGACCTGAAAAAATTCGAGAACCGCGCCTTTGAGGTGTTTCAGGATGCGCTCGCCGAAACGCTGGATGCCCTGACCCAGATCCGCGCGATGAACCGCGAGAAGCATTATCTGGCGCGGGTGGGCGAGAAGGCTGCGGACATCCGCCAGCATGCAGCGGCATTCGCCTGGAAATCCGACGCGATGGGCCGGTTTTCCTTCTTCGTTTTCCTTGTCGGGTTCGACGCCTTCCGCGCCGGGGCGATGCTGATGGTGGTGTTTTCCGACCTCTCCATCGGCGAGATGCTGGCGGTGTTCGGCTACCTGTGGTTCATGATGACGCCGGTGCAGGAACTGGTAAACATGCAGTACGCCGGGTACGCCGCCAATGCCGCGCTGAGGCGGATCAATGCGCTGCTCGGCCTCGCCAGCGAGCCGCAACATCCGGCACTGCGCGACCCCTTCGCCGGCCATCCCACCGTTGGCATTGCGCTCGACCACGTCAGCTTTGCCTACGACGAGGGCGAGACGGTGCTCGATAACGTCAGCCTTGCGGTGGCAGCGGGCGAGAAAGTCGCGCTGGTGGGCGCCTCCGGCGGCGGCAAGTCGACTTTGGTGCAAGCCTTGCTGGGCCTGTATCCGGTGAAGTCGGGGCAGATTTTCTATGGTGACGCGCCGGTGACCGAGATCGGTTGGGAAACGGTGCGCGAGCACGTCGGCGTGGTGCTGCAGCACCCGGTGCTGTTCAACGACAGCGTGCGCGCCAACCTGACGCTGGGGCGCGAGGCCGACGACGCCAGGCTGTGGCAGGCGCTGGAAATAGCCCAGCTGAAGGATGTCATCGCCGCGCTGCCGCATGGGCTGGATACGGCGGTGGGGCGGCTGGGCGTGCGGCTGTCCGGCGGGCAGCGGCAACGCCTGGCGATCGCGCGCATGATCGTCGCCGACCCAAAAATCGTCATTCTCGACGAGGCCACCTCGGCGCTCGATACCGATACCGAACGGCACCTGCATCAGGCACTGAGCGGATTTCTGGCCGGGCGCACCACGCTCATCATTGCCCATCGCCTGTCGGCGGTGAAACAGGCCGACCGCATTCTGGTGTTCGAGAACGGCCGCGTGGTGGAAGCGGGCGCTCACGATGAACTGATCGACCGCGGCGGCCTGTATCACAAGCTGTATCACCCCGCCTGAGGACATTCGAAACCAGGCCTGGCTAATCACAGCGTTTTCTGATATACTCCGCCGAGTTGTGCATACAGCAGTGGGCAGGCCAAGATATTTGCCGCCGTGCCTCGGGACTGTTCTCACAGCCCCATCGTCTTCGACCTCTCTATTGTGCTCCGGTTGTTTCTGACAGCCGGCAGTGACAAGTCTTGTGGTTGGCGCCGATGTGATCGACGCGACCCGTTGGGCGGTCAGGAATTAATACATTCCAAACGCCGCTTATTTTCCGGTTCGTATTTTAATGGCCTGTTCGGTATTGAACCGGGCGCAGGTCTGTTTTGCGCGTTTGAGCGCACTAAAAAGGTATTGTCATGAGCTTCTCCGAACTTGGGCTAGATCCCCTTCTCCTTAAATCCGTGCTGGCTTCGGGCTACGAAAACGCCACGCCGGTGCAGCAGCTGGCGATTCCCGCCGCGCTGACCGGCCGCGATCTGCTGGTGTCGTCGCACACCGGCAGCGGCAAGACCGCTGCATTCATGCTGCCATCGATCCAGCGCATGCTGGCCGAGCCGACGGTCAAAGGCATGGGCCCGCGCGTGCTGGTGCTGACCCCCACGCGCGAACTCGCGCAGCAGGTCGAAAAAGCGGCCATCACCTATGGCAACGAGATGCGCCGTTTCCGCACCGCCTGCCTGGTCGGCGGCTCGCCGTATGGCCTGCAGCTGAAGCGCCTGTCGCAGCCGGTGGACGTGGTGGTGGCAACCCCGGGTCGCCTGATCGACCATCTGGAGCGCGGCAAGATCGACTTCTCGCGCCTGGAAGTGCTGGTTCTCGACGAGGCCGACCGCATGCTCGACATGGGTTTTGTCGACGACATCAAGGCCATCGCCGCACGCTGCCCGAAGGAGCGCCAGACGCTGCTGTTCTCGGCCACGCTGGATGGCGTGGTGGGCAACCTGGCGCGCGAGCTGACCCGCGACGCACAGCGCATCGAGATCGAAGCAGTGCCCCACCTGGAATCCAAGATCGAGCAGCGGCTGCTGTTTGCCGACAACATGGACCACAAGAACCGTCTGCTCGATGCGCTGCTGCGCGGCGTGGAGATGACCCAGGCCATCGTGTTCGCCTCGACCAAGCGCAGCACCGAGGAAATTTCCGACCTGCTGTCCGAAAGCGGCTTTGCGTCCGACGCGCTGCATGGCGACATGCAGCAGGGCCAGCGCAACCGCGCGCTGCAGCGCCTGCGCGAAGGCCGTACCCGCGTGCTGGTGGCCACCGACGTTGCCGCGCGCGGCCTCGACGTGGCGGGCATCAGCCATGTCATCAACTTCGATCTGCCGCGGCAAGCCGAAGATTATGTCCACCGCATCGGCCGCACTGGCCGCGCCGGCCGCACCGGCATCGCGGTGAGCTTTGCCGGTATGCGCGAAGTCGGGCTGGTGAAAAACATCGAGCGCTACACCGGCAACCGTATCGAGGTCCACACCCTGCCCGGGCTGGAACCCACCCAGAAGCCGACCTCCGGTCGTCCCGCAGCAGCGGGGCGCCCGCGCAGCAACGCAGGCCCGCGCGGCGGGTTTGGTGACAAGCGCAGCGAACCGCGCAGCTACAGCGACCGTCCGCCGCGTGGCGACAACCGCGATAACCGTGACCGCGGTTACCGTGCCGATGCGCGCCCCGGCGGCGACCGTCCTGCCCACAGCGATGCGCCGCGCGGCAACCGTGCGGACAGCGCCCCGCGCGGCCCGTTTGGCGGCGCCCCGCGTGCTGCGTATGGCGACCGTCCGCCGCGCAACGAGGCTTATCGGGGTGCCGATGCCCAGGCTGCGCCCAAGGCCGAAGTCAACGGCAACAGCGTCGAGTACTGGGAAAAGCGCGAACGCGAGGCCAAAGCCAAAGCAGCCTCCCCCCGCAGCTACGGTGACCGCGGCAACAGCGCGCGTCCCGGCCAGCCGCGCAGCGCCGGCAATGAAAACCGGGGCGGCGGCAATCGCGTCGGCGTGCGGGGTCGTTTCAAGGACTGATCGTCCGCACGATCACCGGCGATAGAAAGGGGCTCTCACGAGCCCTTTTTTATTTGCCCGAGTCGTGTGGCCGCCGCGAAACCTGCGGCCCACAAAGGGCATTCTGTTTTTGCGACAATGCAGGCTCCAATCATTCGCGGCATCTGCAAAATGCAGGAAGGCGCGCTATTCCTTATGGAAAATGACACCAGGGCACCATCGCAAAGCCATCCCGCCTGGCGCTGGATAAGCGACCGCGGGCTGCGGGTGGAGACGGGCGACTCCACGCTGACGCGTTATGTCGCGTTGATTTCACTGAACTTGCCGGAAATAGAAGACATAATACCGGCAGATGGCTGCCTGTTTCTGGTTTTTCGGCGCGGCGCAGGTTTGTCGGAAAATTTACGGTCGGCATTGATCGCGCCGTTAGCCGGCATGCCGGTTACGAACGGAACGCTGCACGAAATTGTCGTCGAGTACGGCGGCGGCGCCGGGCCGGATTTGCCGGCGCTGGCAGAGCGGGCAGGCCTGGACGCCGCAGCCTATATAAATAGCCATGCAGCGGTGGAATATTCGGTTGCTTTCCTGGGCTTTCAGCCGGGCTTCCCGTACTTGCATGGCTTGCCCTGTGCCCTGCACACGCCTCGCCGGGCGTCGCCGCGGCTGCGGGTGGCGGCGGGCAGCGTGGCGATCGGCGGGGGATACACCGGGATTTATTCTGCCAGCGGCCCCGGCGGCTGGCAGATCATTGGCCATACGACGGCCGTCATGTTCGACCCGCAGCGCGATGCGCCCGCCCTGCTGATGCCGGGCGACCGCGTGCGCTTTGTGCCGCGATGAGTGCGGCGATGATTCAGGTGCTGCGCGCAGGCCTGTGCGACCTGGTGATGGATCAGGGTCGGCCCGGACGGGGCGCGCTCGGCGTGCCCGTCGGCGGCGCGGCGGATCCTGCGGCGCTGGCGGCAGCCAATCGGCTGGTGGGTAATGACGCGACAGCGGCGGGACTGGAAATCACCCTGAGAGGGCCCGGCCTGCGGTTTCCGCTGGGGGGCGTCGTGGCGCTCACCGGTGCGCGCTTTGCGGCGACGCGCAGCAGCGGCGCGGCGGCCGGGTGGGGCGAAACACTGGTTCTGGCGGCGGGCGAGACCCTGAATCTGGAGCAGGCGGAAACGGGTTGCCGCTGCTGGCTGGCGCTGCGTGGCGGGCTGGCGGTGCCGCCGGTGATGGGCAGTCGCAGCACGTTTCTGCCGGCCGGATTCGGCGGCTATCGGGGCCGTGCGCTGTGGGCGGGAGATATGTTGGCAAGCAGCGCCACGGCGGGTGCGGTGCGTTTGCTGCGCGCGCGCGCACCCGCCATCGAGCGGGACGCGCCGCTGCGCGTGGTGGCCGGGCCGCAAGCCGGCCAGTTCAACGATGTGGGGCTGCTGGCGTTCTTTGCTGGAAACTATCGGGTGGAGGCGGCGTCAGACCGACGCGGTCTGCGGCTGGGCGGGCCGGCGGTGACGCATGCGCGGGCCGAACTGCCGTCGCAGGGCGTGCTGCCTGGGGCGGTGCAGGTGCCGCCGGATGGTCGGCCGATCGTTTTGGGCTGGGACGGTCCGGTGACCGGCGGCTACCCGGTGATTGCCGGGGTGATCGCCGCCGACATGGTGAAACTGGCGCAGCTGCGGCCGGGCGATGCGGTGCGGTTTGCCACCATCGAGCTTGAGCGGGCCCGGTCACTGGCCACCGAGCAGTGGGAAATCGAGGAACTGACATGATCGAACTTAATGCCGATATCGGTGAAGGCTGCGACGACGCCAGCCTGATGCCCTATCTGAGGCGGGTGTCGGTTGCCTGCGGCGGCCATGCCGGCGATGCCGCGAGTATGGCCGCTGCGCTGCAGCTGGCGGCCGCTTATGGGGTGGCGGTGGGCGCCCATCCGGGCTATCCCGATCGCGTCCACTTCGGTCGCCGACCGCTGGTCGCGACCGAAGATGAAATTGCAGCATGGGTTACGCAGCAGACCGAGGCGCTGGCCGAGCAGGCGGGGCGGCTGGGGCTTCGATTGGCGCACGTCAAGCCGCATGGCGCGCTGTATAATGCGGCGGCGCGCGACGTGGGCGTGGCCCGGGCGATCGCCCGGGCGGTGGCGGCGTTCGATCCGGCGCTGGTGCTGGTGGGCCTGTCCGGATCGAAATTGATTGCGGCCGGCGCCGCAGCCGGCCTGGCCGTCCTTGACGAAGCCTTTGCCGACCGTCGCTATCAGGCCGACGGCCTGCTGGTTTCACGTGAAACCAGCGGAGCGCTGGTGACCGATCCTGAAAAGGCGGCACATCAGGCGCTCGCACTCGCGCAGGGCTTGCCCGTCGCCACCTTGAATGGCAGGCCCATCACGATTGCTGCCGGCACGATCTGCCTGCACAGCGACACCCCCAATGCATTAAATATCGGCCGAGCGGTCCATGCCGCGCTCAACCGTGAATAATGCCGCCCCTGACCCCTGACCCCTGACCCCTGACCCCTGACCCCTGACCCCTGACCCCTGAC
>Ga0209643_1001896_pt1 | contig 16122 bp, 14 predicted proteins | sample AutmiccBRH37_all_FD_187383 | JGI IMG/M metagenome (GOLD analysis project Ga0209643, IMG submission 187383) | Deep subsurface microbial communities from Mt. Terri, Switzerland - Autotrophic microbial communities BRH/37_all (SPAdes) (version 2) | ecosystem: Environmental > Aquatic > Deep... | reverse complement strand
TTGTACTACATGATTTAATGGGATTATTTGATAAGTTTGTTCCTAAATTTGTGAAACAATATGAGACTCTGGGATCTTTAGCAGTAGAAGCTGTTAAAAGATATAATAATGATGTCAAAGAATCAGCTTTCCCTACAGATAAACACTCATTTTTTCTGAGCGAAGAGATTGCTAATAGCTTATTTAACGAGAAATAGAACATGACAGAGTAAATGAGAAGATTAATGTTTTTTTATTTAAAAAGAGAAAAAACTACTTTGTTTATGTTATAATACAATAATAGAAGAGCAATTTTAAATTAATCGGGAAGGAAGAGCTAAAATGAAGTTAAAGGATAAAACGTATAAGAAGTTTGTTGTCTTTTTTGAGAAAATCTCAAAAAACCATGATGAGAACGAATTTGAGATAGCTTATTCCGAAATACAAAGAGAAACAGGAGTAGCCAGTATCACTTTGAAAAAAGCTATTCAAGTTTTAAAGAAAGATGGGATAGTTGAGGTATCCCCAGGAAGAAATACACGTTATGGAAGATTTAGATACCTATTAGATACGCAAGAATCTAGTTCTAAGGAATTAATAAGCAAGAATAATAAAGAGGTTAATAATAATGATGAAATTAGTATTGATTCTTTAGCATTACAAATAAAAAATATGACGACAGCCATTGATCAGCTTAGACAGAGAGTAAGAACTCAAGAGATGTCAATTTCAGTTATCCTGGATAGAATAGCTGAGCTTGAAGATAATAATATATAGATAATAATTTCCATTGTTTTTATAAGGAAATATCTATATTCTAGTGTTATAATAATAGTAATCCTGCTTTGTTTGTATTAGATTTGCTTGGTTTTGATCCTATTATTTTTTTGGGAGCCATTTAGTGACGTTTAAGTACATCATGCTTTAGACACTAATGAAGATGGAAAGAAAGTCTAGGTGCCCACCTGCGAGAGCAGGGTCAGAAAACCAGGTGTCTTGCGGCATAGCGGGAAGGTAGGGTATCTGCCCTACCTTTTTTAATTTTCGCTAAGATCAAAAGTGAGGTCCTGAGAAAAACTCAGGACCTCACTTTTGATCTTAGTTCACTTTACAGTATACAACGTAATGAAAAATTATTTTATCCGAGGAGAGTCTGTGTAGTGTAGGGCAGTTTATGGTGTTGTAGTCCCGTTTTCCCATTCTTCAGCAAAAATCTTATCCAATTTATTTACCACTTCAGGTGAAGGAATAGTTAGGGAAGACTCGTGATTGATAACGAAGGCATAATATGTCCAAGAGGAGCTACTTATAATAACCTGCTTACCATCAAATATACCAAGGTTAAAATTCATTGGGTGTTCCTCCGAATGGCTATTATAGCGAATATCTATCTCCGCTTCTATCAACTTTTTCAATGTATTAGGGGTAGCTATGGCGGTTGAAGGACTGAGAATAAGCTTGATGTCTATTCCTCTTGTTTTGGCTTCAAGTAAAGCATCAACAGTATCAGAGTCACTTAATTGCTCCACGATAATTTTGATATCAGACTGAGAGGAAGTAATATTTCCAATTATTTGCTGTCTAATCGTAGTGTTAATCGCAAAACTAATATTTTCTTCTGGTAAATCTATTTCTTTAGGTATTTCCAGGTTCATGGTTGTGGTGTACAGCCAATCTTTTACAAAGGATTTGGTAATTTTCCAGGCAGTATCTCCGCTAAGCTTGACCGCCATAAAGTATGAACTGAAGCCTTTATTGGTCCAATCTACTCCATAGAAAATCGCCTTACTATAGTCTGCTACCATATACCGTACTCTTTGGTACTGTCCTTTTTGGGAAGGGTAATATTGAACAGAAACATTGTTATTTTTTAGTGTACTAACTGTAGATGAATTATCACGCTGCCATTGATCGAGTAGAATTCTAACATCTATCCCATCGTGAGATTTTTTCATAATTGAATTTAGAATCTCGGGGTCATTAAGAGAAGATAATTGAATGAATATAGCTTTTTGCGCATTTTCTATAAGATTAAGAGTTTGAAGTTTTATTTCATCCGAGTTTACTAATATGGAATCTGCTGAAAGATTAGAGACCTTTTCTTCAACCTCTTGATTAATGGGCAAAATACTACAGCCAGAAACGAAAAACAATAAAAGAATTATGGTTAAAAATAAAGGCAATGTGAATCTTCTTAGCATAAATTACCTCATAATAAATTATTTGTACTAATGTAAGAATCTAGTTCTTATTATACATGTTTTTTTGCTGATAAAAAACGAAAAATATTTATATCTTTGGAAATCCTAGATTAATTTGGTGATTACTTTAAACAGATTTTAAAAGGAAAAAAAAGGTAATTAACAGAATACTTGTGATAGTACAAATAACCGAGGGAGTGTGTAAATGGTGGATACATTAACGGCTTTACAGAATAGAATACCTTTGAAAAATAAATATAATATCTTAAAAATGATGAAGGTAGATTGGTTATTGTATAAAGGTAAAAACAATAAAGCTATTGAAGAACTAATATCAATGATTGAAAAGAAAGATAACTTAGGAAAAGGTAGTTATGAGGAAATTAAAAGACTCATTGACATTCAGGTGTATAAAGAAGCTCAAGCTTATCTGGAATCAATGTTAGAACATAATCATAGATCGGATCAACTCAGTGAGATTTACTTTCTTATGGCACGATCTCTATATGGACAAGCTTTAGTGGAAGAAGCCTTGAAATATATCGAATTTGCTTTGCAATTACAACCTAATAATAGTGAATATTTCAATTTACAGGCCGATTGTTATCTGGAACTTGGTGAATGGGAACAAGCGACCCAGTGTCTCAACCAATCCTTGAGGTCTTCCCCAGGAGATGCAGAATCTATTTATCGTTTAGGAACAATATATCAATTTCATGGTGAATTTAAAGAAGCATTAAATTGTTTTAGTGGCTGTTGTAAACTTAAACCATTTAATCCTAACTATTGGGAAATGAAAGGAGAGATGCTTCTTAAGAACAGTCAAATTAACGCTGCAGCTAGCTGTTTCTATAAAGCAGTTAAATATGGTGGTCGGATGCAAATCTTAACTAGACTGGCTTACTGTTATGCGAAAATAGGTCAGTTAAAGAAAGCTCAAAAGTTATTAGAACGGGTACTTAAAAATGTCCCTGATGATTTTGATGGCCTATGTAACTTAGCTAGCGTCTATCATAAACTGGGAAAAAGTGACCAAGCGTATAAATTGCTACAGAGAGCTTATACATTAAATTGTAATGACCCTTTACTATTGAATAATTTTGGATTCATTTCCAACAAAGTCGGGCGTAACAGAAAAGCTATTGACCTGTTGAATAAAGCATTGGTTATTAACCCAAACGACCAGATAGTCTTATACAATTTAGGAGTATGTTATGCCAAAATTGGAATGTTTGAAGAAGCACGAAACGTTTTGGAACAGCTAACTTACTTGGACAAAGGAAATAAAAATGCCTGGACCATACTTGGTAATGTGTATGAGCAACTCTTAGATTACAATAAAGCTGTTGATTGTTTCAATGTATCTTTAGGTTTGGCTAATTAGATAGTTAATATAAGCTCTGATTTAATTTGGTATTTGCATATCTGTGTATTACCCGCTCACCACTCGTCGAAGGTCGCTCTTTGCCATTCATGGCAACCGTGACACTCGTTAAGATTATCTAAGTCCTTAACGCATCCATGCCGTCGCTGTCACTTGCTGATTTCGCTAATGTGCCAAACCTCAGGGTAATACTTGATGTTTTATAAGTAAATGAGCCAAATGTATAACCCCTACTTTGCAGTTGGGGTTCATTGTTTATTAATTAAAAAAATTTGGATATAAGCTCTTAAGATGATAGAATACAAAATAGTAATCTAAATATTAATTATGAAATTCTGTATCGGAAAATAAAAACTGCGAAAATTAAATTAAATAAAGAGGATGATATTATGTCAATTGATTTGCATAAAATTGAACGTGCCGTAGAAATGATCCTAGAAGCAATAGGGGAAGATCCCTCTAGAGAAGGGCTTATCGATACACCCAAAAGGGTTGCTAAGTTTTACAAGGAAGCATTTGCTGGACTCCAAGAAGATCCTAGCAAGAACTTAACTGTTCAGTTTTCAGAAAACCATGAAGAGATGGTTATGGTTAAAGATATTCCTATTTATTCTTTGTGTGAACATCACCTTCTTCCGTTCGTTGGTAAAGCACATATTGCATATATTCCTCGCAATGGCAAAGTTACCGGGTTGTCCAAATTAGCAAGGGTGGTAGAAGGATATGCCCGAAGACCTCAACTCCAAGAACGGTTAACCAGTCAAATAGCAGACACCATTAAAGATACACTTAATGCTCGTGGGGTTTTGGTAGTTATTGAAGCAGAACATATGTGCATGACAATTAGAGGTATTAAAACACCAGGGTCACATACTTTAACTTCGGCTGTACGAGGTATTTTTCAGACTAATCCAGCTACTAGAGCAGAAGCATTTTCTCTAATATCTTCTAAATAGAATATAATATATATTACGAATTTATGATCTGAATTCTGCCAATCTAAAGATAGGAAGTAGAGTTACAAAGAAGTAGTGTTTACAAAGTTGAAGAACAGGAGGATCTTTTTATGAGAATTATATTAACTAATGATGATGGTTTTTTTGCTCCTGGGATTAAAACACTTTACAAAACATTATCTTCAGATCAAAAACACCAAATCTGTATCGTTGCACCAGAAAGACAAAGATCAGCTGCTGGACGATCGATTACATTACATAAACCTTTATTTACTACCGCTCATGCCTTGTCCAATGATGATATCGGCTTTGCCATAAACGGAACCCCGACTGATTGCGTAAAACTAGCAATTCAAGGTGATATATTGCCCTTTAAACCGGACTTACTGATCTCAGGCATCAACAATGGCCCGAACCTAGGAACTGATGTATTCTATTCCGGCACAGTAGCAGCGGCCATGGAAGGGGCACTGCTTGGAATTCCTTCGTTGGCGGTTTCTCTAGCCTCTAACGATTATGATGATTTTGTACCAACCGCTGAATATATTAAGTATTTAATAGATAGAGAGAGTAAAATGATTCATTATCAAGATGGATTATTAAATATTAACACCCCAGGAATTGACCAAAACAGTTGGAATGGTATTAGAATCACTAAGCTTGGAAAATCGGTATATGATAACTCGTATGAAAATCGCACAGCTCCTCTGGGTAAAGAGTATTATTGGATTACAGGTAAACTCATTTATGAGGATGAACAAGACACGGATCTACAAGCAGTCAATCAAGGGTATATTTCGATTACGCCTTTACATAGTGATTTAACAGATTATAAAAGGGTCGAAGACTTAAAAATTTTAATGAATCATGGAGATTGATAAATGGGTTTTGGAATATTTATATTCTATTTTTTCTTATTCTTAATATTTTTTGTATTTTCTCGAAAAAAAGGTGAAAAAGTTAATTATAAAGTTATTTTAATAATTCCTGCTCTGCTTGCTTTCTTTGTTTTTGTGTTATCCGTCGTAAAGATATATTTTATCTATAAGATTCTCTTGATATTAATAGGTGCAGTATTGTTCATCTTAACTTATTGGCATTGGGGTGCAAGTATCCGCAAGTGGTTTGGATAAAATCCTTTTGATAACAATATTTGTGCATTACCCGTTCACCACGCGCCGAAGCTGTTCACTTACTGATTCAGCTAATGTGCCAAACCTCAGGGTAATACTTGATGTTAACCGTGGCACATTTTAACGCTGCATCAGCTACGTTCACTACGCTTCTCTGCTCTAAGGTTCACTATGCAATACACAAATATTTTATATCTAATTTGGTTTTTAATGTTTTAGGGTTTTAGATGCTTATTGAAAAAAGGGATCTTCCGTAGATCTGCTTTGGTAATGCCGCCGTTGACAAACAGAATTGTGAAATATATCATAAATCCTAAGAAGGTTGATATTAGACACGAAAGCATGGAGAGAACAGTAAATAAGGATATTATTCTGAATAATATCACCATACCTATACCAGCTATGATTGGTTGGACTATAAGATTTTTCAAATGGTAAGTTAGCTTTATAGAATGCTTGATAGCGATCATGTTTAAAACTGCAATACAGAAAAAGCTCAATACATATACCCACGCGCTACCAACTAAGCCCCATTTAGGAATGCTCGTAACATGAATAAGAAGCGGTATACGGAAAACTGCACTTATGGTGGAATGTAATAATGGAAGAAATGTTCTGCCCAAACCTTGTAGGATTCCGGTAGTGGTTTGTTGAATATAAGCAAAAAGTCCACCTATTGCTAGAACCCTTAATACAGTTGCTACCTCTGAACTGTTGAATAACTTAGTTAAAGGATCTGCGAAATAAAATAAGACAAGAACACAGGGCAATCCGAGAACAATAGTGTAGCGGAGGGCGTCCAAGCATCTTATTTCAGCTAACTTATAATCATTTCTGCTAATCGCTTCCGATATTGCCGGAACTAATGAAGTAGCTAAAGCAAAGGTAAAAACACTGGGAAAGGTAAGGAGAGTTACGGCTGTGCCACTGAATTGTCCGAAAAGTGAAGCAGCACTGCTGGAAGTATAGCCGGCTACCTGAAGTTGCCGAGGTATTATAGCAGCATCAAGGGCAGATAAACCAGTGGACATCAAACGGCTACCGGTGATTGGAAGGGAAAGGCCTAAGAGACTAGTCATAATTTTTCTGGTAGGCTCAGTACTGAGTCTGCTAGTTTTAACTTCAGTTTTATATCTTAAGTAATGAATAAGTATTACGAATAAACCTAATATCTCTCCGGCAAGCATTCCCATTGCAAGACCTGCTGCTGCCCATTCAACCCCATGATTAAGTAGTTTTATAGAAAGCGTGAAGCCTAGCGTTACTCGAAGTATCTGTTCAAATATTTGACTCATAGCAGAGGGAATCATATTCTGTAGACCCTGGAAGTATCCTCTGAAAGCAGAGGCAATAGAAACTACGAAGACCGAAGGGATACAGATCTTAAAAACAGTTATTATCCGAGGATCTGAAAAGAAGCTATTAACGATAAAAGGAATATTTAGGTAAAGAATTAGGGAAACTAAGAAACCTGATAATAATAGCATCATGAAAGCAACTCGAAAAACTTTTTGTGCCTCACCATAATGGCCCATGGAAACTTTCTCAGAAACTAATTTAGATATAGCAAGAGGAATACCAGCTGTAGTTAATACTAAAGCAGTCATATAGACTGGAAATACCATGTAAAAGAGGCCATATGCTTCACTACCTACATAACGCATTATGAGGTATTGATATATGAATCCAAGAATACGATTGATGAGGTTTGCCGCAAATAGAATAGCTGCACCGTAAAGCAGGCTGTTTTTTGGCATAGAAACCTCCCTGGTAATCAAGCTGAATAATTGTTAATTCATATTCAACTTATGCACCAGCAAATAAGCTCATGCCCTATCTGTTAATTATGGGAAAATTAAAAAAACAATTTGACAAACTCTTATAGGATAAGTAATGTTATAATAATGGTAATTTTCTGACTGCTTATTAAAAGAAATAAAAAAGGGGAGATTTACTTGAAGAGTTACGAAACCAAGAATATTCGTAATATTTGTCTTGTAGGACATGGCGGAGCTGGCAAAACTTCACTCGCTGAAACACTATTGTACAATGCAGGTGCTGTAACCCGTATTGGTAAGGTAACCGACGGCAACACTGTTTCGGATTATCTCCAGGAGGAAACTCAACGTCAATTATCCATAAGTACTTCTCTGATTCCTGTTGAACACGAAGGAGTAAAAATCAATGTATTAGATACTCCTGGTTACTCTGATTTTATTGGTGAAGTTATCAGTGCTCTGCGTGTTGTAGAAAGCGGTGTCTTAGTTCTTTGCGGTGCTGGGGGATTAGAAGTACAAGCAGAAATAATCTGGGACTTAATGGACGAAAGAAATCTTCCGAGAACAGTTTTTATTAATAAGCTTGATAGAGAGAATACAGATTACGAGAAAATCTTAGAACAAATCAAAACTGCATATCCCAATACTAGATTTGTTCAAATGCAGATTCCTATTGGTAAAGAAGAAAACTTCGAAGGAGTTATCAATATATTCCAAAGTGATATTCCTGAAAAATATAAAGAAGATGTAGAAATTATAAAAGAGGGCCTTGCTGAAGCTGCAGCAGAAGCTGATGACGAAGTACTCATGAAATATCTTGAGGGAGAATCCCTTAACGACAGTGAATTAAAACTAATAGCCCAAAAAGCTATTGCTCAGAATATGATTGTTCCCGTTATATTTGGCTCAACGGAGAAAAACATTGGTGTCAAAGAGTTGGCTCAATTTGTATCAGATTATGTGCCCGCACCTACAGCAATAGACCAAAAATCAGCTTTAGTATTCAAGACACTTGCCGACCCCTACCTAGGAAAAATGACCTTCTTTAGAGTCTATGGAGGAACTTTCGCTGGGGATTCCATGATCTATAATTCAACTAGAGAAGTTGAAGAGAAAATGGGACAGCTTTTCTTCTTAAAAGGGAAAACCCAAGAAAATACACCCAATGTCCCGGCAGGAGATATCGCAGTAATCGCCAAACTCCAAGAAACAAAAACAGGTGATACTCTGTGTCCTAAAGATAAACAGATTCAACTTGATGGTATTAGTTTTCCGGTGCCCTGTTTACCAGTATCCATCAAGCCTAAGAGTAAAGGCGATGAAGATAAATTAGGTTCCGCTTTAGCTCGTTTAGTCGATGAGGATCCAACTATCAGTGTAGGTAAAAATGTCGAAACCAAACAAACCATCCTCACAGGGATGGGAGATATGCAATTAGACGTTGTAAGTGAAAAGCTTGCAAGGAAATTTGGAGTCGCAGTAGAAATGGAGATCCCAAGAGTTCCTTATAGAGAAACCATTAAAAAGACAGTACAAGTAGAGGGAAAACACAAGAAACAAAGTGGTGGCCACGGACAGTATGGTCATGTATGGATAAAAATTGAACCTAATCCAGAAGCTGATTTCGAATTTGCGGAGAAAGTTTTCGGGGGAGCAGTTCCTAAGAACTTTTTCCCTGCTGTTGAAAAAGGGTTACGTGAAGCAATAGCTGATGGATTTTTGGCTGGTTACCCGATGACTAATGTCAAATTTACCCTCTATGACGGCTCCTATCACAGTGTGGACTCTTCCGAGATGGCTTTCAAACTAGCCGCTATTATTGCATTTAAAAAAGGTGCTGAGCAAGCTAGCCCTGTTTTAATGGAACCAATGGTAGAAGCAGAAATACGCGTCCCTGAAGCCTTTATGGGAGATGTTATTGGAGATATCAATACGAAAAGAGGCAGAGTCCTTGGAATGGAACCTACAGGTAAATTCCAAGTTATTAAAGCACAGGTTCCACAGTCAGAAATGATGAGATATACCATCGATCTCAAAGCTATGACTCAAGGCAGGGGATCGTTCACAACCAAATTTATTGGCTACGAAGAAGTCCCCGCTAGATTATGCGATTCACTAGTTGCAAAACTCAAAGCACAATAAAATCAAAATTCATAAAAGAAAGTGTCCCTATTGGGGCACTTTCTTTAGCAAATATGAATATACCAATTTGCATTATTTAGGGTATTTAAGGTAAAATTAGTTAAATAATTAAGCAGGAGGATGGAGAGGTACAATGAAAAGTATGCTTGCTGAACGCATGAATAAACTTGGCAGTGAGACAGCTTTCGAAATGTTAGCCAAGGCCAGAGCTTTAGAGTCACAAGGTAAGGAAGTAATTCATCTTGAAATAGGGGAGCCGGATTTTGCTACACCGTCCAATGTTATAGAAAAAGGTGTAGAATGCATGCGTGCTGGGATGACAAAGTATACACCTTCTCCTGGTACAGTTGAGGCAAGACAAGTAATAGCTGACTATATCGGTAGGACTAGGGGATATACAGTAGAGCCAGAGGAAGTAGTAATGACCGCTGGTGGTAAACCTATAATGTTCTACTCCATCTTAGCTGTGGTCAATCCAGGAGATGAGGTTATCTATCCAAATCCAGGGTTTCCAATCTATGAGTCAGTTATCAATTTCGCAGGAGGAATACCGGTACCCATTCCCTTAAGGGAAGAAAATGAATTTAGGATGGATATCCAAGAGCTGAAATCACTTATCACGGATAAGACGAAAATGTTGATTATCAATACACCCCAGAATCCTACCGGAGGGATGCTTACCCAACAAGATTTGAAAGATATTGCCGATTTAATAGCCGATAGAAATATCGTAGTTCTTTCTGACGAAATATATGAAAACATTGTTTATGAAGGCAAATCTCATTCCCTTACGTCTTTACCTGGGATGAGAGAGAAGACAATAATTCTTAATGGTTTTTCTAAAACTTACGCCATGACCGGTTGGCGTGCAGGCTACGGTGTGATGCCCAAAGAATTAGCTTTTCATATTTCCAAACTTGTGACTAACAGTACCTCCTGTTTAGCCGGATTTACCCAGATGGCTTGTATCGAGGCTCTGACCGGTCCTCAGGAAGAAGTTAAGAACAGGGTAGAACAATTCAGAATCAGAAGAGACAGCATTGTCGATGGGCTCAACTCCATCTCAAGAGTTAGTTGCCTGAAACCAAAAGGAGCATTCTATGCCTTCCCTAATATTAAGCAGTTCGGTAAACCTAGTATTGAGATGGCTGATTATCTGCTCTACGAAGCTGGAGTTGCAACCCTTGGGGGCAGCTCATTTGGAAGCTATGGAGAAGGATATTTACGGATATCCTATGCAAACTCTTTGGATAACATAGAAAAAGCAGTAGAACGTATATCACAAGCACTTAGAAAGCTATAAAAAAATGCATGAATATCCTATTACACAGCAAATAATTAGAATTGCATCTGATCAAGCCAAGGAGAATGATGCGCGTAGCGTTACGCGCATTACCTTGGTTGTAGGCGAGTATTCAGGATTCATCAGTGATTCTATCCAGATGTACTTTGATTTAATCTCTAAAGGAACCCTTTGTGAGGGAGCAGTATTAGAAGTTGAGTATATCAAAGCTAAATGGAGATGTCCTGCATGTAATATAGATTTTGTCCGCCAACCTCTTTCTTTTGCTTGTCCAGAATGCGGTCAGGATGGCGAACCAACTAATACTGGTAAAGAGTTTTATGTTAAAAGTATAGAAATTGAAACTTAAAAAGAGGTGAATATAATTTGTCCGGTAAAGAAATTGAAGTAATTCAAAATATTTATAGTGAAAATGATAAGATCGCCCAAGAAGTGAATACAAAGTTAAATGATGTCGGTGTTTTTGTCATCAATGTCATGGGAGCTCCAGGTGCCGGTAAAACCTCAAGCATAATAAGCATAATTCAAAATAACCCTGATAAACAATTCTACGTAATAGAGGGAGATATTGAATCCGATATTGATGCTATCAAGCTACAAGAATTGGGAATCGACACGATCCAAATTAATACGAACGGTGCCTGCCATTTAGATGCACCTGTCATCCAATCTTCTTTACAAGGATTGAATATCAATAAACCAGGAATACTGTTTATCGAAAATATTGGTAACCTCGTTTGTCCAGCCGAGTTTCAGATTGGTGAACATATTAAAATGCTTATATGCTCTGCAGCGGAAGGTAGTGATAAACCTTATAAATATCCGCTTGCTTTTGAGAAAGCCGATATAATATTGCTCACTAAATGTGATATAAAAGAATTTGTGGATTTCGATGATGACTTTTTTTATAAGGGTATAAGAGTTTTGAATAAAACTGCTCCTATATTTGAAGTCAATGCCAAAAAAAGTAAAGGATTTGAGCAAGTTTCAGCTTGGCTAAAAAAGAATAATTCGATTTAGGGATAATAATCAGGTTGGAAATAATACAAAGAAAGCGTGGAACATTCTTTTAAACGGGCAGGTCAGTTTCACGTTTTTCTTATATAATTTTGTAGATAGTGCTCTTTTAGCAATAATCCGAAAACTATAATAATAAGTTGAAATCTTTACGTTAATATCTCTAATGATAGAAATAACACTTTATGTTAAACTAATAGAACAGTAGACTTTCTGTAAACTTAAAGTCGGAGAAGTGTAGCGTTAAAAAATAGCAGGTAAAAATATGCGATATGGATGGTGATAAGAGATGTGTGTTGCAATCCCAGGAAAAGTTATTGGAATTACTGGTATGATGGGCGAGGTTGATTTCCAAGGAAATGTAGTTAAAGTAAACCTTGGTATTGTGGATGCTCAAGTTGGAGATTATGTCTTGGTACATGCCGGATGTGCCATTGAAGTGATGCAAAAAGATGCCGCAGAAGAATTACTGGATTTATTCAAGGAATTGGAGTCTCTGCAATGAATCTGGAAAAAGTACTCCAAGAGATAAAAAATTATGACGGGAATAAGCTTCGAATCATGGAAGTCTGCGGTACCCATACCTCAAGTATCTTTAAGAATGGTATCAGAAGCATGCTATCACCGGCAATCCAGCTTATCTCAGGTCCGGGCTGCCCGGTGTGCGTCACACCATCATCTTATATAGATAAAGCAATAGAATGGTCGCTTCAACCAAATTGTATCCTGCTAACTTTTGGTGATATGGTAAAAGTGCCAGGAAGAAGTAAATCTTTAGGAGATGCCCGGGCTGATGGTGCCAAAGTAGAAATAATCTATTCACCTCAGGAAGCACTTACCAAAGCCGCTGAGAACCCTGGGAACACCTATGTGCTAGCCAGTGTGGGATTTGAAACAACCATCCCTGCCTATAGCTTACTTATAGAACAAATGGAAAAAGATAATATTACAAATATTAAACTGCTTACCGCTTTGCGAAGGGTACAACCTGCTTTAGAGTTTATTTGTGCAACCGATCAAACAATAGATGCTTATATTGCACCTGGACATGTCAGCACTATCCTTGGCTCTCAGGCCTATTCAGATTTAGCACAGAAATACCAAAAGCCATTTGTGGTAGCAGGCTTTGAGGCGGAACATATTTTAATTGGCATTTATGATCTGATTAAACAGGTAAGTAATCAATGCTATGAAGTTCATAATCTATATCCTTCGCTGGTGAAGACTGAAGGAAATAAAACTGCAATGGTCTACATCGATAAATATTTTGAACCAGGAGCTGCTCATTGGCGGGGATTAGGCACTATGGATGATTCGGGATACTACTTACGCCCACAATATCAAAAATACGATGCAGGCTCTTTAAACCTGTTAACGGAGAATGATGACCATGTCTTATCTGCCTGTCGCTGTGGAGAAGTAGTCACAGGGAGAATTAATCCTAACGAATGTCCAATGTTTAGAAAAGCATGTACTCCCTTAAAAGCTAAAGGCCCATGTATGGTTTCAGCAGAAGGCACTTGCGGGATATGGTATAGGTTCGCCGATCGCTAATATGTAAGTAAAAATAAGAATACAATACATGATAGTAGGTGAAAAAGTGAAAGTAGTCATGGCTCATGGTAGCGGAGGAAATGCTACTAAGCAATTAATTAGTGAACTATTCCAGAAATACTTAGCGAATCAATACCTCGATAAGATGGAAGATTGTGCTGTATTACCTGGCTCAAAATATCCGTTGTCTTTAACTACTGACTCATTTGTAATTACCCCTTTAGAATTCCCAGGGGGAGATATCGGTAAGCTTGCTATCTGTGGCACGATTAATGATCTCTGGATGGGAGGAGCAGAACCTCAATATTTAACTGCGGGATTCATTCTGGAAGAAGGATTGGAACTGGACCTTCTAGAGAGAGTTGTTAAATCATTTGCTCATACTGCCAACGAAGCAAAAGTCCAAATCGTGGCCGGTGATACCAAAGTAATACAAGGGAATGGTGGACTATATATCAATACGGCAGGTCTTGGCTTCAAAAAAACACAGATTCCACTGGGGAGCGAGTCAATTTCTAAAGGGGATGCTGTTATTATCAGTGGCTCCTTAGGAAATCATCAAGCTTGTATCATGTCTCAAAGGATGGAAATCACTAATTCTATTAAAAGTGACTGTGGGAATCTCGGCCCCATGGTCAATGATTTACTTAAAGATAACCTCAAGGTTAAAGTCATGAGAGATATCACTAGAGGAGGGTTGGCCACCATCCTTAACGAGATTGCTGAATCATCTGGATCAACTATTGAAATTGATGAGCAAAGTATTCCTGTCGACCCTGAAGTAGAATCTTTTTGTGGTATCCTGGGACTTGATCCCCTATATATGGCTAACGAAGGAAAATTTCTTTGTATTGCAGCTGAGGACCAAGAAGATGAAATTCTTGCTAGACTTAAGAAAAACCCCCTAGGCACAAATGCACGTATAATTGGCAGGGTTGCTGATCTTGGTAAAAATGTAGTTACCGTTAAAACTAGACTTGGAGGAAGAAGAATAATTGATGTTCTCTATGGTGAAGGCCTTCCGAGGATTTGCTAGAGACTTTACTTCGCATAATCGGAATGGAAAGAAAGTTGTCAATTACAAAGGGAATCATTTATTAATAATATTCTTAATCATTTTTATTCAGTTATTAGTTGTCGAGCTTATCCAAAGAGAAAGTATTTGGCAAACTTTTGTTTGGTTAGGTGAGTATTATTATATATTTTTGATTAACTATCTTCTAACAGCTTTGTTTTGTCTTTTCACAATCGCTCTTTTAGGTTCTCTGCGTTGGGGCGTTATATCTTCCACTTCAATCTTAATATTATTCTCTCTTACCAATATGGTGAAAAAACAGTTCTTGGGAGACCCCCTCTTACCTTGGGACCTGCTCCGTATAGATCAAGCTATTAATCTATTGCCTAAGATCGCAGGTGAAATAGTCCTTGCTTTAATTCTCTTTGGATTATTAATTGTAGTTTTTCTTATTGGAACGGGATTCATTATACCAAGCTATCGACTAACCAAACAGCATAGAATCAGTGTTCTCTTGGTCGTTATATTAATAATGTCCGGGTTTGTTTTTTATCGTCATAACCCTATCAACAAAATCTTCAAAAAGATGGATATCGAACATATATACTGGGTCCAGACTTCAAATAGCTTGCAGAATGGCTTGCTGTTAGGTTTTATCATGAACATGGAGTCTGCCATAATAACCGAACCTCAGAACTACAATGAAGACCAAATCCAAAGAATATTTGAAGAATACAGTTTATCTGAAGCTTTATCTCCTAATAATCCAAGTACGAATACAGAGGCAATTAATCATCCGAATATAATTATTATTATGAATGAAGCCTTCTGGGATCCTACCGTACTTCCTAATCTTTCTTTTTCTCAAGATCCTATACCGTTTTTTAGGGGATTACGTAATAATAACATTGCAGGAACCATGATTTCACCCGTATTTGGTGGTAGTACAGCCAACGTAGAATTTGAACTTCTTACGGGTTTAAGTACAGCTTTTCTGCCTATAGGGTCAATTGCTTATCAACATTACATTGAAGAACCAATTCCTTCCTTACCTAGAACACTTAAAGATAACAATTACATGACAACAGCCATCCATCCTTATCATGACTGGTTTTACGAAAGGGATCAAGTATATTCCTTTTTAGGGTTTGATAAATTTTTTCACCTTGATGATTTTAGGCAGGCAGAAGTAAGAGGAGAATATATTGCTGATCTGGAAGTAAGTCGAAAGATTATCGAACAGATAGATAGCACAGACCAACCTCAGCTCATCTTCGCTGTAACGATGCAGAATCATGGACCCTATCCAGATAATCGTTACGCCAATACCAGCATTGATGTGGCAGGAGATATCTCACCTGAAGGGATAAGGATGCTGGAAGTCTATGCTGAAGGTCTGAAAGATGCAGATAAATCTTTGGAATTGTTAATTGACCATCTTACCAAATTAGACAAGCCTACGGTTATAGTGTTCCTGGGAGACCATTTACCTTATCTGGGCAAAGAGTATCTTGTCTATCACCAAACAGACTTCATCGAAGGAAACGAAACTAGATGGTCTACAGAAGATACTATTCGAATGAAATCGGTTCCGCTGATGATCTGGTCAAATTATGATAATAATTTTAAAGAATTAAGTGATGGAACTTCCCCAGTCAGT
>Ga0209643_1001895_pt1 | contig 16124 bp, 8 predicted proteins | sample AutmiccBRH37_all_FD_187383 | JGI IMG/M metagenome (GOLD analysis project Ga0209643, IMG submission 187383) | Deep subsurface microbial communities from Mt. Terri, Switzerland - Autotrophic microbial communities BRH/37_all (SPAdes) (version 2) | ecosystem: Environmental > Aquatic > Deep subsurface... | reverse complement strand
GATCGAGCTTGAAGAGCTGAAGGCTCGCGCCGCCTCGCGCGACTATCAGCCGGACCTGCTGGACAAGAAGCCCTCCTTTACGGTCATGGACGACAGCACCGCCGAAGACTGGGCGATCTTCGCCGCGCATCGCCACACCTGCACGACAAAGGTCGCTGACCGGGCGATGGAGATGATGCGTGAGCTCGGGGACGAAAAGGCATATGGCGGCCTTCCCGTGTCTCATCTCGAGCATGGCCTTCAGTGTGCGACCCGCGCGCTGAACGCCGGGTTCGACGAGGAGTATGTCGTGTGCTGCCTGCTTCACGACATCGGATTTTTGACTTCGCCCCACAATCACGCCGAAGCGACCGCCGCGTTCCTCAAGCCCTACGTCTCCAAGAAGCATCACTGGATGATGAAGTATCACACGGTGTTCGAGGGCTATCACTTCTGGCACGTCATGGGCGGCGACCGCCATGCGCGCGATGCCTGGCGCGGGCACCCCTATTTCAACGACCTGGCGGAATTCATCGAGATGGATCAACGTGCGTTCGATCCGAATTTCGAAACGCTCCCGCTCGAAGCGTTCGAGGAGATGGTTCAGCGCGTGCTGGCAAAGCCACGCGCGGATTTCCATGAGCACATCCGCGACACGCTGCGCATGAAAGTCGCTCACAAGCTGTGCGCGATCGGGCGCAAGGTGGGTGGGCTCGCACGCAAGATCACTGGCGCCGGCGCTACCAGCACCGCCGCACACGCGATCATGCTTTACGCGGTGATGGCGTAATCGTTCGAATTTGAATCAAACTTGCGGGCGGCATCCTGAGGAAACTCGGGATGCCGTTCGTATGTTCGCACAAACGCAGATGCGACAAGTGCTGCGCGACTCGTTAAACCCTCCACATTCGGTTTAAATCGTCTTTAATGCGCGCGCCGCTATAACTTTCGACTTGTACGAGTCTGTGGCGGAGTGTGTTCCATGAGCGTAGAACGGCCTCGCGCCCCACGGTTGGCGCGCAACTGGCCCACCGGTCTGGCGCTCCTCGGATTCGGCTTTCTCGCAATCGTTGCCGCCGATTCGATTTTTGCTCCGCCCACGGCTCAGTTCAATCCGCTGATCGGCGGCGGCCTGCTCATCATGGGCATGGCGATGATCGCGGCTGCGCTTCTCGACACGATGGCTCGCCTCAAGGACCTTCGCACGCGTGTCGCGCGTCACCGCGAGGGCCTGGAGCGCTACATGGGTCTCGTCACGTTGATCGGCGACGTGATCGTGCGGCGCGACATGGACGGACGCGTGACCTTCGTCAATCGCGTCTACTGCGAGACCTTCGGATGCCGCCCGCAGGACGTCCTGGGAGAAGCCCACGCGCCCGAGCTGGTGATGGGAACGTTGCCTCAGGCCGTATGGTCTCCTGGCGGCCGCCAGCGATACGATCAATGTTTGCGCACGGTTCATGGACATCGCTGGTTCTCGTGGGAGGATTTCCCGGTCCGCGATAGTGACGGCATGATGATCGAGGTCCAGTCGGTCGGGCGCGACATCACCGACCGAAAGCGCATGGAAGAAGATCTGGCGGCCGCGCGCGACATGGCGCAGGAGGCCAGCCAGGCCAAATCGATGTTCCTTGCGACGATGAGTCATGAAATCCGCACACCGATGAACGGCGTTCTGGGAATGGCACAACTGCTTCACGGCACACAGCTTTCGCCGGAGCAGCGTACCTATGTGGATGCGGTGCGCGAGTCAGGTGACGCGCTGATGGCGCTGATCAACGACATTCTCGACTTCTCCAAAATCGAGGCCGGCCGGCTGGCGTTCGATCCCATCGAGGTCGACGTGCGCGCACTGGTCCAGCATGTCAGTGAATTGATGAGTCCGCGCGCGTTCGAAAAGGGCGTCGAGCTGCAGACCTTCGTGGCGAGCGATGTGCCCAAGACCGTGCTCGCCGATCAGGGGCGGTTGCGCCAGGTACTGCTCAATCTTGTCGGTAATGCCATCAAGTTTACCGAGCAGGGCGGAACGTCGATCGAGCTGACGCCGGGCGGCGAAGCGGGCGAGGGGCAGGTGCGTCTCGCATTCACGATCCGCGATACCGGAATCGGGATGCCGGAAAATGCGCTGGCGCGCGTGTTCGGCGAATTCGAGCAGGTCGACACCTCCACGAGCCGGCGGTTTGGCGGCACGGGGCTCGGGCTGACGATTTCCAAGCGGATCGTGGAAGCAATGAACGGCGCGATCGTGGTGGAAAGCGCCCCCGGTGCGGGCACCACCATCACGGTGACGCTCGAACTCCCGGTCGTCGCCGGGCCGCAAGTCGTCGACGCTCCGCTTCATGGGCTTAAAGTCATTGTTGCCACGGCGTCGCCGCTGACCGGCCCTCTGCTGGTGCGCCAGCTGGAGGCGGCGGGCGCGCAGGCGCGGCTCGCCCAGAACGGTGCGCAGGCTCTCACTCTCAAGGCTGCCGCTGGGGTCAGCGAACTTCCCGCCACCACCCTCGTGACCGATATGCAGCTCGACGACATGGGCGGCGCGGATCTTGCGCGCGAGATGGGCGCGCAGGTCCGCTCGATCGTGCTGCTGCCGATGGGCGCGCGCAAGGATGATGTCCGCGAGAAGGGATTCGACGGTTTTCTCGTCAAGCCGGTTCGTCCGGCATCGCTGCTCGGACGCATCCAGCTTGTGCACGGGCGCGGCGGCGACGCGTCGGACGATGACGAGCATCGCCTCAAGCGCCGGCGCAAGCCTCGCAAATCGCGCGACTCCGGCCTCACGGTGCTGCTTGCCGAAGACAACGACATCAACGCGTTGCTGGCGATGTCGCTGCTCGCCAAAGCGGGTCATTCGGTCGAACGCGCACGCCACGGCCGCGAGGCGCTCGATCTCATCCACGGGCGCCGTTTCGACATGATCCTGATGGACATCCACATGCCCGAGATGGACGGCCTCGAGGCGACGCGTGTTCTGCGCGAGCGCGGCATGCGGCTTCCAATCATTGCGCTCACGGCGAATGCCATGGACGAGGACCGTCAGATATGTCTTGATGCGGGCATGGACGACTATCTCGCCAAGCCCCTCGACGCGGAACTCTTCGAAGAGATGATCGAACGTTGGAGCGTCCCGCGGATGAGCGGTGCTCTGCGCGCGCACGGGTCTTGATGCGGGGCGCTTAGGGCGGGGAGCATCGTGGCGGGGGACACACCTGAAATTGCGCAGTCGCGCGAGACGTTTGTTGGCTCGCTGAAGGCGTATCTCGCGCCGCGCCCGCTGATCATGCTGGCGCTCGGGTTCTCGGCCGGCCTCCCGTTTCTTCTTTCCGGCAACACGCTGGGATACTGGCTGCGCGAGGAAGGCACGTCGCTTCAGGCGATCGGCTTTCTGGCGTGGGTGGGCCTGGCCTATTCCTTCAAGATGCTGTGGGCGCCGATGGTCGATCGGCTCGACGCACCGATTTTCGGGGGATGGCTCGGGCGCCGGCGCGGCTGGATGCTTCTTGCGCAGCTTCTCATCGCCATCGGGCTGATGGCGATGGCGATTTTCGGCGCCAGTCACGGGCTCATTCTGATCGCCGTGTTCGCGGTGGTCGTAGCGTTTTCGTCAGCCACGCAGGACATCGTGATCGATGCGTGGCGCATCGAGGCGGCGCGCGATTCGCGCGAACTCGGCGTGCTCTCGGCGAGTTACCAGCTCGGCTACCGGGCCGCGCTGCTCGTCACCGACGCCTTGATCCTGATCACCGCAAGCAGTATGGGCTGGCCGCTTTCCTACGTCCTGATGGCGGTGCTGATGGGGGTCGGCCTCGCCGCGACGTTCTTCGCGCCCGAGCCGGCGCGACATGTCGATGACCCGGACGCGCCGCAAGCCTTGCCGCTGAGCAGTCTGCGCGGACTTTACGATGCGATCGTCGGGCCGTTTGTGGTGTTTTTCAAAAGCCACGGGACGACCGCGCTTTTGATGCTGCTGTTCATCACGCTTTACCGGCTGCCCGATTTTATGATGGGTCCGATGGCGGGCCCCTTCTATCACGATCTCGGTCTGGAGAAGGAAACGGTCGGGGAAATCCGGGCGTCGATCGGGCTGCTTTTCTCGCTTGCCGGCATCGCGGTCGGCGGTTTTTGCGCGCAGCGCTTCGGCCTCATGAGGACTCTGCTGGCGGGCGCGCTGCTGCAAGGCGGCGCGGTCGCTTCGTTCGCGCTACTGAGCTGGTACGGCGCCGATCTCGCTTTGTTTGCGCCGATCATGGCGGTCGACAGCTTCGCAACCAGTTTTGCCGGGGTGGCGCTGGTCACCTACATGTCGGGCCTCACAAGCATCGGCTATACCGCGACCCAATACGCGCTTTTGAGTTCGGCCTATGCCTATGCGGGGAAGACGCTGAAGGGCTTCTCGGGCGTTGTGATCGAGCGCCTGTCGGACACCTACACGCTGATGGACGCCTACGCGATCTTCTTTATCGGGGCCGGAGCGATCGGAATCCCCGCAATTGTGCTGATTTTCGTGCTGGTGCACGTTAACAATCGTAAACGGGCGGCGACGGTACCCGTGAATTGATTCAAACCGGCCCGGCCTGTAGACTGCGGCCGTCTTTCCAAGGGTGGCTCGGGTGAAGCTGCGGGACGGGCCAATCCGGTGTCGTGGATTTGGGCTTCGCAGCTGCGAGGGGCAAGCGTAAAAGGTCTCCATGACGATCGAAGCCCCAAAAGGGAAGGGCGAGCTGCGCTCGCCATCCTTGAACGCGACCGGCCCCGAGATGCCGAGTTTGGGCCGGCTTGAGGTGCGCCTGGCGCGCACCCGCGAGGATATAGCGGCAAGCCAGGCGCTGCGCTACCGCATTTTCTATGATGAGATGGGCGCGAAGCCGACACCGGAAATGGCTGCGGCGCGCCGTGATTTCGATCGCTACGACGACGTGTGCGACCACATGCTGGTGATCGATCACACCGCGCCCAAGGGCGACGAGGTGATCGGCACGTACCGGCTGTTGCGTCAGGAGGTCGCTCAGGCGAATGGCGGGTTCTATTCGCAAGGCGAATTCGACCTGTCGCCGCTGATTTCGCGTGCGGGCGATAAGGTGCGATTCCTTGAGCTGGGGCGCTCTTGCGTGCATGTGGGGTACCGCAACAAGCCCACCCTTGAATTGTTGTGGGTGGGCATCATGAGCTACGTCCACTACTACGGACTCGATGTGATGATCGGCTGCGCCTCGCTGCCGGGCACCGATCCCAAGGCGCTGACGCTGCCGCTCTCGTTTCTGCATCACTATTGTCTCGCCCCGCAGCCCTGGCGCGTGCGCGCGCAGGCCGATCAGTTTGTCGCGATGGACCGGATGGCGAAGGAAGCGGTGGATGTACGGGAGGCGCTGCGCGCGCTGCCCCCGCTGGTGAAGGGTTATGTGCGTGCGGGCGCATTTATCGGCGAGGGTGCGGTGGTCGACGAGCAGTTCAACACCACAGACGTGCTGGTGATCTTCCCGGTCGCGGAAATCAACGAGCGCTATTACACCCGCTTTGCGCGCGGGCAGCGCGAGGGATAAATCGCGGTGCGCTTACCGCCCGGCGCAGGCCCGGCTGATCGCGCCGATATGCCGGTGGTCGGTGCCGCAACACCCCCCAAAAACATTCAAGCTCGGAATTGACCTGCGCAGCGCCGCGTAGCGGCGGGCGAGGTCGTCCGGATCGCCGGCATCGAGATCGCTCGAATTGTCGAGCTCTTCGTGGCTGCGCATCGAGGCATTGGCGCGAATTCCGCCAACGCGGGCAAGCCACGGCTCACCGGTCATCAGGGCCTGCTCGAAATGCGCGGGATGCGCGCAGTTGATCATGTAGTAAGCCGGAACCGGGTCGCTCGCCGCGTCGACCATCTCAACCGCCGCTTTGAGCGTTTGTCCGCCGGGCAGGAGCCCGTTTGTCTCGGTGGTGAACGACACCGCCACCGGCAGGCCGACCTGCGCGGCCGCGTTCGCGATACCGATCGCTTCCTGTGGATACGTCATCGTGATTGCAGAGATCATCTGCGCGCCTTCGCGTGCGTAAGTCTCGATCTGGGGTCCGTGATAGGCCCGCGCCTCCTCGGCCGACATCAGGAAGTCCGGTCGGTATCCGTCGCCTCGCGGTCCTACGCAGCCGCTGATGACCATCGGCAGCGTGGCGCTCTCATGCTCGTCGCGCAATTCCGCCATGAGCGCCATGCCACGGCGATTGAGTTCGGCAAGCGCCGCCGGCGTGTGGCCGAGCTTCGCGGCCCAGTCCGGGCTGGCGCGCCAGGTTGGGGCTTCAAGGATGAAACCGGTTCCGGCCTCATCGGCGATCGCGATATAGGGTTTGTAGTAGGCTTTCAGCCGGGCGGTGCCTTCGGGGGATTTGAGAAGGTCGAACGCCGCAAAATAGGGAAGATCGATACCGTCGAGAAAGACGAGGCAGGTCTCGATCCCGCCGTCGCTCAGGAACAGCGTGTCTCCCATTTGCGGTAATGTGCTTGCGGTGGTGGCCATGGCAGCTCGCTCCAGCGCACGGATGTGCGAGGGGGGAGGGTACGGCAGCGCTGGCGGATCGACAAGGGAGCCGTACGAAACCTCTGCGATCGCTGCCCCTACACCTCGATGGTGCCTTCCAGGTAAAGCACCACCTGGCCTGCGATCCTCACGCGCTCACCGGCGACCTCGCACGTGAAATCGGCGCCGCGCCTGGAGAGCTGGCGCGCGGTCAGGCGAATCTTGCCGAGCCGCGCGGCCCAGTAGGGCGCAAGCGAGCATTGGGCGGAGCCGGTCGCGGGATCCTCGTCGATGCCCTGCGCGGGCGCGAAAAAGCGCGCGACGTAATCGACCCCGCCGTCACCCGGCGCCGTGGCGATCACGGCAAACGTATCGAGCGCGGCGATTGATTTCATGTCGGGGGCGAGCGCCAGGATTTGATCCTGCGTTTCGAAGACCGCAACCAGATCCCGCGCGGCGAGAACCTCTGATGGACGCGCACCGAGCGCATGCGTCAGATCGGGGGAGAGACGCGCAGGCACTGGCGGGCGCGCCGGAAAATCCATCTCGAGGCTTGCACCGCGCCGCGTTACGGTCAGAACGCCGGCCTTGCGCGTGGAAAATCGCACGGTCTGTATGTCCGGCCTGAACACGCGAAGGACGATTTCGGCCGATGCCAGCGTGGCGTGGCCGCACAGGTCGACTTCCGTTGTGGGCGTGAACCAGCGCAGCGCATAGTTGTCACCGTCGGGAATGAAGAAGGCGGTTTCCGCCAGATTGTTTTCCGCTGCGATGGATTGCAGCACGTCGTCGGCGGGCCATGACTCGAGCGGGCACACCGCGGCTGGATTTCCACCGAACAGGCGATCGGTGAACGCGTCCAGCTGATAGATCGGGATGCGCATCGCCGCCCCGTACGAATACAATTCTGTGAAGTGTACTCTTACACCGAGATATCGAACGCGGCAAACGCCGCTGCGGTCATGATGTCGTTGACCGAGCCCGACAGCGGAGCGATCTGCACCGGCTTGTCGAGGCCGATCAGCAGCGGGCCGATCAGCGTCGCGCCGCCGAGGACCTGGACGAGCTTGGTCGAGATTGCGGCCGAGTGGACGGCGGGCATAATCAGCACATTGGCGGGCTCGGCGAGCCGCGAAAAGGGATAAAGCTGGCGTGCTTCGGCCGACAGCGCGACGTCGGGGGACATCTCGCCGTCATAGGCAAAATCAGCGCCGCGCCCGTCGAGAATTTCGACCGCCTCGCGGATCCGCTCCGAGCGCTCGTAAGGGGGGTGGCCGAAATTCGACGATGCGACGAATGCCACGCGCGGCTCGGTGCCGAGGCGCCGCGCAACGCGCGCGGTCTGCTCGGCGATGTCGGCAAGCTCGGACGCACTCGGCATTTCGTGCACGCTGGTATCGGCGACAAACACGATGCGGCCTTTCGACAGCAGCAGCGACACGCCGATCACGCGCTCGGTGTTGCGCGGCTCGACGACGCGGCGCACGTCCTGCAGCGAGACGGCATAGGAGCGCGTCACGCCCGTCACCATCGCGTCGGCATGGCCGGCAAGCACCATGCTCGCACCGAAGATGTTGCGGTCGTTGGTCGTCATGCGTGTGCAATCACGGTGGAGAAAGCCCTTACGCTGCAGTCGCGCGTAAAGCAGGTCGGCATATTCGAGCGCCTGGGGCGCGGTGCGCACGTCGTAGATTTCGATGTTATCGACGGCGAGCGGGCCCAGCGCCTGAAGATTGCGCTTGACGATATCCTCGCGCCCGATCAGCACCGGAGTCCCAAGACCGGCCTGCCGGAATGCGACCGCGGCGCGCACGACAGTCTCCTCCTCGCCTTCGGCGAATACGACGCGCTTGGGCGCCATGCGGACGCGGTCCATCACCATCTGGAGCAGGCCCGCCGACGGATCGAGACGTTGCGAGAGCTGGTTCTTGTACCCCTCAAGATCGAGGATCGGCTTGCGCGCGACGCCTGACTCCATCGCCGCGCGCGCCACCGCCACCGGCACATGCGAGATGAGACGCGGATCGAACGGCACCGGAAGAATGTAGTCGGGACCGTATTTGGGGCGCGGGCCGGAATAGGCCGTCGCCACCTCGTCGGGCACATCCTCGCGCGCCAGACCCGCGAGCGCGTTCGCGGCGGCGATCTTCATGTCCTCGTTGATGGTGCGCGCACGCACGTCGAGCGCGCCCCGGAAAATATAGGGGAACCCGAGCACGTTGTTGACCTGATTGGCATAGTCCGAGCGGCCGGTCGCCATGATCGCGTCGCCGCGTACCTGTGCGACCTCGTCGGGCGAGATCTCTGGATCGGGATTGGCCATCGCGAAAATGATCGGCTTTGCCGCCATCGATTTGACCATCTGCGCGGTCAGCGCGCCCTTGACCGAAAGGCCGAGGAAAATGTCCGCGCCGTCCATCGCGTCGGCCAGGGTGCGCCGGTCGGTCGCGACGGCATGCGCCGACTTCCACTGGTTCATGCCGTCCTTGCGGCCGCGATAGATGACGCCTTTGGTGTCGCACAGGATCGCGTTCTCGGACGGCATGCCCATCGCCTTGATAAGCTCGAGACACGCGATGCCCGCAGCACCCGCGCCGTTCACGACCATTCGGGCGGTCTTGATGTCGCGGCCTGTGAGATGAAGCGCATTGATGAGCGCAGCCGCCGAAATGATCGCCGTGCCATGCTGATCGTCATGAAACACCGGAATGTCCATCAGTTCGCGCAAGCGATCCTCGATGATGAAGCAGTCCGGCGCCTTGATGTCTTCCAGGTTGATCCCGCCGAAGGTCGGGCCCAGATAGCGCACGCAGTTGATGAAGGTGTCGACATCGGCGGTGTCGACCTCGATGTCGATCGAGTCGACGTCGGCAAATCGCTTGAAGAGAACGGCCTTGCCTTCCATCACCGGCTTGGAGGCGAGGGGCCCGAGGTCGCCAAGCCCCAGAATCGCCGTGCCGTTCGAGATCACGGCGACGAGGTTGCCCTTGCTCGTATAGTCGTAAGCCGCGCTCGGATCGGCGGCGATGGCGCGCACCGGCGCCGCGACCCCCGGGCTGTAGGCGAGCGACAGGTCGCGCACCGTGGCCATCGGCTTGGACGAGTTGATCTCGATTTTTCCCGGCTTGTCCTGAATGTGGTAGCGCAGGGCCTCTTCGTCGGTGTAGTGGCGGCGCTTGCCGGACATGGTTCTTCCAGTGCTGTTCTTGTTGAGAAGCTGAAGCGCGATCATTAGCGCGCGGACCGGGGGGCCACAAGCGCGCGATCCGGTGATTTCCACCATGCGGAATGCCGCCGGGCGGCGCGCAACCGCGCGGCGCATCGCGGGTCTTGCCCGACGAGTGCCGATCGGCCACAAATCACCCCATGACGGCGGAGAAGCTGAATCTGGCAACCGGCGCCCCTGGCGGCGATCTTGGCGCGACCCCCGCGTCCGAGGCTGCGCCCGTTTACGAGGGCGCATCGCCGTTTCTTGCGCAATATCTCGCCCTCAAGGCGCGCCACACGCAGGAGCTGCTGTTCTTCCGGATGGGCGACTTTTATGAGCTGTTCTTCGACGACGCGGTAAAAGCCTCCGGCACACTCGACATCGCACTCACCAAACGCGGGCAATATCAGGGCGCGGATATTCCCATGTGCGGCGTGCCGGTGCACACCGCCGATCATTATCTCGCGCGTCTTATACGCGGCGGTCACCGGGTTGCGATCTGCGAGCAGCTCGAAGACCCCGCGCAGGCCAGGAAGCGCGGTTCCAAGGCGATCGTCGCGCGCGATGTCGTGCGTATCGTGACGCCGGGGACGCTCAGCGAGGACGCGCTTCTCGAAGCGGACAGCAACAATTATCTGGCTGCTCTTGCACGTGCCGGCGAGCGCCATGATCTGGGGCTCGCATGGCTCGACATGTCGACCGGCGAGTGCCACATCGCGGCGACGCACCCCGACCGGCTGGCTGGCGATCTCGCCCGCATTCGCCCGCGCGAGCTGATCGTCTCCCAGGCGCTTCACGGCGACGCGCCGCTGAGCGCGCGGCTCGGCGGTGCGGGGGTGCCGCTGACGGCGCTCGCCCCCGCGCGGTTCGACAGCGTGATCGGCGAGCGGCGCGTTGCCGCGCAGTACGGCGTTGCGACGCTCGATGGCTTCGGCGTCATGTCGCGCGCCGAGATCGCCGCGCTGGGCGCGCTGATCGATTACGTTGCGCTGACACAGCGCGGCGCCGTGCCTCGTCTCAAGCCGCCGCGGCGCGAGGACAGCTCGCGCACTCTCGCTATCGACGCGGCGACCTGCGCCAATCTCGAACTGGTCGAGACGATGGCGGGGGCGCGCGCGGGCAGCCTGATTGCGGAAATCGACGAAACCAGATCCGCGGCTGGCGCGCGGCTTTTGCGGCGGCGCCTGCTCGCGCCGTCATGTGTTCCGGAGGAAATCAACGCCCGGCTCGATGCGGTCGAATATTTCGCGGCGGACGAGGTGCGGCTGAGCGCAGTGCGTCAACATCTGGCGCGGTGTCCCGACCTTTCGCGCGCGCTTCAGCGGCTTGCGCTCGCGCGCGGGACTCCGCGCGATCTGGGTGCGCTGCGCGACGGACTGATCGAGGCGCAGGGGCTGGCGCGCCGGCTACGCGGCGGCGCGGGTCGCGCGCCGCCCTCGTCCGAGATGCTGATCGCGCGTCCCGCCGAGATCGAGGACAATCTGGAGCGCTGTACCGGCTTCGAGCTGCTGGTCGATCTGCTGTCCCGCGCGCTGAAAGACGAGCTGCCGTTGCAGTTGAGCGACGGCGGTTTTGTGCGCGAGGGCTACGAGCCCGCACTGGATGAGCTGCGCGCACTGCGCGACGAAAGCCGCAAAGTCATCTTGTCGCTGGAGGAGCGCTATCGCGCCAGCACCGGCATTTCGAGCCTTAAGATCAAGCACAACAACGTGCTGGGTTACTTCATCGAAGTCACCGCGCTTCACGCCGATAAGATGATCGGCACCGCGGAATCCTTCCTTCACCGCCAGACACTGGCCAATGCGGCACGCTTTTCCACCCTGGAGCTGGGCACGCTGGAGCAACGTATCGCGCAGGCGGGCGCGAGCGCGCTGGCGCGCGAGCATGAAATCTTCCGTGAGCTGACGGCGCGCGTGCTGGCGGTCGCAGAGGAAATCGCAGCCGCGGCCGAGGGATTGGCGATCCTCGACGTTGCCGCGGCTGGTGCCGCGCTTGCGCGCAGCCGCCGCTGGACCCGGCCGCGCATTGACGACAGCCGCGCGTTCCATGTGACGGGGGGGCGCCATCCGGTTGTGGAGGCAGCACTCGAGCACGGCGGTGCGGCTGCGTTTATCGCCAATGATTGCAATCTGAGCGCGCGCGATGACGCCGCGCGCCTGTGGCTTTTGACCGGCCCCAACATGGCGGGAAAATCGACCTTTCTGCGTCAGAACGCGGTGATCGCCATTCTCGCCCAGACGGGCTTTTTCGTCCCCGCGCAGGAGGCGCATATCGGCGTGGTCGATCGCCTGTTCAGCCGGGTCGGCGCCGCCGACGATCTGGCGCGCGGGCGTTCGACCTTCATGGTCGAGATGGTCGAAACGGCCGCGATCCTCAATCAGGCGGGCCCGCGTGCACTGGTCATTCTCGACGAGATCGGGCGCGGCACCGCGACGTTCGACGGTCTCTCGATAGCCTGGGCGGTGCTTGAGCATCTCGACACGGTCAACCGCTCGCGTGGCCTTTTTGCCACGCATTACCACGAACTCACGGCGCTGGCCGGCAAGCTTCCCGGCATCTCCGCCCACACGATGCGCGTGAAGGAATGGAAGGGCGAGGTCGTATTCCTCCACGAGGTGGTCCCCGGCGCGGCGGACCGCTCTTACGGTGTGCACGTCGCCAAGCTTGCCGGATTGCCCGAGGCGGTCATTGCGCGTGCGAAAACGGTGCTCGGAGCGCTCGAAGCGGGCGATGATGCCCGGCGCCGCACCACGCTGATCGACGATCTGCCGCTCTTCGCCGCGGCCGCAAACAGCGGCGAAGCCGTCAGCACAACGCACCCGGCGCTCGAGCGTTTGCGCGACATCAACCCGGACGAACTCACCCCGAAGGACGCGCTCGGCCTTCTTTATGCCTTGAAAGCGCTGGATCAGGGGTAGATAACGCGTCGACCGCATCCGGCCGGGTGGCCGCCCGACCCGAAGCGGCCCCGCCGCGCATCGCTCTTTAACCAGGGTTTGTTATGTTCAGCGCGCTCTTTAGATCCAAGGACACGCCGATGGTGCTTGCGGCCCAGATCACTTTGCTTCCCGATCAGACGGGTCACCTGGCCGATGTCTTGCGCGACGCGTATGACCGCGCGCAGGGCGACGATTCCGTGCGACGCGCTGCGCTCGTGGCGCGGGTGCGGGAGGTTCTGCAAGAGGGACACAGGACGGCGCGCTTCAGGCTTGAGGAAAGCGGCTGGGACGGCATCAAGACCGCAACGGCACTCTCGTGCCTGATGGACGAGATTCTGCAGGCGCTGTTCGAAGTTGCCGTCACGCGCATCTATCCGATGGACAACCCGAGCTACGGCGAACGCCTCTCGCTGGTTGCCGTGGGCGGGTATGGACGCGCGCTGCTGGCGCCCGGCTCGGACATCGATCTCCTGTTCCTGCTGCCCTACAAGCAGACCTCGTGGGGCGAGAGTGTCGCCGAATTCATTCTCTACACATTGTGGGACATGGGGTTGAAGGTCGGTCACGCGACGCGTTCCGTCGATCAGTGCATTCGATCGTCCAAGGCGGACATGACGATCCGCACCAGCCTGCTCGAAGCGCGCTACATCGCGGGCGCCGAAGCGCTTTACCGCCTGCTGCGCCGGCGCTTCGCCCAGGACATCGTCGCGCAGGGGTCGCCGGAAGACTTTGTCGACGCCAAGCTCAAGGAGCGCGACGACCGGCACATCCGTTCCGGTGAAAGCCGCTACCTTGTCGAGCCGAACATCAAGGACGGCAAGGGCGGCATGCGCGATCTCCAGTCGCTGTTCTGGATCGCGAAATATGTCTATCGCGTCGACGACGCGGCCGAGCTGGTCACGCACGGCCTGTTCACCCCGGAGGAATTCGCCAAGTTCGCCGACGCCGAGCGGTTTCTGTGGACCGTGCGCTGCCACCTGCACTTTCTGACGGGGCGGCCGGAAGAGCGGCTGTCCTTCGACGTGCAGCGCGAAATGGCCAGTCGCCTCGGCTACAACGACCGCGCCGGCTTGTCCTCGGTCGAGCGCTTCATGAAGCACTATTTCCTGATCGCAAAGGACGTCGGCGACCTCACCCATATCTTCTGCTCCGCGCTGGAGGATGCCAACAAGAAGCGGCGGCCCGTGATCGCGCGCGTGATGCCCAATTTCGGACGGCGGCGCGAGATCGGCGCTTTCGCGGCCGAAGGCGGCCGTCTTGATATCGCGAACCCGGACGCGTTCTCGAAAGACCCCTGCAATCTCATCCGCATCTTCCACATCGCGGACCGTGAAGAGCTCGAGATCGCGCCGAATGCGCTGCGCGTGATGCGCCAGTCGCTCGCGCTGATCGACGACACCTTGCGCAACGACAAGGAAGCCAACCGGCTGTTCACCGAGATCCTCAGTTCACGGAACAATCCGGAGCGCGCGCTGCGCGAGATGAACGAAGCGGGTGTGCTCGGGCCGTTCATTCCGGATTTCGGTCGCATCGTCGCGATGATGCAGTTCAATATGTACCATCACTATACAGTCGACGAACATCTCATCCGCGCGATCGGTTTCCTCTCGAAAATCGAGCACGGCGTGTTCGCGAAGGAAAATCCGCTGTCGTCGGAAATGTTCTCGCATATCAAGCATCGCAAGCCGCTTTATGTCGCGATGCTGCTGCACGATATCGCGAAAGGGCGCCCGGAAGATCACAGTGAGGCGGGGCGCGAAGTCGCGCGAAATCTGTGTCCGCGCCTCGGGCTCAGCGCATCCGAGACCGAACTCGTGGCGTGGCTTGTCGAACATCACCTCCTGATGAGCGACGTTGCGCAGCGTCGCGATATCGCGGACCCCAAGACGGTAAGCGATTTCACGCGCGTCGTGCAGAGCCCGGAGCGGCTGCGGCTGTTGCTGATCCTCACCGTGGCAGACATCCGCGCGGTTGGCCCGGGCGTGTGGAACAGCTGGAAGGGCGCGCTGCTGCGCGAGCTTTATTACGAGGCCGAGGCGGTCCTGCAGGGCGGACATTCCGGCGTGACGCGGATCGAGCGTGTCGAGCAGGCCAAAAGTGATCTCACCGAGCGGCTCAAGTCGCTGCCGCGCGATCAGGTCGAGCGTATTCTCTCGCTCCACTATCCGCCCTATTGGCTGAGCCTCGACAGCGCCGCGCACGAGGCGCACGCGCACATGATCCTGGAGGCGGACGCGGCGCAGCGCCCGCTCACCTTCACCGCCAAGGCACTGCCCGCGAGCGGGGCCAGTGAAATCACCGTCTACACGCCCGATCACGCGGGCCTGTTCTCGCGGCTCGCGGGCGTATTCGCGCTCAGCGGCGCGACAATTGCCGACGCGCGCATCTTCACGACGACGCACGGGATGGCGCTCGACATCTTCACGATCCAGGATGCCGACAGCGAGGCGTTCGACGATCCGGATCGCCTGCAGCGCCTCCAAAATGCGATCGAGGCTTCCCTCAAGGGCGATCTGAAAGCCCACGAGCTGGTGCAATCGAAGCGCCTGCGGCCGCGTGAGCGTGCCTTCACCGTCGAGCCGACGGTGGTGATCGATAACTCGGCATCCGAAATGTACACGGTGATCGAGGTCAACGGCCGCGATCGCCCCGGCCTCCTGCACGATCTCACGCGCGTGCTGTTCTCGCTCTCGCTCTCGGTCGCCTCGGCCCGCATCGCGACCTATGGCGAGCGTGCCGTCGACGTGTTTTACGTAAAGGATAATTTCGGGCTCAAGGTCCTCAACACCGGGCGGCTCGTGCTCATTGAGGCGCGCCTGCTGGAAGCGCTCGAGGATACGCAGTAGCTGCGGCGACCGACGGGCCCGGGACCCACTCCCGGAGCGGGGTTGACAGGTGCGCTAGACTGAAAGCGGCATTCGAAGGGAATTGACCATGAGAGCAGCAATTGCAGGGCTGGTCGCGGCGGCGTGCCTTGCCTGTGCTCCCGCGCAGGGCAGGGAACTTCAGGTCGTTGCGAGCATCAAGCCGGTCCACGCGCTCGCGTCGCTGGTGATGGGGGACACGGGGCACGTCGATCTGCTCGTCGGCGGCAACGCGTCCGAGCACATCTATTCGCTGCGGCCGTCTCAGGCACGCGCCCTGGCCGATGCCGATCTCGTGGTGTGGGCCGGACCGCAGATCGAAAGCTTTCTCGTGCGCCCGGTCGCATCGCTCGATGCGGGCCATGTTCTGGCGTTGACGCAGGTTGCCGGGTTGACGCTGCTTCCCTTTCGCGAGGGCGGTCCGTTCGAGGCCCACGATGACGGCGCGCACGAGGGCGACGAAGATCACGAGCGTGACCATGAGCATGAGGAGGGCGCGTTCGACGGGCATGTCTGGCTCGATCCGCACAACGCGGTCGTGATCGTCAACGCACTCGCGGATGCGTTTGCCGCCCGCGACGCGGAGCACGCCTCGCTCTACCATGCGAATGCGCAGGCTGCCGTATCGCGCCTCCAGGCG
>Ga0209643_1001890_pt1 | contig 16146 bp, 7 predicted proteins | sample AutmiccBRH37_all_FD_187383 | JGI IMG/M metagenome (GOLD analysis project Ga0209643, IMG submission 187383) | Deep subsurface microbial communities from Mt. Terri, Switzerland - Autotrophic microbial communities BRH/37_all (SPAdes) (version 2) | ecosystem: Environmental > Aquatic > Deep subsurface... | reverse complement strand
CGGGACAAAAACTAATACTAATAAGCAAAGACAATTACGAAAGATCTGTTTTTGTTATGCCTAATAATGAAGTGGAAGTGGAATCACTCGGTAAAAAATTTAAGCTAATTCCTAATACTACAATTCTTTCAGAAGGAAATATTAATAAGCAAGGGATACTCAATAAGAATGCTTATGACGGATATGATAATGATTTTGATGGACTTATTGACGAGAACTACCAATTGCATTATAGACAATATAAGATAGAAGCGACTACAAAAAAAGTTCTTATAGACACTCTTAACCCTGTGAAATACACGAATTATTTTGCCGGATTGAATAGGGTAAATGGGATGATTGATGAAGGAAGAGATGATGGTATAGATAATGACAATGATTGGAGCAGAGACTTAAAAACGGGGATATTATTATATGATGAAAATGGTGTATTGATTGATGATACAGGAAAAGATGGAAAAGCCAATACAAAGGATGAAGGAGAGAATAATGGAATACCAACGAACGGTGAAGCAAATTTTGATAAAACAGATGTAGATGAATCAGACCAAATCGGATTAACAAGTTTTCATTATTTCGTTCCTGCTAATGATATAAATTTTGCAAATGACAGTGAGATGTGGCGGAAGATGAAACCGGGTACGTTTGACGTTCCAACCTCAGTTCAGAATAATGTGGCTACAAGGGGTGAGGATGGCGATTTTATTTATGGCTCAGGTTATTTCCCCTTGCTCCCCGGTTCGGTAGAAAGGTTTTCACTTGCTTTTAGTTTTGGTGAGGATTATCAAACAACAATTAAGACAAAACGAATTGCACAGACGATTTACAATGCAAATTACAATTTCCCGAAGCCGCCAAATATGCCTACTCTTACAGCCACTCCGGGTGATAAAAAAGTAATACTGTATTGGGATAAAGTCGCTGAAAGTTCAATTGACCCCGTTACAAGAGAAGTCGATTTTGAAGGATATTTAATATATAAATCTACCGACCCGAATTTTAATGATATAATGAAAATCACTGATAGAGACGGCAATCCGAAAAGATTCCAAGCATTAAAACAATTTGATCTAAAGGATGGAGTAAAAGGGCTATTTATGCCGAGCCAAGAATTATTAGAATTAAGGAATGGCGTTCCATTTTATTTAGGAGATGATACCGGGATACAGAACAGTTATGTAGATGAAGATGTTTTGAATGGCGTTACATATTTTTATGCGATTTGCGCATATGATAAAGGATTGGCAGAAAAGAATATTTTTCCTGCGGAAAATTCTCATATAATCTCTTTAGATATCACAGGAAAATTTTCTCCGGGAATCAATTGTGCAGTTATAACTCCGAATGCTCCGGTTGCCGGATACACTCCGCCTTCGGATGGAAAAACATTAAATAGAGTAATGGGAAATTCAAAGACAATTCCATCATATAGCATAATTGATCCCAATAAAGTGAAAACAGCAGAGTATGAAGTAAGTTTTATTGATTCCGTTCAGAATGGGGTATCAATTGCTTATGCATATCGTGTAAAAAATAAAACGGATGGAGTTGAGATATTTAAAAAGAATCTTTACTTCAAAAAGAGTAATAATGATGTATTTGATGGAATTACTTTGAATTTTGATACACGTTTTCAATATAGTGATAGTGTAAAAGCAGATATTGAAAATAGTAATTGGAATAGTTCCGTAGGTAAATTACCACGTTTTAATGTTCAGCCATTTAATTTCGTTGGATACCCAAAGGGAGTAAGAGAGACGGAATCTTATGCAATAGTTTTTAGTAAGCTTTATAATAAACTATCTACTCCCAATTTACTAAAATTACCGCTTGGTGCTAAGAAGACAAACATAGAAGTATATAATATATCAAATCCTTCAATCCCGATTAAATTGCCTTTCGCTTATGTTACTTTGGATACTTTACTTAATAGAGGCGACCGTATAATGATGGCTACCGCAGATACGACAGCTTTTACGTGGACGATTGAATTTGCGGGTGATTCGACACGTATTCCTACTGAAGGGGATACATTATATATATCGATTAATCGTCCTATCTCTTCGAAAGATATATTCTCATTTACAACTAATTCATCTTTTGCTAATGAAAGTTTAATACCGGATCAAATGAGCAGGATCAAAGTAGTCCCGAACCCATATATAGTTACGAATATTTATGAACATCCTTTACCGGGAGATATAAGAGGGCGAGGAGAAAGAGTGATAAATTTCATTCATCTACCGGCGAACTGCAAAATCTCAATTTTTACCGGAAGAGGAAACTTGGTAAAAGAAATATATCATGACGGAAGTATTGATGACGGTTCAGCAAGTTGGGACCTATCATCATCAGAAGGTTTGGATGTAGCATACGGAATTTATTTCTATATAGTTGAAGATCCATTGACCGGTGCTAAGAAAACCGGGAAAATTGCTCTAATCAAATAAATCATAAGTGGAGATTTATGAAAAAGTTTATATGTATTCTCTTTTTATTGCTTTCTTCGGTTGTAAGTGCACAGAATAAAGTGGGTACAACTGCAGCAGAATTTTTGACTATTCCCGTAGGAACAAAGGCGATGGGAATGGGAGGGGCATTTATTGCTGTTGCTGACGATATAACTGCAGCATTTTATAATCCGGGGAGTTTATCAAGGATTGAAAATAATCAGTTCGTAACTAATTACTCCGAATGGTTAGTAGGGAGTAAGTATAGCTGGTTTGGTTTAGGAATTAAGATAAGTGATGATAATTACGCAGCACTATCAGTAACAAGTCTAGACTATGGAGAAGATGAAATAACAACTATAAGCTCTCCGGAAGGCACAGGAGAGATGTGGTCAGCTTCTGATATTGCTATTGCATTAACATACAGCAGGAATCTTACTGATCGGTTTTCAATAGGTGGATCGGTAAAATATATACAGCAGAGGATTTGGAATGAAAGTGCAAGCTCTTTTGCTGCGGATATTGGTTTATTATATCGCACACAGGTAGAAGGGCTAAATATTGGTATGTCGATCTCAAATTTTGGCACACAGATGCAGTTGGATGGGAAAGATCTACTTCATGCCATAGATATAGATGATGCATACAACTATAATAATTCCACTATTACATCAAATCTTTCAACTGACAAATGGGAATTGCCTTTAATCTTTGCAGTGGGGCTAAGCTGGAAGTTTGATTTATTATATGACATTGCATTTACAGCAGCAGGCGATGCAATAATACCGAGCAATGAAAATACATATCTAAATCTTGGGGGAGAGATGCAATGGAATAATCTATTTTTTGCACGCATTGGGCGAAATTCATTATTAAAAGAAAATGCCGAAGAGGGTTTGACATTCGGTTTTGGTATAAAGTACGAAGTAGCAGATTTAAGAATAGCAGTAGAATATGCATATCTCGATTTCGGAGCTTGGAGTAATTTAAGCCGTTATTCGATAACAATTGGATTTTAAGATAATCCAAAATATAACTTAGGAGGATGTAAAATGAAAAAGAGTTACAAACCATTTCTAATCTTATTGTTCTTAGCAGGGTCCATGTTTGGACAGATAACAAACACAGTAACATTTAATGTAGATATGACAAATCTAATTGCAGGTGGATTTAATCCTGCGGTAGATTCAATCAGAATTCAGGGGTTAGTGTGGGATAGTTTTGGTGCTTCCCTTGATGCTTCAAGCAGTACAATTCTTTCACCATCAGCAACAGACGCAAATATTTATTCTACAACAATTATCATCAATTGCGGAACTGCTGTAGTTGGAGATTCGCTAAGATGGAAATTATTTATTTGGCCCAGTGATAAAATAAAAGGGGGGAGCTGGGAAGGATTTGAAGGATATGACGGAAGGCCATATTTTGTACATGAAAATGGCGCAATTGTAAACGAGCCGGCTGTAATTCCTAATTTCCAATATATTGTAACAGGATTAGGTCCGCAGAACACTTGGCATTTCATGGCAGACTTAACTGATATTATTGGTACGGGTGAGGGATATTTTGATCCGACAGTAGATAAGATAGTTGTCGAGGGACTTGTTTGGTCAGCACCGGGAGAAGGGGTTGTAGCAATAGTAAGCGGAAGCAGAACAATGCAGCAGAATCCTATTCTACCGGGTGTGATATATGAGACAACTTTAGTTGTAGAATTGGATCCTGAAAATGTTATTGGCGATTCAATTCGATGGAAATTTAATGCTTCACCTTCAAATCGTTGGTCTAATAGCGGTTGGGAAAATGGTGTTGGTCGTTACATTAAATTCCAACCAAATGGAACTACTGTTGATATTGGACCAATCAAACCGGATCTAATTCCAAACTTCACACTTCAGAATGATTCAAAGGTTTTATTCCAGGTTGATCTGAATCATCATGCAACAAACAGATATGACAGTTCAGCTATTCCGCTTGCACAAGTTCAATTTGTTTCATTACGCGGAAGTCATGCAGTTCTTGGTTCCTGGAGTGGTGTTTGGGAACCGATTGACACAGTAACTCCGGGTGTTCCTGCACTTTATGATAATGGTTTATTAGGGGATAAGGTTAAAGGCGATAATATATATTCACGTATAGTAACTTTCCCAAAAGGTGGAGTAGGCGGACAGATTTCATATAAATATGGTGTCTATTATCCGGGTTGCGAACAGATAAGTGCAACATATTTTATGGATGGTTTTGGTGGAACAGGACAAGATTTGACAACATCAATACTAGAAAGAAGTGAAGTATTCGAAGTATTGGACTTATGGCCTAATAATGGCGGAACTTCGTCAGTTAGAATGTTAGACGATCAAATACCAAATTCGTTTGTTCTTGAGCAGAATTATCCTAATCCGTTTAATCCAACTACAACGATAAAATATGCAATTAATAAAAGAGCAAGCATTAATCTATATGTCTATAATATCTTAGGACAAAAAGTAATGGATTTAGTAAATGAGCAGCAGGAAGCGGGAACTTATGAAGTGAAATTCGATGCCTCTTCATTATCAAGCGGAATCTATTTTTACAGCCTTTCTAATGGACAAAACTTATTAACTAAAAAGATGATGATCTTAAAATAGTTTCACATTTATATATTTTGAGGAGACTAATATAGTCTCCTCGTTATTATATCGGACATTTATTTTATTGATTACTATGGTGTATTAATTATGAAGAAAATATTCTTTTGGAAACTAGTACTAATAATAATATTAGCTTTTACTTTTAGCAGTATAATATATTCTCAGACTCCATTTGCTGTTGAAAAAGATGCTGTGATTCAGGGGAAATACAAAGCGATTTCCGAGAATCCGTACAAAATTAAATCCAATTATAAAGATGGGTTTTCTAAAAGTACGAGTGCGGTAATTCGATTTAAATTTAGCATCAATGGCGATGATAATGAAAGGAAACCGACAGAAGATCATTTCATATTAATAAAACCGGAAAATAAAAATTATATTACGCCGATTTTTGAATTTGGTAAGGAGATCGCAGGGGAAAAAGAATTAGAAAATATTAAGGACGAATTTCTTCCAAATAATTCCGAGATAGTTGTTAAGTTCAGAGTTAACTTCAAAAGAGTTCTCAATTCATTTAAAGAGAAAGGATATTTTGAGACTTTTAGTGGAAATAGAATCAAGGAATTAGAATTTAAAGGTTTGTTCATATCAGGAGAAACAGAACCGCTTTCATGGAATTTTGGTGAGATACAAAAGAATCCTCAATTCGAGATGACCGATGATGATTCAGATGGGATTTACGAATGCTTGATAGTTTTTAGAACTAATGATTACCGGGCAATTGATAATGAAGGAAATGCAGTATGGGAATTGAAGAAAGATTTATCAGAATTTCCAAAGTACGAATCAGACAATATTCTTCAAACGGCGCTATATAATATGTCTTTAGAAGAATTATTGCTTGATATAAGACCCGATTCAACTTTTATGGCAGGTGCGAAATGGCATGGAGTATGGACACGTGATATTAGTTATAGTATCTATCTCTCTTTAGCATTAATAAAGCCGGAAATTGCCAAGCTAAGTTTATTAAAAAAAGTGATGAATGGAAGGATAATTCAGGATACGGGTACAGGTGGTTCATGGCCAATTTCCACTGATAGAGTAGTTTGGTCAATAGCTGCATGGGAAATTTATTTAACAACGGGTGATGAGGAATGGTTAAAACTGGCTTATGGAATAATAAAAAAAACGGTCGATTCCGATATTGAAAACATTTATGATAAAAAGAGAAATCTTGCAATGGGTGAATCTTCATTTCTTGATTGGAGGGAGCAGACTTATCCACTTTGGATGGATCCAAAGGATATTTATAAGTCGGTAAATCTGGGAACAAATGCACTTCATTTTCGTACATTAGAAATTCTATCTTTGATGGAAAGCGAACTTGGTATTGATAATATTAGTTACAATGGATTTAGTGGCAAATTAAAGAGTGCTATTAATAAAAGCTTATGGATAGAAGATAGAGGTTATTATGGACAGTTTGAATATGGCAGAAATTACAGCTATATCTCCCCAAAATCTGAAACACTTGGAGAGGCATTAGCTGTAATTTTTGGTATTTCTAATAGAGAGCAATCGAGAAGTATTTTTGAAAAAATGCCAATTGTGGAATATGGACCTACATGCATATTCCCTCAAATCGAAAAAATTCCTCCATATCATAATAATGCTATCTGGCCTTTTGTTGTAAGTTATTGGACTTGGGCTGCTTCAAAAACTGGAAATGAATTAGCGGTAGAGAAAGGAATGGATGCAATATACCGAGCAGCGGCACTATTCTTAACTAACAAAGAAAATATGGTTGCTGAAAACGGACATTTTGATGGTACTGAGATTAATTCAGATAGAATGCTATGGAGTATAGCAGGAAATTTAGCAACTGTTTACAGAGTAATGTTTGGTATAAATCTAACAGAGGAAGGTATTGAGATAATTCCTTTTATTCCGCAGAAATATTCAGGTTCTAAAAAATTGACGAATTTTGTTTATAGAAATGCATCTTTAGATATAACAATTCACGGATATGGAACAAAGATTAAAAAGGCAACTATTGACGGAGAAGATGTCGAAAAAGTATTTTTACCAAAGGAAATTGCAGGCAAACATGTAATAGAGATTTATTTAGATAATGAACAGATTGGCGGGAAAATTAATCTTGTAAAAAATCATTTTGCTCCGGCAACTCCGATTGTAAAGATTGATTCAAGCGCATTGACTTGGCAAAAAGTAAGTAATGCTGACCACTATATTATTTTCCAAAATGGGAATAAAAAAGAAACGGTAAAAGAAAATGCATACAAGATTGCGAAAGAAAATATTGTTGATGAATTTTCGGTTGTTGCTGTTGATAAAGAAGGATATGAATCGTTTATTTCAGAACCGATCAATACAGCATTACAAGGGGATAGCATATTAAAGCCATTGAATGCAAAGTTAGAACATGAGATAAATGGATTTAGCGGGTTAGGATACGTAAGAACAACAACAACCGAAAACACCTCTTTGAATTTTACCTATGAAATAGGATGTGACGGTTATTATTGGATCGATTTCAAATATGCAAATGGTAACGGTCCAATTAATACATATAATGCATGTGGAATACGTACTCTTTTTATAAATGATAAAAATGTTTCTACTATTGTTCTGCCTCAAAGAGGAGAAAACAAATGGAATGACTGGGGATATTCAAATTCTATATTAGCTTTTCTCTATAAGGGGATAAGTAGTTTTAGATTAGAATATCTTCCTATTAATAGCAATATGAATTTAGAAAAGAATGAGGCATTAATAGATTATTTAAGAATAATTCCGGTAAATAAAAATATTGATGGTCAGTTATGACTGCTAAATTCATAAATATAATTCTTGTGTTTTTTATATTATCTGCTTCTATTTCGGCTCAAGAAATTTATAAACTACAATCTCCTAATGGCGAAATAAATTATAGAGTATCGAATAATGCAGGAGCAATTAATTATGAAGTATCTTATGGCAACGAAAAAATAATAATGCCATCTTCATTAGGATTCAGATTCAAAAATCAACCGGAACTTAGGAATTTAACTTTTGTTGATTCGGGCACTATATCATTTCGGGAAGTTTGGCAGCCGGTTTGGGGACAGACTAAAAATATATTGAATGAGTATAATGAATTAACGGTAACGCTTGAAGAAAAAGAAATTCCAATGAGGAGGATAAGATTAATTATTAGGGCTTATGATGATGGTATCGCATTCCGATATCATTTCGATAAGCAAAAAAGTGAAAATTATTTTGAAATAAAGGATGAACTCACAAATTTTAACTTTGCAGATAATTATTCAGCTTGGTGGATACCGAACGATTATGATAGTGAAGAGTATTTATATCGAAATAGCGAATTAGACAAAATGATGGGAATAAGTACTCCGGTAACCTTAGAGACAAAGAATGGGACTTGTATAGTAATTCATGAGGCGGAACTTAAAAATTATGCGAGTATGACTTTAGAAAAGAATGGCTATCCCGAAAATTCATTTCGTTCGGTTCTCGTTCCATGGGAAGATGGAACACGAGTAAAATTAACTGCTCCATTTGATACTCCTTGGCGAGTGATAATAATCACTCCGAATGCAGAAAAATTAATTTCCTCAAATCTCATATTGAATCTTAATCCTCCTTCACCGGAGGGAAACTATGATTGGATAAAACCGGGTAAGTATGTCGGGGTCTGGTGGGCGATGCATCTTGATAAAGAATCATGGTCGATAGGTCCGAAGCATGGAGCTACGACAGAAAACTTAAAAAGATATATAGATTTTGCTTATGAAAATAATATAGATGCAGTGCTTGCAGAGGGGTGGAATAAAGGGTGGGAAATGTGGGGGAAGGGGAATGGTGCATTTTCATATACTGAACCTTACCCCGATTTCGATATTGAAGATATATCTAATTATGCAAAGTCAAAAAATATTTCCATAATTGGTCATCATGAAACAGGTGGATATTATCTCAATTACGAAAATCAGCTTGATGAGGCATTTAAATTTTATAAAAAATATGGGATTAATATAGTAAAGACAGGATACGCCGGACCGATACAACCTTCGGGGTACCATTACGGTCAGAAAATGGTTGAGCATTATAATTTTGTAATGGAGAAAGCATTTCAATATAAAATAATGTTAGATGTCCATGAACCAATAAAACAAACGGGAATGAGCAGAACATATCCAAATCTTATGACTGCCGAAGGGGCAAGAGGAATGGAATGGAACGCATGGAGCAGCGGGAATACGCCGGAGCATGTTACAGTACTTCCTTTTACACGATGTATATCAGGTCCACTTGATTATACTCCGGGTATATTTGATCTAAAATATGATCTCTATAAGCAGGATGAGTTTGTTAAGTCCACATTAGCAAATCAATTAGCACTTTACGTAGTTTTGTATAGTCCATTCCAAATGGCTGCAGATTTGATAGAAAATTATAAAGAGAAGCCGGCATTTGATTTTATTAAATCAGTGCCTACCAATTGGGACACTACAATTGCACTTAAAGCGGAGATAGGGGATTATATAGTAATAGCGCGTGAGAAGGATAACTATTGGTATATAGGAGCGGTATCAGATGAAGAAAGAAGAGAATTAAAAATTAAATTAGACTTTTTGAAACCCGGAGAATATTTAATGAAATCGTATTCTGATGGTGAAGATGCAGATTACATAAATAATCCATACTCGCTAAATATAAAAGAAGAAAAGATATCATCAAATCAGGAATATATAATTAGGCTAGCTTCAGGCGGCGGTTTCGCCTGTAAGATTGAAAGAATAAAAAAATAGTAATCTTCTCTAATCTCAAAAGGAAATAAATGCATTCATTTAATAATATTACATCGATAAAAAAAATCGTTTTTACTCTATTATTATTTTTTCTGTTTATAAATAATTCATACTCACAGGCATTAATTTCACATACGCCACTAGGATATGAAAATATTTATGAAAGTCGTGAATTAGAGATACCGGTAAATAAAATCGAACGAGAACCACGCGACCCTATTGATGGAGAAAATGTGTTTATTAATTTTAAGTCATCTCCTATTTACAACAAACAGGAATGTTTTGTTAATACAGTAGTGAATGGCAAAATTGAAAAAACGAATAAGGCGGAATTTCAATATAATTATTCGGGGGAAAGTTATTGGAGAACTGATATCGGAAAATTTATTAAGAACGATTCAGTGGAGTACAGAATTGTTTTGAATTATGGGGATAATGAAAAAGCATTTTCCGAAAAATATCATTTTATTACTTACGGGTGGGATTGGATTACGGATGTCAAATCAGTGGAGCTATTAGAGAATGGTTTATTGCTTTTATGTAATTCTACTGATTCAAAAATAAATCCTTTTATGAAAATCAAATTTCATTCAGAAAGCATAATAAAAGTAAGAACCTTTTTCAAAGAGACTCAAAAAGAGGAGAAGGATTTATCGAATAAATGTGATATACAAACTTTTGATAATAAATCGGTTTTAAAAAATGACAAATTAATTTTGGAAATAAATTATAAACCGCTCCATCTAAAACTGATTAACAGGAAAGATAATAATGAAATAGTTAGTCAATATATTTATAATGATCATGGGTCAATAAAATTTCTCAATAATAAAAATGGGATATTAAAGACTGCGGAGAATTATTCTACTACAAATGAGGAGATGTTTTTTGGATTAGGTGAGAGATATAATTCTATCAATCAACGCGGAAACAAGATAGATAACTATGTAGTGAATATATGGAAAGACCAAGGTTTAAAAAGTTATATACCAATTCCTTTTTATTTCACAAATAGGAATTATGGATTATTCCTTAACACTACTTACTACTCAGAGTTTGATTTTGATTCCGAAAAATCAAATCGATGTGAAGTCGTTTCAAATATTGGAAGAAATTATGAAGGTAAATTTGAATACTATCTATTTGCAGATAATGAATCGGCAAAGATTATTTCGGATTTCACAAAATTAACCGGAAAGATTGAAGAGATACCTGTATGGACGTTGGGTCCATGGATATCTGCGAATGAATGGGATAATCAAAAGGAGATAGAAGCTCAGATAGATTCATTAAAAGCTTATGATATACCGAATACTGTTGTTGTGATAGAAGCGTGGAGCGACGAGGAGACATTTTACATTTTTAATGATGCCGAATATAAACTTAAAAAAGCTTCGGAGAGTTATTTATTAAAAGATTTCAAATTTGGCGGAAGATGGCCTGACCCGGTAGGTATGATAAATGATTTACACAAAGACAATATGAAGATTGTTTTATGGAATATACCGGTGTTAAAATCAAGTACAGTTGCAAGTGAGCAAAGGGATAATGACGAGAAATATGCGATTGAGAATAATTATATCGTGAAAAATAGTGATGGCACACCTTATAGGATACCACCAAGTTGGTTTGGTAATAGTTTAAACCTCGATTTTACTAATAAAGATGCTTCAGATTGGTGGATGGAAAAAAGAAGATATCTTGTTGAGGAGATGAAAGTTGATGGATTCAAATGTGATGGAGGTGAATTTATTTGGGGAAGGGACTTACAATTTTATGATGGGAGAAAAGGGGATGAGATGCGAAATCTATTTCCAAATCTATATGTAGATGCATATTATAAGTTTGTTAAATCAATAGATAAAGATGCGATTGTATTTCATAGAGCAGGGACAACGGGCGTTCAGCAGCATCCGCTTGCTTGGAATGGAGACCAATCTTCTTCGTTTCCCGCATTTAAAGAAGCAATTAGATCATGTATAAATTCCTCTATTTCCGGGATATCATTTATCGCTTATGATATAGCAGGATACCATGATGAGACTAATTTAACATCCGAATTATACAAGAGAAGTTTAGCACAAGCTGCTTTTTCTCCTATTATGCAGCTTCATTCGGGCTACTCTGGAGATGCCCACTTAGAAAGAACTCCTTGGAATATTGCAAAATTATTGAATGATAAATCATGTATTGATGTTTATAAAAAATTTGCTAATATCAGGTTTAATTTAATCCCTTATTTATATACAGAAACAAAGTATACTTCTGAGACAGCAATGCCATTAATGCGACCGTTATTGCTTGACTATCCATCAGATAAGAATGTTTATAAATATGAGACCGATTATATACTTGGAAGGAATTTATTAGTTTTTCCTGTAACGGAACCGGGAAAAATAAAAGAGATCTATTTCCCCGAAGGTGATTGGTTCGATTTCTGGTCATTTAAAAAGCATAAGGGTGAAAGGTTGCAAGTAATTGAGATAGCCGATGATAATTTATCTGTTTATATAAAGGATGGGACTATAACCCCGCTTAATTTAGATAAAGATTTTAATCTTGCACTAAATATGACAAATAACTTATCAGCATATAATAATCTTACATTCGTAATATTCCCTTCAAAGAGTATTGAGTATGAATATAATGACTATGTTGAAGGGAATACAAAAAAAATAAAATCAATTTTAGAACCCGGGAAATTAAGAATTGAGATGTCTCAATTTAAAAATGATGTTTCAATAATTATTCATTCGTCTCCGATAAAAGAAATTAAAATTACGGGAGCAAAAATTGAAGCAAGTAATAATTGGGAAGAATTTATATTATCAAAAGGAAAATATTATTATGATGTTGATAAAGAGATGTTGTATTTAAAACAAAATAATTCAAATGAAAAATCAATTATTGAAATTACTACAAAATAGAATATATCATGTCAATATATAAAAATAAATTGATACTTATTTTGATCTTACTGGTTGTGCTATCTAATAGTTTCTTGGCACAAGTAGGTGATTATGATGAAGTGATAGCAGATATAAATGGAGATAAAATTACAGCATCTTTGTTTCAAGAATTATGGGAGATGAGTCCGCACTTAGAGAGTGGGAATATAAATAATAGTTTGTCTGCGAAGATCAATTTTTTAAATACTATAATGGCATATAAACTGTGGTATCATAATAGAGAAGAATATAATTTTGATGATTCATCAGCTTACTTTACGGCAGTTGGAGAGATTGAAAAAATGTATGTTCGGGATGCTTTGTATCGAACTAAGATTCTCGATAAAATAAAAATCGATTCATTAGAATTAACCAATGGAATAGAGAAAGAAAAAAGAACTCTTGAATTTAATTACATAATAGCGAAAGATGAAGAAGAGATTAGAAATGTTTACAAGCTTCTAAATTTGGGAGTACCTTTTGAATTAATATTATCGGCGCGTGAAGAAAATTCAAAACAAACTGAACCAATCCAAATTAAATTTGGAGATTATCCTGAACTAACTGAAAATGAATTATTTTCGATGGCTCCGAATACTTTTTCAAATCCTATTAAATTTAGTGACGGATATTATCTCTTTTATCTTAGAAATGTAATTAAAAAAATCTGGATTAGTGAGGAAGAGGAGAAAAAGGAATTACAAACCGTTCAAGATATTATTAAGAAGCGAAAGGAAACTCTTTTATTGGATAGTTTCATGAAAGACTTCTTGAATAAAAAGAAAGCAGATGTAAATAGAATATTATTCAAAAAGTTAGAAAACAATTTAATAGAAGCATTCGCAAAAAAAACTGCTGAAGAAGGGGCTAATTATATCAGTTTATCAATAGATGAATTTCTAAAGATCGAAAACAAATTTACTAAAGCTGAACTCGAAAGTAATTTTATAAGTTTTGAATCTGACACATTAAAATTTGGTAAGTATCTTAGGGCACTTTATTTCAATGGAATTAAAATGCCAGCAAAGGATTCTCTAACAGTTGCGGCATCATTTGATAGGTACATTAGGAGCTATATAGAGGGGGAATTATTATATAAAGAGGGGATAAAAGAGAAATTATTATACGTACCCGAAGTACAGAAGTATCTTAAAATGTGGAGAGAATACTATTCCTTTGAAACTATAAGAGATGGAATGCTTGATGATGAAAAAATGCGATTTCAGATCACCAAAAAGACGGCTGAATATGCTCTTAAATCGAATATAAAAGTAAATTACGAAGCACTAAAACGAATAGAATTAACGAGAATAAATTCGACAACAATAAGGTATTTCGGTTTCGGTGGGAGTTTAAGCGGGGTGCCGATATACACTCCAAATTATGAATGGACTGAAAGGTTAGAATTAATAAATGCGCCTTTATAACTAAATATATATGAATTACAGAAAAGTGGGTGCCTCCCCATTTGGAAAAGCTCAAGAGAAATTATGAAGCCCTTATTCTCTTGAGTTTTTTTTAAAACCTGCCCTTTAGTCTTCACAAATCTAAGTCAATTATTGAATGTAGCTAAGTTTAAATAAGATAATCAGACAAATAGGTTTGACTTTATTTATTTTTTTCTACAATTTATAGTACCCATAAAACAAATTAGGTGGCTGTATGAAAATGAAATTACCACCATCGACTCAAAACTGGATTTCTTTAGCCGGAGCCCTTATTGCTCTTTCTACTTTCTTCATGATTTTATTTCTCGTCATTATAAGCATTCTAATGGAAACAGGTAACGCTTATCTCGGAATTATTATATATATGATTTTGCCGGCAATCTTATTCTTCGGTTTGCTTTTAATTCCTCTCGGGATGTACTTAAAAATAAAGAAAGAAAAGAGGGAATTGAAAACAAGCGAGAAGGGATATCCGATAATAAATCTGAATGAAAAGGCGCAGAGAAATGCACTTTCGATATTTGTTATTAGCAGTGCGATTTTTGTTTTAGCATCGGCGGTGGGGAGTTATGAAGCATTTCATTACACTGAATCGGTTGAATTTTGCGGTACTGTCTGCCATACCGTAATGAAACCCGAATACACTGCATATCAAAATTCGGCACATGCACGTGTTTCGTGTGTTGAATGCCATGTGGGAGAGGGAGCGGGCTGGTATGCCAAATCGAAATTATCAGGTTTATATCAAGTCTATGCAGTTACGGCGGGAGTCTATCCGACACCAATTCCCACACCAATTAAGAATTTAAGACCGGCAAGGGAAACATGCGAGCAATGTCATTGGCCTCAAAAATTTTATGAAAGAAAGATAAAAAGTTCTAAGTATTATCTTACCGATGATACGAATAGCGAATGGGATTTAATTCTATCGATAAAGATCGGTCCCTCACTAAGTGCGCACGGTTTATCAGAAGGGATTCATTGGCATATTAATTCAGATGTCAAAATTGAATATAAAGCTTTAGATGAAAAGAGAGAGAAAATCCCTTGGGTGCGATATACGAATATAAAGACGGGTGAAGTGAAAGTTTTTGAGGATTCTATCGAACCGATTGATAAAAAAGTTTTGGATGGATTAGAGATTAGGACTGTGGATTGTATGGATTGCCATAATAGACCTTCTCATGATTACAAAGATCCTCGGGCATTTATGAATCAGGCAATTTCTGCAGGATTAATTCCGACTGATTTACCAAGGATTAAATCCGTAGCGCTTGATCTTCTGAATGATAATTATTCTTCTACCGATGAGGCGATGAAATCTATATCGGATGGTCTTACTAAGTATTATAAGCTTTATTACAAGGAAGTATATGAATCCAAACAAAACGAGATTAAGAGGGCAGTAAAAAATATTCAAGCTGAATTTAACAAGAATATTTTTCCTGAAATGAAAGTGAAATGGAATGAATATCCGAATAATATCGGACATTTGATTTTCAATGGTTGTTTCAGATGCCATAACGATACTCATATAACTAAGCAAAAAGAAGCTATATCAAAAAATTGCGATTTATGTCATTCAATAAATTTACAAGGGAAACCGGAAAATCTGCAGTTAGCGGGAATTACCAAATCATTAGAATTTGTTCATCCGGGAGAAGATGTAACCGATGAATGGAAGACAATGTTATGCACTGAATGCCATAGTAAATTGTAAGGTAAATTTACTGATTATATAAAGATTGTTTTTATTACCATTTTCCGTTTATTTTATTCAGGATTATATTCATTAAAATGCTTAATAAATGTCTATCCTCTCCGATAATAGTTTATAGCGACATATATGAGTATGAATGTAAGATGAGTAACCAATAAATAAAAAACGGAGA
>Ga0209643_1001889_pt1 | contig 16162 bp, 9 predicted proteins | sample AutmiccBRH37_all_FD_187383 | JGI IMG/M metagenome (GOLD analysis project Ga0209643, IMG submission 187383) | Deep subsurface microbial communities from Mt. Terri, Switzerland - Autotrophic microbial communities BRH/37_all (SPAdes) (version 2) | ecosystem: Environmental > Aquatic > Deep subsurface... | reverse complement strand
AAAGATTTAAAAGACTATGGTAAAAAATATAAAATGCATTCACAGGTCGGAGATCCTATTGGAGAAGTTGAAATAAATTTGGCGAATAAATCGTTACTATATTCAGTTGATTCAACGCTTTTTAGAGGCGTATTTGATGAAAGAGAAGAAACTGTAAATCTTCACACAGGTGAGATGCAACTTTATACATATTCCCGTAGCTTATATGATGCAGATGTTTATATTTCTATACCAAAACTTAAGACACACCATAAAGTAGGAACAACACTAAACCTAAAAGGACTTGTTGGAAGTATTACTAAGAAGAATCAACTTGTGCACTGGCGGGTGGGTTCACCAGAGACAGGTGGAGATGAGTATCCAGACAAACAAAGTTTGGAAGAGAGTAAGAATGTAAAGGTTACGCACCGGGGCTCTTGGCCTGGTAATGACACTATATGGAGAATGGTAGTTGATTTGTACCAAGGAATGCTTGAGAGAGATAGAAAGTATTTCACTATTATTGATGGGATTCTTGCAGGAGAAGGAAAAGGTCCGTTTTGTCCTTATTCTAAACACGCTAACGTTTTATTAGCAAGTGATAATTTACTTGCAGCTGATATTGTTGCTACAAGGTTAATGGGACTTAATCCAGAGAAGATTAAATACTTAAAATACTTTATTGATAACCTTCCATTGAGATATGACGAAATTAAGGTGTATTCTGACTTTATTACTAGCAAAGAATATTTTACTTCAGTTAATAAATATTTAGATTTTAAAGTACCTAGAATATGGGAAGATATAAAAATCTAAATACTACATTTCAGGTCTTAACTGGTATAATGTTGGTTATATTGCGATTTGTCCATTTACCCTTAATTGTTTAGATTGTTATATAAATTTTAGGAGAAACTATGAAAATAAAAGTAATTACTGTAATTGGAGCAAATGGCACCATTGGGAGTAAAGTTTCAGGAATATTTGCTTCTTTTGGGGATACAAAAGTCTATATGGTTTGTAGGGAAATGAAAGATGCAAATGAAGCTGTCAAGAAAGCTGCATTGTCTGTAAGAGCAAATTCGATAACTAATAATTTAATTCCAAAAACTTATGAAGATTTAGAGGAATGCATTAAGAATTCTGACCTAATATTTGAGAGCGTTTCTGAAAATATTGAAACAAAAAAGAACGTTTATACTCAGATAATACCCTTAATAGATTCTAACAAAATAATTGCAACTGGTACTTCGGGTTTGTCTATAAATGCTTTGAGCGAAAGCTTTAGTGACGAAATAAAACCATTTTTTATGGGAATACATTTTTATAACCCACCCTACAGTATGATTTTATGTGAAGCTATATCTTCAAAATATACTGATAAAGGATTATTCGGTAAAGTTAAAAAATATCTGGAAAATAAACTCTATCGTAATGTTGTAGAGGTAAAAGATTCTCCTGCATTTTTAGGTAATAGAATAGGCTTCCAATTTATTAACGAAACTATGAAATATGCAGAAGTATATAAAGATAATGGTGGAATTGATTATATTGATGCAATATTAGGAAACTTTACAGGTCGTAGTATGCCTCCACTCGTGACTTCGGATTTTGTAGGACTTGATGTCCATAAAGCCATAGTTGACAATATTTATTTAAATACGGCTGATTATGCTCACGAGACGTTTAAAATGCCTATTTTTGCGGAGAAGTTAATCCAAGAAAATAAGCTTGGAAGAAAATCAGGATGTGGTTTATATAAAAGTGTACCTCACATTGATGGAACAAATACTATTCATGTATACGATATTGCATCAAACGAATACAGACAAATAGAAAAATTCAGTTTCCCATTTGCGAAAAAAATGATTAAAGAATTTAGAATTGGTTGCTACGAAAATGCCTTTATATCACTAGTGAAGAATAATTCTACCGAGGCTAGTATTTGTCTTAATTTTTTAATTAAGTATGTAATTTACTCACTTTTTGCCTCTAAGGAAGTAGGGTTTAGTATATATTCTTGTGATGATGTGATGGCAACGGGTTTTAATTGGATTCCCCCCCTTTCTGTCATCGATGCATTTGGTGGACTTTTAACATTCAAGAAAATAATTGAGGATCAAAGATTAGATTTAAATATTAATATTGAAGAATTATTAAAAGATGTCCCAGAATCAAAATATGATTACAGACCTTTTTTGAAAGCAAACTAGGAGGCTCTATGAATGAATAAAGTCTTTGTTTTAGGCGGATCTCAAACAGATTTTGAAAGAAGTTGGAGCAAAGAGGGCAAAAGTGTTGTTGCTCTATTAAAAGAAGTAATCGATGATTGCTTGGAAGAAACTAACCTTAGTTATAAGAATATTACAGCACTGAATAGACAAAACAAGGTGGCTTGTTTTGTCGGAAATTTTTTGGCTGAATACTATGTAAATCAAGGACATTTAGGTTCCCTGTTAACAGAGGTGGATGATGCATTTTATGGTGTGCCCTCTGCAAGATACGAAGCAGCTTGTGCATCCGGATCAACGGCATTAGATGCAGGAATTACTAAGATTAGAACAGGTGATTATGATGTTGTGATTGTGATTGGTTGGGAGCTTATGAAAACAGTCGATTCGAAAGTTGGAGGCGACTTTCTAGGACGAGCTGCTCTATATGAGGAAGAAGCTGTAGGAATAAATTTTCCATTCCCAAAACTATTTGGGAGACTTGCTGATGAAATTTTAAAAAAGTATCATACCCCTGAAAATCTATTTATGAAGAGTTTAGCTACTATTTCTAATATTAACTATTCTAATGCCAAAAGAAATGGAAAATCTCAAACAAGAAAATGGTTTATGAGCGAACTACAGGCCAACCTAAGAGGGGATGACACTAATCCTATTGTTGCAGGAAAACTTGCGAGTTCTGACTGTTCGCAGATTACTGACGGTGCAGCAGCGGTTGTCTTAATTTCTGAAAGATACAAACAAGAGCATTATAAAGATCAAGAATTACCAATCGTTAAGGGTTTTGGGCATAGAGTTGCTCCTTTAGTATTTAATAAAAAAATTATAGAAAGTAAACCAAATAAATATATTTTACCTTGGACAAGAAAAGCTGTAGTTGATGCATACAACCGAGCAAAGTTAACTGTATCGAATATTGACTTTTTTGAAACTCATGATTGCTTTACATCTAGTGAATACGCTACTATTTCTGCTTTCGGTCTTACAGAACCGGGGAAAGAGTATGAAGCCATATTAGAAGGGGATATTGCCTTTGAGGGTAAATCACCAATAAATGTAAGCGGGGGACTTATCGGCTGTGGACATCCTGTAGGTGCTACTGGGGTTCGAATGTTTTTAGATTTATACAAACAAGTTAGTCGTAAAGCAGGTAAATATCAGCTCCAAAAAGCAAATAATGGTCTGATGTTAAATATTGGTGGATCAGCAACTACAAACTATGTATTTATTGTTGGAAAAGAGGATAGGTTTTAAAGGGGAGAGTCATATGTTAAATAGAATTGCACAAGACGCAACGGTTTCGCAGAGTGCTACTATTGGTGAAAATGTAACAATTGCAAAAGGTGCACTAATTTATCCAAATGTAATAATTGGAGACAATACTTTTATAGGTCCTTACTGTATAATTGGAGAACCTGGAGGAGATTATTACAAACATAATGATAATTATATATTTGCTGAGACAATTATAGGAAAAAATTGTATTATCCGTTCCCATAGTATTATTTACGAAAAAGTAATAATTGGGGAAAATTTCCAAACTGGTCATCATGTTGCTATTCGGGAAAATACTGACATAGGTAACAACTGCAGTGTAGGAACATTTGCAGACTTGCAGGGGAATATTAAAATAGGGAACCATGTAAGGTTACACTCTAATGTTCACATAGGTCAACTTACGGTTATAGAAGATTACGTTTGGATATACCCGTATGTTGTTACAACTAATGACCCCTATCCGCCTATGGGAAACCTCATAGGGTCTCATATTTGCCAATATGCACAAATAGCAACAGGAGCAATCATATTGCCAGGTAAAATAATAGGCGAAAACTCTTTAGTAGGAGCTGGGTCAGTTGTGACAAAAGATGTTCCACCAGAATCAGTAACTACTGGTGTTCCAGCAAAGATAATCTGTTCAGTTCGCGAAGTTAAAGATAATAATGGAAATTATATATACCCTTGGAAGGATTATCTCAAAGAGTATAGAGGTTATCCCTGGCAAAGGGATGTTTAGAGGATAAAGGTTTAGTCCGAAATATTCCGTTTAATAGAGAAAATGTTATTGTAAGTATGTATTTGTTCTTAGAGTAAGACTTCAACCTTAATATAGGGAATCTTGTCTTATCTAACTTTTAATAGTTGATATCACAAAAGAAAATGTGGAGGTACTACTCGTTGAACATTTTAGTAACCGGCGGTGCTGGGTATATAGGGTCACATACTTGTGTAGCTTTGCTTGAAGCAGGCTATACGGTCATTATTGCGGATAATCTATGCAATAGTAATGTGGAAACCTTAGAACGTATTGAGCATATAACCGAAAAAAAGATAACTTTTTATCAGATAGATGTGACTGATGAAATAGCAATTAATACCGTCTTTACTAATCATTCTATTGATGGTATCATCCACTTTGCCGGGCTTAAAGCAGTAGGTGAGTCTGTAGAGAAGCCACTGATCTATTATTACAACAACGTAGTTAGCACCATGATCCTTTGTAAAGCATGTCTGAAATTTGGTGTGAAGTACTTTGTATTCAGCTCATCAGCTACGGTTTATGGTGATAATGAAGTTCCCTTCCTGGAGACCATGGAACTTCTTCGTACAACTAGCCCATACGGTGAAACAAAAGTCATGAGCGAACGGATTTTAACCGATATGGTTAAAGCAAATCCAGACTGTTCTGTTGCATTGTTAAGGTATTTCAATCCGGTTGGAGCACACGAGAGTGGTTTGATTGGAGAATTACCTATCGGTATCCCTAACAACTTAATGCCTTATGTAACTCAGGTGGCAAAGGGCAAGTTAGATAAATTGCGTATTTTCGGAAATGACTATCCGACTGTGGATGGCACAGGTGTTCGAGATTATATTCATGTAAGTGATTTGGCTGAGGGGCACGTGGCAGCGTTGGATAAACTCTCTGAAGGTGTCCATATCTATAATCTGGGCACCGGTTATGGAATTAGTGTACTGCAATTAGTAAAAACTTTTGAAGAGGCCAATGGTTTGAAACTCCCTTATGAAATAGTAGCAAGAAGGCCAGGTGATATCGCGGAATGTTACGCTGATGTTTCAAAAGCCAAGAGTGAATTGGGATGGACAGCTAAACGGGATTTAATGGATATGTGCCGGGATGCTTGGAAGTTTGAGAAGAACTACGAATCTTAACAACAAGTACTGAGGAGATTTGGTAATGAAAGCAATGATTATGGCAGCGGGAGTTGGATCCAGACTTATGCCTCTTACAGCTACCATACCAAAGCCTATGGTTTCTATTGTGAATAAGCCGGTGATGGAGTATTGTGTTATACTGTTAAAGAATCATGGAATAAAAGATATAATAGCCAACACGCATTACCTTCCGGATTGTATTACGAACTATTTCTCAGATGGACAAGTCTTTGGTGTGAATCTATCATACTCCTTTGAGAAAGATCTTTTAGGAACTGCAGGTGGGGTTAAGAACAATAAGTGGTTTTTAGACCAGAAATTTATTGTTATCAGTGGGGATGCTCTAACTAATGTTAACATTTCTGAGATGCTAACCTTCCATAAGCAGAAGAAAGCTTTAGCTACCCTAGCCCTGAAGTCTGTTAGGGATGTTACCCAGTATGGTGTAGTTGTGACAGATGATAATAATCAGATTACTGCTTTTCAGGAGAAGCCTAAGAAAGAAGAAGCATTGAGCAACTTGGTAAATACAGGCATTTATATCTTTGAACCGGAAATATTTGATTATATCCCTGATGGTTTTTATGATTTCGGCAAAGGGTTGTTTCCTAAACTTGTCAGTCTTAACGGAGCTATCTATGGATATGAAACCAAAGATTACTGGTGTGATGTGGGTAATATCGACGTATATAAAACCTCAAATTGGGATGTTATAAACGGTAAGTATAGAATTGAGAATTTGAAGGTAGAGCCTCTAGGGAGTAATGTCAGGCTTAGTGACCGTAACATGCTATCTGGTAATACCATGACCCTAGGCAATAACTGTGAGATACGGAAAAGTGTTACTCTTAAGCAGGCTATCATCCTGGAGAACACTATAGTCAGCGAAAATGTCCAGATAGATAATTCAATAATCGGTCCTGACTGCTTTATCGGCAAGAACACTATAATCGAGTCGGATGTATTAGTAGGAGCTGGATGCAGAATTGGTAATAATGTTCATATCAAAGATGGTGTCACTATCCCACCTGGAAAAGTTATCGGTGATGGCAGCATCATAAAAGATAATATAGCGGTATAGTAAAGCCAATTACCTTCCAGTAATTGGCTTATTTTTATTAATAAAATTTTAGAAGAAAATCAGATTACTTAAAGGAAATTGGCAAAAAATAGAGAAAAATAGAATGTAGAATATATCGGAGACGAAATATAGCTTATATACAAAGAGAGGAGATGTAATATTGAATAAAAAGAAAGCAATAGCTGTTATAGCTATCATTGCGATGGTTTTCACGATGATGCCTGTTGCATTGTTTGCTGCAGACACGGAGAGTACAAGACTAGCAGGAGCGAGCCGGGTGGAAACTGCTCTTAAAGTATGTGACGCCGGTTGGCAATCTGCAGAAACAGTAATCCTCGCCCCTTCCGACCAGGAGAATCTTGTTGATGCTCTGGCCGCTGCTCCCTTGGCCGGGCAGGAAGAAGCTCCCATCCTCGTAACTCCCAAAGGGTCCCTAGATCCTTCTGTTAAAGCGAAGATCTCCAGTCTTGGAGCTAAAAAGGTTTATGTTATCGGGGCAATCTCTGATAAAGTGAAAAATGAAGTCGCTGCTTTGAGCGGTATTACTGTGATTAAACTTGCAGGTTCTAATAGGATTGCCACTGCCAAAACGATTACTGCTGAACTTGATAATCCTTCGGGTACTTTTGTCGTCGGTGTTGAAGGAATGGCAGATGCCCTCGCGGTAGCCTCCTATGCTGCGGCAAATAACTTTGCTATAGCTATCGCCAATGCTGACGGCAGTATTGCCCAGGCTGACTTAGTAGGAGACATCACCTATATCGTAGGCGGAAAAACTCGTGTGAAAGATATCCCTGGTGCCAAACGGTTTGCAGGCAATAACCGCTTCTTGACCAATGCCGAGGTAGCGAAAGGTTTATCCTATAACTTCGATAACGTATATGTAGCCAACGGAATCACCCTTGTAGATGCTTTATCCGTAGCTCCTTTGGCTGCCAGGAATAGGTCCTTCGTCTTACTGGTAAGCACAAATGAGGTTCTTTCCATAGAAGGTATCACCAATTCTACCAGGGCTATAGCAGTTGGTGGGACGGCTGTAGTTCCTGCCAGGATCATAGATAGAGTCGGCTCTGGCAACAGTCAGCCGGATGCAGAGTTTGAGGTTCAAGCACTTAATCTTCTTCAGCTGACGGTAGAGCTGGACGATAGTGACTATGATAAAGAGGCCCTGGAAGATGTGAACAATTATGACTTCGAAGGCTATGTAGATGATGCACGCAGAAGTATTAATATCGTTGATGCAGAGATTGACAGGTCTATCGTTACCTTGACCCTGAAAGAGTCAGTAGATAATCAGAGTGAAGCCACCTTGGTTATCGATGAAGATCTCGCCGGGAAAGAACTGACCTATAAGAATATCGAATTTCTGGACAGAAAGGTCCCTGAAGTCGAAAGTGTCGAAGTCATCGGCAAGGATACTGTTAAAGTGATCTTCAGTGAGCCTATGACCGATCTGGATGATATGGAAGATGAATTCGAACTGGAGATGGATAGTAAGGAGTATAGTGTCGATCAGGTAGTAGGCCTGGATCATAATTATGAGGCCAATATCACTGTCCGTGGGGAATTTGAAGAAGATACTCTGGCGGTGGCTGTCGGCAGCGGTCTGACAGATCATGCCGGTTTCAAAGTGGAGGCTGAATCCTTCGAGATAGAGGTGGAGGAAGATACCGATCCACCAGAGGTTATAGGTTATAAGGATGCCACCAAGCAGGGTGTCACCCTGATCTTCGACCAGGATATCAGGATCGAAGATGATGACCGGGATAACTATTACCATACCAATGATGATAATCATATCGATGATGATATCGATGAAGATGTGGACTTGAATGGAAATGAACTGACTCTGAAATTCACAGATAATCCTCTTCCAGAAGGGCGGAGCTATGTCTATGTATCCTCCGGTGCGGTGGCTGACCTCTGGGATAATGAAAACAATCTGCTTAAACTCAGGGTAGATATCGAAATGGATGAGGTAGTTCCCATTGTTAACAAAGTAGAATACGATAGCGATAGTAACGTAATAACCGTGATTTTCTCCGAAGATATGGATGATGACAGCGCCGAAGGTGCAGATAATTACACCTTGGTCGATGAGGATGGAGAAGATGTCAGAATAAGCAGCGCTGAACTGGACGATGATGAAGTTACGCTGGAGCTCAGAGACAGTAATCCTGAGCTAGGTACCTACAAGCTGACTATTCAGGATGTGGAAGATATCGCTGGGAATCCGATTGCAAAGGTAACATTTAATGTAAAGATTGATGATACCAACCCACCTGAATTTCCTGATTCTGTCTATTATCAGGGCTCAGGCTCGGATTACACATTTTATGTAGAATTCAGTGAAGCGATGGCTGTAAGTGGCAACTATTCGATTAAGGATCTCTCTAAGTATGCTATCTTTGATGAGTCCGAGGACAGGTATATTGACCTGGAGAGTGCTGAAGAGGATGGCGAATTCGATGTAGATCTGTCTCTTACCGATGGCAATAAGTCTGTTAGGATTGCTGTTGATGGTTTTGATCTTGATCCTGAGGAAGATACCTTTATTATTAACCGGGTGGCAGATCTTCGGGGCAATTATACAGAAAGATTCAGCAGTAGTAACCTTGAATTCGTATCTATGGAGAATAAAACCATTGAGATTGCAGCGGATGGGGTATTTGCCACCGATAGGACTACCATCGAAGTAGAATTTGAGGAGAGCCTGGATGTTTATGAGGTCGATGATTTCTTCATCGAAGTAGATGGTGAGGAGAGCGATTATATCATCGCCGGCCTGGAAGTAGAGGAAGACAATAAGATTATCCTCTATATCGATGAGGATACCATGCTGCCTTCCGATCTCAACGATAGCGGGGAGATCCTCAGCCTGGCCACCAGAGGTGGAGACGGGGATGAGGATTATACCATCGAATCTGAGAATTCTTATGGTTCCAAACTAGAGGCCGGGCAGTCTAAGCCTATCGTCGATAAGATATTACCGGGTCTGGTGGAACAAAATGATAAGGATACCGACCGGCCATATGCAGGCAGTGGAAAAAATGGATCGGATGATGGAGTTCCAATCGTCTATGGGGTTTATTCCGAGGCTTCAGACTTCACTATGGTAACTGCAGAGTTTGATGAGACCTTGAAAGCAATCGATGAAGATATTATCAATGTCAACGATGGTGATAATGAGGTATTAAATGTCCTGAGTGATGGGACCAGTGGAACATTGATATTCATCGTGGATGGAGAATTGGATAGAAGAGACGATATCGAGATCGCTATTATCCGGGATGAAGCTGGTAACTACGAAACGGACTTTGAGTTCGAAATTGAATACGAGGTAGAAATAGAAGACTAAAGTTTATATAAGAATATTATTTTTAGGAACAATAATTTGGCAAAACTAGCCAGTTATTGTTCCTTTTTTTGTTAAAATATAAAGAATAAAGAATTGTTGTTGCTGTTAAATTATTACATATAATTAAAAATAGATAAAATTTGGTTTTAATATGCCCTTAAACATTATAACTTACCATTTATAGTTAAGAATACCCACAAATTACTATTTGCACGTGAGTATATTTTAAGGTTTAATATTAAATATACTAGTTACATATCCGAAGAGTTTTATGTACTAGTATAAACTTAATTTCTATTGGCCACTGCCCCTAAGGACGAGGCTTAGAGGGGGACGCCCCTGCTTGGGTGGTGCCTTTAGATATTGCGCAATGTCTGAGGATCAATTCTGTGACGCAAAACAAGGTGGTGAGACGCGCTTCTTTTACAGTTTAATAGTTTCACAGCTGAATTGACCCCTAAAAAAGAGAGGAGATTAGACTAGATGAACAAAAGTAAGAAAATAGCAATTCTCGCTATTATCGCTATGGTTTTGACCCTTATGCCAGCTGCACTGTTCGCAGCAACAGCTGACAGTAACAGACTTTCAGGTGCTAATCGTATTGGCACAGCTCTTGCAATCGCTGACGCAGGTTGGGATACTGCTGATACAGTAGTACTTGCTCCTGCAGATCAAGACAACCTCGTTGACGCTCTGGCTGCTGCTCCATTGGCAGGCCAGGAAGAAGCTCCGATTCTTTTAACTTACAAAGGTGCCCTTAATGCTGATGTTAAAGACAAAATTGAAGATTTGGGTGCTACCACAGTTTATGTAATCGGTGCTATCTCAGATGCAGTACTAGCTGAAGTTGATGCAATCGATGGCGTTACTGCGGAAAAGCTTTCCGGTGCTAACCGTTTGGCTACTGCTGATGCTATCAATGCTAAACTGACCAGCCCAGCTGGATCATTCGTAGTTGGCTACGATGCTATCCCAGATGCTCTTTCCGTAGCTTCCTATGCTGCTGCAAATGGATATGCTATCGTATTGACTAAATATGACGGTACAGTTGATGCGTCTAAACTCGTTGGTGACGAAACTTATTTGGTAGGTGGAACCGGAGTAGTTAAAAACTATGCTGGTGCTACTCGCCTTTCCGGTGTTAACCGTTATGCTACTAACAAAGCTGTAGCTGAAGGTCTGACCTTTGAATATAGCAAAGTATATGTTGCTAATGGCACAAGCCTGGTTGATGCTCTTGCAGTTGCTCCTTTAGCAGCTAAAGCTGATGCATTCGTACTGCTAGCCAGCACTACTGCTGTTGAAGCTATCGATGGCGTTACAGCTGCTACTGACGTTATCGCAGTAGGCGGTACCAGTGTTGTTCCTAATAGCATAATAGACAAAGTAACTGCTGGTAATGACGAAGATTTCGACGTTAAATCCGTTGAGACTTCTAACCTTATCCAGATCGTTCTTGAACTGAGCAACGATGATTACTATGATGAAGATGAGCTCAAAGATGCTGACAACTATGTGTTCGAAGGTGATGTAGAAGGTACCAACAATAAAGAAATCGGCATTGCTGATGTTGATGTTGATGGTGCTAAAGTTACACTTACACTAGAAGAAGCTGTATTGAATCAATCAGATGCAACACTCGAGATTGATGACGCTGTAACAGGCGAAGAGCTTGAGTTTGATATCGACTTCTTCGATACTACTCTTCCTGTTATTAAAGATGTACAAGTAATTGGTAAAGATACAGTAAAAGTTACTTTCAGTGAACCAATCGCTAACCTTGCCGACAGCGATGACGAATTTGACTTCGATCTGGATGGCAAGTCCTACAGTGTGGATACCGTTACCGCAGCTAAGAATGACACTCAAGCTAAAGTATCAGTGTATGGAAGCTTCTCCGAAGGTACACTGACTGTAGAAGTTGGCAATGGCTTTGAAGACTATGCAGGTTTCAATGCTGCAGCTAAGACTTTTGAAGTAGATGTCGTAGAAGACTCAGCAGCACCTGAAGTAGTAGGCTATGAAGATGCCAGTCGTGACGAAGTTACTTTAATCTTTGATGAAGACGTAAGATTCACCGGATCTGAAGAGATCGCTGACTTCTATCACACCAATAGTGGTAACACTGTTGATAATGATGGCGGCGAGCCTGATGTATCCATCAGTGGTAAAAAAGTTACCCTGAACTTCTCAAGCAATGAGCTTCCAGAAGGTTCTGCTTATGTTTACATCAAGAGTGGTGCACTTGAAGACTTCTGGGGTAACGACAACAGTACTATTAAAGTTAAAGTCGAAGTAGATCTTGATGACACTAAACCAGTAGTAGAAGAAGTCGAATTCGATGGTGAAGATATAGTAATTACCTTCTCCGAAGAATTAGATGGTGATTCTGCTAAAGATACTGATAACTACACCGTAGTTAACCCTGAAGGTAAAGAACTCTCTATCCGTACTGCTTCTTATGAAGCTAATGCTGATGACGAAGGTGTTGTAACCTTAGATATCAGAGATACCAATCTTAAAAAAGGTAACTACGAGCTAACCATTGAAGGTGTAGAAGACCTAGCTGGTAACACAGTGGTCAAGTATGACACCGAGTTGGAGCTTGAAGATTCCGCTGCTCCTGTATACCCAAGTAAGATTTTCGTAGATGAAAAAGAAACTGATGAGTTCATCCTCTATGTGGAATTTAATGAAGCTATGGCCATAGATGGTCAATACTCTGTTAAAGACCTGCACAAGTATGAAATCACTGATGATTCTACTGGTGATGTAATCAACCTTGGTGATGCAGCTGAAAAATCTAATGATGGAATCGATGTAGTTCTTGCTATGATCGATGGCAACAAGACTGTTAAGATTACAATTGAAGGCTTTGAACTCGAAGTTGGTGTAGATACACTTCAAATCGGTCGTGTAGCTGATACTTTAGGTAACTTAACCGCTATGGTAAGTGCTAATCTTGACACAGCCACACTTGACGCGAAGGAAATCCTCATCGAAGAAGTAGTTGCTACTGCTAAGGATAAGCTAGAAGTTGAATTCAATACTAACCTTGATTCTTACGAAGCCAATGACTTCATCGTCTGGGCAGATGCTGACACCGATGGTGTTGTTGATGCAGGAGAAACAGTCTATAACGTTGAGTCTCTCGAAGTTGTAGATGGTGATGAGATTATTCTTGAGTTAGAAAATAATCTCCCAACCGGTGTTGAAGCTGCAGATATTAAAGTTACTACCGAGGCTGATGCCAACATTGGTACCGAAAATATCTTTGGAGCTAAACTTAAAGGCGATCATATTGCTAAAGTGGTAGTTGATGAAGTAGATGTAGAAGTAGTTAAGGATAATAATGTTAAAACTACTGACGTTTATGGCACAGCCGGTACTGAAGACAAGGTTGCAGCAGTTTATGCAACTTATAACGGTACTACTACTAATAGCACAATTACCATTAAATTCTCTGAAGCAGTCCAGTATGTTAACGAAGCTACTTTCATTGTAAACGGCGGAGATAACACAGTTCTTTCAATTGTCGATAATGGTGATGACGATGGAACAGTTATCTTTACTGTAGAAGGTGAAGTACTCAGAGGCGATGATATTAGCGTAGTTATCCTTCAGGATGCTGCAGCTAAAGCGAACTCCGTAAAAGATCTAGCATTACAAATTGAATACCATGTTCCAACTGTATAGTATAATGTCTTTGTTTCCAGTATCGTAATGTAGTTATCTACGAAGGCCATCCTAGTAATTACTGGGATGGCCTTTTCTTCACAGAGTTATCAGCAGCTAATTATTAAGAAAATATTAAAAATATTGGAAATACCATACAAGTATTGACTATATATGTGTACGGAAGTAAGATTAAGACAAAACCGACTGATTAAGAGTTTGTCAGACTACCTGGGAGGGTTATACAAAATGAATAAAATGAAGAGAGTTTTAAGTATCGGTTTGACATTATTACTAGTGCTTCCTTTCAATTTGATGGCCGATTCTAAGCCGCTAGTTACTAGTATTGAATTCTCAGAGATAGACCCTTTAATGGAAATACGTAACTTAACAGTAGAGATGGCAGAAGATGGCTATGAAGATGCTGAGGATGGTGTACAAAATCAATTGCAAGCTATCAATAAAGCTATAGCGGATTTAGATGCCATTGGCTTCGCTCCGGCGGATCCCCTAGCCCCTCTGCCGTATGAGAGTGCTATCGGAGCTTTACTTGCCACCCAAAGAGCTTCCCTGGTTGCTCAGCGTAAAGCTTTGCTGGATACCGATTTGGAAGAAGCTGAACTTCAGATGAAAATGGCGATAGACAGTGTAACTTGGGGTACGGAATTACTCTACATAACATACAACAATCTTGCACTTCAGGTAGAACAACTGATTGCAAGTAAGAAACTTACCGAGAAGCAGATTGCTGCCCTTAAAGTTCAGGAAGAACTGGGTATGGTTACTGAGTTGGCAGTAGAGAAGGCTGAAAATGAATTAAGCGGGCTGGCCGATAGTATTACTCAGCTTGAGCATTCCAGAGATAGAATTAAGCAACAGATTAACATTGCGCTGTTCCAAGGTTTCGATACAGATATTGAGATCGGGGATGTCCCCAGAGTATTAGCCCCTCAGATTACTTCAATTGACGTAGATAGTGACTATGATGACGCTTGGGAAGAGAGTTATGATGTATTGCTGAATGAGGATGAAAGTGCAAAGGAAGAAGACGAAATTCTAAGAAAGTTCGAAAAGAGCTTCTATAATTCTTACGAGACATTAATGGAAAAGATGGCAACTCTTGAGATAGAAGAAGATAAGATGAAAGTCGCACAGAAAAGCTATAATATAGCAGAGTTAAAACATACACTGGGTATGATTTCCGATCTACAGTTTGAAACGGAGAAAAATACTCAGAAGACTGCTGTAAAACTGGCTGAAGATGCTCAGTTCCAAGCCTACCGTGTGTATGAATGGGCTAAAGAGGGTCTTATCGTTAGTGCAGGTTCGTAAACGGGTAAATCTTTAATAAGAATATATAATGTATAGAATCTTGATGATAATCCGGCTATTGTTCCGGATTATCTTTTTTATCAATCTTGATAAAATCTTAACAAGCTTATCAGCCTATTATAAGATAAGTTGCGGTATACTTAGATAGATATCTTTTCATCTGTGTCCTGAGGAGGAACAAATTGAATGTCACTCAAAATCATGATTGTAGATGATGAACCTGAAATTGTAAGTGTGATTGAAGACTATCTGAATAAAGAAGGATATGAAACGATAACGGCTTTTAGTGGAGTTGAAGTTCTGAGGAAGATGGAGTTGGAGAGCCCTGATCTGATTATTCTCGATTGGATGCTGCCGGGTATGAGCGGTCTAAGCCTTTGCCAACAGCTGAGAAGATCCAGCTCTATTCCTGTCATTATGCTGACTGCGAAGACAGAAGAAGCAGACCGTGTACAAGGACTGGAATATGGAGCAGATGATTATATAATTAAACCATTTGGCCTTAGAGAACTTGTCGCCCGTATACGAACTGTACTTCGACGTACCTCCCCTGATGGTGACTCTGGACAGGTAATTAGTCATGGGGAGCTGAAAGTAGATATTAAAGCCCACCGTGTCTGGAAAAGAAAGGTTGAAGTTATCTTAACACCAACGGAGTTCAAAATTTTAAGTCTTTTAGTATCACGCCCAGGAGTAACATACAGTCGTCTTCAACTTCTTAATCAGGCCATGGGCGAAGAATATCTTTATTATGAACGCTCCGTGGACACGCATATCTTTAATTTGCGTAAGAAAATTGAAGATGATCCCAGTAATCCCAGATACGTACATACTGTTTTTGGAGTGGGATATAGGATGGGGGATGTATCATGACCCTAAGGCGTAGGTTTATTCTCGCCCTGGTGAGTATGGTTATCTTTATGGCTATCGTTTCAGGGAGTATCTCCCTTCTTTCAGTGAATTTACTGCTTGATCGTTCCGTCAGCTATGTTCAGCAGAACTTTATCAACCAGTGGAACAGGGTTCTTGTCTCTTACTATGAAGAACAGGGAAGCTGGGAGGGGGTTCAATACCAGGTCTTACATATTATGACTGATCCTCGTCAGCGCGACGGAGGATTATTTAGAGACAACATGAAGGTTTTGGTTTTCGATAAGAATTATTCAGCGATTGCCGGACTTGGGCCAGATATAGGCGAGAATATTTCCCGATTTCGCGATGGGGAAAAGATAAAAGCAAAATTATCTCCAATTCTGGTAGGCAAGGAGATAGTTGGTTATCTCTGGCTTGAGGATAATTTTGCTATCCGCACCACTTTTGTTTCCCGTA
>Ga0209643_1001887_pt1 | contig 16172 bp, 17 predicted proteins | sample AutmiccBRH37_all_FD_187383 | JGI IMG/M metagenome (GOLD analysis project Ga0209643, IMG submission 187383) | Deep subsurface microbial communities from Mt. Terri, Switzerland - Autotrophic microbial communities BRH/37_all (SPAdes) (version 2) | ecosystem: Environmental > Aquatic > Deep... | reverse complement strand
CGGTAGCCGGAATCGACGCATGGACGCGGCGTTGGAGGCGGTCGGCAGTCCGTTAGGCGACGAGCTTAGAGCCAGTTCAGCCGGAGGATAAGTAGATCGGACTCAAACCCCTCCACCGGCCACAGAGAGACCCAGGAGCGACCCTCAAGCGACCCCGGAGGAGCCAAGGCAGATAAGGCTTTAGCACTTTAATGCTTTAATGTGGCATATACTTTCCTTAACGATAAAATAGCCGGCCTAACCGGCTGATTAAGACCCGATAAGGCGATTCAGCATAACCTGGTTGGCTGAGTTTTCAATACTGTCGTCCAGAGGTTCCAGAAGAATATCCCTGTACCTTCTCTTAAGCGAGCAGGATATGAGATAATCGGTAACAAAGGGGTTTTTGGGTAAAAAGGGTCCGTGCAGGTAGGTGCAAAGCACATTCCTGTACCGGGCTCCTTCCTTTTTATCCTCTCCGTTGTTTCCCTGGCCGGCCAGTACTGATCCCAGAGGTTCCAGGTTTCCCAGATACGTGCGGCCGGAATGGTTTTCAAAACCGGTAACCTTCTGCCTGACACCGCCCAAATCAACCTCCACCGCCACATTGCCTATGAGCCGGGTTTGCCCGCCTTCGGTATAAAGGTCCAGTATATTGAGGCCAGGTATTACCTCCCCGGTAATGGTCCTGTAATATTTGCCTAAAAGCTGGTAGCCCCCGCAGATTGCCAGGACCACCAGGTTTCCCTCAATGGCCTCCCTTAAATACCCGGACTTTTCCATCAGATCAGCCGCCATGAGATTTTGCTCGCGGTCGGATCCGCCCCCCAAAAAAACAAAATCCATCTGTTCAAAACTAACTTTCTCGCCTATATTGACCTGCTGCACCTCCACATGTATATCTCTCCACTGGCAGCGCCTGGTGAAGGCAATGATATTTCCCCTGTCTCCATACAGGTTCAAAAGATCAGGATACATGTGGCAAACGGTCAGTTTGGGTCTGATCCCTCTCAGCATATCCGCTTAATATCCTTTCTACAGGCCATAGGGCGGTGTAAGTGGCCAGCACATATGACTTGTCCGTCTGGCCGCCCAGCACTCTTTTTACCGCCTCTTTAAAATCTCCCACCACTGTCAGCCTTGATTCTGTTATCCCGGCATATTTCAGCCTCAGCGCCATCTCCTCCGCCCTTTGCCCCGAGCAGACAAATTGCCGGAAATTTTCCTGACAATCTGACAGCATCTCAAAATCTACATCCCACAGCCAGGATATGTCCTTTCCGTCGGCGTCATTATCATTTATGGCAATAAGCACATCTGTCTGTCTGCCGGCTATTCTAACCAGCACTCCCAGGGCCTCGTTGAAGCCTGTGGGGTTTTTAACCAGGTTCAGAAAAACAGGCTTACCATTACAATTAAACCTCTCCATTCTTCCGGTGGCCGGCCTGTACCCCTGCAGCAGATCCGCAATCCTGCGGGGGTCTACATCGAGGAGGAGGGCTGCGGAATACGCCGCCAGAGCGTTGTACAAATTGTATATGCCATAAACCGGAATGCTCAGAGGCATCATAGAACCCTGCCTGAACCTAACCTGGCAGGAGGTAACGGCGCCATCAGCCCTGGGGGTTGTTCCTTCAACATCAGGTTCGGGGCGTGAAAAGCTGCATTCAGGACACCGGTATGATCCCAGCTGGCTGTATTGATAGTAGCGGTAGGCCAGCTCCCGGCCGCAAAAAGGGCAAAACTTTGCCTCTCTGGCGGCCGATCCCCGGTGTGAAACACCTTCATGCTCACCCACTCCGTAAAAAATTGACTGTAGGCCGGTACCCCTGCCAAACTGCGCCACCAGAGGGTCGTCGGCATTTAAAATAAGTCTGGCGCCCTCCATTTCTTTCAGGGAGTTAAGAACCAGGGAAACGGTCCGGTCCAGCTCACCATACCTGTCAAGCTGATCTCTGAAAAAATTGGTTATAACCACGTATCTGGGCTGCACCTGGGCGGACACCCCCGGAAAGGCGGCCTCGTCAACCTCCAGGCAGGCATAATCGGGGGACCTCCGGCCCATTATGTCCATTTCCCTGGCAAAGGCGGAGGCTATACCGGTAATGAGGTTGGCCCCCTCCCTGTTTATAAGAACCTTTTGCCCGCTTCCCTCCAAAACCCTGGCGATCATGTTGTTGGTGGTGGTTTTTCCGTTGGTGCCGGTTACCATGATGACACCAAGCTTGATTCGGGATTTCAGGTCTCTGATTAGGTGAGGGTAAATCTTGAGGGCTATACTGCCCGGAAGTGACGAACCCTTGCCTTTTCCTAAAAATCTTATGGTAAAAAATAATATTTTTGCCGTGACAAGGGCCAGCAGCAGCCTGAATTTATTCAATATAAACCTCCCCCGAAAGAGATAATTATTAACATTATATCCGCTTTATACCTGAAAATTAAATTACCGCACTCCGGCCACCACGAAGGCGGAGGTTAAGATTGTTTTACTGTATTCCCCCAGCTGCATTAAACCGCTGTCGGTATGCGTTACAGTAAACATCCAGTGGCCCTTTTCAAAAAACTTAAATACCACAGCACCGTCATCCCCGGACCGATTATGCCAGGGGTAGCCCTCCCCGGCGTAAAGATGACAGGTGGCGGCCACCGACGCTCCGGAAAGGGGCCTCCCGTTGTAATTAACCCTCAGGGTAATGCTGTCCCCTAAACCATAATCCCTGTATTCTTCACAGAATATATCAAGTCCTTCCGAATTCAGGCCGTTTATTTGCCCATGTATATGGTGACCGACCGGTACGGGCAGCCGGGCCCGCTGGATGTGCCTTACGGCGCCCTCAGCCCCGGGATGCTGACCAAGGGGGCCTTTTTCCCACCGGCCTCCAGGCATAAAGGAATAAACACCGGCCTCATTCTCCAGCACCAGTTGGTATAATCCCTCATTCCCCACAAAAAAAGCCAGCTTATGCAGATCATTCCCGGACTTTACTAAATCGGCCTCCAAAATCTTCCCGGAGGGATCAACAGCGTAGCCCAGCCATCCCCGTATATCCGCGCCACACTCCCGCCTCATCACAGGCCCCCAGAGAGCCCAGGCCCGGGCTACACTCCCCGGGTGATAGTGCAGTTGTTCAGGTTCCAGCCATATGGAGCAGCCTCTTGTTACATCAGGCAAGTCATTTTCCACATTCATCATCACCATCTCCTTTTAAATAGTCGCCGCAACGCTGGGTTATACGGTTGATTATGCCGACCGCATCGGCAATGGTAAGGGGCAGCGGGCGATGGCGCAGCCCTGGAACCAACTGAAAAACCCTGCTCACCACCGGGAGCCGGAGGCTGGCCTCTTCCACCAGGGCACTGTCCCTCAGAAGGTCGCAGGTCCCCTGGGCCAGGGTTCTCCCGTCCTTCAGTATGATCACCCGATCTGCCCATTCTACGGCAAAATCCACGTCATGGGTGGCTATAATTATGGTCTGGCCTTTTTCGTGCATGAGATTCAATATGTCCAACAGCGTCTCCTTACCCTTGGGGTCCAGGAAGGCCATGGGCTCATCCAAAACTATAATTTCCGGAAGCATAGCCAGAATTCCGGCAATGGCCACCCTTTTTTTCTGCCCGTAACTTAAATGGTAGGGCGCCCTGCCGCCGAGTCCGGTCATGCCCACCGCCTTTAGGGCATCGTTTACCCTGCTTTCGATCTCATCACTGCCTAACCCCATATTTTTTGGGCCAAAGGCCACATCTTCCCAAACCGTGGAGGAAAACACCTGATCATCGGGATCCTGAAAAACCAATCCCACCCTTGATCGAACCCACTTCTCGGTTTTACTGTTGATTTCACGGTCCAATATGGTAACCCTCCCCTTCCGGGGAAGGTTTATACCGTTAAAATGCAGTAAAAGGGTAGATTTTCCGGCGCCATTGGGACCGAGAAGGGCCACCCTTTCTCCCTTTTCCACGTAAAGTGAAAGGCCCCTTAGGGCCTCGGTGCCGTCTCTATAAGTAAAAAAAATATCTTCAACCTCTATTATAGCCAATTTTTGTAATCACCACCTTAATAAAGTAATTTAATAAAAACTTCCTCTGAGAATCCCGCTCTCAAAAATCCTTAAACCGACTGCCACCGCCAGAATAGCCCCTCCCCAGCAAAAATCCACCCAGCCCGGCCTGTGGACACTGGCCGCTGCGCAGGAGGACGTATAGCCTCTGGACAGCATGGCGCTGTATATTCTTTCACCCCGCTCCCAGGAGCGGGCAAAGAGCACTCCCACCAGACATCCCAGCGTCCTGAAGGCATCCATATTTAAAAGGCTGCCTCCGCCCTGAAAGCATCTTGACCTCCGGGCCAGCTTCATCCTTTTGACCTCGTCCGAAAGCACAAAGATGTATCTGACAGTAAACTCCAACACCTGCACAAACACATCGGGAACCTTGAGTGACCTCATGGCCTGCATCAGATCCGAAAAGGGAGTGGTGGCCGTCAGTAAATTTACCGCCAGAACAGCACTCAAAACCCTCATGGAAAGAATGGCCGCCCTGCTTATCCCCTGGTCCGTTGCATCCAGCGTCAGAAGGCCAAGATTTATGGTTATAACAGCATCTCCGGGAACCACAAAGGGAAAGACCGCCAGCATGACCCCGGTAAAGGGGAGCACCATAGCTATCCTGCGCAGAAGCTGCCCCGGACCCATTCCCGAAATAAGGGCCAGGCCGGTTATTGCAGCGGCCGCCACCGCTAAAAGGCTGGTGGAGGAAAGGGATGAAACCACGGCCACGAAACCGAAAATGGCAACAATCTTTACCCTGGGATCCATTCTATACAGGGACGTTGTGGTTCCGGCGCAGGCAGGAATGGTCATATACATCGAAAAAACTCCAATCCCGATTATCTCGATAAAATAATAATAGCCATTTAGATCTGTTATTATAACCGCATACTGCGGCTACAGACCTTCATGGCCATTCCTGAAAGATTATTAAATCCCTGATCGCTGATATATTTTCCGCTTACCATCGGCGGGGCGGGATCTTCATGATCCTATTGTACAATATTATACCTTTTTCCACTCCGTCAATCAATACAAAAATCAGTAAGCAGCTTAATTCCCCGAAACAGTAAAACGATGGAAAGAGCGGTGGTCATTCCTAAAATAAACCCGGCGCTATTCCCGACCCTTATCTTCCTTACCCGGATCCTGACCGGGCGGATCTTCGCTTCCTTCGGGCCAAATCCCATCAGGTTCGCCTTTTCCACTTATGATATCCTTTTCAGCTTTGGGCGGATCCATTTTTTTCTCAGTTTCCTTTTCCTTTACTACCTTCTTCCCTGGTTCCTTTTCATTAACTTCCTTTTCATTAACTTCCTTTTCCTTGCTATCCTTTTCTATACTCATTCCAGAGCCTTTATTTACATGTTCCCCGAAATCACTCCTGCCCCGATCCTGAAATGTGTATTCCCCGGTATCTGCAGAATCCCGCAAGTCCAACCCCTTCACCGGGCTGCTGACCCTGCCGGGCTTTTTATGGTCGGCAGGAGAGTGTCCGCCCTCCACAATATCTTTTACCTTTATTTTTTGATCCTGTTGAATCTTGTATATATTTCCCTTAAAATCATCCGGCCTTACACTTTTCCCATTCTTAACGGCATTCATGAATATCATATAACGGCCTGCGGACATACCCGCCTTCCGGGCCTCTTCCCTGGTGTCCGGCGGAATATTCCCCACCACTACTTCTGCCTTTACATTCCCCTTTTCAAGACAGGCTTCTAATGATTCCCTGATTAGTTCATCCAGCCCTGTGTCAGTGCTGCCGCTTAGGGTAGTTACTGCCGACAGTATGACATTCTCGCCCCCTGTATTTATATAGTTCTTACTGATGGCCGCCACCATCAGGCTTTGCAGCGCCATATCCATCTTTTTACCCTTAATCTGAAGTCCCGTTGCCAATTCTTTTCCGTCGTCATTCAGGGGGTTCAGCCCCATTACTATATTTTGTTTATCCAAAGCTATTTCCACCGACGGATTTATATCCAGGCTAACATAAGCGGCTACCGCAGGGTTCATCCACTTCCCCCACAGCCCGGCCGCCGCCAGGAAAAATAACAGGCATGCGGCAACAAGCGCATATCTGTATGTGCTTTTTACTGTCTGAGGAAGAGTGATTTCCTGACCGGGCCTGTAATTACCCTGTAATTCCAACTGGCGGAAATCTCCGTCCGCTGTCACCACGGTGCAGGTCCTTTCGTTCACCTCCAGGATAACCGCCTTTTCTGTCATCAGTTTCTGGCCTCCTTTTCCGGCAGTTTGACAAAGGAACAAAGGTAAAGAAAGTCTTCGCAGAAATGCCATATTATTGAAGTGGCAATGATATACTTTCTTCCCCTTTCAATAGTCTTAACATTTATTCCCGCCAGCCGGGACAGAGCCATTACCGGCAGCTTACCGGTGGACATCAGCTGACTGAACAAATGGCGTTCGTCGGAAAGCAACTTGGAAGCCCTGAGCAAAGTGGCCCTGGCATCCCTGTGCTTGGGTGAGGCCTTGACCAGATCATCAAAACAGATTTCCAAATCATTGAGGAGTTTTTTATACCGGCCTATTTCTTCTTCCCTTTCCCTTTCGGTCTCTTGCTGCAGATACAAGTCCCAGGCCTGGGAGGACTCGATGAAGGAAAGGTTCTGACCGTCAAAATCGTCCAGTGAAACACCGGAAAGATTGTTGTGCCGGGATTGCTGCCTCAGGTAGTCCATTATCCTGCTTTTTATTATAAGCCTGGCAAAGGCCGGAAATGGCACCCCACGCTGGTCGTCAAAGCGGTCAATGGCTTCATTTAACGCTATCAGACCTATGCTCAGCTCATCATCTCTGCTCCACTCCATCCCCCTGCCGCACACCTTGACGACCGCCCGCATGACAAAGGAACGGTAAGCGGCAATCAGATCTTCTCTGGCCTGGCTGTCTCCACTTTGCGCCGATGCAAGTTTTTCTTCCATTATATTCACCGGAAGCACCTGTTCACTTCCTTTCAGCCCCTGTCACTGCTCTCCGGTGCCCCGGTCTTATCATAATATACGCGGGACATTCAATTTTTTCGGGGGCTCTGCCACATTTTAATTCTGTGCAAATCAACAGTTATTTGGGCGACTACCCTTCATCAGGCATGGTGTGCCGCTCTCCCACATCTATCTGCTCCCCGGGGGCGTCTTCATCATTGACGCTGCGGAAACTCTGGTAAAAAACACCATCTTCGCCCACCTCGTAAGTGATGTTATCCACCTTGTTCAAGGCTCCTCTTTGATCTTCCTCTATAATCTCACCGGCGCCATAATAAGATCCCGCCCCGGATTTAACGGCATGCTCATTCCAGCGGGAAACCTCCTGGAACGCATCCTCCCAGTCAAACTCCACATTGTCCGTTTTGTTGTCGAAGGGCCTAGCATAGACATCCTCCAGGACCTCTTCCTCCACCGGCCTGTTTTCGGTCCCGGGTATCTGCTCGTCACCTTTCTTGCAGTTTATGCAGAGGGTGGTGTAAGGAACGGCCTCCAGCCTTTGCACCGAAATTTTACCCCCGCACACGTCACATGTGCCGTATGTACCCTGCTCCATTTTGTCCAGGGAGTCATCAATGGCCCTGACCATATGCAAGGCGTCTTCCCTCAGGGAGAAGTCCTTGCTCCGCTCGAAAACCTCGCTGGCCACGTCCCCAGGATGGTTATCGTAGAGGGAAAGCTCGCTGGTGGACCATCCCAGGGATTCATGAAGACCTCCCTGGTCAATCCCCTTGATCCTATCCAAAATATGATTTTTTTCGTCCAACAGTCTTTGCTTGAATTTCTGCTGCAAATCCTTGGTGAGCATTTGTAACCTCCCAGTATGGTATTTATCAATACCTATTGGTTTTCATCTGCTGCTGAACTATTTCCACAATATCAGCGATAATCCCACCTATAACCGGTAAGTTTAAAGCGACCAGCTTTTGCAGGACTATCAGCAAGATAGCGCCGAGAATGGCAAAACCCACGGCAATCCCCATCCCCCGGGCTATCCCCGAAATAAAGTTTATCCAGAGAAGCCGCCAGGGGCTGTTCAAAAGCTCCACGTACTCGGCCAGTTTCATTTTTTCAATATTTATTGCGAGATCCTTAATTCTATCCTGGAGATTAATAATTGATTTTTGCTGACCGTTATCTTCCAAACGATAAAACCTCCTGATAGTTATTGTTCCACAATAACTATAAAAAATGCCGCCGGAAAATCCGGCGGCACTGTTGCTAACGTACAATTTGTGATGGGCCGGTGAGATCCCAAAATGCTCCACTAGGCCATAGCTTTGGAATTTCCTTTTTTATCCATCAGTCTTAAATCCACCCAAATGGGGCTGGCGTTGAAGATGGAAGAATAGGCCCCGCTGGCTACCCCGATGATCATGGCCAAAACGAAGGTTTTCACCGTTGCGCCGCCCAGGAAATAAAGGGCCAGCAGCACAAACATGACGGTAAGAACGGTGTTTATGGACCGGGCCAGGGTCTGCCAGATGCTGAGGTTGACCAGATCCTCCAGGGACTGCCCTTTTTTCTGCATGCGCAGGTTCTCTCTGATACGGTCGAAGATAATAATTGTGTCATTGATAGAATATCCTATGATGGTCAGTATAGCGGCTATAAAGGCGCTGTCCACCTCAATACGGAATAAGGAGAAGATGCCTATAACCAGCAGGGTATCGTGGAGAAGGGCCACGATGGCCGCAATCCCCTGTTTAAATTCGAACCTGAAGGTGATATATATTACCATCAGCACCGAGGCGATGGCCAGTGCCCCCAGTGCCCTCCAGAACAATTCGGTGCTGATGATGGGATCCACATACTCATTTCTCAGCAACTCCACCTTGCCCATCTTACCCGTGAAGGAATCCATCAGCTTCTGGCTGTCACTCTGGGTAAGCTTGGTGGTGCGGATGAGAAAGTCTCTGTCACCGCTCTGCTGGATACGGCTGGCCTCAAAGCCCTCATTTTTAACGGTTTCCCTGACCTGTTCAACTTGGACAGCCTTTTCAAAACGGATCTCCAATATACTTCCGCTGGTAAAGTCAATTCCCAGATTCAGCCCCTGCAGAGCAAGGGAAATAAGGCCCGGAAGCATTGCCAAAATGGATATTACATAAAATATTTTTCTCCGCTTTATAAAGTGAAACATCCTTATTCCCCCCTATGCCCCGAAAAATTTAGGACTTTTGACCAGATTTGAGGCCGCCAACAGGTGAAGCAGCCAACGGGTCATGGAAATGGCTGTAAACATACTGGCCGCAATACCAATTATCAGGGTAACAGCAAATCCCTTGATGGGTCCGGTTCCCAGGAACAGCAGAACTCCGGCCGCCAGCGCGGTGGTGGCGTTGGCGTCAAAAACCGCCACGAAGCCCCTCTTGAAACCGGCGTCTATGGCTGACCGGAGGCCCTTCCCACCTCGCATTTCCTCCTTGATACGCTCAAATATAATCACATTGGCGTCCACCGCTATGCCCAGCGACAGCAGGAAGCCCGCAATACCGGGCAGCGTCATGGTGACATTGAGCCCGGCGAAAATAATCAGCACTATAATCGAGTAGATAATCAGGGCAAAATTGGCCACCAGGCCGGGAAGCCTGTAGTACACCAGCATGAAAACCAGTACGGCCGTGACACCCACCACTCCGGCATGCTTGGACTTGGACAGAGAATCGGCGCCTAGGGCCGGCCCCACCGTTCTCTTCTCAATTACCTCCACCTTCACCGGCAGGGCGCCGGAGCGGAGCAGTATGGCAATATTGTGGGCCTCCTCCAGGGACTGGTATCCTGTGATGCGCGCCTTGCCATGGGTTATGGGTCCCTGAACGGTTGGGTTCTGCAGAATTTTCCCGTCCAGTATGATGGCGATCTGTTTACCCACGTTGGCTGTGGTGGCCTGGGCGAATTTTTGGGCCCCCTCGGATTTAAAGGTCAGGTTTACTTCCACAGCGCCCGATGTGGGGTCCTTGGACTCCTGGGCGTCCTCCAAATCCTTGCCGGTGACCACCGTCTGTCCGTCGGCTGTTTTAAACTCCAGAAATGCGGTCTTCACCATGGTGTTAACCGCTTCCTCAGGATCGTCGATACCAGCCAGTTCCACAATCAGCCGGCGGTCACCCTGCTGCTGGATTACCGGCTCGGCAACTCCAAACTGGTCAACCCTGTTCTGTATAACAGCTTTGAGCTGTCTCATAGCCTCCGGAGTTACCTTGGCATCCGGAGCATCTTTGGCTTCCATCACCACGTGGACCCCGCCCTGGAGGTCCAGGCCCAGGTTAATCCACTTGATAAAAGGCAGGTACTTTTGTGTCTGCTGGTAATTCTGAAAAATGGGTGACGCGGTCACCATGGCCGCCAGGGCCACCGCCAGGGCGATAACCGCCAGGGCAATAACCTTACTCCACCTCATGTCTTTTCTCCCCTTTACTTGTCATTAATCACAATAGTTTCGACTGGTTTATGATCAGTGCGAAATCACATTCCAGGAAAGCGGCAGCCCGCCGGCACAACATCATCCTTGTTAAGAATATCTCGAAATACTCCATCACCGGGCAAATATTTATATCAATGGTGAGATCCATGGTGATGGTGCGCTTCTCGGTGTCAACCCAGACCGAGGAGCTCTCGACCGCATAATTTACCCGGTCATGTATGTCAAAGGTGGCGAAATCAGTATTACGCACCCTCGACCGGTGAACGTCGGACTTGTCCGCCACAATCAGGGCCGCCGCCACATTATTTACCGGCTGCCCGTACTGTTCCTCATGATTGGCAATGGCGGACAAAACCACGGCCACTTCATCCGGCGGCATCCCCATGCCCATCAGTATGGGGTAGACAATCATGGCCCCGGAAATACCGTGATCGTTTCTGTTCACCACATTGCCAATATCATGCAGATACCCTGCAATGGCGGCCAGTTCGGTCTCTCTTTGGGGATATCCCAGCTTTTCAATAATGCTTCTGGCAATATCACTGACCAGATTTACGTGCCGTTGACTGTGCTCGGTAAAACCCATGGCCCCTAAAAACTGGTTTCCCTTCCTGATGAAACTTTCCACCACCGGGCTTGTCCTGACATCTTCCAGAGTTATCATGTAGTCCATCCTGGTATCATTAACCTCACTGTGGTGATTATGGAAAACTGCCTCGCAAGGAGAAAGAGAGCAGACTTTTGTCTACTCTCTTAAAGTCTTTTGGAAATAAGCCCGGTTATTCTTTCTTTTCTTCTTCTTCGCCGGACGATTCCCTCACCTGACCGATGGCAGTCTTCAGTATTTCAACCCTGACATTATCGGCCACCCTTAAAATGAGGGTGTCTTCCTTGGTTTTTACCACGGTTCCATAAATCCCGCCAGCGGTAACCACCTTGTCGTTGACCTTCAACCCCTTGATCAGATCCTGGTGCTTCTTCTGCCGCTGCTGCTGCGGCCTGATCATCAGAAAATACAAGAGACCGAAAAGAGCAACAATATAAAGTATCGTGCCGTATTGTTCCATTTTGCCGGCCAACCTCCTTTCCACCAGAGATTTATTCTTCGGAGTTGGGCTAATTCCTTTATTTTTTGTGTTAGAAAATCAGCATAGGTTAAATTTGCTTAAAAAATCCCTTTTATATGCGTCAAATCTTCCCTGATCAATGGCCACCCTGATATTATGCATCAAATTCAGCGTAAAGTAAAGGTTATGCATGGTGGTCAGCCTCACGCCCAGTATTTCGTTGGCCTTTATCAGGTGCCTCACGTAAGCCCTGGTGTAGTTCCGGCAGGTGTAACAGTCACACTCCGCATCCAGGGGGCTAAAATCCCTGGCATATTCGGCGTTTCTTACCACCAACTTGCCCTGGTGGGTAAAAACCGTTCCATTTCGGGCAATCCTGGTGGGCAGCACACAGTCAAACATGTCCACACCCCGGGCCACCCCCTCCAGCAGGCAGTCCGGTGATCCCACACCCATCAGGTACCGGGGCCTGTCATTGGGAATAAGGGGTATGGTCACCTCCAGTGTCTCATACATAAGATCCTTTGGTTCTCCAACACTGAGACCACCGATACCGTAGCCTGGAAAATCCAGTTCCACTAACTCAGCGGCGCTTTTCCTTCTCAGATCCCCGAAAACGCCCCCCTGGATAATTCCAAACAATGACTGGTCCTCCCTGCGGTGAGCCTTTTTGCAGCGCTGGGCCCAGCGGGTGGTTCTCTCCACGGCCTTTAATGCGTACTCTTTTGTACAGGGGTATGGGGCGCATTCATCAAAGGCCATGGCGATGTCTGATCCCAGGGCTTCCTGTATCTCCACCGCCTTCTCGGGACTAAAATAATGTTCGGAACCGTCAATATGGGACCTGAACCAAACCCCTTCCTCCTCAATTTTTCTCAGCGGCCCCAGGCTAAATACCTGAAAGCCCCCGCTGTCAGTGAGAATGGGGCCTCCCCAGTTCATAAACCTGTGCAGTCCCCCCGCTTCGGCCACAATCCGGTGTCCCGGCCTGAGATACAGGTGGTATGTGTTCCCCAGTATCAGCCTGCCCCCGGCATCCTGCACCTCTTCCGGGGTCATTGTCTTCACAGTGGCCTGGGTCCCCACCGGCATAAAAACGGGAGTTTCCACCACACCATGGGGTGTGTGCAGCTCTCCCCTTCTGGCCTTGGTAACCGAGTCCCTTTTTATCTCTCTGAAAGATACAGTCATCTTTATACCTCGGATTCTGACTTCTGGATTCTGGATTCCGACCAAATATTAATACCTCAAAGTATCAACATCGCATCCCCGAAACTGAAAAAGCGATAACGCATCTCCACAGCTTCCCGGTAAGCTCTCAGTACTTTATCACGGCCTGCCAGGGCGCTGACCATCATTATAAGGGTTGACCGGGGCAGGTGAAAATTGGTCACCAGTCCCTGGACAACATTAAATTTATAACCCGGGTAAATAAAAATATCAGTGAAGCCCGAACCCGGGTTTAAACAGCCACGCCCACCGGCCCCGGTTTCCAGGCAGCGCACCGTGGTCGTCCCCACGGCTATAACCCTGGCGCCTGGGGTTTGCAAAGCCATGTTCACTGTTTCCGCCGTTTCCGGGGAAATCTCATAATACTCTTCATGCATACGGTGATCCCTGATATCCTCGGCCTGCACCGGCCTGAAGGTGCCTAGTCCCACATGGAGAAGAACGGTCACCACTTTGACCCCTGATCTCCTTATGGTTCCCAGCAGATCCTCTGTAAAATGCAGACCTGCGGTGGGCGCCGCCACAGATCCTTCGGACCGGGCATACACCGTCTGATACCTTCGGGGATCCCGGGGGTACTTCTTGATATAGGGAGGAAGAGGCATTCTTCCGATTTTATTCAGAACTTCTTCGAAAGGATCGCAACTTTCGAAACAAATCAGGCGCCCCCCCACATCGGTGGTGTCAAGCACCGTTCCTTTAAGCTCACCCTCACCGAATACCAGCACCGTCCCCGGACGTGCCTTGCGCCCTGGCTTGACCAGGACTTCCCACAGGCGGTCTGCTCTTTTCCTGAGCAGCAGCACCTCCACCTGTCCTCCGACGCCATCTCTTATCCCCATCAGCCTGGCCGGTATCACTCTGGTTTCATTTAAAACCAAAACATCTCCGGAACGCAGGTATTCCTGTATATCCCTAAACATCTTATGTTCCAGTGTGTCGGTATCTCTTCGGACTATCATCAGCCTGGACTGATCCCTGCAATCCACAGGATCCTGGGCTATTAAATCCTCGGGAAGATGGTATTCAAATTCAGTAACTTTCAAATAACTCACCCAATACAAATGCTCCAAACTTTTCAGGCGCCGTAAAACAGGCTGTTCACTCTACCTGCCGCTTAACGGCCCGATTTCGGAATTGCTGTAATAGTATTTCAATATTTCCTGGTAATTATAACCTTTCCTGGCCATCCCAAGGGCCCCGTACTGGGACATTCCCAGCCCGTGCCCAAATCCAGAGCCGGTAAATATAACACTGTTCAGTTTACCATCCGGTGCGCTTTCCTTTTTCATGGTGAAAAGGGAGCTTTTCAAACCAAAAACTATCCGTACCGCATCAGCGTTTGATATTTCCAGCCTGAGGGGTTTTTTTTCGGCATCCAGTCCGGTGATCCTTACCTTCTTTACCCGGGCGCCGGTGGAGGTCTTCTCCAAAATCTCAATATCGTCCACCCTGGTAAAGATTTTTTCGGGTTCTCCGGCCCTGTTGTAATATCCTTTTCTGCCGGTCAACTGGCTGACCAGTTGTTCCTTGCTGTAAGACACCGACCAGTTGTAATGGTTTTCATTTTTGTCGTATGGGTCAGACTTTGCCTTGATATAATCCAGCGATTCGGCCCATACATCCCGGGCATCCTCTATGTATCCGCCGCTGCTGCTGTGGAAGAATGCGCTGATGGGCTTCCCTTCACACAATACAAGCTGGCCGCCGGTCTCATTAACGGCCCTGGTGGCATTGGGATGCTCGGCGTCATACCCTCCATACACCTGGCTCATTTGGGTGGCCAGTAGATCAAAACCCTGGTTTCTGTAGGTTCCCAGGTGAGCCACGGCGTAGCTGCGGGATGACACAGCCTGGGCCTTTTGCGCCTCCGGAAGCCAGGAGGCCGGCATTTCCCTGGGAAGAACCCCGTATATATACTCCTCCAGGGGCAATTCATTTATAATGGTGATTCCACCCGGCTGCAGCCTGAATTCCATGTCTCCCCGGTAATTCTGGGGACGGCCCGCCACCGAAAGAGCGACCAGGTTAAGATCCTTATTTCCCTGCAGTCCATAGGTTCCGGAGCCGCTTAAAACTTTTATATTACCCGAGTCCATACGTAAACCGAAAACCTTCCCCCCGGCCCCCAACACCTGCAGGTTATCTGAGGCTGCAATGTTTTTCAGGTTTCCGCGGCCTCCCAGAACGGCCACCATCTGACTGACCTGCTGCAATCCCAGAGTGCTTCCGGCATTTACCGCCAACTGTCCATTCTTATATAGCTGCAGGCCTGTGCCTGAATACTTGGCCTGCCACCTCTCCCCGGGCAGCACGTCGGATACGGCCCCACCGGTCAGCCGGTTGACCAACCGGTACCTGCCCCTTACGCTAAAGTCCTGTGTCTGCGCATCCTGAACCAAACCCACCTTTATTGTTTTGGGTATGACTGAAACTTCGCTGCTCGCCCGGCAAGGGAGCGCGGTAATCAGAAAGACCAAAAAAAACAGTGGGGCCACGTATGATAATTTTAATTTGCCATACCCCATCTTTACATCCTCCGGAAAATTAGTTAATATGGTTAACTTCGACAATATTATAATTTTTTCCTGCCTGAAAACAATAACCTCCGCAAGGGGGTTATTGTTTAGTTCATAGCATGACGCACTCAATAGCTGAGAAACATTTGCAAAAACATTTGTTTCCCTATAGGCATATGTTTTAACCTATGTTATTATTCTATTGAAAGGGGGAATGAAGCATTAAGAGTTACTCCTCCAAAGAGGTTCTAGAATTATTATAAAATAAAAATAATATTGGAGGCACTTAAAGATGGATAAATATATTTACATTGCAGTCTTTGACCCGTGTGAAGAAGGTGGTTACTGCGTTACCTTTCCGGATTTACCGGGCTGCATTACCCAGGGCAATAACATCGGAGAAGCTCTGGATATGGCAAAAGAGGCAATGAGTCTTCACCTTTACGGCATGGAAGATGACCATGATCCCATCCCACCACCCACGTCTCCAGAAAAAGTAGAGGTACCCGACGGTGGATTTGTCAGCCTGATCGAAGTTTGGATGCCGCCGTTTCGAGATAAAATGTCCAATAAGGCGGTAAATAAGATGGTTACCCTCCCTAAGTGGCTTAAAGACATGGCAGAGCATGAGAAGGTTAATTTCTCCCACATTCTCCAGGACGCCCTGAAAAGCTACTTGGGCGTTACTGGTAAAGACCAGATAAAAAAACGCCCTGAAGGGCGCTTGGGAATCCAGAATCCAGAAGCCAGAAGCCAGAATGGTGACAGGCTGCCTTAAAAGCGACCCTCAAGCGACCCCACAGCGACATGCAGTGAGGGGGAGTGATTTAAGTCCGTGCGGAATGTACCGGAGGCTGCTACTGTCTCTTAACGACCGAGCCTACGGAATGCCGAGC
>Ga0209643_1001886_pt1 | contig 16175 bp, 14 predicted proteins | sample AutmiccBRH37_all_FD_187383 | JGI IMG/M metagenome (GOLD analysis project Ga0209643, IMG submission 187383) | Deep subsurface microbial communities from Mt. Terri, Switzerland - Autotrophic microbial communities BRH/37_all (SPAdes) (version 2) | ecosystem: Environmental > Aquatic > Deep... | reverse complement strand
CGCTTTAGCGATCCGGGGCGGCCGAAGGCCGCGAGCCGGCGGGGCGAAGCCCCAAGAGGCGGCGCTTTTCTTCTTTCTGATTGTGCCTGAAGCGCTGCGCCGGTGAGTCGCGCTGCCGCTGTCCCGAAAATCGGGACAAGCTGTCCGATCTGGCGGGACACTGGTGGGTGAAACCACGACGCTGCGGTATCAGATTTGCTTTGCGGCCAAAGTTATCCGCAGGTCGGCCTAGTGTTAATATATGGGTTAAAGAGTTGTGTTACGGGATTTTGGCGATTCCACAACGCATTGATAATATTGACTGAATCGGGCGTTTTTTGGCCTTGCCCGTCAACGGAACCCCGAATCTACTGACTCCAGAACCCCGAATCTGCGTCAACGAAACCCCGAATCATGGGCGACCGTCAATGAAACCCCGAACTTTTCCGTTGCGTCAATGAAACCCCGAATCTAGATTGGCCGTCAATGAAACCCCGAATCGAGCCTGACCGTCAACGAAACCCCGAACTTCCGCTTGCCGTCATCGAAACCCCGAACGGCGCGGAGGGACGCCCTCCCCTGTTGCCGGTTCGTTATCCCGATCCCGATCTGTTCATTTGCGATGTTCTTGACGCGATCCCCAAGGATGACATGGCCTCGATGGAGCATCCGATTTTCTCGCTCGCGACCAAGCCCGACCGCCGCGTGTTCCGCTATGAGCATAACGGCAACAAGCTCGAAATCGTCCCGAGCGTCAAAGGGCTAGCGACGATCCACGACAAGGATATTCTGATCTACTGCATCTCCCAGCTCATCGCGAAGATGAACCAGGGGGAGCGGCCGAGCCGCACTTTGCACCTCACCGCTCGCGATCTGCTGGTGTGGACGAACCGGCAAACCGATGGCGATGGCTATGACCGGCTCCGCAATGCGTTCGAGCGGCTGTCCGGGACGCGGATCACCACGAACATCAAGGCCGATGGCGAGGAAATCACCGAAGGTTTCGGCCTCATCAACGAATGGCGGATCGTCCGCCAAACCAAGTCCGGCCAAATGTCGGAAATCAAGGTGACGCTCTCGGATTGGCTGCTGCGAATGGTCGAGGGGCGTAGCGTCCTGACATTGCACCGCGACTATTTCCGCCTCCGCAAGCCGCTCGAACGGCGTATCTACGAGCTGGCGCGCAAGCATTGCGGCGCGCAGGAAAAATGGTCGATCTCGGTCGAAACGCTACAGAAAAAGACCGGCGCGAGTAGCCATCTGCGTGTGTTCCGCTCAATGCTACGCGATCTCGTCGCACACGATCATCTGCCCGATTATGCCGTGGAAATGAATGGCGATGCGGTCACGTTCCGCAATCGCGAGGCGCTGGATACGGTCGAGGCGATCGAGGCGGAACCCGAGCGGCCCTATATCGACCCCGAAGGCTTCCACGACGCCAAGAGCGTTGCGCCAGGCTATGACGTTTACGCGCTCTATGACCAATGGGTGTCATGGTGGATCGACAGCGGGCGGCCGGAACTGAAAAGCCCCCGCGCCGCCTTCATCGGCTTCTGCCGCAACAAGCACAAAACCGCCCCATTGCGCTAGTATAGGCGTATAGCTGTATACACCTATACTAGCCTGCGATGCGCCCCCTCCCCTTCTTCACGAACAGGTCGTCCAACGCCTCGCCTAGCAGGCTCTGAACGGTCGTCCCCTCCTCGGCCGCGATGATACGAAGCTGCGTGCTAACCTCGGGAGGGAAATGCCCGCCAATCAACTTGGTCCCCTGTCGGCCGCTCGGCGGGGCCTTGCGGGTCACGTCTACCGGCTCGACCGCCAGCGCCGGGGCCGGGGCTGCGTCGCCGTCCGCCTTGGCGCGGTTCAACACCGCTTGCAGACTATTTCCGCCCTTTGCCATCATGCCACCTCTGCCTGATTGTATAGGCGTATATTTGTATACTCGTATAGTCGCCGGATTTCGTCGGCCGCTGGCCCATGCGGCTCGAATTCCTGCACGGCCTGGCCTGCGGCTTGGGCGCGGAAGAAGGCTTTGCGGTTGCCGATCGTCACCGGACAAACCGTTGCGCCCAGCTCCGCCACGGCCTGAATCGCATCGCCGGTTTCCTGACCTTGGGGGGGCACGAAGGTAAGGACCACGGCAAAGGCGCGGTCGAGCTGACGCACCACGTCGAGCGTGTGTGTCATGCTCATCGTGTCGAACACCGCCGTCTTGGTCGGGATCAGGATGAAATCGGCATGGCGCGCTGCCTCATAGGCCACGTCGCGCGCGACCGCCGCCCCGTCGATCACGACAAGATCGGTGCCGGCATCCTCGCAGGCTTTGAGCATGGCGGGCAGGCGCACCGGCTGAATCGACGCCACGGCGGGCGTGTCGAGCTGGCGCACGTCCTTCCAGAACGAAGCCGTCGCCTGCGGGTCCAGGTCGATGATCGCGGCCACCTTGCCCGCCTGCTCGGCCGCGACCGCCAGACAGGTTGCGAGCGTCGTTTTCCCGACGCCGCCTTTCTGTGAGAGAATGGCGAGAACCTTCATGCTACACTCCTACACGTATAGTCTTATACTTGTATACACAGCAAGCCGGAAGGGGAAGCCCTATCGTTCCCGAAATGACGATAGCGAGGCGCTGAATCTGATATGACGAAAGCGCGCCGCATCATTCCTCTGGTTCGGGGCCGTCATCGTCCAGCGGCTCATGCTGCATCTGGCCGTGATCCTCGATCGGGCAAAGCGGCGCTCCGGCCTGCTCAAGCCACTTGCGCGCGGTCCTGGCGGTATAGCCGCACGTCGCGCACTCGCATTTGAGCATCCGGGTTTTCTGCTTCTTGGGCGCGGTCGACTCTCCGTCCGTATCGAGACGGGCATGGGGGAGAGGGCCGACGCCCTCTAGGACCGGCGCAATGGCCGCAAGGAACGCCTCGCCGGGGGTGGTGGCGCGCATCGGCCCGACGAGGCCAAGCCCGAGCGCAAGCTGTTTAAACGCCTTCCCATGCCCTGCCGGGATGCCGACGGCGGCATGGACCAGCTCATGCGCGAGGATGGCCGCGATCTGCGCTGGCATGGCGTCCGGCGCGTGCGCCAGGTCGAGCCGGATGAAGATTTCAAAATGCCCGTCCGCGCTCAACCGATTATCCCAGCACTCGCCGATTGCCTTGGCCTTCGCGCCTCTGCTGGTGAAGCCGATCGCCACGCGCACGCGATCGGGCAGGGAGGCGTCCAGCGCCTCGAACAGCGGAGCCATGCCCGCCGCCACAGCATTGAGCCAGCTTTCGCGGGTTTCGTGGGTCATCGTCCTTACTCCCTTCAAATCGCCTGACCGGCGATGGCCAGGCCATCGGCCGGACACGGACGCCCAAGAACGCCGGCAGGAGAGGGGGGCAGCGGGAATCGACGGGGTGGTGCGGCCGCAGCGCAGCGAGGCACGGCCCGTCTATTGCCGTTGTTGGGGAGAGGGGGGCGGAACGCTCTCTCCCCACGCCAACAAACGACGCGCCGGCGCACGCCGGCACCATGACGCGAGATCCGCGCAGCGATCTCGTTTCCGCCATGTGGATCGTCACCTTGGGCCAAGACCGCTTGCGGGCTTGGGGAGCGCGAGCGACTAGAGCCACGGTGCCGCGCCAGCGGCAGGCGCATGATCGCCACCTTGTTTTCAATAGCACTAAGTGCTAGATATTATCCATGAGCGATGCCGAAGCGACCGCACGAACTTTCAAGACCGCGTGGTTTGCCAAGGCAGCGCGCAAGGCTCGCATTTCGGACGACGAACTATGCGAGGCCATCCGGGAAGTGACGAAAGGGCAGGCCGACGATTTGGGTGGCGGCGTGTTCAAGAAGCGGCTGAACAAGAACAGGCATAGGAGCATTATCCTCGCAAAAGGACGGCGCTTCTGGGTTTACGCTTATCTGTTCGCCAAGAAGGACCGAGCCAATATTGATGAATCCGAATTGCGGGCCTTTCGTGATCTTGCCGATCTCTATGCCCGAAAGACGGACGATCAGATTGAGCTGGAGCTGGAAGCCCGCGAGATAGTGGAGATATGCACATGACCGCCAAGAGTAAGTTCAAGAGCGATGCTTTCGAGGCGATCCATAGCGCCGCCGCTGGCATGTATCGCGTCGGGGTGATCGACAAGGCCACTATGCGTCATTTCGATGAAAGCTGCCTGACCAAGCCGCCGGCGATCGAGCCGGAGGAAATCAAGCGGCTGCGCGAGCGCAACAAGGTCAGTCAGCCGGTGTTCGCCCGCTACCTCAACACTAGCGAAAGCACGGTGGAGAAGTGGGAAACCGGGGCCAAGAAACCCAGCGGCGCGGCGCTCAAGCTGCTGTCGATCGTGGAGAAGCACGGCATCCAGATTCTTGCCTGATCGCCCATTGTCGCACGCCATGAGGCCCTTATGCATTAATCGGACACAGATTCACGGTAGGCGTCAGCGTCAGTGGAAGGGGACTATTTCCGCAGGTCTTCGATGCCGAGTTCGCGCCACATCCAGGTGAAATCGTAGGTTGCCATCGGGTCGTTCGGTTCGGGGTGAGCGCTGCTACGGTTTTCGAGATGCTTGAGCCACCCAGCTACTCGATAACGGCCTGCGGCCGTTCGAACGGCCGCACGTGGGCTGATGTCCCCAAGCATTCCAACGGGTTCATCGAGCGTCGCGCGGTACTGGCGGTCGAGCATGGCATGAACGAGCGGGGTTGCCACCTCTGGCGCAATGGCCGGTGCCGGTTCGGATGTTGTCAGTCCCTCGGCCCGCGCGGCCATGGCCTGTTCGATCGTCTCGATCGTGGTCAGCGGCGAGCCGACCAACCCGGCGAGCGCATCGGTGATGAGCGCGGTACCGCGTTTCGCCCGCTCGGCCGAGGTGACGGCGAGAACCAGAGCCCGGCCTTTCAATTCGACATTGCCGAGCACCGGGGTGCCGTTCGCCATCGTCACACCCCACGCCATACGGCCAGTGCTTCTCGCCTTTCCGTCCGGTTTTTCGCCCAGCCAGTTCCAGAAGTGCGTGGTTTCCCGCTGAAGCGTAGGGACAGTGTCGAGCCGCTCGCCGACCAGCGCCTGGGTCACGCCGCGTGCAAAGGGAAAGCGCACGCGGTGGAACACCACCTCCTCGCCATCACTGTTGAGCAGCGTGGGGATGGACGCCGGTCCCATGGTCTTGGGAACGACATCGAACAGCCATGCGGTGCTGATGAGTGCCGGAAGTGCGGCCAAATCGTCGGGGTTCAGCTTCAATGCGGTGTTTGGGCTACGCTTGCCTTTCGAACGCCGCAGATCGGCGACGAGCGCCTCGGCCGCCTCCATCGTGAATGACAACACGCCGCCCGACAGGAGGTGCTTGCCTCCGACCTGCACGACGCGGGCACCGATCCTGTCCCATTGCTTCAGCGTCTGCGAGGCGCTGCGCTCCGATACTCTAAGGGGTTCGCCGCCCCGGATCAGGTCACGCACGAGGAAGCCACTGCCGGGCTCGACCTCGCTCACCTCGTGGAGGCTCATCACCGACGATCGAAGGGCACGCAGGTAGATTTTGGTCGGGCCGCTCTCGTTCCAGCCCCGGCGCCGGATATAGTCATCAACGATGTTCCGGTCCCCGGGTTGGATGGTGCGCGTCAGCAGATCCTCGAACGCGCATCCCCACAACACGCCCGCCCAATGATCGCCGACGATGTCCGCCAGCTCATCCGCTTCGAAGTCGAACTCCTCCATCGCCAGCCCGAAATGATCGCCGAGCGCATCGCGAAGATGATCGGCCCAGGCCGGCGAGGTGGCGAATTTCATAACGCCGGACAGATCGTGACCACGCTTCATGCCTGTTCCCTCTGCTGTTGCCCCAATTGCTGGCGGTGCGCGGCGACGATGCGCGAGACTGTGGGTTCGCTGACGCCGTAGAGCCGTGCCATCTCGGCACCGGACTTGCGGCCGGAAGTGACGGACTCGGCGATTTCGCGACGCTGCTTGTCGCCGAGCTTGCGCCGACGCCCGCCGATCCGTCCTTCTGCTCGCGCCTGAGCCAAGCCGGCGCTGGTGCGCTCACGGATCATCGCGCGCTCGAACTCGGCGAAGCTTCCGACCATCTGCATCATCATCCGCCCTGCCGCAGTGGTGGTGTCGATCGCCTCGGTTAGCGAGCGGAAGCCTGCGCCTGCCAGCTCGATCCGCTCCATGATGTGCAGCATGTCCTTCAGGCTGCGCGACAGTCGGTCAAGCTTCCAGACGACGACGACATCGCCGTCGCGCAACTGGCCGATCATCTCCAGGAGCTTGGGCCGGTCCCACCGCCCGCCGCTGGCGGTCTCCTCGTACACGCGCTTGCAGCCGGCTGCATCGAGCGCGCGCCGCTGCGCGGCGTTCGACTGGTCGTCGCCCTTCGACACGCGGGCATAGCCGATCAGATAGGGTTCGCGTGTCATCCAGTATCTTTCACAAACGGTCGTATCCTGAGGCGGGAACAGCATGCACGCATTTCCGCAGCCTTCCGCCTTTCATAATCCTCTTTCATTAAGGTGCCAAAAGGCAAGAGGTTTTTGGAGGATGAAACATGCCTGCCCGCATCCCGATGACCGAGCGGCAGCGCGCTGCATTGCTTGCTTTGCCCGACAGCGAAGCGGCGGTAGTGCGGCACCATGGCCTCGATGCCGAGGACCTTGCTGCGATCGGCACCGCACGCACTCCGGCAACCCAGTTAAGCTACGCCCTGCAACTCTGCTGCCTGCGCTACCCGGGGCGGCATCTACGTGCAGGCGAGCTGTTGCCTGCGATCATGCTCGACCACATCGCCGAGCAGGTCGGGGTGGATGCAGGCGCCGTCGCCGACTTCGCGCGGCGAGCGCCGACCCGCTACGATCAGCTTGCCGCCATCAAGGCGCGCTTCGGATTCACCGATCTGAGCCGGCCAGCGCGCGGCATCATGATGAACTGGTTGGAAACCGAAGCCATGGCCATCGTGGACGGGCGCATTCTGCTCGATCGACTGCTCGACGAGCTGCGCACGCGGCGCATCGTCATTCCTGGCGTCAGCGTAGTCGAGCGGATGACGGCCGAGGCGATGCTTCGGGCGGAAGCCGATCTGATCGCCGCCGTCGACAATAATCTCGATGCAGACATGCGTCAGCGGGCTCTGTTGCAAACATGGGGCACGGCCGCGCGGCGTCACCCAGTTGGGGGATTAGGCAGCATTGGCGAAATGCTTATTGAGCATAATCATGGTTTCGGTCAGGGCCGAGGGTCCAATTCCGAATGCTCTTTCAACCAGGCGCACCTCCCCCATGATACCTGGCTGCAGGCACCATGCCTGGGCCTGTCCTTTGCGTAGGGCGCGCATGACCTCGAAGCCCTTGATCGTGGCGTAGGCCGTTGGCATCGACTTGAAGCCACGTACCGGCTTGATCAGCATCTTCAGCTTGCCGTGGTCGGCCTCGAGCACGTTGTTCAGATATTTCACCTGCCGGTGCTCGGTTTCCGCCGCCAGTTTGCCTTCGCGTTTCAGCTCAGCGATTGCTGCGCCGTAGCTGGGTGCCTTGTCGGTATTGAGTTTGGCCGGCTTTTCCCAGTCCTTCAGGCCACGAAGAGCTTTGCCCAGAAAGCGCTTCGCCGCTTTGGCGCTGCGTGTCGATGACAGATAGAAATCAATCGTGTCGCCCCGTTTGTCGACCGCCCGGTACAGGTAGGTCCATTTGCCCCGCACCTTTACGTAGGTCTCATCCAGACGCCAGCTCGGATCAAAGCCGCGCCGCCAGAACCAGCGGAGACGCTTCTCCATCTCCGGCGCGTAGCGCTGCACCCAGCGATAGATCGTCGTATGATCGACATCGATCCCACGCTCGGACAGCATTTCCTCGAGATCACGGTAGCTGATGCCGTATCGACAATACCAGCGCACCGCCCATAGGATGACCTCGCCGGTAAAATGCCGTCCTTTGAAATCGTTCATCGCAACTGACCTTGACAGTACATGAGCCCAATCTTGGAAACCGTGTCAGAGTTTGCAACAGAGCCATAAGTTCAGAATGAGCATCGGCTGTCGGGGCCAATTGCCGTATTAGGATCTTTGCCAATGGCAGTGGAAATGCTCCTAGGGGTTGCGGCGCATCGACGAGCCAAGGAAAACCGGGTTGGAATAAAACCAGAGATCAGTCCATGCGTCTTCGCCCTCGGCATCGGGCGCCGGCTCGGCATCCTCAGTATTCGTCCCGCGCAGACGGAGATATTCATCGCCTGCGACCGGTTCGAGAGCCGTTTCGATCACGCGCCATTCGCCCTCTCGCTTCCATTCCGCCTCGGTAAAGCGCGCCACGACGCGCGTGCTCGGATTCCGATCAAGATTCGGATCGGCGGATTTCGTGCCCACCGATCCGCGGATCAGGTCAATATGGTGAACGGCAGGATTGTCGCCATTGGCATTCAATCCGTCGGGATCCCGAAAGCGGATCGTAAGGTGAAGCGGCTCACCATTGCCTGCATTTATGGTGGAACCGAATTCGATCGGACGCGCATCGGCGCCTGTTCCCAACAGAATCTCAAGTTCCGACACGAGATCGCCTGTAGTCACGAAAATGCGTCCGGCGCGCATGGCGGCGATGATCGATGCGGGGTTCTTTGGCGCGTGGACATAAGTCTTCGAATATTCGCCAGGCCAGAAGTCGAAACCGCCTTCGGTCCAGTTGATGTGTGAGTCTGAGTTGGCGGTAATCCACCAGCGTCGTCCTTCACCCAGCATGGAATCCCAGAAGCCGCCAAGCCGCGCGGTCATCTGGTCGAAACCACCCATGGTCGGGAAATCGCCATAGGCCCCGCGCGGGATCGCATCGCCGAAATAGGCCGCATAGCGCGAAGGGCCGACACTTTCGCCGACCTGACCGGCGGCCTGATGGCCCGGCGCACCTTCCATCCCGATGGCGACTTCCGGCGCGGTATCGTTCCAGCCACGCAATCCGGAAGGGGTGGTCAGGCCGTATTTGCCCATGCCGGTTGCGGACCTCGAGGGATGGTGTGCGAAAAGAACAGGCTTTGGCTGTTGTGCATCCATTGTCCGCAATGCGTCCAGCATTCGCCCTTCACTGTTGCGCGACGGATCGCGGGGCCACGCCTCGCGGGCGCCGTAGCCCTTCTCCAGCTCGCGCAACCGGTCGGCCTCGTCGTCACCTGCCGGAACGATGATGCTGCTGTGATCCGCTCCGGGCGTATCGAATTCCATGCCGAAGAATTGCACCAATTCCGGCACCAGCTGTCGTGATCGCAGCAGTTCGGGATAGGCGTGGTCGTGGTTGACCTTGCTATGATTGGGGCCGCCATGATCGGTCGCCACCATCCAGTCCAAACCGAATTTGCGCGCCATCAGGGCGTTCATGGGAATCGGGTATATCGCATCACCGCCCACGGTCGGCGTCGGCGGGTCGGCCTTTTCGTCATAGCCGGTCGAAAAGCGACTGTGAGTGTGATGATCGCCCGCCAGCCAGCGCGCTTCTCCGGCATCGGCGCCCGGCTGCGGCGCCGGCACATCGATGCTGTGCATATGACGTTCGTGCGCGGTAACGGCAAATACCGGCAAGCAAACGAGGACCAGAGCGGCTGATGATCTCGTGGCGTTTCGAAGCATGTTTCTGTTCCTGGGATGAATTGATTGGCTCTGTTGCAAACATGGGGCACGGCCGCGCGGCGTCACCCAGTTGGGGGATTAGGCAGCATTGGCGAAATGCTTATTGAGCATAATCATGGTTTCGGTCAGGGCCGAGGGTCCAATTCCGAATGCTCTTTCAACCAGGCGCACCTCCCCCATGATACCTGGCTGCAGGCACCATGCCTGGGCCTGTCCTTTGCGTAGGGCGCGCATGACCTCGAAGCCCTTGATCGTGGCGTAGGCCGTTGGCATCGACTTGAAGCCACGTACCGGCTTGATCAGCATCTTCAGCTTGCCGTGGTCGGCCTCGAGCACGTTGTTCAGATATTTCACCTGCCGGTGCTCGGTTTCCGCCGCCAGTTTGCCTTCGCGTTTCAGCTCAGCGATTGCTGCGCCGTAGCTGGGTGCCTTGTCGGTATTGAGTTTGGCCGGCTTTTCCCAGTCCTTCAGGCCACGAAGAGCTTTGCCCAGAAAGCGCTTCGCCGCTTTGGCGCTGCGTGTCGATGACAGATAGAAATCAATCGTGTCGCCCCGTTTGTCGACCGCCCGGTACAGGTAGGTCCATTTGCCCCGCACCTTTACGTAGGTCTCATCCAGACGCCAGCTCGGATCAAAGCCGCGCCGCCAGAACCAGCGGAGACGCTTCTCCATCTCCGGCGCGTAGCGCTGCACCCAGCGATAGATCGTCGTATGATCGACATCGATCCCACGCTCGGACAGCATTTCCTCGAGATCACGGTAGCTGATGCCGTATCGACAATACCAGCGCACCGCCCATAGGATGACCTCGCCGGTAAAATGCCGTCCTTTGAAATCGTTCATCGCAACTGACCTTGACAGTACATGAGCCCAATCTTGGAAACCGTGTCAGAGTTTGCAACAGAGCCGACTTGTCCAGTTCCGACGGGTCCATTCCCCATTGCTTGCGGGTGTAACCCTGGAAGAAAGTCTCGTAGAGTTCGCGTCCCACCGCCGAGATGACGACATCCTCCGACGTGCGGACGATATCCACGGGCTCTGCGCGGGAGGCCAGGAAGGCGGCGGCCTCCTCCTCCGTCCGCAGATCAAGATGGTAGAGGCTGTTCACCGTCGTGCGGTTGATTGGCATCGGTACCAGGCGGTCGCCGACAGCCGCGAGCACGCGGTGCTCATAGCCACGCCATTCGGTGAACTGCGAGAGATACTCGAAGATGTCGGCCGAATTGGTGTGGAAGATATGGGGGCCATATTGGTGGATGAGGATGCCGGCATCGTCCAGTCGGTCATAGGCGTTGCCGGCGACGTGCGGCCGCTTGTCCACGACCAGCACCCGCTTGCCCGCGTCGCGTGCGAGCCGTTCCGCCATGATCGCGCCGGCAAAGCCTGCCCCGACGACCATGACGTCATAGGATTGCGGGCGGTCTCCGTCTGCGCCAATAGGCGACACCACGGGATAGACGTGGCTGCTGCGTTGCACCGCTTCGTCAATGAGGTTGCTCATCGCGCATTGCGTGAGATCCCAGCTCTCCCCTGCGAGCCGCGCGTCGACGGCGGCCAGCCAGCCGTTTGTGCGGGAGAGGGTAAGCGCCGCGTCGCAGGCGGCGACGAAAGCGTCCCGCCCGTCCGCGATGCGCACCGCCTCGACATCGCCATAGCCGCGCACGACGTCACGCACCGGGGTAGAGACGACGGGGCAGCCCGCGGCGAGATATTCGGGTGTCTTCGTGGGACTGATGAAGCGTGTCGCCTCGTTGATGGCGAAGGGCATCAGGGCGACGTCCCAGCCGCGTAGATAGTCGGGCAGTTCGGCATAGCCCTTGCCGCCCAGATAATGGAGGTTGGGGCGGCGGGGCAGGTCGGCGTCGCTGATCTTCACCACTGGCCCCACGATGACGATGGACCATTCGGGCCGCGCGTCCGCCAAACCTTCCAGCAGCGCGAGGTCCATCCGTTCGTCCACGACGCCATAAAAACCGAGGCGCGGGGAGGGGAGCTCCGCCTGATCCTCCGGCTCCGGACCAGCGGCGCGGGCGGTCGAGAAGTGGGTGGCGTCGACGCTGGATGGAAAGGCATGGACCGAAGGATGGCGCGCGGCCTTTGCCTCGTAGAGACTGTGCCCGCCGGTGAAGACGAGGTCGCAGCTGTCGAGCAGCCGCTGCTCAAGCGGGAGAAGCTCTGACGGCGCGCCCTTGAAGTTCGCCAGCTCGTCCATGCAGTCATAGACGATGCAGTCCGCCGCCAGATGGTCGGAGAAGGGCAGCATCATCGGCGTATAGTACCAGCAGATGAGCGGTCGCGCCGGATCGCGGGTGATCGCGCCGTCGAGCAGGGCGCGCAATGTTTCCGTCTCCTCATGCCGGCTGAGGCCGGCGGGGAGGTGCGGGGTGAGGATGGTGACGCCGGAACAGTCGCAGACATGGGTGTCCAACGTCGCACTTGGCGCATCGTGGATCGGCTCTTCCCAAACGATGACCTTCCGGTCCCGGGCGAAGCGGCTCATCAGATGTTGCGGCCGCTGATAGACGAAGTTCCAGCGCAGGTGACTGAAGCAGATGAGCGTGCCGCCGCCCTCCGTCGGGCTGTCGGGGTTGATGGCGTCGACGTCGCTTGGAATGCCGCTCATGTCTGGAACCTTGCTGAATGATGAACATCGGCAACACGCCGTTCATCGCTCCGGTTCCTGTACAAACCGGCCCAAGTTCAAAGAGATAACACAAGATATCAAGTCGAGAGCGGAAACCTGATCCATGTCAGTCGTTCTGGCGAAGGTCTGGGAGATATGTACGATGAAGAGGCATCTGGAATTATGGGGTGGGCCGGAGTGCACCATCAACAGGGTTCGGGATACATATCAGGATCAGTTCGAGCGATGCGGCCACTATGATCGGATCGACGATCTGAATCTATTTGCCGACATCGGCATAACGACGATCCGTTATCCTATATTATGGGAATGCATTGCGCCTGATCGGCCCGGACAGCATCTCTGGCAGGGCGTGGATGCGCGGATCGACCGGCTGCGCGCACATGGCATCGACGTCATTGCCGGGCTTGTCCATCACGGCAGCGGTCCCTCCTACACGCATCTCCTCGACGATGACGGTTTCGCGCGGGGTCTCGCTGATTTCGCGGCCCGCGTTGCGGAGCGCTATTCCTGGATCAACCAGTGGACGCCGGTCAATGAGCCGCTCACCACGGCGCGCTTTTCGGCGCTTTATGGCCATTGGTATCCGCATGTCCGCGACGAGGGCGCGTTCTGGCGCGCGCTCCTCAACCAGATCGACGGAACCCGGCTCGCGATGCAGGCCATTCGCAGGGTCAATCCCGCCGCGCGGCTCGTTCAGACGGAGGATCTCGGCCGCACCTTCGCCACTGCCGAGTTGCGCGAGCAGGCTGCGTTCGAGAATATCCGGCGCTGGGCGACATGGGACCTGCTGTTCGGGCGCGTACGGCGCGGTCATCCGCTGTGGCGGCGCATGGCCGCGCACGGGCTGGAGCACAGGCTGGAGGCCATTGCGGCCGATCCCTGTCCGCCAGACATCATCGGCATCAACCATTATCTGACCAGCGAGCGGTTCCTCGACCATCGCATGCAGCGCTATCCCGCCCATGCGCATGGCGGCAATGACGGGCAGCGCTATGCCGATGTCGAGGCGATCCGGGTGCTGGAGCCGCCCCCGCCCGGTCTGAGGGGCGTGATAGAGGAGGCGTGGGACCGCTATGCGACCCCGATCGCGGTCACCGAAGTCCATAATGGCTGCACGCGCGAGGAGCAGCTGCGCTGGCTGGCGGAGGCGTGGGATTGCGCCGAGGATCTGCGCAATGAGGGCGTGGACGTGCGAGCGATCACGCTCTGGTCGCTGCTCGGCAGTAGCGGATGGAACACGCTGCTGACCGCCCCCGGCATCTATGAGCCGGGCATATTCGACGTCAGTAGCGGAACGCCGCGCGCGACCGCTCTCGCAGCGCTCGGCACGGCTCTGGCCACTGGCGCTGCACGGCATCCGCTTGCAGCGCAGCCGGGCTGGTGGCGTCGGCCGATCCGGCTTGAATATCCCGCCGTCCGCCGTCCTGCCCCGGCCGTGCAGCACCGGGCGGACAGTTGCAGGGAGCGTGCGCCCATGGGTCGGCCCCTCCTGATCATGGGCGCGACAGGAACCCTGGGGCAAGCGTTCGCGCGGGCCTGTACGCTCCGCAACATACCGCATGTGCTGACGGCGCGGCACGCGCTCGACATCACCAGCGAGGCCAGCATCGGGGCTGCGCTGGACCGGCACGATCCCTGGGCAGTGGTGAACGCCGCCGGCTGGGTACGGGTCGACGAGGCGGAAAGCCATGCCGCCCGTTGTTTTGCGGCGAACAGCGACGGCCCGGTCCGCCTTGCGCGGATGGCGGAGGAGCGGGGGCTTGCCACCCTCAATGTCTCAAGCGACCTCGTCTTCGGGGGCAAGGCGGAAGGGGCCTATGTCGAAACCGACGCGCCCGACCCGCGCAACGTCTATGGCGAGAGCAAGGCGCGCATGGAGGAGGGACTTCTCGCCCTGGCGGGGACGCATCTCATCGTTCGCACCGCAGCCTTCTTCTCTCCCCATGACGAGTTCAACTTTGCCGTCGCGGTCGCTCGCGCCCTGACGGCGGGGCAGCCGTTCGAGGCCGCGGCGGACCAGCGGATCACGCCGACCTATGTGCCGCATCTCGTCAGGGTCGCGCTCGACCTCCTGATCGACGGTGAGCAGGGCCTCTGGCACCTCACCAATGAGACGGAGCTATCATGGGCAGAGTTCGCGGAAGCCGTCGCGGACAGCCTGAACCTGCCCCGGCATCTGATCCGCGCCGTGCCGGGCGCCCGCCTGAACCAAATGGCGCCACGCCCCTCCCGCGTACCGCTCGCGACGGGGCGCGGGGCGCACCTGCCGTCTCTTGCGGATGCCCTCGGCGAGTTTGCGCGGCATGAGAAGAGGCAGCAAGCGGTGCGCGAGCTTGCATGACATGCAAACGGCCATGGATCCGAAGACCCATGGCCGCCGAACATTCAGCCGTCTTACATCCAGCCGTCGAGATCGTCGGGGATGTTGCTCAGCGTACCCTTGCCGGTGATGGCGTTCAGATCGAACGGCTGCGCCTCCAGGAAAAATTCCAGCTGGTCACGCGATGTCACAAGCGAATTGATCACGCGGACTTTCAGGCCTTTGAAGTTCGGGCCGTCGATGCGCAGCGCCTTCAGCGTGACTTTCGATCCATGCGGTATCTTCACGAAGCGCGGATAGTTCAGCAGGCGAAAGTCCGGCTGAACGATCTCAAGCTCGACGTCGATCGGGCCAGCATTCGCGATCTCCATCTCGCCTGAGTTTCCGATCAGAAACTCTGACGGCGAATATTTGGTGAACGACATCTTCAGGACCGCGTTCATCACCGTTTGAACATTCTCGCGCGTGCCGAAGAAAGTGTCGCGGAAGAGGCCGACCGTACGACGCTTTTCCAGCGCATCCTTGAAGGCCGCTTCATCCTCTCCCTGCGTCAGGAACAGGGTGGCGACGCGGTGATCCATCCCCGCCGCCTCCTGCTCCAACGCGGTCCCGAGATGAGCGTCCGTAGTCGCCGCGATATAGAGGTTATATTTCAGGGCCACGTCCATCGCGCTGGGGTGGATGAAATCGCTTTGCGCAACCTCAATCCCCGACAGCAGACCCTCTGAAAACATCCGTTCGAGGAACGGCGTCACCACTGCCTCACCAGGGGAGGAGGAGGGGATGGTCGGATGATTCCACTGGCAGATGGCGCCCTGCCGCTTCGCTTCGCGGAACCGTGCTTCCAGATCTTTCTCGTCCGCGCTGGTCCGGTTCCAGTCGACCCGGAGCTGCCCGCCCGTCTGCTTGAAGGTGCTGTAATGGACTTTCCCCGGGTTCAGCGCATTTGCATCCTTGAGGAAGTGACAATTGAAATGCCCGATCGCGCGCGTGATCTCCGACCCGAGCGAGAGTTTCATGCCGCCGAGGCCAAGCATGCCCGAAGAGATGAACGCGCGGCCGATTTCATAGCTGCGGTTCTTGTTGGTGCCGGTGTCGCGGATCTTTGGCGTGATGATGTCATGTTCCGTGAAGGACACGAACTTAAGCCCGTCATGCGCCGCTTCTGCGAGGCGAAGCGTCGGCCAGGCCGAGCCGTCCGAGAATACGGTGTGCAGGTGCAGGTCGCCGGCGAAAATATGATGTCCGTCCTTCGTATCGGGGAAGATCAGACGCGCGGGCGACGGCGGCCGCTGATCGGATTGCGTCACGAACTCGGCGGAAGCTTCTCCGGCGGTGAACAGCCCTGCGAGCATAGCGAGAGCGGAAACCATTGCGCGGAAGTTTCTATGCTTAACCATAAGATCTCCTGATGAAGGTGGTGTTTGATGAATGGGCTTTGATATCGGTCGTGAAATCAGATTCACCGCACCCACATTGCGCTGGGTTCAGAACTTGGGCTCTGTTGCAAAAATCGTGAAGCTTGAGCATGCTTGGCGGAGATTGGACGGACGGAACGATGACGGATTTCAAGTGGCGCCATTTCCAGGGTGATGTGATCCTGTGGGCGGTGCGCTGGTATTGT
>Ga0209643_1001885_pt1 | contig 16177 bp, 11 predicted proteins | sample AutmiccBRH37_all_FD_187383 | JGI IMG/M metagenome (GOLD analysis project Ga0209643, IMG submission 187383) | Deep subsurface microbial communities from Mt. Terri, Switzerland - Autotrophic microbial communities BRH/37_all (SPAdes) (version 2) | ecosystem: Environmental > Aquatic > Deep... | reverse complement strand
GCGCCGTCGACGCCGGGATTTGCCGGATTGTGGAGCGACTTTCTCTCCACCTTCCAGAACCGCAATTTTCGCAATGTGCTCGGCTATGACCTCGGCGCGACCGCCTCCTATGGCATCACCGTCGCGCTGAACATCATCTTCTGGACCTATTTCTGGGAACTGGAGGCGACCGAGACGGGGCTGGTGCTGGGGCTATCGGTGCTGATCGCGGTGCCGATCGCGATCGTCTTCCTGAAGACGGCCGGCCGGCGGATGCCCAAGCATGATATCGTCAGATGGGCGGTGGTGGTGATGCTGCTCGACCTGTCCTGGCCCTATCTGCTGCGCTGGTTCGACCTGATCCCGGACAATGGCGACCCGGTGATCTTCGCGATCCTGGTGATCCAGAACGCGATCTTCATGAGCTTCTTCATCCTGCGGATCGTCGCGATCAGCTCGCTGACCGCCGACCTGACCGACGAGCATGAGGCCGAGACCGGGCTGCGGCAGGAAGGTGGATTCTATTCCGTATTGCAGTTCACCTCCAAGCTAGGCGGTGCGGTCGGGCCGCTCTATGGCGGCTTCGCGCTCGACATGGTCGGGCTGCAGGAGGGCATGCGGCCGGGGGCGGTGGACCAGTCGGCGCTCGACGCGCTGGTCTGGATCGGTGCCGCCGGGATCGTCCCGCTGATGCTGATGGCCTTTTTCTTCACCTTCCGCTTCTCGATGACCGAGCAGCGCCTGCTGCAGATCCAGGCACTGATCGCGCGGCGGCGGCGGGACGAATAGGAAGGAGACTAGCGCGGAGCCCCTCCTCTTCAGAGGAGGGGTTGGGGTGGTTTCTCTCGTCAGAGAGACGTGGTTCGGAGGAATAGATCCTCCCCGCTTGCGGGGAGGTGGCAGCCCGCAGGGCTGACGGAGGGGGTGCAGGTCCGGGCGCCGCGCTCAGACGCAAGCCCCCTCCACCACGCTTCGCGCGGTCCCCCTCCCCGTGCCGGGGAGGATTTTTAACGGGAATCGAAATAAATTGAATCGTTAGTCCTGAGCTTGTCGACCCGGAAGGCGAGCGAAGCTCAACCACGCTTTCAGTAGATAGGCGTGGTTCGACAGGCTCACCACTAACGGCATTCCTGTCATCGCAGTGGGGCGGGCCGATGCTTCCACTTGACTGAAACAAACTCTAGCGCATCGCCACCACCCCAACCCCTCCTCTGAAGAGGAGGGGCTTCAGCATGCATTGCGTGGTGGGCTAGCCAAAACCCGGCTGGCGACCGCCTATTTGCTGGCACCGCCCTTGCTGCCTGCGTCGGCGCTTTCGCCCGGTACCGGGAAGCCGCGCTTCTTGAGGATATATTTGACCTCGGGATCGCGGCCGCGGAACTGGCGATAGGCTTCCTTGCGGTCGGTCTCGTTGCCGGTCGACAGCAGGATCTTGCGGAAGCGCTCGGCAGTATCCTTGTCCCACGGGCTGCCCGCTTCTTCAAACGCGGCCCAGGTGTCGGCGTCCATCGTTTCCGACCAGAGATAGCTGTAATAGCCGGCCGAATAGGCGTCGGACGAGAACAGATGGTTGAACTGCGGCAGGCGGTGCCGCATCACGATTTCCCTGGGCATGCCGATTTCGGTCAGGGTCTCGCGCTCGAACTTGTCGGGATCGGTGACCGGTTCGGCCCGGTTGTGCAGCTTCATGTCGACGATCGCGCTGGACAGATATTCGACGGTCGAGAATCCCTCGTTGAACGTCTGCGAGGCCTGGATCTTGTCGACCAGTTCCTTCGGGATCGGCTCGCCGGTCTTGTAGTGGGTGGCGTAGGTCGACAGGATATAGGGCGTCATCAGCCAGTTCTCGTTCACCTGGCTCGGATATTCGACGAAATCGCGCGGCGTGCCGCCGAGACCGGGATAGGTGATGTCATAGTTGAGATAATGCAGCGCATGACCGAATTCGTGGAACAGGGTCGTTGCATCGTCGAGGCTGATCAGCGTCGGTTCGCCGTCGCCGCCCTTGACGAAATTATTGTTGTTCGAGGTCGCGACATAATTATTGTTGCCGCCCAGCTTGTACTTGTCCTTGTAGGTCGTCATCCACGCGCCCGAGCGCTTGCCGTTGCGGGCAAAATTATCGAAATATTGCACGCCGATCACTTCATCGCCGCGCTTGACCTCGAAGGTGCGCACGTCGGGATCGAAGACCGGGATGCTGCCGGTGGTTTCGGTGAAGGTCAGGCCATAGAGCTTGCCCGCCGCGTCGAACAGCGCGTCCATCATCTTGTCGAGCTGGAAATAGGGTTTGATCTCGGCGGAATCGAGGTCATATTTCTGCTTGCGGACCTTTTCGGCGTAGAAGCGATAGTCCCACGGTTCGATCGTGATATCGGCGCCCTCGGCATCGGCAATCGCCTGCATGTCGGCGACTTCTTGCTTCACCCGGGCGACGGCAGCGGGCCAGACTTTCATCATCAGGTCCATTGCCGCGTCCGGTTCCTTCGCCATCGTGTCGGCCATCCGGTAATGGGCGTGGGTCTCGAAACCGAGCAGCTTGGCGCGGTCGGCGCGCAGCTTCAGGATCTTCGCGATGGTCGCATTGGTGTCATTTGCCCCGCCATTGTCGCCGCGGTTGACATAGGCGGTATAGACTTTCTCGCGCAGGTCGCGCCGCGTGCTGTTTTCCAGAAAGGGCTGCATCACCGAGCGGGTGTTTTTCAGCGCCCAGCCGGTCTTGCCCTGCTCTTCGGCGGCTTCCGCCAGCGAGGCGACAAAACTGTCCGGCAGTCCGGCCAGATCGGCCTCGTCGGTCAGGTAGATGAAGGTTTCCTCGTCCGCCAATACCTTGTTCGAAAACTCGTTAAACGCCTTCGACAATTCGGTATTATAGGCGATCAGCTGCTTCTTGTCGGCGTCGCCGAGCAGGGCGCCATCGCGGACCAGCTGCTCGTAATTGCGCTCGACCAGCCGTATCTGCTTGGCGTCAAGCCCGGCCGAGTTGCGATTGTCATAGACCGCCTTGGTCTTGGCCAGCAGTTTCGGATCGAGCGTCAGCTGGTCGAAGAAGGCGGAGATTTTCGGCAGCCATTCGCCCTGGATCTTGCGGACCTCGTCATTCGACAGGTTGCTGCTGTGCACGCCCCAGATGGCAAACAGATTATTCGCTTCGTTGCCGACCAGTTCCATCGGCTTGGTGAAATTTTCAAAGGTCGCGGGCGCCGGATTGTCGCGGATCACGTTCACATCGGCCTGGATCTTGTCCATCGTCGCCTGGAAGGCTTCGGGGAAGTCGGAGACCTTGACCTCATCCCAGGGCGGAACGCCGTCATAGGGGCCGGTCCAGGGCTGGAGGATGCTGTTTTCGGTCATGTCGGATGGCGCAGATTGCATCGCGCTCATCCTGTTCAATTCTGCTGTTGTCATTTTTTTTCCATGATTATCGGCCAGGGCGGGCGTGGCGGTCGCGCCGAGCAGCGCGGCACTGGATACGCCCAGAAAGAACTTGCGGGTGGAAAGGGTCAATCGCATTAAAATTTCTCCAAATATGGGCCGCGGCTGCGGGTCGAGAAAAACGCACTAGGCGCAATTGGAGACGGTCTAGCCAAAGCCGGGCGGAAACGCAAAAAAGGTTTCGCGGGAAATCAATTATTAGACGAACGACATTTTACGGGCGATGAACGACGTCGCAAAAAGTCCCTATTGCGGACGCTCGGCCAGCAGGGCGCGCACCAGCGGCTGCAGATTTTCGTCATAGCGGGCCAGCATGACATGCTCCTCGGCATTCTCGAAATGGCTGACCAGCTGCCGGCCGTTCCAGTAATGCAGGGCGATCGCCGGCGGGTCGGCGACGATCATGTTGCGACCGTCGGGATTTTCGGGATCGATCGGATTCAGGTCCAGCGCCACCTGCGGCGCGGTCGATGCGCAGACCGCCACGCTGATATCGCCCCACCAGGTGGAGATATTGCGGTGCAGGTGGCCGGTGATCATGCCCTTGACCTGAGCATGGCCGGCGACCGCCTCGGCCAGCCGCTCTACCCAGGGCTCGCCGGGATGGGTGTTCATCCACTCGATGCCGCTCTCCACCGGCGGATGGTGCAGGATCAGGATCGTCGGCTTGTCATTTTTTTCCGCGAGCCTGTCTGTCAGCCAGGCCGCCCGCGTGTCGCAGAATGCACCGCCGTGCCGCCCCTCTTCCAGCGTATCGAGAATCAGAAACCGGAGCGCCGGCGTGTCGACTTCATACTGGATGAAGCCGTCGGGTGACGGCACGTCGGGAAACTGCTTGCGAAAGGGTGACCGCAGATCATGATTGCCCAGGCACATGTGGACCGGGAAAGGAACGACGGACAAGGCATTTTCAAGCCGGCGATAGCTTTCCTGATCGCCGCGATCGACGAGATCGCCGGTTGCCAGCAACAGATCGGGCTGCGGCTTCATCGCGCAAATCATCTTGATCGCCTGATCGAGTCGCTTGCGATTGAATTCGGCCGGATTGTCCGGATCAAAACCCAGATGAATATCCGTGATCTGCGCGATCAACATGGACGCCCCCCCTTTTCCCCGATGGCGTTACTGACGAGCAATCTGCTTGCCCGGCTTTTGCTGCTTGTCTTTCTGTTCTTCCCTGATCAGCCAGGGCGCGCCATCGTCGGCGTGATAGTCATGGCACATGGCGCAGGTCGACGGCACGTCGGATGCCTTCTGGAATTCACCGCCATGACATTCTCGGCAGGTCTTGATTCCGGGCAGCAGCAGATCGTCGGCTACCTTCGATTTCGATGCATTGTGACAGCTGGAACAATCCTCGTCATTATGCGCCTCGTGGCTGAACCAGCCATTGTGCATATAGCGGTCGGTCTGCGTCACCGGCATGATGCCATAATCGACCCGGCCACGGGCGGTCGGCGGGGTCACGCCGTGACAGTCGAAACAGGCGCCCCCGCGCGAAAAGACCTGGCTGATCGCCAGATTGGCGCGGCTCGGACGGAACTGGACGGCACGGGCATAGTCGCTGGCCACCCGGGCGTCGTTTTCGGCCCCGGGACGGCGGCGCTGCATCCCGCCGAGATTGATCGGCCGGGTCGGCCGGGTCGAGCGATAATAGGCGCGCAGATCGGCCTGGACCATTGCCGGTTCGCCATGCCGCAAGGTGCGCACGGTGCCGCCAATCTCGTCAAAGGCGAGACTGTGGCACATGCTGCAGTCCTCCTTCATGTCGACCGGCTCGAAACGCACGCCCTTGGGATCGGGTGTATGACAATCCTTGCAGACGAGCGAATCGCCGAATCCATAATCGGCCGACAGCCGCCGGCCCATCTGGGCGACCCCGCCAGTCCGCGACAGATGCACGTCATGGGGAAATTTGAGGCCGTTATTTTCCGTCGGCTTCTGGTCGAGCGAGATACGCTTGCGCAGCGGATTCTTGCCGCCGGGGGCGACCAGAACGGCGGGCCGGAACTGCGGGTGGGCTATGCCGAAATCAGATGCATTTTCCAGTTTGGTATCGGTCAATCGTTTATCCATCCCGTCGTGGCAATCGGCGCAAAATTGTTGCGCCGTCGGTTCCATAACACCACTGCCCTCATGCTCGCTGTGACATTCGACACACCTGCCCGGCGCCTTGTTGAAGGCGGAGGCAAACGCGGCACCAATCATCTCCAGGCCTTCCGGCTCGCCGCGCGCGGTCAGTAGGCGCGGCTTGGCCGCGTGGTCATGCGCATCCTCGGTATGGCAGGTCAGACAGGTCTCGTCCTTGACCGTGACAAAGGCGTCGACATGGCAGGCCTGGCAGTCTTTCTCGAGCGCATGGTGGGCGCTGCTCAGCGCGCCCGACGACCACATGGTGTCGGCATGGAACTGGTCGGGCCGTTCCTCGACGCCGCGGTAGGTCGCCCAGGTGTAGACCGGCCAGACGAGGAAGGCGGCCAGTACCAGCGCGACAAAGGACCAGGCGCTGATCCGCTTGCCCGGCAGCAGGCCCTTGAGCGTGTAGAGCGTCGATTCGCTGCGCACCTCCGCCGAATCGGACAGAGCCTCGACCCGCTTGACGGTCAGGACGATATCCTCGCCCTCTTCGCTGACGGTGATGACATGACCGCCGAAACCGAGTTCCGCTCCCGCGGAGGGATTGATGGTGACCGAAATCCGGTGCTTGCCGTCGAGCTTGAAATTCTGGCCCGAACTGCTTTCGACGATGATCTGCCCGTCGTCGCGCTTGCGGATCGTCGCATGATCCGGATTGACCGCGAGATCGGGCAGATGGATGGCATTGGCGGTGCTGCGACCGATGCCTATTTCATCCGTGGCAAAGGGATTGGACCGGATGATTTCCCGGCCATCGGCGGTAGTCGCTATCTGGCGAACAATGAAGGTCATGCGGGGCTCTCCATCCTACCAGTAAAAAAATACGCTGATGATATGCGCGGTCAGGGCGGCGATCAGGGCGAATGTCATCGGCACATGGACGAACAGCCAGACCTGCAGCATTGCCTTCAGCTTGAGATGGCGGCGGACGCGGGCCAGCGTCGCTTCCTTTTTCTCGAGCAGGGCGTCGACCTTGTCGAGCGGATCATCACCACCCATTTTCGGCTGATAGGCCCGTTCTCGGCGCAGATCCGCCTGCGCCTCGCGGGTGGCGCAATCGGGATAGCGGCCGGAAATGCGCTGGAAGAAGCCACCGCCGAACGGGTCCTGTTCGAGCGATTGCAGCACCAGCGCGGCATGTTCCGCCGACAGCGGCTGGGCCGCCTCGTGCAGCTGCCGGTCGAGCGAGCGCAGATTTTCGAGCATTTCGGTTTCGGTCATCTCGTCGCGATTGTCGGACAGCGCCTTCGGGATCGTGGCGTAAAAATAGATTCCGACAATGCCGGAAATGATGACGATCATCATGAACACATAGGCGGCGGTATGGATGTTCCAGCCGAGCTGAAAGCCGGTGTGGAGCGTGCCGATCACGATCAGGCTGAGCCCGAGATAGATATGCGCCGAGGTCCATGCCTTGAGCGACCACGAGCCCGGCGTCATCGCCCGCTTGCGCACACCCAGCATGGTCAGCCAGAGGATCAGCAGCGCGCCGATCGTGCCGAGCGTATAGCCATACCAGCTGCCGCCATTGTGGCGCGGCGACACGTCGATGAAAATATAGCTGACGATGGAGATCAGCATGATCGCCGATGAAATTTTCAGCCAGCGGTAACCGGCATGTTTCAGGAAGCCGTCGTGCATCGCGACTTTCCTGCGGCCGGACCGGGCTGGGATCGCGTTGCTGGCCATTAGACAGGTCCCCCTGTCACTGGAGGCTCAGCTTTCACACCCACCGTTCGTGCTGAGCTTGTCGAAGCAGCGTTTGCGAACGACGCCCGTCCTTCGACGGGCTCAGGACGAACGGTGTGGAGGAATAGAGACAGGCTCATACTTCCTCCCCTTCCAGCTTGGACACGGTGAGAAATTCTTCCGGGGCAACGCGGATCGCCGCACCGGTCGGACAGGCACGGACGCAGGCAGGCCCGCCGCTGATCCCCGCGCACATGTCGCACTTGATCGCCTTCTTGGGCTTTTCCACTGCAGGGTCGCTATGTTTCTTGGTCCATGCCTTGTCCGGTTCCCCCGGTCCCGGCCCGGTACCAAAGAACAGCCAGTTCAGAAGGCTCGGTTTCTTCGGCGGCACCTTGTCCATGCGGATCACGCCATAAGGACAATAGCGCTGACAATTGCCGCAGCCGATGCAGCTGTCATCGATGAACACCTCGCCGTCGGGACCACGGTGGATCGCGTCGGGTGGGCAGTCGGACATGCAGTGCGGATGCTCGCAGTGGCGGCAACTGGTCGGCACGTGCAGATGCGCATAGGTCCGCCCCGCCTCGCGGTCGAGCCGCGACAGGCCTTCATGGCTGTCGGCGCAGGCCTTTTCGCAATTGTCGCAGCCGACGCACAGATTCTCGTCGATCAGCAGCACGTCCGTGGCCTCGCCAATGCCATTGTCGACCAGGAAATTGGCAATCCCCGAATACATGTCGACGACACCAGAAAAACTGTCCTTCTTGGCCTCGACAAAGGCGTTGATATCCTGCCGCGCCGCCATTTCCTTCTTCGCCTTGCGCATCAGGTCGGGATGGGCATCGAGCACTTTCTTGAATGCATCGCCGTTGATCTTGATCACTTCCGACTTGATCGCGGCCTTGACTGTCGCGGTGCGATAACCGCCGGCGATCAGCGTCATTTCACCGACATAGGAACCGGCCGGCAGATAGGAGAGGAACACCGGCTTGCCGCCGATCTGCTTTTCGACCACCATCGATCCGACCCGGATGACATAGATGTCGTTGCCCTCGCCGCCTTCCTCGATGATCGCTTCGCCGGCGCGGACATTGATGATCTCGCTGGTCTCGACGACCTCGGCAATATCCTCCTTGGTCAGGCCCGATCCGAACATCTGCAGCAATTGCCGCTCCGTGGAAATCTGCGTGATCCGGCGCTTCGCCGCCGGCACCGATGCCTGCAGTTTCAGCGCCGCCGTGCGCGAAATCTCCACCACGATGACATCTTCCGACGCCTTGATCGTCGCACCGCGCCGCCGGCCGGAAATCAGCCCGACCTCGCCGAAGATCGAACCCTGTTCGATCGGGACAGTGATCGACGGATCGTCCGGATTGATTTCCACCGCGACCGAGCCCTGGGCAATGGCAAAGAGCGAGCTGCCCGGATCATTTTTCTCGAAGATGACCTCGCCGCGGCTGTAGCTTCGCGGCTCGCTGTCGAGCATGAACTCGCGCATCTGCAACGGCGACAGGTCGTTGAGGATGGTGACGTTGGAGCGGAAGAATTCAAGCCACTCGTCAACCGACCGGTGACCGGGCAGGCCGCGGAACTTTGCCTCCAGTATCGGCTCGTCGGCAGGCTTGAGATCGCTGTTGCCGTTGATGAACTCGATGACGTCATAGCCCTGGTTCATGCAATGCTTGATCAGCGGATAGCCGGCCAGCGCGCCGATGACATAAATGCCCTTCTTGGTGCTCTCGAAGGCGGGCGACAATTTCGGATAGGCCTCACGGTCGTCGCTGGTAAATTCGATCCCGCATTCCTCGACGAACTTGCGCGGGGGCGCGCTGCCCATGCGGGCGATGATCCGGTCGCATTTGATCACTTCCTGTCCATTGCGGGTTTCCAGCACCAGCTCGCCATCCCGGACCTCGGCCGGACTCGTTTCGTTGCGGATGATGATCTTGCCCCGCTCGCCCGCTTCCATCAGCAGCTTGACATTGGCCTTCTTGGCCCGGGCAAATTCCGCCGAGCGGTTGAGAATGGTGACGACATTATTCTGTGCCGCGTCGGCGGCCAGGCCGAGGGCGTTCTCGATACCGGCATCGCCCGAACCGATCACCGTGATATGCTCGTCATAATATTCGCCGGGATCGTCGAGCTGATATTGCACCAGCTTGTTGTCGCCGCCAGGGCAGCGCAGCAGATTGGGATTGCCCTGCGTGCCAATCGCCATGACGATCGTTTCGGCCTGCACTGTCTCGCCATTCTTCAGGTGAATCGTGAAATTGCCCTCATCCCCCTCGATCTTCACCGGCTCGGCCTTATACATGACATTGACGCCATGGGCCGCGGTCTGCTCGTCCCATGTGCCCAGAATCGCTTCGCGCTTGCCCGCGTCAAAATCCATGTCCGAGCGCAGCACCAGCTGACTCGGCGTCGCCATGACATGCTTGCCCTTCTGATATTTGTAGATGGTGTCGGACAGATGGTCGGTTTTCTCGAGCAATATATGCTTGAGCTTCAGCTGCGCGGCGCGCCCGGCGGCGCTCATGCCCGCTGGTCCGGACCCGATAATGGCTACTCGAAACTTGTCCGACACGCGCTGATTTCCCCCCATTGCTTCCCCGGCCAACGCACCCTCATACGTTTTCCAGACCCGGTTCAGCTATATGCCCGGTTGTAGCGCGACCCAAAAGATTGAACTTTGGCAGTATCTTACCAAAATGGCTCTTCATTGCCAGTGCAAAATATATCCGCGATCTCGGCGCTTGTCAGCGAGCAAACGTCTCCGTATCTCTGCCCTCAATTATCGCGACATAAAACAGCTTGGGGATTGACCATGGCCAGATCTGCTTCTTCGATGAATATCAGCCGTATCGCGCTGATAATAGCGGCTTTGCTGGCGCTCGCAGCGGTCGCGGTGCAGGTCTATCGCAGCATGAATGACGACAGCGCGGACATCTCCACCGCAGCTGCGACCGACACCGAAGCGGCACCCAGCGTCGACGAAGTCATCGCCGGCCTGGAGAAAAAGCTGCAGGACAATCCGGACGATGCCGAAAGCTGGCGGATGCTGGGGTGGAGCTATTTCGAGACCGGCAAGTTCGCCGAATCGGCCACCGCGATGAAACGGGCGACCACGCTCGATCCCGACAATGCGGAATATTGGTCGATGCTCGGCGAGGCACTGGTGATGGCGAGCGATGGGCAGCAGGTCCCGCCCGACGCCGCGGACGCCTTCCGCAATGCACTGAAACATGACGCAAAGGATCCCCGCGCGCGCTATTTCCTGGCGGTGCAGAAGGATATCGCCGGCGATCATCAGGGCGCGATCAATGACTGGTTCGCCCTGCTCGAGGACACGCCCGCCGACGCGCCCTATGCCGCCGATATCCGGCGGGTGATCGGCCAGGTTGCGGAAAATGAAGGCATTGATGTCGCCGCCCGGCTCGCCAGGACGGCCCCCGCCGCGGCCACCGGCGGCATGTCGACCGACGGCCCTGCCGTCGCCACCGCCGCAATTCCCGGCCCCAGCAGCCAGCAGATGAAGGAAGCGGCCGCCCTGCCCGCCGGCCAGCAGGAAGCGATGATCGCCAATATGGTCGACGGCCTCGACAAGCGGCTGCAGGCCAATCCGAACGACGCCAACGGCTGGATCATGCTGATCCGCAGCCGCATGCAGCTCGGCCAGACGGCGCAGGCAAAACAGGCACTGGACCGCGGGCTGAAAGCGTTCCGCAATGACGGAGCGGAAGCGAAGCGGATCAGGGAGGCGGCGGCGGCGCTGGGGGTTGGAGGGTGAGGTTTGTCGCTCCTCTGCCTGACTGAACCTGCCAAATCCGCGGTCATGGTCAAAATGGACGGGGGACATCCATTGCCGTTAGGAGTGAGCCTGTCTGCCCCCTCCTTGCGGCCGAGAAGTGTCGTTGAGCTTCGCTCGCTCTTGGGGCCAACAAGCTCAGGACTAACGGTTTAACTCGTCACCATCCGCCAATAAATCCTCCCCGCTCGCGGGGAGGGGGACCGTGCGAAGCGTGGTGGAGGGGGATCGCGTCTGAGTGCAGCGCCCGGGCCAACGCCCCCTCCGTCAGCCCTGCGCGCTGCCACCTCCCCGCCAGCGGGCAGGATTATTCGCTACCGGAACAAAGGCTCCCCAAAACTCCGCAATTTCCGGCTGTGCAGCGTCCCCGCCTCGGCCTCTTTCGCCAGCAGGTCGATCGCGCGCAGGCCGATCGCCAGATGCTGGCCGACCCGTTCCTGGTAGAAGGCATCGGCCATGCCGGGCAGCTTGATCTCGCCGTGCAATGGTTTGTCAGAGGCGCAGAGCAATGTGCCATAGGGCACGCGATAACGATAGCCGTTGGCCGCCACCGTCGCGCTTTCCATGTCAATGGCGATGGCGCGGGCCTGGTTGAGTCGCCGGGCGATCTGCTCGAAGCGCAATTCCCAGTTGCGGTCGCCGGTGGTGACGACGGTGCCGGTGCGCAATTGCTGCTTGAGCCGGGACTTGTCGATCCCGGTCTCTTCCTGCACCGCCTGGGTCAGCGCCAGCTGCACCTCGGCGATCGTCGGCAGCGGGATGCTCGGCGGCAGCACGTCGTCGAGCACATTGTCATCGCGCAGATAGGCGTGGGCGAGCACATAATCGCCGAGCCGCTGGGTCCGGCGCAATGCCCCGCAATGGCCGATCATCAGCCAGACATGCGGACGCAGCACCGCCAGATGGTCGGTAATCGTCTTGGCATTGCTCGGGCCGACGCCGATATTGACCAGCGTCACGCCAGGCCGGCCGTCGCTGCGCACCAGATGATAGGCCGGCATCTGCGGCGGCTTGGCGATCGGCGGGGCGGACGGTTTGCCGTCGTGGCCGGTGATCCGGTTGCCCGGCTCGACCAGCCGGCTGGCCTTGCCGGCCTTCACTTCCGCCAGGCCATGTTCGACAAATTCGTCGACATAGCGCTGATAGTTGGTGAACAGGATGAAGGGCTGGAAATGCTCGGGATCGGTCGCGCAATAATGGCGGATCCGGTGCAGCGAATAGTCGACCCGCTCGGCCGTGAACAGCGCCAGCGCCGAGGCTTCCTCGCCTTGGAAAATCTGCCCACCGTCGACGATATCGTCGTTGGTCTTGACCAGATTCGGGGTGTGGAAATAATTGGGCAGCTTTTCCTTCTTTGCCCGGTCGAGACCAGCGCCGGCATCCTCCAGCACGAAAGCCAGCGGAATCGGCGTGGCAGACAGCTCGACCCGGATTGTGGCGGTGAAGGTGGTGGCGATGCGCTGCAGCTGGTCGAGCAGATAGGTGCGGTACAGCTTCGGTTCGGTGATCGTCGTGCAATAGATGTTGGTTTCGGCCAGATGTCCCGATGCCAGATGGCTGGTCTCGGTCGCCTGGTCGGCCGGAATCTGCACACTGATCTGAGGGTAGAGGCCCTGCTGTCGGTCGTCGCTGGCCAGCTTGGAAGTCGCATAGCGGCGGAAGCGGGCGGCCGTGATTTCGATCTGTTCCGCGTAGAGTTTTTCCAGCAACACCACCGCCTGGGCGGGGGTGTCGCATGTGGTCGATTGGGTGGCCATGCAGTCTCCGTTACAGTTTCAGTCCTGTACCGGAAAATCGGGCCAAAGGGAAAAGCTAACTACGCGAGAGCTCGAGAAAGCGGGCCGCGGCCTCGAACTCGGCCTGCTTGATTCCGCGCGTGGCCGCCGCCTGGTCGTCGCGGCCCCATTGCTGCTCCTGCCAGAGCTCCTCAAGATTGACCAGCGGCCAGAGTGTGGCACTGTCAAATTCCTGCTCGACCAGCGCCAGCGTCGCGACCAGCGAGCCGGACAGGCCGACCAGCGACAGCATCGCGGCGATGGTGAAATCGTCCTGCGCCTCGACCGCCGCGGTCAGCCGCTCGATCGTCTCCGCCGGCTGCGGCTCATAGCGGATGCCGTAGACGAGATTGAAGCTGGCATCATAGCGTTGCCGCGCCCAGTCGAGCAGCGGGTCCCATTGGGCCTCCTGATGTTCGACCAGCGCCTGCTGGCCCTCGTCGCCGCGATAATAGAGCATGTCGCTGTCGGCAAAGGCGGCGATCCGGCCGACAATCCGGTCGCGTTCGCCGGCGACCTGGTCGAGGGCACCCTGCGCCAGACCGGTCAGCGGCATCGAGGCGGGGACAATATCTTCGCCCTGCGCCTTCCATTCGTCGGCGACCGCTTCGGCAAGCGCGGATGTCGGCAGCGCCAGCGCATTGCGCTGCGGCGTCTTCACCGACCGCCCGTCGAGGGTGATCGCAAGGTCATCCCCGTCCGGCTCCACCGATACGTCCTTGTAGAAGCGTTTCACGGCGAGTCCGTGCCTTTCGCTGCCTTGGCGATCGCTTCTTCCGCCACGCGGGCGCGGATATATTTGCGGATGATCCAGACCGGCGCGATCCACATTTGCACCAGTCCGAGCGCAATCAGCACATAGCCGGCCGGTGGCGGCACCGGCGGCAGGCGATCCAGCACAATGGCCAGCCCCAGCATCACCAGCACGACTCCAAGCAGGCGGATCATGCTGACCGTGAAATGGACCGCCTTGGCCTGCTTTTCCTTTTCCGGATCGGGCACATATTCGTCCGGTGGATCTTTCGGTTCGCTCATCGGTTCAATATCCCGTTCAGGTCAGCCATCGTCGCCGCCACGATTTCCGCGCCGGCGTCGATCAGTTCCTGCTCGTCATGATAGCCCCAGTCCACGCCGACCGCGCGCACCCTGGCATTGACCGCCATTGCCATGTCGAAGCTGGTATCCCCGATCATCGCCGTGGTTTCCGGCGTCGCACCGGCTTCGGCGATCGCCAGTTCGACCATCGCGGGATGCGGCTTGGAGGGATGCCGGTCCGCAGTTTGCAGGGTCACGAAACGATCCGACAGGCCATGGGTTTCCAGCACATGACGCAGGCCGCGATCCGACTTGCCGGTGGCCACACCCAATAGCCATCCGGATGCTTCCAATTCTTCCAGCGTCTCGAGCAGTCCGTCATAAAGCGGCTCATGCACAGCGCCCGACTGGCGCAGTTCGAAAAAGCCCTCCTTGTAGGCCTGTGTCACCGCCGCGACGGTTGCTTCATCGCCATCCGGCAGCAACTGGGTCACCGCCTCGAACAGGCTCAGGCCGACGATCCGCCGGACCAGATGATGATCGGGCGGGACCAGGCCATGTTTTCGAAAGGCCTGGTCCATAGAGATACAGATATTGGCCTGGCTGTCGACCATCGTACCGTCGCAGTCGAACAGGGCAAGCTTGTTGGTCATTGCTTGCCAAACGCCTGCATCAGATGCGCCATCGCGCGGCGGCCCTCAGCCTCGAGTGCTAAAGCGGCGCGCGTGCGGGCTTCTGCAGGCTTGTTCTGGTTCAGCTTGGCGGTGGGCCGCCAGGCCAGGATTTCCATCTCGAACCCGGTGATCGCCTCCAGCATCTTATCGAATTTTTCCTTATCCATCTGGTCGCGATGCCTGGGTTTCTTGGGGGCCAGCTTTGCCTCGTTGTCCGCAATCAGATCGTCGAGCAGGCTGACCAGACCTTGCCGCTCCATCCGGCGGACCTTGCCTTCAGGCTCCAGCGCCAGATAATTCCATGTCGGCACCTGGTCGGCCAGGCCGTACCAGTCGGGACTGATATAGGCATCGGGACCGTTGATGACGCAAAGGGCATTCTTATTCTCGATATCGGGAGTCAGCGCGTTGCGCCGGGCAAGATGGAATTGCAGCGCGCCGTCGCCGGTCGAAAAAACCGGCACATGAGCGACGCGCGGCCCGTCCGGGGTCTCGGCGAAGACCATTCCGAAGCCGATTTCGGCAATCATCGCCTCCAGCGCCGCCCGCTCGTCAGCATCGGGATGGTCATTGGCAGCCCTGGGCCAGCGGAAGGCGGGGTCGGGATGCATATTATTTGGGCTTCTTGCGCAATGCCTGCTTGACCTTGGCCTTGTGCGGCATGTTCTTCTTGTGGGTCGCCTTGCCGGCATTGGGCCGTTCGCGCTTGGTCGGCTTGCCCGCCTTGACCGGCTTACCATCATTCTCGCCGCGACCGCGCCGCTCGCCGCGCTTGTCCTTGCGGATCATCTTGGCATGCGCCTTGGCCTGCTGCTTGCGCACCATCTTGCCGGCCGGATTTTTCTCGTCGAGCGGCAGGTCACCAAGGAGCAGGTCGAGGCCAAGATTGTCGATCGTCTCGGCGAAATGGGTGGGCAGGTCGGCGGTCACGTCGAGATTGTGACCGTCGGGATGCTCGATCCGCAGCCGCCGCGCGTGCAGGTGCATCTTGCGGCTGATCGAGCCGGTCAGGAACGCATCCTTGCCGCCATATTTGCCGTCGCCGACAATCGGATGGCCGATCGCCGCCATATGCACGCGCAGCTGGTGGGTGCGGCCGGTATGCGGCTGCAGCTCGACCCAGCAGGCGCGATTGCCGGCCCGTTCGATGATCCGGTAGCGCGACTTGGCCGACTGGCCATTTTCCTCGTCGACATGCATTTTTTCGCCGCCGGAACCCGGCTGCCTGGACAGCGGCAGGTCGATCACGCCATCGGCGATCTCCGGCACACCCATGACGATCGCCCAGTAGACCTTGCGCACATCGCGACCGGAAAAGCGCTTGGAGAAAAAGGAGGCAGCGCCCGGCGAACGGGCCAGCAGGATCACGCCGCTGGTATCCTTGTCGAGCCGGTGGACCAGCTTGGGCCGCGACTTGGCATCAAACGTCAATGCGTCGAGCAGCCCGTCGAGATGGGTCGTGGTCTTGCTGCCGCCCTGCGTCGCCAGACCCGGGGGCTTGTTGACCACGATGGCCGACTTGTCCTTGTGAATCACCAGTTCGCGGGCAAAGTCGATCTGGTCCTGCGACAGGTCCGACTTCGCTTTCGCAACGCGGCCCGGCCGTTCGATTTCCTGCGGCGGCACCCGCAATATCTGTCCGGACT
>Ga0209643_1001884_pt1 | contig 16190 bp, 16 predicted proteins | sample AutmiccBRH37_all_FD_187383 | JGI IMG/M metagenome (GOLD analysis project Ga0209643, IMG submission 187383) | Deep subsurface microbial communities from Mt. Terri, Switzerland - Autotrophic microbial communities BRH/37_all (SPAdes) (version 2) | ecosystem: Environmental > Aquatic > Deep... | reverse complement strand
GAAAGCGAAATCTTGGGCCGTTTTTTTCACCACACGGGCTCCCCGGTCGTTCGCACGCGTGTAGCGATCTCGGCAGCGTGATCCCTGATGAAGCGGAACCAGATGGACATGGCTTCAATATCCTCGCGCGCGACATGCTCTCCGACCGGCATCTGGATGATCCGCCGGGCGAGCGTGTCGGTCACCGGCATGAATGGCATGCTGACATGGCGCGGAAGGTTTGGTCGCGCCCGGCTTCCCGGCTTTGGATAGTCGTCGTGCCGGAAAAGAGGCTCATTGTAATAGGCCCGCGCCAGGGCGTTTTCCGCGCGCAGCAGGTTTACGGTTTCGTCGCGGCCAAGCGGCCAGTCTTCGCCGATGACGAGGAGTGCGAATTCGAAATTCCTGGCGCCATAGCTCTCTTCGTACTCGACGAACGAGAGCCCCTCAATTCCTTCGAACATCGTGCGATAGGTTTCGTAGCGGATCCGGTTGCGCTGTATGATCGTGTCGACGCTCTCGAAGGAGGCGAGCGCCATCGCCGCGTGAAATTCATTGAGCTTGCCGTTGAAGCCGATTGCATCGGTCGAGATTTCCGACGTGTATCCGAAGTTGCGCAGGCTCTTCAGCCTCTCGGCAAGCTCGCCGTTTCCGGTGGTGATGTAGCCCCCTTCAAATCCATTCAGAATCTTGGTGGCGTGCAGGCTGAATATTTCCGCCTCGCCCAGCCCGCCGACCGGCGTCCCATCCGGCAATGAGCAGCCGAGCGCATGCACCGAATCGTATACGACGGGAACGCCGGTACGTTTGGACAATGCCGCGAATGCAGCGTGATCGCACGGCGCGTTGACCTGATGGACGGCGAGTATCGCCGCGGTTTTGTCACCGATCAGCGCTTCCGCGGCGCGTGGCGAGAGCGTGTGTGACTTTATATCGATGTCGCAGAACCGTGGTTGGTAACCCGCCCACGCGATGATATGTGGCAGCCCGACATAGGTGAACGCCGGAAGGATAATCTCCTTCCCGCCCGAGCGCGCCACCTGATGCAGTAGCGCGATGATCGCGAGCGTTGCGTTGGCATACACCACACAATGGGCAACGCCGTGAAAGTCGGCGAGCTTTTGCTCCAGCGTTTGAGAGAGCCGTCCGTTGTTGGACAAGCGACGGCTCTCGTAGATCGTATCGACATTGTGCGCGAAGGTTGACCAGGATGGCTTTGCGAGTTGCCCGATTGGCCTTGGATTGGTCTTGTCGAACAGTGGCGTGCCGCCGAACGCGGCGAGGTCTTCAAGTCGGGCTTTCGGCTGCGCGATCGTGCGCGGTGCGGTTTTCCCGCGCCAGCCCGCGCCGACAGCCAGCGTGCGGGGATCGCAAAACCGCGCGAGCGGGGAGCCCACCAGCTCCTTGCCGATGGCGTAGCGCAGATCGGTGTCGATCTCGTTCATCCAGCGTCCGTGTGCGGACGGGTCCTTGAAGACCGCGCGTTTGTGCGGCTGGTGGGACGATTGCGAGGCTTTGAGAAAGTCGCGGGTCTGCGCCGGGATGTCGAGCCCGAGCCATTTGAAAAGTTGCCCCGTCTCGTTCAGAGCGTCGCGCACGAGGTCTTCGTAGACGACGATCTTCAATCGCGCGGGATCGGATTGCGCAAGGTCGAGCTGGGTGCGCGTCACAGATTTCCAGTCGTCGAACCCCCAGAATTCGCCGATCCCCGTCTTGCGGCAGGCGCCGCTGCGCCACTCGCGCTGCGGGTCGGCGTCGGCGGGAAACTCATGGGGATTGGTGAGCCATGAGTGGATCGTCGCGGCCGGATTGCGAACCAGCGCGACGACTTGCAGATTGGGAACGCGCTCGATCAGCGCACGCGTGAGGTGATGATAGCGGGTCGATTTGATGCACAGGATGCGCGGCGTGCTCGCCTTTTCGGTAAATCCCGGTACGAGGCCGTCCTTGCGCAGGTATTCCTGATCGAGATAGGCGTCCTGCGTGACGTAGACCGCCTCGAACAGCGCGCGCCAGTCGTCCGGCGTGCTGTTCTCGTCGCACGCGTTCTTGAACGCGTAGGAAAAGAGCGGGCAAAACTTGACGCGCACGTCCGGGTGCGAGGCGAAAATCTGCGACGCCCAGTTGGTGCCCGAGCGCGGCATCCCGGTGAGCCAGACAACTCTGTCGAACATCTCCGCCCCGCCGCTCATGCCGGGCGCAATACGGCATCGAACCGGTAGTGGCTCGCATAAAACGTGTCCGGCATGCGCCCAAATTCCACGTTCCACCCGGTGCGCGCCGCCATCGCGGCAAACGCCTCGTGCGACCACCACACGCCGATGTCGGAATCCGGGCGATCCTCGATCCCCGCCTCGTATTTATCGCCGAAGAAATCGCGCGCGAACGCCACGTCCGCCACATTGCCGACGACGAAGCGCGAGAGGCGGGTAAAGCGCCGCCTGAGAATGCGCAGCAGGGTCTGCGCGCCGTCGCGCGGGAAATAGCTGATCGATCCGTACAGCAGGGCTTTGGTGAAGCGCGCCGGGTCCGCCTCGCTCTCCAGGTAGCGCGCGGCGTCGCCCTCGGTGTATGTGACCGACGGACCTTGGGCAAAATGCTTGCGCGCGATCGCGATCAGAGTGGGTGAGTAATCGACGCCGAGCCCGCCCGCGCAGCGCGCAAAGAAACGTGTGCTCAACGCGCCGTTCCCGCAGCACACGTCCAGCAGCGTGTCATCCCCGCGCAGGTCCAGCGCGGCGAGCATCTGGTCGACAATCAGCTGGATCTGCTCTTCGGGAACGGGCTTTCCGTTGATCGTGCGGCGCACTTGACCCCAGAAGTCCGTTTCGTCCTTCCCCTTGGCGTAGGAATCGTAAAATCCGGCGAGGTCATGCATGTCGCGTCAATTCCGTAGAGGTACGGCGCCTGTTCGAGCGTTTGAAGAGTGTACGCTGAGTCACGCGCCGATCTAAAGCCCGCGATCCCGATGGGGCCGGGGGCGGGGCGATTTGACACCGATTCGCGTTGCAGCGGTGGCAAAAGCGCGGCCCGCGGCGCCGCGCCTTATCCCGGCACCGCGAAGAAGTAGCGGGTCAGGTGGAAGAAGATCGGCGCGGCGAAGATCACCGAATCGAGCCGGTCGAGCATGCCGCCATGGCCCTCGATCATCTGTCCCCAGTCCTTGACGCCGCGATCGCGCTTGACCGCCGACATCACAAGCCCGCCCATGAACCCCATCAGCGTGACGACGAGCGCCATCGCGCCCGCCTGCAGCGGGGAAAAGGGCGTAATCCACCACAGGCCCGCCCCGATCGCGGTGGCGCTCACGACGCCGCCGATGAAGCCCTCGACGGTCTTGGAGGGCGAGAGGCGCGGCGCGATCTTGTGCTCGCCGAACAGCTTGCCCCACACATATTGGAGGACGTCGGAAATCTGCACCACGAACACGAGAAACGCGATCAGGAGAAGATTGCGCCCCTCGTAGCCGGGGATATTGAGCGTCAGGAGCGCGGGCACATGGCTGACGCAGAAGATCGCGATCATGCCTGCCCACTGCACGTCGGCGATGCGTTCCATGAAGTGCGAGGTGTCGCCGCGCAGTGCCGCGACGATCGGCAGGAACAAGAACGCGTAGACCGGGATGAAGATCGAATAAAGCCCGTACCAGTTTGAGAAAATCAGAATGTACTGGGCCGGCAGGACGATGAAAAAGAGCGCCGCCAGCGCCCAGTGATCGCCGCGCCGGGTCGGCAGGAGCGTCGCGAACTCGCGCAATGCCGCAAACGAGGCGAACGCGAACAGCGCGATCACGGCGTTGCGTCCGACCGCAAAGGCGAGTGCCAGCACGGCCACCATGATCCACCACGCCTTGATGCGCTGGGTCAGGTTCTCGATCACCGGGCTCGGCACGCCGGGCGGGTGGCGCCGCGCGAGCCACCAGGCGATGAGCGAGGCCACGATCAGGATCGTGCCCACGCCGCCGAACAGAAGAAGGGTCTGGCTGTGTGCGCTCATGTGAGATCCGGGGGCGTGGGGGCGGCGTCGCGCGGCGCGATGGCGAGCAGGCCGTCGCGGGCGCGGTGGAGAAACGCGTCCTTCGGCTCGTCGGGCTCGATGATGATCGGCGTGCCGAAACTCACCGAGCACAGCAGCGGAACCGGCACGCGCTCGCCCTTCGGCAGCACGCGGTTGAGATTTTCGATCCATACCGGCACGCATTCGATGTTGGGGCGCTGAGCGGCGAGATGGTAGAGCCCGCTCTTGAAGGGCAGCAAGCGGGTCTCGGTGGTGTTGCGCGTGCCCTCGGGAAACAGGATCAGCGAGTCGCCGCGGTCGATCGCCTCGGCCATCTGGGCAACCGGGTCGCCGGTGCGCTTGTCCGCGTCGCGCTCGATCAGGACGGCGCGGAAGACCCGCGCGCCCAGGAAGCGGCGCGGCGCGTCCTTGAGCCAGTAGTCGGCGCCCGCGACCGGCCGGGTGGCGGCGCGCAGCGCGCGCGGCAGCACACTCCAGATCAGCACGAAATCGCCGTGGCTGTTGTGATTGGCGAAGTAGACCCGGCACCTTTTCTCCGGCACGCACCCGATCCAGTTGGCGCGCACGCCCGTCACCAGCCAGGCAAAGCCGCACACGGCCTGGGCGGCGAGAGTTTCAAGCAGCGCTTTCAAGGCGTGTCTCCCTCGTTGAGGGCGGCGCGTGCGCGATTGAGAATGGTCACGACCAGCGCCGCCGCGCCCAGCCACATCGCCGCGGTAAACCAGCCGGCGAGCGGAAGGCCAAGACCGATATAGAGCCCGAGCGCGCCGAAGGCGAGCGCGCGGTCGCTCTTGCCGAACGGCCCGTCATAGCGCCGGCTCGCGCCGATCGTCGGCCCCAGCACCCCGGTAAGTTCGCTGATCACCGCCAGCACGATCACGGTGCCGGTCGCGAGCGCGCCGAATTGCGGCAGGAAGGCGAAGGGCAGGGTCAGCGCGGCGTCGGAAACGACGTCGCCGATTTCGTTGAGCAGGGCGCCGGCCCTCGATTTCTGGTTGAACTCGCGTGCCAGCATCCCGTCGATCGCGTTGAGTGCCATGCGCACGAACAACCAGACGGGAAGGAGCAGGAACGGCCAGCGCGCCGGCACGCCGTTCGCGACCCACAATCCGATCGCCAGCGAACCGATCATCGCGCCCGCCGTCACCTGGTTGGCGGTGACGCCGGCGGCCGCGAGCCGCCTGACCAGCGGTCGCAACCTGGCCTGGAATGCCGGTTTGAGGGCGTAAAGCGTCACAAGCTTTCCTCCACTGCCGGTTCGATGCGGCCACCTGGCCCGGCGCGTCCGCTTTTCTCGCACAAAAGCGATGCAGGAATGCCGCACTGCCGTCAAGCCGGGCCTCGCAGCCTGCCGGAGGCGTCGAAAGAAGTGTTAACGCGCAGCACCTCTGTCATAATTAACGATGAGGAAGCGTGCTGAACTCTATTCGGCCCGCGCCCGCGAGGGCCAGGGGATCGCCGCGAACCAGTTTTGAGATGGGGGCCATTCCGTCCATGAAGACGGGATACGTCTATATTGTTGCGTTGAATGGTCGGGGGCTGGGCCGGTTCGCACGGGTTTTGCGGCTGTGCGTGAGCTTGCGTCATCCGCAGGAACGGGTGGACCGGCTCGCAAACGGGGCCTGGCGCACCCGCCGGCCGCGGCTGGTCGGCTTTGAATTCGTCGAGGACATGATCGGCGCGCGCGCCCAAGTCCGCGCGGCGCTCAAGCGCTTCCGGCTTGGCGGCCGCGGCCGCAGCTTCTGGTGCGTGAAGTCACTTGCGCGGGCGGCGCTGCATGCCGCCGGGGAGCGTCAGAGCGCCCTGCGCAGCGGACGCTTTCACCCGGTCACCGGGCTTCTGGTCGACCGCGAGATCGAACTCGGGGGGCCGATCGCACAGCTGACCGCGCATATTGCGGAGGTGGTCGCCGACGGGACGCATGGCGATCTGGGCAAGCTCGACCTGTTTCTCCATCCCTACACCGTCGGCACGATCGCCAGCGTATTTCATCACACGCAGCGCCACACCCGCATCCCGGACGACTATTTCCCGGAAATTCTGCGGGAGATCGCGTGGCGCAGCTGGAAATGCCGGCTCAAGCCGGAATATTTCGTGGCGGTGGCCAGGCGTACCCGTGAGGATCAAAAATATCTTGAGCTTGCGCGCTACCGCTTCGAAACCGGCCTGAAAGCCAAGGCGCGCCCGCAAATTCCTGAGGCGCAGCTTGCGGCATTCCTGCGCCAGCCCAACCAGCACCTGCGCGAGACGGTCACGAGCTACGCCGAGGCGCTCGAGCATTCGCCCCGGCTGCGGGTGCGCAGGGTCGCTTTCCGGGCCGGGCGGCTGGCGCTCGCGATCGGCGGCGCCCTGGGGTGTGAAGCGGTGCTCGCCGGCGGCACCAGCGAAAACTGGATTTTCGCATTGCTGCTGCTCTTTTTGACCGGGGTCACGGTTCTGGCGTTTAATCTTTACGAGACACCCGACCTGAGCAAAGGGATCGGGTTTCTCACGGCACGCGAGGCGGCACAGGAGCTTGCCCGCCTGCGCCAAAGAGGTAGCGATGCGCCCAAGCCGGTTCCTGCGCCGCGCGAGCAGATTCTGAGAATGGCATGAGCCGTCTGGTCGCGGCAGTGCTGATATGTGGAGCGCTCATGGCGGCACCGCCGAGCCTGGGTTGTACGCCGCCTGCGCCCGGCGAGGCATCGGGCCTGCCTGACTCGGGTTATGTGCAGGAGGTCGTCGACGGCGATACGGTCCGGCTCAAGGGTGGGCTGCAGGTGCGTCTCGTCGGCATTCAGGCGCCCAAATTGTCGCTCGGCCGCAGCGGGTTTGTCGATTGGCCACTGGGCGAGGAGTCCAAGCGCGCGCTCGAAGCGCTGACCCTTCACAAGACCGTGAGCCTGTTCCCCGGAGAAACGCCGATCGACCGCAATCAGCGGCTGTTGGCTCAGGTTCATGTCGTGTCTGATAAAACCAAAGAGAATGTCTGGGTTCAGGGCGAGATGATCGGCGACGGGCTGGCACGGGTCTACACGTGGAAGGACAATCGTTTTTGCGCGGGTGCCCTTTACCAGCGCGAGCGCCCGGCGCGCGAGGCGCGGCGCGGGATCTGGGCATTGGACTATTACGCCATCCGCAGCGACGACGCGATTGCCGCCGGCGACATCGACACCTTCCAGCTGGTGGAAGGCAAGGTGCGTGCGGTGGCGCAAAAAAACGGACGCGTCTATCTCAATTTCGGCGCAGACTGGAAGACCGATTTTACCGCGTCGGTCTCGCCGGACGATCGCAAGCTGTTCGACGCGGCGCATTTCGATTTCGCGGCGCTGGAAGGCCGGCAGGTTCGAATTCGCGGCTGGCTTGAGAGCTACAATGGGCCGATGATGGCGTTGACCCACCCCGAGCAGCTCGAAGTATTGCGTCCCTGAGGCGAGAACAGGACCCGGCGCGCCCAAGGCAGGCCTGCGGGTCCGGGAGGTGAGCGATGAGGACAGGACACAGGACGATGGCGCGCATGTTGATCGCGCTCGCAATTCTGGCGGCAGGCGCGCTCGGGAGCGTCCGGCCGGCGCACGCGCAGGTCTTTATGAGTGCCGAGCAGGAAAAGAAGATCGGCGCGCAGGAACATCCCAAGATCCTGCAGCAATATGGCGGCGTCTACCACGAGCGCGATCTCGATGCCTATGTCGCCACGATCGGCGGGCGCATCGCCGCCAATTCCAACGATCCCAAGATGGGCTACACCGTCACGCTGCTCAATTCATCGGTGATCAACGCGTTCGCGCTGCCGGGCGGCTATGTCTACATCACGCGCGGAATCCTCTCCCTCGCCAACAGCGAGGCGGAACTTGCCGGTGTGCTCGGCCATGAGATCGGCCACGTCACCGCCCATCACACCGCCAAGCGCTACGACCGCGCGATGGCAACCAACATTCTGGGGGCGCTGGCGGGAATTTTGACGGGCTCCTCCGCGGTCGGTCAGATCGCGGGGCTGGGCGGTCAGGCGTATCTCGCCAGCTTTACCCGCGAGCAGGAGTATCAGGCCGATCAGCTCGGCGTGATCGCGCTCGCGCGGACCGGTTATGATCCCTACGCCCAGGCCGATTTTCTCCACACGATGGACCTTGAAACCTCGCTGGACGCCCAGCTCGCCGGGAAAAACGCGCGTGGCAGCGATTTCTTCGCGAGCCATCCCAACACGCCCGACCGTGTGGTAAAGGCAATTCAGGAGGCCAAGGCCTCCGGCGTCGCGGTATCGGCACGCCCGCGCCTGCGCAACGAATACCTCACCCACATCAATGGAATGCTCTATGGCGACGACCCCAAGGAAGGAATCGTTCGTGGGCGGACGTTCTTGCATCCCGATCTGGGCTTCAAGTTTACCGTGCCGTCCGGCTTCACGATCCAGAATACGCCGAGCGCGGTCGGCGCCCGTGCCCAGGACGGCAGTCTGATCATTTTCGATATCGGAAAATCGAAATCGGGCAGCGATCCCGGGCGCTATCTCTCGCAGGAATTCGCACCCGAGGTGAAGACGCGCGCGGGCCGCATCGAGACGTTTTCGGTCAACGGCATGCCGGCCGCGACGACGCTCGTGCAGGTCCAGACCCAGCAGGGCACGCGCAATCTGCGCATGGTCGCCATCGCGTGGTCGAAGAGCGACATGTATCGATTCTTGTGCGTCACCGCGACCAACCGGACGCAGGCGATGGAAGGGCCGTTCCAGAGTACCGTGATGAGTCTCGCGCGCCTGTCGCAATCGGAACGCAAGACCGCCAAGCCGCTGCGCGTACGCGTGGTCACGGCAGGTTCGGGAGACAGCGTCAAATCGCTTGCCAGCCGCATGCAGTTCGACGATCACCGCGAGGCGCGCTTCCGCGCCTTCAACGGGATGGACGCGAACGACGTCGTGAAATCGGGACAGAAATACAAGATCATCGCGGAGTAGTGGCCCGCAAGACGATGCGCGTGGGTTCACCAGGCCGTCCAGCCACCGTCGACGGGCATGTTGACGCCGGTCACGTAACTTGAGGCATCGCTGGCCAGAAATACCACGGGCCCGGCGATTTCACGTGCTTCGCCAATGCGTTTCATCGGCACCTTCGCGCTCAGGCGCGCGATAAAGTCGCTCTTGGAGGCCGAAATCTCCGTACGCGGAAATGGTCCCGGCGAGATCGCGTTGACGCGGATGTTGTCGGAGGCGAGATGGACGGCGAGATAGCGTGTGAGCTGGATCAGCGCGCCCTTCGCGGCGCCATACCAGGGCGGACTGTTCAGACCGGAATCGCCGTAAAGCGCCGGGTCCGGACTGATATGGCCATACATCGACGCGATGTTGATGACCGAGCCGTGCCCGGAGGCCCTGAGTGCGGGCAGCGCCGCGCGGGTCATATCGAAAGCCGCCGTCGCCCCGCTTTCGAAAGCGTTCGTGAAATCCCCGCGGGTCGCGCTTTCGAGCGGGCCGGGACGGCCGCTATAGGCATTGTTGATCAGGATATCGAGTTTGGGGAGCGCGGCGATCGTCTCGCGGCGCGCGTGCTCGTCCATGATGTCGAAGGGGGCGGTGGAGGCGCGAAATCCGGCCTCGGTTAATTTCCCGCACAGTGCGTCGAGTGGCGCAGTGCGCCGCGCATTCAAAATTACGTGTGCACCGGCCCGCGCCAGGGCCTGCGCCATCGCTGCGCCAAGGTGACCCGAGGCGCCGGTGATCAGGGCGGTGCGTCCTTGAAGATCAAAAAGCGATGACACGGCCGTCAGGCCGCTTGAACATGCTGCCAGAGTGCCGGATTGAGAACGGTTTCCGGCAGCTCGGGCAGGAAGCGCTCGACGAATACGCATTCGTCCTCATCGAGCGGCGGGCGGGCAAACAGGGTGACGTTGTCCTCGATCTGGCGGACGGTTTCGGCGCCCACCACGATGCCGTGGAGATAGGTCTGCGCCCGCACATACGCGAAGGCGAGATCGGCGACATCCTCGCGGCCCAGCGTCTCGGCAAGTGCCTGCAGCGCCGGCACGAAGCGCGCGGGGTTGATGCCGGAATTGGATGGCCACAGCGCCGGGTTGTTGGCGGCCAGCAGGCCTTGCAGGAGCGCGCTCCGCACATGGAGCGTGACATCGCGCCGTTCGTCGAACAGCGCCCGAAGCTCGTCGTCGCGCCAGCGCCAGTCGAGGAAATTCAAGGGAAACTGGATGTGCCCGATGGCGCGCAGCGACAAGGCTTCGCGCAGCTCGTCGGGTGTTTGCACGGAAACGCCGAGCTTTTCGATCTGATGATCGGCCTTGAGCGCGAGGAGGGTATCGAGGATCGCACCTGCGTGGCTGCGCAAATGCGCGGCGCGATGGAGAAGCACCGTATCCAGCCGAGGCCGCCGCAGCGCCGCGCGCGAGTCGTTGATCGACGCGATGACGGCATGCGCGGCGGTGCCGCGCGGGGCGCTCGGCGCCAGCGCATCCAGCGGCGCGAGCTTGGTGAGAATGGTCACATCCTCGCGGCTGCCAAGCGTTTCTCCAAGCCGTTGCTCGCTCAAGCCGTAAGCGCGCGCCGTATCGAATGTGGTAATCCCAAGTTCGAGCGCGCGATGAATGAGTGTTGCGGCCGTATCCGCGCTCGGCGCGCCCGTCTGGTTGGCGATGCCGTACGCCATGCCGAGTTGCGCGGTTCCAAGGACAAGATGCGGTGCGGCGGCGTGGTCGTTGAGCATGCGTTAAAGCTTGGCTCAACATGGCAAACAAAGTGTTAACGGCATGACCCCGCGGGATAAGAAATGGCGCCGCCGCAAGGCCTGCGGACGGCGCCATCCGAAAAAGCCGTGCGGGCTAGTGCTTGCCGGCCTGGCCCGCCGCGCCCACGTGAGCGCCGGCCGATCCGGCAGCCTCGCCGGCTTCGTCGAGCTCGCTGCGGGTCTTCGCGCGGACACCCGACTCGGTCTTCACTGCGGCATCGTCGTCGACTTTGGCGTTGGCTTTCGCCTTGGCCTTGAGGCTGGCGTCGCTGTCGGCGCCGTCAGGGGTTCCGAATGTGTCATGGGTACTCGCGCCCGCGCCGATCGAGGTCCCAACCCCCGCGCCACCGCCCGAGGCTCCGCCGCCAACGCCGACGCCCACGCCGACCTGCGCGAACGCGGGGCCTGCTCCGAGCGCAACGGCCAGAGCGAGCGCGGGTGCCATTTTATGAAGTGCTTTCATCATCTTGTTCCTTCTGTGAACGCAAATACCAGGTTCCAAAACATTCGTCGTGCGCGGCCGATCGGCCGCCCGGGCCGTGCCCGTCTCAGTGCCTCTCAAAACGGGTGGGCGGGGAAACTGTTCCGGCGGGGTCCGCGGCCGCGCTTGTTGAGCGGCACTCATGTCCGATAGGATTGTCGGACAGCATTGCTCAAAGACGATCGCTGCCAATGGGAGGAACTATGATCAAGCTCGTTTATTGTTTGCGGCGCCGCGCGGATGTCACGCCCGACGCGTTCTACAAATACTGGCGCAATGAGCACGGACCGAAGGTCAAATCGGTCGCAAAGGACATTGCCGCGGTCAAATACATCCAGAGCCATACGGTCGCGCCGCAGCTCAACAAGCTGATTCAGGAATCGCGCGATCTTCCCCCGCCGTTCGACGGGATCACGGAGGTCTGGTACGAAAGCGCGGATGTCGCCATGGCGGCGATCAATTCGCCCGAAGGCCAGAAGGCGATGAAGCTGCTGATCGACGACGAATCCAAGTTCATCGATTTTTCCGGCTCCTATGTCTTCATGACCGAAGAGCACGAGATTTTCGATAATCTCTAGACCGCGCCCGGGTGAGGCTTGAAGAAGCCGGCGCCGCGGGGCGCCGGCTTTCTCATTCTGGTGCCGTCCTAGCGCGGACCTTCCACGCTTGCCATCGGGTCGTAGCCGGGCGCCTTCATCATCTGATGGAGGTGGCGCCGCCGCACGCCCATATTGCCGCCGTCATAGAGCGGGAAGCACAGCGCGTCCTGCATCAGCCCGGCGAGCGGGTGCATGTCGGTGTAGCTGTCGACGCCCACCAGCCGCATCGCGTCGTAGACCACCTGCACGGCAAGCTCCGAGCAGTAGACCTTCGCCATCGAGGTCAGCTCGCGTTCGGCGGCGCCGGTGACGTCGAACTGCTCGCACGCCTTCCACGTCAGATAGCGCGCCGCCTCGATGCGCATCTTGATGTCGGCGAGCATGTAGCCGACGTTCTGGTGCTCGATGATCGGAACCGGCCCTGAGCGCGCGTCCTTGCGCGCGAATTCGAGCGCGCAATCGAACGCCGCGCGCATCACGCCGACGGCCGCCGCGCCGATCAGCGCGCCGGTCCACGCGAAGGCGCCGCCGCTGATCTTGATGCCGTCGCCGGGCTTGCCGATGATGTTGTGGGCGGGCACGCGCACGTTCTCGAAATGAATGCGCGGCGAGTTGGTGGCGCGGTGGCCGACCGTGTCGATGACGCCCATGACTTTCACGCCCGGCGTGTTGCCTGGCACGATGATGACCGCAAGCGCGTCGGGCGCGCCCTTGGTGGGATCGGTGCGGCACACCACGGTGAACAGATGCGCGCCCTTGCCGTCCCATCCGCTGCCGTTCGTGATGAAGTGCTTCTGGCCGTTGATGACCCATTCGTCGCCCTCGCGGGTCGCGATGGTGCGCACTCCGGCAGTGGGGTCCGGGCTGTCGGAATTGGCGCCGCCGGTGACTTCGGTCGATGCGAAAGCCGCGAGACGCATGCCGTCCTCGACGAAATCGGGCAGGAACTGACGCTTCTGGCGATCATTGGCGAACTGGAGGATCGGCTGCAGCCCGAGGCCCGTCGCCAGCACCGAGGTCGGCACGTTGACGTCGACGCTGACCAGTTCTTCGGCCGCCAGCGCAAATTGGAGCGTCGACATCCCGGTGCCGCCATAGCCGAGCGGAATCATGGACTTGATGAAGCCGGCCTCGACCATTTTGGCGAAGAAGGGACGGGTGGCGTAGAAGCGATCCTCCGGGCTGGCGTATTTGGCGATCTCGCCTTTGACGCCGGTGAGCACCGCATTCGCGAACGCGCGCGCGTTGGTGCGGATCTCCCGTTGCTCCGGGCTGAGCTGAAAGCTGACGGTCATAAAGGCCTCCCAATTGGCAGAAACCGAATTACTCCCTACACTTTAAGGCCACAGCCGCGCTGGCGTCTTGGACGTGCGCGCACGAAAACTAGGCTCGCCGCGAATATGTGCCGATGCGGCGCCGAACGAGAGAAGGGTTCCCGGTGCCGGCCTGGACCACCAGCCATCTGCCCGAGCGCGACCAGTTCAGCTACTGGCGCGAGGTCCTGTGCGAGGCGTTCATTACCCTGCGGCCCGAGCGCGAGGGGGAAGGGCCGTGCCCCAGCAGCGTCACCGGCCAGCCGCTCAGCGCGCTCAACGTCACCACCGTCACCTCCAAGCGCCAGCAGGTGTTTCGCGGCCCGGCGGAAATCCGCAAGATGCCGCTCGAATTCTACTTCCTCAATCTGCAGCTGGCGGGGCAATGCCGCATCGTCACCGACGACCGCGAGGTGATGGTCGAGCCGGGCGCGTTCTCGCTGGTCGACACCACGCGCCCCTACCTGCTCGATTGCTGCAGCGAGGACTGGTCGATCAATTCGTTCCGAATTCCCCGCCATATGCTTGGTCCGCTTCTTCAGCACCCGGAGCAATCGGTGGCGGCGCGGGTGGCGCGCGATACGCCGCTCGGCACGATCATGATCGATTTTCTGAATGCGGTGGCGGCTCAGGCGCACGCGCTGTCCCCGCACGCGGCGAGCGCGATCTCGGGTGAGCTGGTCAACCTGCTTGCGCTTACGCTCGGCGGCGCGCGCGATACGCCCGGCGCCTCCACCTCGCTGCGCCATGGCCTGCGAGAGAGCATCGCGCGGCACATCGAGGCCCATGTCGCCGACCCGCATTTATCCGCAGCGAGCGTCGCGGCGCATTTTGGAATCTCGGTGCGGTATCTGCACAAGGTGTTCGAGGAGCACGAGCGCTCATTCGGTCAGACGGTGATCGATTGCCGGCTCGAGCGGTGCGCGCGCGACCTCGCGGCGCACGGACATCAGCGGATCGCCGACATCGCGTTTCGCTGGGGATTCAACGATATCTCGCATTTCAACCGGCGCTTCCGCGCACGGTTTGCGCTGTCCCCGCGCGATTATCGGCAGCGCTCGCGCGAGGCGAACGGCTGATCGCGCGATGTTATGGGTGTCGGCTTAGAGTGCGGCGAGGGAGTTGCGGGCGCGCGCGGTTTCAAGCGCGTTCAGCGTGTCTTCGAACCGCTGTTGCACGGCGGTGAGCTTGGCGTCATCCCAGCGGGCTTCGCAACCCAGCAGCCACCAGTCATATTGTGCCTGCAGCGCGGCGGTGAGCGCGATGACATCACCAGTGACCGGGTCGGTGCCTCGGGCGTTGCGCTGGTTTTGCTCCTCAACGATCGCGTAAGCCTGCGCGAGCCGCAGTTCGTCGGCGTGGGCAAGACCGCGATTGGTCGGATGCTCCGGCCGCGGGCTCAGGCCCTGCTCGGCATCGAAGCCCTTGAGCGTGATTTCGTGGCGCACCAACCAGTCGGATCGGCCGCTCTCGGCCGCTTCGCCAGACCGCGCGATGGAGAAGTAGGCGTCCGCCAGCGCGGTGGCCGCGGCCGTGCTTTCCGCCGGCCCTTCGAGCGTGGCGAGCGGCACGGCCGCCGTCTTGATCGGATCGTTCATGCTGGGCGCAGGGTCATGCGCGGTCGCCAGTGAGAACATCACCACGCCCGCGAGCACGCCTGTCAGCACCCAGCCCAAGGTCTCTTTCATGCGCGAAACTGTGGCGCGTTAAGCTTACCAAAAAGTAAACGCGTCTGCGCCGAAGCGTTAACGAATGAGCGCGGGGCCGACGCTGTTTAAAACGTCCTGCGCGCTATAAGCGCGCGGTTCGTTCGCGGGCTTGGCACCCTTCATCAGCACGACGTCGGCATAGGCGGTGTAATTGGTGATCGGGGTCGTCGTCGCGGTACCGACATCGAGCCCGACGCCGCCCCAGTGGCGACCGCCCCATCCGCCGATGCCGCCGACGGTATCGATGGTCGACCAGTACCTGGTGCTGGGCTCCGTATCGGTTCCCACCACGATGAAATAATCATAACCGCGCATTTTGGTCAGCTCGGCGGCGCGGTAGAGCAGCGCATTCTCGACCGCCGGGCGCGGCGTGTCCGAATTGCCGGAGAACATCACGCGGAAGCGGTTGGTCTCGAGCTGCTGCTCGCTGTAGCCGAAGCGCGTCTCCCCGACCGGCTGGTAGGGGGTGGGATGGGGGGCGCATGAGGCAAGCCCCGCCAGCGCAAGCATAACCGTTGCGATCCGTGCGGCCCGTGCCGGGATTGTGAAGGGAAGGCCCGCGTAATTTGCCGTGCTCATCACAAAATCCTGATAAAATATAGTGTATGAAAGGTGGTCGTTCCGCAGCGTTCGGTCAAGGCGGTGCCGATCATGCCTCGCCTGGCATGGCATGCCACAGGAGCACGACCGCCGGCAGGAATAAAATGACGTTTTTGTGAAAGAGTGGGTGCCTGCGCGCCGGTCGAACGGGCCGGTGCGGCCCCGCGAGGAATTCGACGGCCGAACGCACTGAGGACAGGTCTTGAACGAACAACGCACGATTACCCCGAAGGCGAAGGCCGCCAGCGACAGCGGGACGATGGCAATCTCGCTGATTGGCGGCGCCTTTCTGGTCCTGGTGCTGGCGGTCGTCGCGAAATACCTCCTGACACTGATGATCGGCGTCGACAAGCCGCCCAAGCCGCCGCCGCCGGTGACGGTCACGGCGGTGCACTATGACGACTTCGTCGACACCATCGAGGCGATCGGCACGGCGCATGCCAATGAATCCGTGACGCTGACCGCAAAAGTGACCGAGACCGTGCGCGCGATTTCGTTCGAGGATGGTCAACACGTCGAGAAGGGCGCTCTCGTTGCCGAGCTTCTCAACACCGAGCAGAGTGCGGATCTCGCCGAGGCGCGCGCCGCCAAGGTGGAGGCCGATCAGCAGTTCGAACGGATCGCGAATCTCGTGACCAAGGGAAATGCGTCGCGCGCGCAGCTCGACAGTCAGCGTGCCACGCGCGACGCGGCGGCCGCGCGCGTCGATGCGCTCGAGGCGCGGCTCGATGACCGCCTGATCCGTGCGCCGTTCGCCGGGGTGCTGGGCCTGCGCTCGGTCAGTCCGG
>Ga0209643_1001880_pt1 | contig 16213 bp, 13 predicted proteins | sample AutmiccBRH37_all_FD_187383 | JGI IMG/M metagenome (GOLD analysis project Ga0209643, IMG submission 187383) | Deep subsurface microbial communities from Mt. Terri, Switzerland - Autotrophic microbial communities BRH/37_all (SPAdes) (version 2) | ecosystem: Environmental > Aquatic > Deep... | reverse complement strand
GCCTGTCGCCGGGGGACGAGAATCCCCGGATGATACGACGATGGCGGACGACGGCGGCTTCAAGATCAATAGTGCATTCCTGGGGGTGGTTCAGTCCCTGTCCGGTCGGACCTGGCGCGAGCGCCCCGCCGAAGCCGCGACGATCCGCGCCCTGATCCAGGGGCTGGATCTGGAGGAGCCGCTGGCCCGGGCGTTAGCTTCGCGTGGGGTGGGCGCCGACCAGGCCGTCGATTTTCTGAGCCCCACCCTGCGGGCCCTGTTCCCCGATCCGTCCAGCTTCATGGATATGGACGCCGCCGCCACAGCCATCGTCGACGCCTTGCAAGCGCAGGCGCGGATTCATGTCTTCGCTGACTATGATGTGGACGGCGCTTCCAGCGCCGCCCTGCTGGTGCGCTGGTTCCGGGCGATGGGGGCGGAGCTTCCCATCTATGTTCCCGACCGTCTGACCGAGGGCTATGGCCCCAGCGCCCAGGCCTTCGACAAGCTGAAGTCGGTCGGCGCCGATCTGGTAGTGACGGTCGATTGCGGGGCGGCGGCGAACGAGGCCCTGGCCCATGCGGCGGCCATCGACCTGAAGGTCGTGGTCATCGACCACCATCTGATGCGCAGCGAGCCGCCCAAGGCCCTGGCGGTTGTCAATCCGAACCGGCCGGGCTGCGCTTCGGGGCAGGGCAATCTGGCGGCGGCGGGGGTAGTCTTCGTCCTGTTGGCGGCGCTGAATCGTGAGGCGCGGCGACGCGGCCTGTTCGCCGACCGGCCCGAGCCGGACATTCGCCAATGGCTGGATCTCGCGGCCCTGGGGGCCATCTGCGACGTCACCGGCCTGACTGGTTTCAACCGCGCCCTGACTAGCCTAGGGCTGAAGGTGATGAGCGACTGGAAAAATCCGGGTCTGCGCGCCCTATTGGAGGCGGCCGGGGCTGAGCAGGGACCGGCCAAGAGCAATCACGCGGGCTTCATCCTGGGGCCCCGCATCAACGCCGGCGGGCGGATCGGTCGGTCCGATCTGGGCGCGCGCCTGCTGTCGACCGACGATCCCGTCGAGGCCCAGGCGCTGGCGATGGAACTGGACGCGCTGAACCTGTCGCGTCGCGAGGTCGAGCGCGCGGTCACTGAGGCCGCCGTCCGCCGGGTCGAGGCGACCGGCGCCCATGCCGACGATACGGCTCTGGTGGTGGTGGCGGGCGAGGACTGGCACCCCGGCGTCGTGGGCATCGTCGCCGGCCGTCTGCGCGAACGCTGGCGCAAGCCGGTCGTCGTCGTCGGGATCGATCCAGTCACCGGTCTGGGCAAGGGATCGGGCCGGTCGCAGCCCGGCATGAACCTGGGCCGGGCCATTCAGGCGGCCTGGGAGGACGGCTTGCTGCTGGCCGGCGGCGGTCACGCCATGGCGGCGGGTCTGACCATGGAAGGCGCGCGGCTGGAGGAACTGACCCGCTTCCTGAACGACCGCCTCGCTGACGAACGGGTCGAGGCGGTCGCTATGGACGCGCTGGAGATCGACGCCCTGATCGACCCCGGTGCGGCCACTCGGGCCCTGTTCGAATCGTTCGAGCGGCTGGCGCCCTTCGGTCCCGCCAATCCCGAGCCGGTCTTCGCCCTGAGCGGGGTTCAGGCCCGGGAGCCGATACAGATGAACGGAGGCCATGTCCGCTGTCGGCTGGTCGGACCCGACGGCGCCTCGGTGCGGGCCGTGGCCTGGCGCTGCGCCGACCTGCCGACCGGGCAGGCGCTGCTGAGCGGGCAGGGGGGGCTGAATATCGTGGGTCGTCTGAAGGCGGACGACTGGAACGGCCGTAGGGGCGTGCAGTTCGAGATCGAGGACGTCGCCGATCCCCGCATGGTCTGACGCCGGTTTGGCGCTGCGCCAGGCGTCGCAAAAAACTCGAAATCCGCGCTTGCACCCATCCAAGGGCGCGGCTATATCGCCGGCTCTCCCGCGCAGCGGTCCCTTCGTCTATCGGTTAGGACGTCAGGTTTTCAACCTGAAAAGAGGGGTTCGACTCCCCTAGGGACTGCCACGCGGGATGATATCGGGCCGAGCCTACAGGCCGCCCGGAGCTTTTTACCTCTCAACGTCGGGCGCGCGAAGAAGTCGTCCCAGGTGGTGTCTTTCAGGCGACACAACTGGAACGTTTCTACTAACTGGGGCAAGTTTCAGGCCCCACTCCCCATTTTTGACCTTTCCAAAGATTCACGGAACAGTGTTAAACGTAATCTGTCCGTAAGAGGAGCGGACGGGGGTTTCGAATTTGTCTGATTACGATGGGATGGAAACGGCGGAGACCGTTCGTGTCGTCGGGCGCGTGAAGTGGTTTGATCCGGCGAAGGGCTACGGCTTTATCGTGCCGGATGACCCGACGTTGACCGAGCTGCGGGATGTGCTGCTGCACATCACCAGCCTGCGCGACACTGGCCGGGAAACGGCCGACGAAGGCGCGTCCATAATCTGCGATTGCGTCAAGCGATCCAAGGGGTGGCAGGCGATCGAGATTCACGATCTGGGGGCCGGCGATCCCAGCGTCGTCGTGCGCCGTCCGACGCCCGCTGCCGAGACTGGCGCGCCCCTGCTCGATGTCGGCGACGCCCTGGAGCGGGCGGTGGTGAAATGGTTCAATCGCACCAAGGGTTACGGATTCGTCGTGCGTGAGCGTGCGCCCGGCGATATCTTCGTCCATGTCGAAACCCTTCGGCGGTGCGGCCTTGACGACCTGGCGCCGGGGGATGTGGTGCAGGTGCGGTTCGCCAGCGGTCCCAAGGGACTGGTGGTCGCCGAAATCAGAACGGGCGACTGATCCGGTCGGCCCAGGGATGGGCGTATGATCGAGGCGACGAGACGTTTTCTGATGGCCGGGCTGGCGGCGATCGCCTTGGCGGGCTGCGCTGCGAAGGTTCCTGAAGGTCCGAACGGCGAACCCTTGCAGCGGCTGGCCGTGGTCACGGCGTCCGGCGAACACGCCTTCTGGGTCGAGATCGCCGACGAGGAGCCTGAGCGCCAGCGCGGCCTGATGTTCCGCCCGCCCCTGGAGGCCGACCGGGGCATGTTGTTCCAGTGGCCAGGTGAGGCGCCGCGCGAACAGAGCTTCTGGATGCGCAACACGCCCAGTTCGCTGGACATCCTCTATATCGATCCAAAGGGGCGGATCGTCTCCATCGCCTCTCACGCGACGCCCTTCTCACAAGCCCCGATCCCCTCGAACGGGGCGGCGAACGGCGTGCTGGAACTGCGGGCGGGCCGAGCCCAGGAAATCGGCGCCCAGCCCGGCGACAAGGTTTTGCATCCTTATTTCAAGCCTTGATTGCGGATCGCGTCGCGAAGTGCCAATAGAGCGCTCCGTTCGGTCCGGGGTGTAGCGCAGCCTGGTAGCGCATCTGGTTTGGGACCAGAGGGTCGGAGGTTCGAATCCTCTCGCCCCGACCAATGGACGGCCGCTGGATTCCGTGTCCGGCGCGCGTTATGGCAGGTCGCAGGACCTGCCGATCACTAGGGATTTCGCCATGCTCGCCCGCATCTACCGCCCAGCCAAGACCGCTATGCAGTCCGGCAAGGCCAAGAGCCGCGACTGGCGCCTCGAGTTCGAACCGGCGTCGGCACGCACCCTCGATCCGCTGATGGGCTGGACCAGCTCGTCGGACATGAACGGTCAGGTGCGCCTGGCCTTCGATTCGAAGGAAGAGGCCATCGCCTACGCCGAACGTCATGGCATTCCGTTCCGGCTGCACGAGCCGCACGAAGCCCCGACGATCATCAAGGCCTATGCCGACAATTTCGCCACCAATCGCAAACAGCCCTGGACGCACTGACGCCCGGCTCGTTGCCGAGCGCCCTTAGCTCAACCGGATAGAGCACCCGCCTTCTAAGCGGACGGTTGCAGGTTCGAGTCCTGCAGGGCGCGCCACGTTCAAGGCGGCGCTGAAAGCCACGCCATGACAGACCCTGTTTCCTCCAGCCCCCGCCAGATCCGCGTCGCCGCCCTCTATCGCTTCGCTGTGATCGCCGACGTCGAGGCGGTGCGGGATCGACTGCACGCCGCCTGCGAGGCCAACACGGTCAAGGGGACGTTGCTGGTCGCGACCGAGGGGCTGAACGGGACCATCGCCGGCCCTGAATCAGGCGTCGAGGCGGTCCTGACCGAGATCAGGGCCGTTCCCGGGTTCGAGGAACTCGAGGTCAAATACGCCTGGACCCGCGACATGCCCTTCCTGCGGCTGAAGGTGCGGATCAAGCGCGAGATCGTCACCATGGGGCAGCCGGATCTGGATCCGGCGCGGCAGGCGGGGGTCTATGTCCCGCCAGAGGACTGGAACGCCCTGATCGCCGATCCGACCACATTGGTGATCGACACCCGCAACGATTACGAGGGCGAGATCGGCGCTTTCGACGGGGCGGTGCAGCCGAACACCCACAGCTTCCGCAACTTCCCCGACTGGTTCCGCACCGAGGGCCGCGCCCTGCTGGAGGAGCGCAAGCCCCGGCGGGTGGCCATGTACTGCACCGGCGGCATCCGCTGCGAGAAGTCGACGGCCTTCCTGAAGGCCGAGGGGGTGGAGAACGTCCATCACCTGGAAGGCGGCATTCTGCGTTATCTTGAGGAGGTCGAGCCGGCCGACAGCCTTTGGCGCGGCGACTGTTTCGTCTTCGACGAGCGGGTCTCGGTCGGCCATGGCCTGGTCCAGGGCGACCATGTCCTGTGTCGGGGATGCCGCATGCCCGTCGACGCCGAGGGCCGCGCCTCGCCTCATTTCATCGAAGGCGTCTGCTGCGACCGCTGCCGCGACACCCGCGACGACGCCCAGCGCCTGCGCTACGCCGAGCGGCAGAGACAGATCGAGCTGGCCCGGCAGCGCGGCCTCGATCACCTGGGGCGGCGGGACGACGGCTGACGGGGCGCCGGCGGAAGCGGTGGGATTCGAACCCACGGACGGCTCTCACCGTCGCTGGTTTTCAAGACCAGTGCCTTAAACCACTCGGCCACACTTCCTTGCCGGATCGCCCGGTCGGGCGGACGCCATAGCAGGCGAAGGCCTCATTAACCAAAGCGGAAATGTCTTCGGTCATCCTGTTTTTACAGTGAAGACGAAGGCGAGGCTGATGACGGCTGGACGATGGATGAGACGCGCCCTGGCGATGGGGCTGTTCTCGCTGCTGGCGGCCTGTTCGACGTTCGGCGGCGGACGGGGCGGGGGCGGGATCCCGGTGGTCAAGGATCCGGCGCCGATCGTGTCGGGGACGATGCGGCCCTATCAGGTGCGCGGACGCTGGTACACGCCCAAGGAACAGCCGAACTATGACGAGGTTGGAATGGCCTCCTGGTACGGCGACGCCTTCAATGGGCGGCCGACCTCGACCGGCGAACGGTTCGACATGCATGAGCTGACGGCGGCCCATAAGACCCTGCCGTTGCCCGGTCTGGTCGAGGTTACCAATCTGACGAACGGGCGGCGGATCGTCGTGCGGGTCAATGATCGCGGGCCGTTCGTGGACGGGCGGATCATCGACCTGTCGCGGGAGGCGGCGGACGAACTGGACATGCGGCGTCAGGGCGTGGCGCGGGTGCGGGTCCGCTATCTGGGCCGGGCGCCCCGGCTGGGCGGCGGGACGGTGCTGCGGGCAGAGGCGGCGCAACCGGCTCAGGCGTCGGTGGCGACGGCTACCGCGGCGACGCCGGTCGCCGTGACCACCGGCCGTTCCTTCTGGGTCCAGGCCGGGGCGTTCTCGGACCAGAGGTCGGCGCAGCGAATCGCCGAGCGTCTGGGCGCACGCGCGACGGTGGCGGCCAATGACACAGGCGGATGGCGCGTTCTGGTCGGGCCCTGGGTCGACGCCAATTCGGCCGAGACCGCCCGTCAGGCGGTCGTGGCGCGCGGATATGCGGACGCCCTGTTGATATCCGGCGGCTAAGGCTTGCCTCCCGCGCCGCGGTCGCCATTGTGCGCCCGTGACCCGTGGACAGTTCATCAGCTTCGAGGGCGGCGAGGGCGCCGGCAAGTCGACCCAGGTCGCGCGGCTGGTCGCACGGCTGGAGCCTCTATTGGAAGGCCGAAAAGTGGTGCGCACGCGCGAACCGGGCGGCTCGAAAGGGGCGGAGGCGATCCGCAACCTGGTCGTGGCGACCGAGGCCGAGCCCTGGTCGGCGATGACCGAGACCCTGCTGATGTACGCCTCGCGCTCCGACCATCTTGAGCGGACCATCCGCCCGGCGCTGGAGGCCGGCGACTGGGTGGTGTGCGACCGGTTCGCCGATTCGAGCCGCGCCTATCAGGGCGCCGGGGGCGGGGTGGCCCAGAGCTTTATCGAACAGATCGACGCGGCCGTGGTCGGCGCCGACCAGCCGGACCTGACCCTGGTGTTCGACCTGCCGGTCGAGGTGGGGCTGGAGCGGGCGTTTGGGCGCGGCCAGCTGGAGACGCGGTTCGAATCCAAGGGGCTGGAGTTCCATCAGCGGCTGCGTGAGGGGTTCTTGCGCATCGTCGAGACCCATCCCGAACGGTGCGTGCGGATCGACGCCACCGGGTCGCTGGACGAGGTCGAGGCGCGGGTGTGGCGGGCGGTCCAGGATCGGCTGCTGTGAGCGACGACCATCCGCGCGACCGGTTCGACCTGGTCCCCGATGCGGCGGCGGAGGCGGCCTTTCTGGACGCCTGGGAGCGGGGTCGTCTGCACCATGCCTGGCTGTTGTGCGGGGTCGAAGGCGCGGGGAAGGCGACCTTCGCCTATCGCGCGGCGCGACGACTGCTGGGGGCGGCTGCCGATCCGGCGCGCGGTCCGCTAGGGACGCGTCGCGACGATCCCGTCAGCCGGCTGATCTCGGCCCAGTCCCATCCCGATCTGCTGGTGCTGGAACGGCTGATCGAGGGCGGCAAGATCAAGAAGTCGATCTCGGTCGATCAGTCGCGCGACCTGCCCGAGTTCTTTTCCAAGAGCCCGTCACAGGCCCAGCATCGGGTGGCCATCATCGACGCCGCCGACGACCTGAACCTGAACGCCGCCAACGCCTTGCTGAAGGTTCTGGAAGAGCCGCCGGAGCGAGGGGTTCTGTTTCTGGTGACCCATGCGCCGGGGCGGCTGCTGGCCACCATCCGGTCGCGTTGCCGGCGGCTGAGCTTTCCGATCTGGACGCCCGAGCGGCTGGAAACCCTGGTGCGCGACCGGACCGGGGCCGAGCGGGAGGAGGCCGAGCATGCGGCGGCCATGGCGGGGGGATCGCCGGGCGCGGCCCTGGCCCTGGCGTCCGGCGCGACCTTCGAGATGGACCAGCTGGCGCGCCGCTGGGTCGAGGGCGACGTTGACCGGGCCGAGGCATTGGCCGTCGCCGACAAGTTCCGGGGGGCCGAGGGGCAGGAGCGGTTCGACATACTGATGGATCGGCTGATCGCCGCGGTGCGGATGCGGGCCTTGGCGAGCGGGCCGGGCGCGGCCAATCGTTGGGCCGAGCTGTGGGAGCGGTTGCAGCCGCTGCCGGAACGGGCGGCGGGGCTGAACCTGGACCGGGCCGACGTGCTGGCCGGGGCTCTGGCCGACCTGAAGCGGGTTCAGGCGCAACACGAACGGATGGGCTGATGCTGATCGACAGCCATGTGAACCTGCACGCCCCCCAGTTCGACGAGGATCGCGACGCAGTCATCGAACGGGCGCGGGCGGCCGGGGTCGGGCTGATGGTCGAGATCTCGGACCGGCTGACGACCTTCGAGGCGACCCACGGGTTGGCCATGGCGCATGACGACATCTGGTGCACGGTCGGGGTCCATCCGCATGAGGCCAAGGACGCGGCCGATCTGGCGGCGACGACCCTGGTCGAACTGGCCCAGCGGCCCAAGGTGGTCGGGATCGGCGAATGCGGCCTGGACTTCCACTATGACCTGAGCCCGCGCGAGGTTCAGGCGGCGGTGTTCCGCCAGCATGCGGCGGCGTCGCGGGAGACCGGCCTGCCGCTGGTGATCCATACGCGCGAGGCGGACGCGGTCATGGGGGCGATCCTGAGGGAAGAGCAGGCCGCCGGGCCGTTCAAGATGCTGATGCACTGCTACACCAGCGGGGCCGAACTGGCTGGAATCGCAGCGGAACTGGGGGCCTGGTTCTCGGTTTCGGGTATCGCCACCTTCAAGGCGGCGGAAGATGTGCGGGCGGTGATCCGGGACATGCCCGCCGACCGTATAATCGTCGAGACCGACTGCCCCTATCTGGCGCCCATCCCGCATCGGGGGCGGCGCAACGAGCCGGCCTATGTGGGCCATGTGCTGGACAAGCTGGCCGAGATCCGGGGCTGGAGCGCCGAGGAGGCGGACCAGAGGACCACCGAGGCCTTCTTCGGCCTGTTTGATCGGATACCGAGGCCCGTATGAGTTTCGAAGTCGTCATCCTGGGCAGCGGATCGTCGGGCGGGGTGCCGCGTGGCGACGGCGACTGGGGCGTCTGCGACCCGGCCGAGCCGAGGAACCGGCGGATGCGCTGCTCGATGCTGGCGCGCAAGACCGGGCCGGACGGCGTCACAAACATCCTGATCGACACCTCGCCGGACCTGCGCGAACAGATGCTGGCCAGCGGGACCCGGCATATAGACGCGGTCCTCTATACCCACGACCACGCCGACCAGACCCATGGGATCGACGATCTGCGGACCTTCGCCACCCGGGCGCGCAAGCGGATTCCGGCCTGGATGGACGCGGCGACCCTGACGTCTCTGTCGCACCGGTTCGACTATATCTTCGAGAGCAAGTTCGGCTATCCGCCGCTGCTGGACGCCCAGGTCATTCCGCCGCACGGGACGGCCTGGTCGGTGGAGGGGCCCGGGGGCGCGATCCCGGTGGTCACCTTCGATCAGGGGCACGGCCCGATCCGGTCGGTCGGCTATCGGCTGGGCGACATGGCCTATTCCAGCGACGTGTCGGACCTGGACGAGGCGGCGACCCGGGCCGTGGCCGGTTGCCAGATCTGGATCGTCGACGCCCTGCGCTACACCCCCCATCCGACCCATGCCCATCTGGACAGGACCCTGGAGTGGATTGCGGCGGCGGATGTGGAGCGGGCCGTGCTGACGAACCTGCATATCGACATGGATTACAAGGAACTGTCGGCGATCGTTCCGGCGAATGTCGAGGTCGGGTTCGACGGCTGGAGCCGGGTGATCGGCTGAGATTTGGCAGGTTTGGCATAAAAGCAGGGTGACAAACCTGCCAAAGCGCCAAATGCGCCAGGGCGCGCAGGCTGCGGTGTCAGGATCGGCTGAGGCCGGTCGTTTGGCGCGAAAACAGGGCGCCAAAGGCGTCAAAGACGCCAAACGCGCCAGGGAGCGTCTGCTGTGGCGTTGATGGAGGGCGGACGTCGCAGGGGACTGCGGCGCGAGCCCGATTTCAAAGACCGGAAGACGAGGCTAACACAGTCTGGATGCGTGTTGGGCCCATGGCGGTTTGGGCGTGTTAGGGCGTTGAAAGGATTGGTCTCGGTTCGGGAAATTAGGGGAGGTGACCTTCGTTGGTCTTCCTTGCTTCATCTATACGACCTCTCTCCTCATACTGGCATTCAACAGGGTCGTGCTGGAAAGCCGACGTGTCGAACGTCTGCTCGGGGTGGGATGCGGACTTTGAGTGAACACCGTGCGCCTGCTAACGTGTGGGCATGCGCATCATAATTACGCTAATCTGTGCTACCGCATCGGCGCTGATCGCCGGAGTGGCGTGGGCATGCTCTTGCCCCAACTGGAGAAGCGCCGACGATCAACTCGGCTTCGCCGACGTCGCGTTCGTAGGAAAGGCAACGTCCTCTGTAACGGGGCGCGACGGCTACGTAATCACCGAGTTTGCTGTCTTCCGCACGCTGAAGGGAACTCACCAAGACGTTCAGCGGATCGCGCATGCACCCGGCTCTTGGGGGGCTACGTGCGGCATAGATTTCGATCAGTCACGAGACGTTCTCGTTCTCGCTAAGAGGCAGGGCGGCAAAATGTCCACGAGCGCCTGCGCCACACCTCGCTTTGGCCTGGGCGACTTCGAGCGGGCTGCCGCGCACTGAGCTCTCAGGGAGCTGACGTCCGCAAAGGGTCGAAAGCGGTCACGGCCTTCCTGGCGGAAAGCAGACGTTCGGTCCAACGCCCTGAAGCTGACCCATCGAGGGAAGGCTATGGGTTGTTAGCAGACGTTGGACGCCTCCCATCTTCAGCAACGACCGCTGCTCGGTTGTAGGCCCTCACCAACCCAACTGATCTGGGCTCCATCCAATCAGCCAGGAGCACCGCAGACTGCGGCCCGGATCAAATCGATCGACAGACCCTCGCCACGCCAGACTTCACCAAAGTTCGTACGGTGATCATTGGAGTAGATCACGAGCGCGATTTCGAGATCGGGCATTAGAAAGTTCCGCACCTGAACCCCGCCGATTTCGCCGTAGCGTTCGACCAATCGGGTTTTGCCTATGCAGCTTTTAAGGTCGGGCGAATAGGACCAGACGCTGAGCGCCGCATAGCCTGACGCAGGGTCGCCAGTCAGCATGGTTGCCAGCGAGGTCGCGGAAATCAGCCGACCCTCGATCAGGGCGACATTGACCTTCAGCAGATCCTCGACCGTGCCGTATAGTCCGCCGGCTGGCCCGTAGGCCGACGGCCAGGCGGGTTGCTCAACGGTGCCGTCCTCCATAGTTGCCTCAACGCGAGGCTCGTCCGGCAGAGCCACGACGAAACCAAGCAGCGCCCCGATGCGCTGGTTGACCTGCGTCAGATACGGCTCGCCAACGACCGCCTCAAGCACCTTGCCCAGAACGATGGTGTCGCAGTTGTTGTAGAGGAAGGTGGAGCCGGGATCGGCAGCGGTCGCCTGACAATACTGGAGTAGGTCGCCGGGCGGGCCAGCGGGCGTATCGGCCTGCCCTGCTAAACCCGAGCGATGGGCCAGAAGGTGCCGGATCGTGGTGCGGTCGGCGTTCGGTATCGGAGCGTCCGGAAGGTACGCCTTGACCGTCGCATCCAGCGCAATGTGTCCCTCATCGACCTGTTGGAAGATCAGGATGGCCGTGATCATTTTGGACACCGAAGCCCAACGGAACACCTCTCCGGTCTCATGCGGCTGACCAGATCGCACATCTCCCAAGGCCGCGATCGAGAGTGACGACCCGTGAGCGACCCCGAAGACGCCTGCGTAGCCAACTTCGCTTTCCAAGCGAGATCGCATTGCAGCGACCCCTGCGTCAGAGTTCTGTGCCGCAGCGGGCAAAGGCAAAAGTGGGAGACAGAGCGCAAATATCCGCGAGATGAGCCGCATCGTCTGAGTTCCCCACGACCCATCCGGGCGTCCAGCGAAGTTAGACAGGCTTCGAAGCCGCCGCAAACCAAATGCACTTCCTGGCGCCACTGGACTCAACGTCCGAGAAGGGTCGAAGACGGAATCCAGCGTTTCGACCCAGAGCCGACATTTGGAACATCAGCAGACTTGGCGGGGCAGGTCTGATCACCGTCATCCTAGGCCTTGTGCCTAGGATCCATACGCCCGGTGTGTCGCGTGGGGCGCGGGCGGCGGATGTGCGGTCGCTTCTGACGTCTGAGTCTATGGATCCTAGGCACAAGGCCTAGGATGACGGGCGTGGGGTGTGGGGTGTCGGCCTCGAGGATGGGCTGCTGCTGGCACTGTGCCGGTTCGGATAGGGGCTGGCGCTGGGGCTTCGGCGAGGGCGTGGGGTCTGGGCCCGGGTATGGTGCGTGGGCATGGCCGCACCGCTCAATCCGTCCCCGCCTTGTGCCCCTTCCAGTCGAACAGCTCCTCCAGCACCTGCACCGCCTGGCCGCGTTCGGACGCCAGGTCGGGGTCGCGGTTGAGGATCAGGCGGGCGTCGTCGGCGGCGGCCAGCATCAGGGATCGGTGGCGGATCGGGTCGGCGAAACGGTAGGCGGGGAAGCCGCTCTGTTTCAGGCCCAGGGGGTCGCCGCCGCCGCGCAGGCGGAAGTCCTCCTCGGCGATGACGAAGCCGTCCTCGGTGCGGCGCAGGGTTTCGAGACGTTCTTTCGCCGTCTCACCGAGGGCGCCGTCCTGGCCGCCGTACAGCAGGATGCAGGAACTGGCCTTTGAGCCCCGGCCGACGCGGCCGCGCAGCTGGTGCAGTTGGGCCAGGCCGAAGCGGTCGGCGTGTTCGATGACCATGATGGAGGCGTTGGGCACATCCACCCCGACCTCGACCACCGTGGTGGCGACCAGCAGGGGGATGCGGCCGTCGGCGAAGTCGGCCATGACGGCCTCGCGTTCGGCGCCCGGCATCTGGCCGTGGGCCAGGCCGACCTCGACCCCCAGCAGGCGGCGCAGGTCGTCGGCGCGGTCGACGGCGGCGGCGAGGTCTATGGCCTCGGATTCGGCGACCAGGGGGCAGATCCAATAGGCCTGGGCGCCGGCGTCCAGGGCGGTCTTCAGCCGGGCGGCGACCTCGCCGATGCGGGCCAGGGGGACGACGGCGGTGGTGACGGGAGTGCGGCCCGGCGGTTTCTCCATCAGGCGGCTGACTTCCAGCTCGCCGTACTGGGTCAGTTCCAGGGTGCGGGGGATGGGGGTGGCCGACATGGTCAGCAGGTGGACGGCGCCGATGCGCGGATCACCCTTGGCCTGAAGCCGCTGGCGCTCGCTGACGCCGAACCGGTGCTGTTCGTCGATGACGGCCAGGGCCAGGCGGTCGAAGCGGACGGCGTCCTGGAACAGGGCGTGGGTGCCGATGGCGACCTGGGCCTGACCGGACGCCAGGGCGGCCAATTTCTCGCGCCTCTGGCCGTTGGTGTCGCGGCCGGTCAGCAGGACGGAGGTGACGCCGGCCGCCTCCAGCAGCGGCCCGAGCTTTTCGTAATGCTGGCGGGCCAGGATCTCGGTCGGCGCCATCAGGGCGGACTGGAAGCCGCTGGAGGCCGCGTCGGCCAGGGCCAGGGCGGCGACGGCGGTCTTGCCCGAGCCGACGTCGCCTTGAAGCAGCCGCCCCATCTGTTTGCCGGACGCCAGGTCGCGGCGGATTTCGGCGACGGCCTGGGCCTGGGCGTTGGTCAGGGTGAAGGGCAGGGCCTGGAGCAGGTGGTCGGAGGCGGCGCCGGGGGTGATGACGGGCGACGGCTTGATCTCTCGGGCACGGCGGCGGCGGGCCAGGGCCAGCTGATGGGCCAGGAATTCGTCATAGGCCAGGCGCTGGCGGGCGGGTGCGTCGGGCGACAGGTCAGGCTCGCCAGTCGGGGCGTGCAGGGCCTCGATGGCGGCGCGCCAGCCCAGCCAGTTCTGCTTCTTCAGCCAGGCGGGATCCTGCCATTCGGCCAGGTCGGGGGCGGCGGGCAGGGCGGCCTGGACCAGTTTGCGCAGCTGGCGCGACGTCAGGCCTTGGGTCGCCGGATAGACGGGTTCGGATGCCGGGATGTCGGCCGCCTTGTCCAGGGTGACGATGTCCGGATGGACGATCTGGACCTCGCCGTTGAACCGCTCGACCTTGCCCGAGACCAGACGGGTCTCGCCGCGGGGCAGCAGCCGGTCGATATGCTGGGGCGAGCCGCCGAACCAGACCAGGTGGACGAAGCCGGTCGGGTCGCTGGCGCGAACCTTCAGCGGGGCGCCAGGGCGGCTGGGGACGAACAGGCGGTCGATGACGATTTCGAAAATCCCGACCTCGCCGTCCACGGCGGTCGCCGCCTCCATCGGGCGGCGCACGACGACGCCCGAGGGGCTGAGGAAGACCAGATCGCGCACCAGCGGACCCGCGACCTTCTGCACCAGGGGCAGGACGCGGGGGCCCACGCCCTTAAGGCTGGAGACCTCGGCGAACAGGGGAAAGAGAATCTGCGGACGCATCGCCGGGAACATAGCGTGACCATGACGGGTGGCGAAGTGCTCGCAGGAACGCTATTTGACCCGACCTGTTTGAAAGTCTGGACCGGGCAAGGATCCTTGTGGCCGAAATCGACGCGCGTCTCGAAAATGAAATGACCCCTGAACGCAAGCAGCGGCTGGGCCGCATCCAGTTCCGGTCCTGGCGGCGGGGCTTCCGCGAGGCCGACATGGTGCTGGGTCCGTTCTCGGACCAGGTGGCGCCGACCCTGACGGACGCCGAGCTGGATCTGTTCGAGCTGCTGATCGACGAGGAGGACCAGTGGCTCTACGGCTGGATCATCGAGCGTGATCCGACGCCGCCCGAGTTCGAGACGCCTGTCATGGCCAAGGTCCGCGCCTTCATGCGCGAGCATGTGGCGGCCGAGGTCGGCAAGGGCATCGGCTGATGGATCAGCAGGTCACTGTGCAGCACCGGAGCGACGCCGATCTGGGCGGGGCGCCGGAGGGGCTGGACGCCCTGGTCGTCGCCGAGCGGATCAAGGCGAGCGGCGGGGTCGGGGTCTTCGTGGCGCGCGACTATCAGCGGTCGGGCGGTTTCGTTCAGGCGTTCCGATTTTTCTCGCAAGATATAGAAATTCTGGAATATCCCGCCTGGGACTGCCTGCCCTATGACCGGCTGAGCCCGACGGCGGGGATCGCCGCCCAGCGGATGGCGACCCTGACCAGGCTGGCCCTGCGCAAGCCGGGCGACGCGCCGGTCCTGGTGGTCACGACCGTCGGCGCGGCCATGCAGAGGACGCCGCCCAAGTCGGTGACGACCCAGGCGGGGTTTGAAACCAAAGTCGGGCGCGACCTGGATATCCAGGCGCTGGAGCGGTATTTCGCCGCCAACGGCTATGTCCGGGCCTCGACTGTCTCTGAGCGCGGCGAGTTCGCGGTGCGGGGCGGGGTGGTGGACGTCTATCCGCCGGGCTTCGAGGAGCCGGTGCGGCTGGACATGTTCGGGTCCGAGCTGGAATCGATCCGCACCTTCGACCCCGAGACCCAGAGATCGACGGGCCAGATGACGGCGGTGTCGCTGGCGCCCGTGTCGGAGGCCCTGCTGGACGCGGACGCCATTTCGCGGTTCCGCACCGGCTATCTGAAACTGTTCGGGGCGCCGGGCGATGATCCGCTGTACGCCACCATCAGCGAGGGGGCGCGGCGTCAGGGCATGGAGCAGTGGCTACCGCTGTTCTACGAGACGCTGGACAGTCTGTTCGACTATCTGCCGGATCAGGCTCAGATATTCCTGGACAATCAGGTCGAGACGGCGCGAGGCGAACGCTGGGACCTGATCGAGGACGCCTATGAGGCGCGTGCCGAGGCCGCCAAGGCCAAGGGGCACGCCGCCGCCAATCGCGCCCTGTCGCCCCGGTCGCTGTATCTGGACGCCGGAGACTGGAACCAGGCTCTGGCCGGGCGGTCGGTGCGTCGGTTCACGCCCTTTTCCGGGGGCGGGGAAGACGCCGGCGGACGGCTGGGGCGGACCTTCGCGGCCGAACGGTCGCAGGACAGCGTCAATCTGTTCGAGGCCGTCGCGGCCCATGCTGCGGCGCTGAAGGCGGAGGGCAAGCGGGTGCTGTTCGCCTCGTGGACCGAGGGCTCCTCCGAACGTCTGGCGACCATGCTGGCGGATCACGGCCTGGATCATATCGTCGCCGTGCGCGACTGGTCCGATGTTCAGGCGGCGCCGAAGGACCTGTATCTGCGCGGCGTCCTGCCGGTCGAGCACGGCTTCGTCACCGACGAAGTCGCGGTCATTTCCGAGACTGACATCCTGGGCGACCGTCTGGCGCGACCGCGCAAGAAGCGGCGGGCGTCGAACTTCCTGGCCGAGGCCTCGGCCCTGACGACCGGGGATCTGGTCGTTCACCTGGATCACGGCATCGGCCGTTATGAGGGGCTGAAGACGCTGGACATCCAGGAGGCGCCGCATGACTGCCTGGAGCTGTTGTACGCTGGTGACAGCAAACTCTATCTGCCGGTTGAAAATATTGATCTTCTGACCCGTTACGGCACGGACGCCGACGGGGTTCAGCTGGACAAGCTGGGCGGGGCGGCCTGGCAGGGGCGCAAGGCCAAGGCCAAGGAGCGGCTGCGCGCCATGGCCGAGGGGCTGATCGCCCTGGCCGCCAAACGGGCGCTGCGCGAGACGGACGCCGTCACGCCGCCGCCGGGCCTGTTCGCCGAATTCTGCGCCCGCTTCCCCTATGAGGAGACGGACGACCAGCTGAACGCCATCGGCGACGTGCTGGAGGATCTGGGCAAGGGCACGCCTATGGATCGGCTGATCTGCGGCGACGTCGGCTTCGGCAAGACCGAGGTGGCGCTGCGCGCCGCCTTCGTGGTGGCCATGACGGGCCAGCAGGTGGCCATCGTAGCCCCGACCACCCTGCTG
>Ga0209643_1001879_pt1 | contig 16221 bp, 15 predicted proteins | sample AutmiccBRH37_all_FD_187383 | JGI IMG/M metagenome (GOLD analysis project Ga0209643, IMG submission 187383) | Deep subsurface microbial communities from Mt. Terri, Switzerland - Autotrophic microbial communities BRH/37_all (SPAdes) (version 2) | ecosystem: Environmental > Aquatic > Deep... | reverse complement strand
TCCAGCTGAAACCAGCTCCTCCGACGAGCATATCTGAGGGCCCATTCTCGGAGCTGGTTTCAGCTTCCGCTACCTTCAGTGGTTGATTGAGAATTATGAACCGTGACACAGAATTTTGAATACTCCCTTTTCGTGAATCGGTCGTTTGTCTTTTACTAAAAAACATAACATTTTAGGTAATTACTAATGAAATATTTTGCTATTTTATTCTACTACTTAATGCTGATTTCAATACCAATTAGCTCACAATGTGCTGACCTTACTAATTTTGATGTGTTAGGTGTAAAACTAGGTTCTAGTGCTGAGGATGCTATAACGAAATTAACAAACGAATTCAAACTAGATTTTGAAAAAAAGGAGGTTATGTTCTCAAACGGAAGATTTTCAATGGGGTTGACATTATCATATGAGGCATCTCCTAATTATACTAACTCAACGGAAAACAGAACAATATCTATTTCGGTGCGACATCCAAATACCAAGGAGATAGAGATTTTAGAAAGTAGACTGTTTTTCTCTGATGAAAATGAACCGTTAGTTGATACAGTTGTCGGCAGTCTTAAATCAAAGTATGGTCCACCAGACCTTAGTTGGGTAAGTTCTCCGAACAATTCTCTAGATGCATATTATTTATGGGCCTCAAACCCACTTCCAACTGCTCATACGAAGAAGCATAAAAGTGCATATGAAGAACTTACGACAAGAGCGTATCTAAATGATATTAGGTCTATATCGTATTCTGTATTTGATGGTAGAGTCTATAATGCGGAATATGTTTATAAAAACGTCAAAAAAATGAATCTTGGTATCTTTTTAATTTGTCAAATTGATCGCACTAATGAAGACCACGCCAAAAATCTGATTTGTAGTTTGGGTGATTCTGACAGTATCTTAGCTTCTCGTGATTATGTCATCAATGAGTTAAAAAATGGGGCTGATAAAGCGAAGGAAAAAGATATCCAAGAGAGAAAATCAATCGATGTTAAACTGTAATAGTAATGCTTCAGTTGGAATTGGAGAATCCGTTGTATTGAGTTAGTTGGTTTAACCTCTGTTTCTCTCTTCCAATTTATATCCAAGTTCGGGTCCACCTCAGCGGGTAGCCAAGCGGCAGCTCCGAGAATGGGCCCCTCAAGTACGCTCGTCGGAGGAGCTGCCGCTTGAATGGGCGGGGTACCACCACCGATTTTTCTAAATCCGGTTTCTGCTCGCCGTGTTTTCCTGGCCTGGCGGGCAGATTCCAGTTTTCTGTCACGTTCTTTGAAAATCTGTTTATCTTTGCCGTTCAACTTGTCTATTGGAGCAATATATCCAATGGCGCTGTTGAGCCGTACCGGGGTTTGCGCATCTCAACCGCTTGCTGAAGTTCGACCGTGGGCTCGCCGGGCGTCCCCCCACGACTGCAACCGAGAAATCAGTTGATTTTTTATGAGAAACCCTGTCAAGAAATATTTGATAAAGATAAAATATTTTGCACCGCTTCAGCTATAAATAACAATATAAGCAAGTTAAGCGAGGTCAAGCTGAAACTAATTCAGTTTCTTGGCGATCTTCTCATCAGCCTCAGCTTCTTTTGTTTTTCCCATTGCTGTATAAATCTTTGCTCTTTGTTTATATGCAAATTTGTTTTTAGGATCTAATTCTATTGCTTTATTCAGATCAGTTAATGCTTCGTCCAATCTTGACAGATTTCTATAATGCGCTCCGCGATTAGTATAAGCAGCCGAATATTGTCTATTACAGCCCAGGCCTTCAGATATACATTTACCGTACAGGTCAATCATTTTCAAAGAATCATCGCTATCTTTATTTCCAAACGCTTCAGTGCATATCGGCCCAACAGCATATGAAGTATTTGTTATAATATTAGTAAACAACATTAATCCGAAAAAAAACAAAATCTTGCACCTCTTTTTATTCATAGGACCTCCCAACGTGTATTGTATAGTTAATATTTAATTTTGCATTGAACGTGCACAGCAGAGGTTTTTTCTTTTTGGTAAACCCTTGTACCACTATCTTTGCGCCTAACTATTAGTCTCAATAATATCCAAATCTTTAACCTGCGTTAATTGTAAATGAGAGACGATTTGCACGCCGATGTTTTGATCATTGCGCTCATATATGCCCCTCCATCACTAAGGATGGCTCCATAAGTAGGCATATCAAGATTTGGCATTCGATTTGACGTATTGCTCGATAAACTCGATAACAATTACAAAAGCACACTATATCCATAGTCGTAACATCAGATTGGCTGCTTTCCCGCAGCTTTCATCAAACGCTGCTTTGCAGAAATCTCAGTTAATGACTACTCAGTTCCAGTGGTCCTTGGTCGGTTTATCTCTATTTCGCGTATACGTTCATAATCCTGGCACATCACGCCATCTTGCATTTCGACAAATCTTCCTTCAAGTTCACAGCAAAACCAACCCTCTTCGACTCTCTGGCAATCTTCTATATAGCTAGGACGGCGAGAGGTAGGATAAAAATGGGGATCGTAATATACAGGCTCTTTTGTTATCTTTTCAGTGTACACATTACCATAAGGCGTGATCCCAACTTCACTCGTTTCACTGGAACCATCCGAACGCCTTGTTGTGACACGAGTCGGACGACGATTTACACCGTAGGGTTTTCCTAGATCTATTGTAATAGTAGTTTTCTTTTCTTCACTACTTTGACCAGATTTACTTGGAAAATCGATTTTTCCGCTACCCACAGAAGAAACCGGAAGCATAAAAATAAACCACGCTATGAGTGCAAGGCTTGCCATGACAAAATAGCGGGGAATAACTTTGAGACGTGATTTTTGCTTTTTATTCGGCAAGCGGGAATAGCCCATAAGTTTCTAAGAATCGTCCTCAAAGTAATAAAGCTAGATTAGCTTTCAGTTAATGCATAAAATGCTTAACATCTAGTTCCCCCAATGCATAACAAGAGGGAAGCCCATATTACGCCAGAGAAAACAAATCATCACAATATACTATAAACCGTGTTACATTCTTGCAGGTGTGTTGGTCGCTTTTGCTGCAAAAGCTACCAAACAAATCATTAAACTTATCTAATTTTTTCCACTACTACGTTTTTTGAGACTCGTTCTTTGATGCCGATTACTAGTTTTCGGGTTTTAAGGAGGGACACCATACCTATGTGATTGAAAATAATTGGTATGGTGTCCAGTATTACCTCTACTTATTTTTAAGTTATACAAGTTTTTTTACTTAAAGTGAACTGCGACACCGTTAGCGCTTAATCTGCCTGTTGGTGCTCCATAAGCTCCAGCTACTGTTCCCCAAAAGCCCCCATTAGGATTAAGAACGTTCTTCGCATTTATAATAGCATCAACTTTTTCCCCGTATTTCGTAAATGCTACCTTTCTTAACAAATCTTCTATTTCCTTACCGGCAATTTCTGAGGAACTATATAGCGACTTACCATTGAGAGAGCAATCTATTGCGCCGAGTATTTCATATGGTTGGCTTAAATCACCACTTGTAACCAAAATTGTCTTAGATGGAGTCTTTAGATGTTCTTCGATAGTTCCTTGCGCCACTTGGTTTACGCCGCACCCGCTATTTGTAAGAAATACCCCTGCACATGCAAATAATAATAGAAACTTCAAACAATACTTCATTTTTTCCACCTCCATTTCGTTTTTAAAATAAGAATCAGACGGTTCTGCTGATCTTGCGTCAAATGCTCTGTTAAAAACCAGAGTTTTATTCCAATCACATGCCAGAGAGGTTGAGCGTGCCACAATTATTCTGCGATACTCTGAGAGAGAAGCCGCACTTGTTCTCAATTATTTGTTGCTATTCAGGTAAAATGCGCCAATTGGTATATAGATCATCTTCCATCACGGGTGCTGTTCTGTTTCGTACAATTCATTTCAAGAACTTGCATTTGTTCTTCCGTCAGCTCCATCTTTGAACGTGCTTATGTTAACCATAGCTGGAAATTCCTGTAAACCTATGAAATAATATAAGCTATTTATCTCTTCTAAAATTCTTATCCATCAAAACTATAGAAGTAATTCTCTTCATCTTGCTAACTAAAACAAGATCCTCTGATCAAAAAGTTATAGAAATACTGTAAACTCGCCGAGCAAACAAAATGAGGCGTTTTTAGTAACATTCATGATTTGGTCCTCTATTTAGCGCTACTTTTATGAAATCCAGCCTTTATCTGCTCATGAATCAAGGTATGCTTTTCAGTTAATTCATCAATATAGGCAACCTTTTGAGGATCAGTGTTGAATCTAACAGCATTCCATTCTGACGTTGACCAACTTGATTTCGGACTTGGTGAAAAACCTGCTGCTTCAGGGTTGTAAGCATATCTCACTCTTAACAATCTTTTCTTGTAGGGATGGCTACCTGTAAACAAATGAGAAACTAAAATCATGTCGTCGGAAATGATAAGTTTATGGGATGCGACATACCTCGATGCATCTTTTTGAAATTGTGAATCGCTATCTTTAGCGGTGAATGTAGGAATAAAATTATTTATGAACCACCCATCGACTGGTTCGCCTTGTACATTTTTATGCTTGAACACTCTAAGCATATCGCTTCTTTCTAGATCCTTGTTTTTAAAATACCCGCCTTCCCTATTCAACTGAATAGAATCGACTTGTACAGTAACATAACTAAATATTTCCCCTGGATGTTCTTGAATTAAAACAACATAAAAAAAATTGTCTGAATCAAATCCGCTGGAGATAATTTTCCATTCACCCTCCGGAAGAGGAATAGTTTTATCTCTAATAGAAAATGAATCTCTAAAAATATTGTTATCGTCTGGTTTAAAGACTGTTTCCAAATTGGCAGTTTGTTCTACACAACCGGTAAGCAGGAAAAAAGAAAAACAAATGGCCCAGAACATGTTTCGCATCATTGCTCCTCGAAAAAACATAATAAAGCTAGATAGTTTCGATCTTAGCGCGAGGGACGCGCCAAGCCTAGTTGTGCTAGCGCGTGTGTGTTAAGTTCAAAACCAGGGCTTTCTTCCAGTCGTATATATTTGTTCAAATTCTTCATCAGATTTCATTAGATAAAGAATAAATTCAATGAAGGCGATAATTGCAATTATTCCTGAAGTTATTCCTAAATAATATAAAGCCAAACAAGAATGTCAATAACAGAATTATTCCTTGTGATTTATATCCAAGGTAAAAATTATGAGCCCCGAATCCACCAAGAAAGCTAATAGAGCGGCGACTATCCTTTTTGATCCGTTTCCTGTCGAAGAATCATCGGAATATATATCTATTGCGAGGAGCCTTCAATTGCAAAATCAACTTTAGTGCTTGCTTTAGGCTCATTGGCAGGTTTCCAATCAGATGAATCGAAAATATATCTGTTTCCATCATCGCCAGAAATTACACCGGATTTAGTTGTTACGTCATAATTTAAATTATTTCCTTTCACTTACTGCCTCCTTATTAATGTTTTGAACGTTTTAAAGCGAAGTGCTCTCAAAAAAGCAATATCTTCTGTCTTACTTCCTAAATTAAATCTGCCCCCCCCTATTCCTCGGCAAGCTTAAAAAAAGTTGAGGCATGAGACTCGTAAACTTTTACCTGTCAATTTAGAAGAGTCTCCACATAGACGGTTCCTTTTAATTATCTTGGGAACCGTCTAAATGTTTTCACAACTCTCATTGTGGAATTAATGTGAGAGCAGTGACGTGATACTTTGATCCACGAAGATAATCAAACTGAGACTATTTTAGTTTATTTGCTCTTTTCTTATCAGCCTCAGCCTCTTTTTGCTTTCCAATTGCTAAATAAACGTCCGCTCTCCATGAATAAATCAATGGATTTGTAGAGTTTAATTTACCGCTTTATCCAAATCATTCAATGCTTCTTCATACTTTGATATTCGGTAATATTGACGTCCGCGGTTAGCATAAGCAATCGAATACTGTAAGTCACAGCCCAAACCTTCTGCTATACATTTTCCGTAAAGATCAATCAGCTTTTCATGGTCTTTGCTATCTTTATTTGAAAAAACTTCCGTGCAAATCGGACCGGCAGCATATGAGTTGCAAACTATGACATTTGTAAAAGTAATAGTGCAAAAAAAACCTTTTCTTCTCTTCCTGTGAAAATCTTTGCCTGCATCGAAGTAAAATTGCATTTGCTAAGCCATAAAACCTAGACCAGCGGAAAAAGGATCTCCTTTAGATTTGACTTTAAGGTCTTTTGAATTTTCTTTAAGTCATTTTTAAAAAACAAAATCGTATTTATCTCAGCGAAATAAGTTTTATCATCTTTTTGATCTTTTTGTATCGCATTGATAGCGATCCTTAAAAGATTTTACTTTTAAGGAAGCGACCGAATAAATTAGTTTCTTGTCAAGAAAATAATGATTCAAATGATTAATATTTATTAATATTTCATATGCAATTTACTCACCGGATATTACTGACTATAGATAACATTTTTGAAAATAGGAGTTGCTTCTCCAACCTTATGTGTTTGCCTATGCTTTTTTCGGAAAGCCATGCACTCATGGCTTCCAGAAAATGAACGGCATGAAAAGCGCGTTGTGATTAGCCTTCTTCAGCTTTCTTCAATTTTTTACAAGCGTCTTAAGCCAAACGGCTGAATACTTCCTTTTTTTTAATAAACTTTGCAAGCTGAAAATAAAGATAAAGTATATTATTTTTTTCTTTATAAATCGCATAATCTTCTGGAGCACGCAATAACACAACAAAAACTCCTGAACCTTCAATTCCGTTTTCAGAAAATTCTTTATCCGTTTTACAAATCACGCCACAAAAGGTATCTTAGGTGGCGTAATATGTTAAAATACCCCTCCTGGAGCCAAGAGAGATGAGCGAAAAAGCCGTACAAATAGCACCATCTAACAAATTTGCACTTGCCGCCGGCGAAATCCGAGACGATCTGCATGAGTGGGCGACGATCTATTTTGCCACCCAGGTGACCACCTCGCCTCGCTCGCAAAAAGAGCAGCGGCGGGATCTGGCCTTGTTCCTGAATTTTCTCCGGCAGGAGTTCGGCAACACCTTGCGCCCGACCTAGTCGCCGAGAGCAAGCGGCGATTTTCTCTTTGCCCTGCAAAACACCGTAAAAGTCGACGGCACGAAAAAATGGTCGGACCGCACCGTCAACCGGATGACCGCTCATTTGAAAACCTTTGCCAAGTGGATCCACCAGCACCGCCCTTTTCCCCTGGGTCAACCGATGGCAAAAATCACCATGCTGTCGGTCGGCAATCACCTGGAGATCGAGCGGGCCTTAACCAAGCAGGAGCGCAACCGGATCCTCGATGCTGCCGATCAACTGCTGCTGGTCGGCGGCCGGTCCCGCGACCGTCACCGCCACGGCGGGACCCAGCCGCCGCAGAGGAAGAGTTTTCGGCCATATCGCAACCGGGCGATCATCTACACCCTGATCGAAACCGGCATGCGGCGGGCGGCGATCACCAGTCTGAACCTGGTGGACATCGATTTTGACCGGCGGATTTTAGCGGTGATGGAAAAAGGCGGCAGTGTCCAGCCCTACCCGATCAGTCGCCAGGGGATGGCGGCGATCAGAGACTATCTCGAACACGAGCGAAAGGAGGACCAGGAAAAATGGCAATCCCACGCCCTCTTTCTTGCCGCAAGCGTCAGTCCCCACGGCGACGGCCGGCTGAACCCGAAAGGGATAAATACGGTGTGGAATCAGGTCAGAGATTTTGCCGGCGTCGATAAGGACAAAACCCCGCACTCAGCCCGGCACGGCATGGGCGTGTTCATCATGGAGAAAACCGGTAATGTGGCGGCGGTGCAACGGCAGCTGGGCCACAAAAACGCCTCTTTTTCCCTGCAGTATTCGCGGATCACCAACGATGAGCTGAAGCGGATTTTGGATGAGAGGTAGGGTGTGATCCGGTCAGCAGAAAGATGAAAGCCCTTTCAACGCCGGCCGGCATTCGGAAAGGGCTCTTCACGCTTTTGAACGTCACACAGTTCAAGAGGAGATGCAAAACACCTTACCCGGTTTTATTACAACTTTCTTTCCTTCCAATCAAGAAACAGCAAAGATTCGCGCAGTTGCCACTGGATAGCATCCATATTATTTATCAAGAGAATTGAGACTGAGGTTTTTCAGTAGTGTTACTGTGCTCTCCAGCAGATCGACAATTTTTTCTTTAAAATTTCAAGACTTGCTCATTATTTTGCGCTTGCAATCATTATAAAAAAGCAGGAAGTATTAAGCTGGCTTAGGAGATGGAATTTGTCATGCCTTTCATCCAGGCAGAGAGAAGTTGGTTTCTCTTATGGAGTTACGATCTTGGAAATATCTTGACTCTTTTACTAGAGGAAAAAGTTTCAGGCCCATGATAAGTTTAAAAAAAATTTAAGGAGCCAACAATGCCTATTGTCTTCGTGCATGGGGTGAACAACCGTGACGGCCAAATCTACAATGAGAACGAGTCATCTCGGAATGGATTCCTGAGGGAAATCGTCGGCCCAGCCTTGGGCTTCTCGCCAGACAAGATTCAACTCTTCAGTCCTTACTGGGGTGGGCAGGGCGCCGATTTTTTCTGGAAAATGGCGGTATTGCCAGACCCGGATGCAAAAGTCGAAACGTTTGGCGTCGGTTCAACTGATGAGGCATACGCACGCGTGGTCACCGTTATTGCAGACTCCAACTTCGACGGGACTATCTCGGTTGTCGAAAACGCAAAGAAGGATTTTGCCGGTGTGGTGGATGCGCTGTATGCGGCAGCTATGGCCGGCGCCACCAATGAAAACGAAGCCAGAGATTTGGCACGTTCCTACTTGCTCGCTTCCGAATACACTGGTAAAAACCCGTCACCGGGGTGGCTCGGCACAGCCAAAGATTCAAATTTCGTTGACCAACTTGAGTACGGAGCCAAGGTCAGCAGTGAAGAATCCTTTGGGGCTGGCGGCATCCTCGATTCCCTCAAGGAAGGATTCTCACGACTGATTAATGCGCTACCCGATGCCGGCAGTGCCCTCGCCGGACGCCTTGGGCGTAGGCAACTCAATGAGGTCGTGACGCGTTTCGCCGGAGATGCCTTCACCTACCTGGCACGGCGCGGAACAAAAAGCAACCCAGGAGAAATTGTCAAAATCGTCCGAGATTCTTTGCGTCTCGCAGTTGCGCATAAGAACGCCGATGATGACAAACTGGTTGTCATCGCCCACAGCTTCGGAGGGGAAATCGTCTACGACATTCTTACTCATTTCGATGCTGAATTGGAAGTGGACTGCCTCGTCACCGTTGGATCACAAGTCGGTCTCTTCGAGGAGATGAAATTGTATGTCGAGAGCAAATCGGATGTACCACCGAATCCGCCCACGGAGAAGGTGGTGCGGCCGGTGAAGCTCAAGCGTTGGCTTAACGTGTTTGACTTGAATGACGTCCTGAGCTTCCGCATCGAGCCTGTTTTCGCAGATACCTCCGACTTTGCATATGACACCGGATTCGGCTCGCTGAGCGCCCATGGCGGTTATTTCATGAGACCAAGTTTCTACAAACGTTTGGCAGCAAGATTGAGCGAATCGTGAGATAACTATGACACTGATATTCGATTCTGGAAGGGGAATTGCCCCGAGTACCCACGTGCTAGCAATTGGTGTTGGCCGCTATCCACACCTATTAGGCGGTGATAAAAAGCTGGCGGATAAACCCATGGGCCTTGGGCAGCTTGATTCACCATCAGTATCGCTAAAGGCGCTCCTTGATTGGTTTCTCGCCCCTGTCATGCTGCCTGGAAGCGTCGGTTTTACCAATCAAGCAGCGCCCCTTGGAACGATTCATTCGTTAGCCTCGGCGCCTCAGCCAGTAAACATAGACACACCTACCGGGACTGTTACTTTGGATTGCGCTACCAAAGACAATATCGACAACGCTTTTACATCTTGGTTGAATGTCGTAAAGGGTAGCGATACGAATATCGGTGTCTTCTACTTCTGCGGCCACGGGGTCATGGTTTCCGACCACTATCTACTGGCGGAGGATTTTGGTAGTACGCTTCAAGCTTGGACAAAAGCGTTTGATGTGTCGTCAACCATTCGAGCAGTTGAGCGTGAGGTCAACGGTGCACTCTACTTTTTTTTAGACGCATGCCGGGAGGTCTCACGCGATTTGGCGCTTAGTGTTGGCGCCAATCCGATGGCTTTAATGCAAGCTGACCTTACCAAAAAGGTTATCCGAAAGGCCTCGGTCTGCATATCCGCAACCGGTGAGGGGGAGTTAGCCTTCGCCCCTCCGGGAGGCGAGGTTTCTAGGTTTTCCAAAGCGCTATTGCGTGCCCTTTCTGGCTTTTCGGGTATCAAGAGCGCTGGTCAACCTGTCTGGGAAGTTGACGGAGAAACCCTAGCTTCGGCAATAAGGAAGATTTTGGAGTATGAATGGGAGAAGACTCAAAGCCAAAAAGGTAACCGATTGCAGGTGTGCGGGCAACTTATCAATGGGAGCTCTGTGCCTTTGCTCAGATTGTTAACGACACCCAAGGTGGCCGTTGAGATTAACTACCTGCCGGAGGTAATGCGTACTCAATATGAACTTTACATTCAATCAACGCAGGCAAAGGTGGCCCAAATCAGGGAGAACAAGTGTCTTGAGACCGAGGTTCCTATGGGCGTGTATACAGTAGGAGCCGTTGATCCTAATGGAGTGCATCAATCGGACATACGCCCAGATGAGGACTTGCGTCCCCCCTGCTATAACCTCGAACTTGGAGGGCAAGCATGAGATCGTTGACTGTCGGCCTAGACTATAAATCATTAACTTCGCCAAAGAGGGGGCGGGAAAATGAACTTGGCATAGCGCTGCCAGTCAAGGTACTGGACGCAGACGGCTCGATCATCGCCGACGCTCTTACTTCGCTGGACCGGCCTGCGGAATTTAGAATATCTGATGAGTTACGGACTGTTTTTGTACGTCTAGCCTGGCCATCCGGTAAAACGGAGACCAAGAGGGTTAATTTGCAGCAGAACGAGATGGCGAAAGTTGTTTTCACGGATACAAAATTTGCTCGCAATGAATGGTCCGCTTGGGCAACACCGCTTCTAAATTCGAGGGCGTCTCGCTTCTGCGGTGAACGATCAAGCGGTGCTTCTATTGAGGCTTACTTAAGCGTCTGGTTACGAATCTGGCAATTCGATCAAGGCAAGTGGCACCAGATGCCTATCAATCCCCTTATGCAATACAAAAACGACGTAGCACGACAGATGGACTTGGACCTGGTTGCAAAGCCTCACTTGTTGCAAGTTGGGGGCTCCAGTGTTCCTTGGCGTTTCATTGCACTTCCTAGCTCAGGCCCTTGTCGGATTCTGCTGACATCGAATGACTCAAAAGATCCCCGAGCCGACCCGCTCAAAATTGTGGTGACCAGTTTTCGGACTAGTGCCGAGACACTTTTGGAATTTTTGGCGAGGGATGCTGTTCGAGCCGCAAACACCATGGTGAGCTCAGTCGAAATGGCGATATCGCTCTTCGAGGAGAAGTTTCATGACCCCCTGGCAGCACTAATCGGTGCGTACTACTTGCTGCGAATCGAAGATTGGGATCGGGTACCCCTTTGGTGGTGGCAAAACCTTAGTACCAATTTCCCATGGATTCCAGACACCGCCATAGTGCATTGTGTCCGTTTGCTGCGCGCTGGTCTCGAAGACGAGATCGCAAGGGTTAAAGCAATTACCCTCTTCAAAGACTGTGTTGATCGCGGATGGCCCGTTTACGAAGAAGGCCTGCAGTTGCTGCAGGAAGCTGGCTCGTTGCTTCGGCATATCTCGAGTCGGCAAGATGCCGAATACTTTGCCAAAGTGGAGTCACTAGTTACCGCCAAGACGTGGGCAGGAGCCGCGCTTAGCTTCTATGGCAAGGAGCCATCCAGGCCCAGCGCCGTGCTCTGGGTAGGGATGCCGAATGCTCCCCGACGGCGTCGTCTAAGCCAACCGGCAGGGGTGGGGGAGTTGATCAAGCAGAACCAACAAGTGGTCGAGGATCTGAATCTAACGATAGCTTCTAAAGTCAGCCGACAGATGAGTTCGCTGATGTTTGCTAAGGAATTCGTCGCTCAACGGCCACCAAACAAAAATACGGTAAGAAAGCGCGCCCGCCAGGAGTCCAATTCTGAGTCCTTCGAAAAGTCTGAGAACAACGCCATCGAAGATTACTGGATTTCACGCGAGATCGACGACGACACGAATGAAAAGAAAACGGCCAAGCCTCATGTTACCTGGCTACTACTGGGGGATATTGGCAATTGACTATCAGGGGAAATATTGAGACATAAAGGTGTGATCAGCGAAATTAGGGGGGGGAGGGCGTTCGGGGGACACATTACTTGATTTTAACCCAAATATGCACCGGATGAATAAGTGTTTTCACGTTCTTGTCGACTGTGTATTACACGGCGCTGTTCGGCACCAAGATTACTCAATCGAACCACTTCCCACTTCAGGCGCTCGATGCTTTCTTATAAGGCTGCAGGTTATCGAAAAGGCGGTGCCACTTTCCGAAGCTACAGTTACGCGAATCTTTCAAGGTTCAGGAATACTGAGCCCAACGTCTTATCACGGCACCAGAGCTTGCAGTGCAAACATCATATGAAAAAAAGTTTACTTGTTCAATTTCCGGATCGCGTTCATCGCCCATGGTCGAGGATGGAGCGGCGACAATTTGTATACCCGAATTGAGTCGGACACGATATCCAATATGTTGGTGACCATGGAAAATTATGGTTGAAACTTCTTCTTATTTTTCGGAAGTACAACCTGATGATGCAGAGCATAAATCAACGATCGGCTATTCAGTGCATTTCTCAATACACGCAATCTACTTATTGTATGATCATGAAATTCCCCAAATGCATTCTCAGCCATTGTTTTCGAATTGATGTTAGTGTTTAAAATAATAATGCTCACATTAGATTGTGGTACTTCCCATACCATCGGGAAGATATGGTCCCACACTTTTGAAGGTGCGTTGATCGCAGCCCATTCCTCCGAGGTGGTTACCTCTTCGTTCACTATATACGGTGGGACATATCTCATTCCAGGTGGCTTACAATCCTCAGTCCAGTAACCCGGGTATGTTGTTTTTTTATAGCGTCTCCTCGGCATGGTTTCTGCACTAGTATATTTTTTTAAGTAACACCACCATTGACCCAGATATTCATCAAGTGAGATAAACTCCAATTGTTGAGAATTCCAGTCTTTGACAATTGTAGTACGTGTTCCTTGTATTTTATTGAGAACAGAAATAAATCTCACTATTCGGACTTTACGTCCATTTCCATCCTCTTGGCTCAGTTTTGCTCTGGGATCATGTATGTTAATGTCATGATTCCCTGGAACCAAGATCAACTTTTCCTTTAACTGATTCGATCCATTATCCAAAAGGTTGAGAAACATTTTCCATTCATTTGCTCGCCCAGCGTCCGTGACATCTCCCGTCAACAATATTGCTGACGTGTTGTTGTCGTTCACCACGAGAGATCGAATCAACTCACGGCAATATTCATTCGGACTCGGTTTTCCTTCTGCCGTCCGCGTATGATCCTCTGACGTTATGTGAAGATCGGATATGTGGGTTATCCTTACGTACGGGATACTCTGGCATGTGGTGCTATCGCAGGGCTTCAGGTCTTGACAAGTTGCCCCAAAATCTTCACGGTTTCTCTCCGAAAAACCACAAGCTGCAAACCAAACTGCATGAAATAAAAACATTAGGCCAGCGTAAAGCCATCCATATATCCAGAAAGCTTTTAGAATAAAGAAGGCCAACAACTTTTCAATCCCACTGCTGGAAATTTCATAATAGATAGTCCAAATCTCCCCATGAACTTTAGCAATGCACAATAGACCGATCAAACCCGTGCCTGCGGCGAGCAAAAACCAAAACAACATCAAAATAATTATATTTGCGGGAATGTCTGATATCCAAGCAGTGGCTCTACTGCTAAACCTATTATGGAAGTCCCAACTAGACGCATATATGAAAAACACCCCTACTATCCCTAATACTATCGCGGTGATGATAAACAAAACAAGGAAAAACCGGGGAGCATCTGGACTGAAAACGGTGAAACACAGTAAAAATGATGTAATTCCTAGCACGAACCCGCCAACTACCAAATTTATTAGGATCTTAATGAATTGCCATTTAATCACAAACCAACCTGGTATCGTATTTACGGCAACTTCAGGGAAGTCTGCCTTGATTGGTTTGTGAATACACTGATTTTTGCTATCCATTTTTTTTGTAGGTTAAATTTTATTCTGACAATCCATACAGTAGCTGCTATTTCCAAACTTCGGTTTGTTAAACCAACAAAATTCAGCCAATTTGGCTCTCCACATGTATGTGTACATCAGTTCTTCTCAGTTTCCTCACTTGTTTTTACACCTGTAGAAGCAGGCGTTTATCAAAAAGGCGGTGCTTGAGTTGGTAGAAGCGTTACAGATGTATCATCTGATCTTATCGGCCCTGCCGATCCACTTGTACCGGCCAGTCCGAACATTTAATATAACTACTACAGGAACAGTGATCGGAAACAGTCCAAATGGATAACTCTTTCGATGTTCATATTAATAAACGAGTACAGAGATCGCGGGGTGGATTGCATCATTTCTTTTCTAAATATCGATATAAAGTGGGCTTGGTAATATTAAAGGTTCTGCAAATTTCTCCAAGGGCATGAGCTTTGCTCTCATACATGGCCTTCAGAGTAGCAATCTGAGCGGGATTCAATTTTTCCTTACGTCCACCAATGCGTCCTCTGGCTCGGGCAGCTTCAAGCCCTGCTCTGGTTCTCTCCTGAATCAAACTCCTCTCAAACTCGGCCAACGCCCCAAAGATATGAAAGAACAACTTTCCACCATTCGTGGTTGTATCAAAACCATCTTGAAGACTGACAAATCCAACCCCATTTTTTTCCAGTCCCTCCACAACCTCCAATAGATGTTTCAGGCTCCGGCCTAATCTGTCCAGCCTCCAAACGACGAGACTATCCCCTGCCCTGGCATACTCCAAGGCCGCAGCAAGTCCAGGCCGCTCAGCCTTAGCTCCAGAAACCTTGTCTGAAAAAAACTTCTCACACCCCGCTTGCTTCAAAGCATCAAATTGAAGATCAGCGCTTTGCTCCTGGGTACTAATCCGTGAATATCCGATATTCATATCTATCCAAAGATTTGATGATATTGTGCAGAAGCTGAAATTTATGCCTTAAAAAGTAAAATATCTCAACTCAAGGAGAGAATATATTTACCTAGTATTATTTACCAGATAATTTCCCGCTATCCAACCAGTTTCATACAATTTGAAGTTCAAACTGAATTTGATGCTTTGGTAAAGCAAACCATCGTTTGTTTTAAGGCGATGTTCAGCAGTACCCGATCAGCAGTCAGAGGATTTCAGCGATCAGGGACTAATCGATCAGGAGAGAGGAGAAGACGGAAAATCAACGAGTCTGTTTCTTGCCGAATCAGGACCGGGATTTTGCCAGCGGCCGCCCCGGCACGGCATGGGAGTGTTCATCATGGAATCGGCAACGGCGGTGCAACGGCAGCTGGGCCATAAAAACGCCTCGTTTTTTCTGCAATATTCGCTGCCAACGATGAGCGGAAGCGGATATTGGATGAAAGTAGGGGTGATCCTGATCAGCAGAAAGATGAAAGCCCTTTCCACGCCGGCCACCATTCGGAAAGGGCTCTTCACGCTTTTGAACGTCACACAGTTCAAGAGGAGATGCAAAACACCTTACTCTCCATTTATTACAACTTTCTTACATTCCACCGCAAAGATTCACGCGGCAGCCACTGGATAGCACCAAATTGTTTTATCAAGAGAATGAGACTGAGGTGTTTCAGTAGTGTTACTGTGCTCTCCAGGAGATCGGCAAGTTTTTCTTGAAATTTTCGAAACTTGCTCATTATTTTCAACTTGCAATCATTGTAAAAAAGCAGGAAGTATTAAGCTGGTTTAGGAGGTAGCAAAGAAACTGAAGAAAGTATCCAAAAAGATTTGTCATGCCGTTCATTCAGGCAGAGAGAAGTGGGCTTTCTCTTTTGTAGTTACGTATATTTTGGAAATATCTGGAGTGCGGCCGGGCAAGGTCGTGTAGTCCAGCGGGTGTGAATCCCGTCCCGGAAGGTTAGGCCAACCACCGGGTAGCGAGTCCTTGGAGGCTTTATGGTAACATAAAGTTTTAAGCGTAGGATAGCGAG
>Ga0209643_1001878_pt1 | contig 16223 bp, 15 predicted proteins | sample AutmiccBRH37_all_FD_187383 | JGI IMG/M metagenome (GOLD analysis project Ga0209643, IMG submission 187383) | Deep subsurface microbial communities from Mt. Terri, Switzerland - Autotrophic microbial communities BRH/37_all (SPAdes) (version 2) | ecosystem: Environmental > Aquatic > Deep... | reverse complement strand
CCCAGCGGAAGCCAACAAATGTTGCACTGTTTGTTCCAACGCTTTGCTCCAAACCAAAACGCAAAGCTCGCCGAAACAACGTCGAAGGAGAACCCGTCATAACGGTGGGGCGGTCGCACCGCTTACGCTAGACCGCTTCGCCCGCTCGACGCTCGACATGCTTACGTTGACGGAAGCAATAACGACCAAAGGCGCTGCCTTCCGATCGCTTGCTGAGCCCTGGGCAGACACGACAACCCCTCATGGCAAGATGATTGTAACTGTGCTGGCTGGCGTCGCTGAGTTTGAAAGGTCGCTGATCCGTCAACGCACAAGTGAAGGGAGAAAGCGCGCTATGTCACAAGGCGTCCGGTTTGGTCGCCCCCCGGCCCTGACTCCGACACAGGAGGCGGAGGCCGCAAAGCTGGCCACAGCCAAAGGCAACAAATATGCGGCTGAAATTATGAGCGTATCGGTGTCGACCATTGAACGAGTAAGAACACGCTATCGTTCAGAATCGCGCTAGAGTGCTGGCTCGATGAATGATGACCTCAAGTATGGAACAATTAGATGGCTACGCGAATCCCGCTTGAACACCTACCGGACAAATCCCCGAACTCTCTGAGGCGCCTGTCCGACACTGACCTCTATAAGTACATCGCGGGATGGAAGCCAGGGACCGAAGATCATATTGCGGGCCTGCAGGAAATCGAACGGCGCCGCTCGCGGCCCGCCGATACTCGGTCGTGGATTGCGATTGCCATTGCCGGACTTGCCCTGCTTTTGAGCGTCCTCTCTTCTTTGAAATAAACAAACGCGTTTAAGCAATCGATACGTAGCCAAGCGGCTGACACCCGCAGTCGCTTACGAATGGCTAGCCGCCACTGCCCAAATAGCACCCCGAAGATACTGTGCCTCCCGACACAATCTGACATATCGGACTTATGGTTACGAGGCTTGTGCTCGTCGAAATATACACAGTCGCACTCGATGTTTCGTTGACACAGACGCCGGCGGTATTGCGCTTCGACGCATAGGTCCTAGCACTAGTACTCGCACCCTGCCTGGAAATGACGTCTGTTGTGCAGGGTGTAGCGCCGGTGCAGCTATATCCGTAGGGATACGACCCGGTGTTATCTATCCCTCGGATGCTGCCGCTGCAATCGGCCCCGTTGAAATAGACATTGGCGTCAATCGTCATTGGCGAAGCGTTCGTCAGATCTGCAGTGCTCAGGAGAACCATGTCTCGGGTTGTCGGGTTATAAAAATAGTAAAAGCCCACGCCGCCCGAGACATACGTTAAATAGTATCCTAAGAGTTCATCGTCCGGGTCATAAGCGACCAAGAGCCCCCCGCCACCGCCGCCAGCAGCTGGTGCAATGTCGGCGATGGTTTGCCAACCTGTTGACGCGCTTTCGCAGAAGGCAAATTCGCCGCTCACATAACGGATCTTGCCTTCATCGGCCGCACTCGAGCAAGTGTCGGTTTCATCTGCGATCTTGACGGCGCCGGCAACGTCCAGACGCGCATTCGTCGGACTTGTACCAATTCCGACATTGCCGCTGGAACCCTCGATGATGACATCATCCGTATTGATGGTGAGATTATTGCTGCCCGTGGCAATATCGGTTGACGCATCTAGCGTCATGGCATCGCTGATATCGCTCCAGTCTATACTGTCTGCTGAAACACTGGCGCCCCACCCACCACTGACATCCTTGCAATTATTTCCAGTCTCATCGCAGATCTGGGTCGCGTTCAAACCCCCGGCATTGGCCGCTGGCGTCGTGGAATCACAGATCAGGTCGGTTCCGTCTGTGTAGCAAAGCTTACCGTTTGTAAGGGTGGTATGCGTCGTCAGATCAATCCATTCCTGCCCATAAGCCGATAGGCCCACACCAATTGAGCAGATTATCAGTCCGTAGGCGGTCTTTATCATATAATCTGTTTTATACCATAGCTTACGTGTAAACGGCCAATGCTTTGTTGCATTGGCCAGGCATGAGCGCGCGACCTAGCGACAGATCTCATAGCGCATTGTCTCCGTGTTCAGGCGCATCTTGCCCAGGTCTTCATCTGTCCCGCAGATGACCGCATTGTCTTCGCCAATTACAGCAGTTTCCGGATCGGGCAGCCGAACGTAGTGGGCATGTTCCAGTCCCCTGGACATTTCGCAGCCCCATAAACTCGCAACGCTCAGGAGCGCCAAGACAAGAGGGAGATGCTTTCTGATGTACATGATCACGATTCTATCGAATTTCCTGTCAGGCCGCCCGACCTATCAGACCCTCAAAGTACTGTTTTCAAAGAGGACGGTTGCCAAAGCAACACACGCCCTAGGCGCTGCGCGCCCAGAGCCTCGAAATTCGAGTCTCTGCCCTGCGGGTAACGGTCGTTCGTATGTCGGGATGAATCTCACACGCAGATTGGCATAAAAATGTATGCGCCTGTTTTTATTCCGTGCTAGGATCATAAGCACACATATATGATGAAATTGTTTGCCCTGGTCTTGGTTGCGCTCATTGCGTACCTGCCCACGCAGGCAGATGCCGCTCAGGACGTCATTACAACGCCGGGCATGACAACCCTGTCCCGCCTGGGGAGCGTCTCCATCGATGTGCATGGCAAGGGCTGTAAATCCATCACCAACCGGTTCCAGACGTCAGATGACCTGTTCATTCCATTTAGCAGCAAGGAAGAATGGGAAAGCTTTCTCGACTATGCCGACAGTACCGGCAATATCGACGTCGGCCCCTGTCCAATCGCCTATGGGGAATGGAGTTCTGTGGGTAGCTGCAGCGCGACATGTGGTGGCGGCATGATCGCCCAAACCCGGTCATGTGTTTACACCCCAACCGGCCAGACATTGGATTGCAGCTATTGTGGCGGCGAGTGCACCCAAACCGTAGAATGCAATACCACAGCCTGCGCTAACTGGGACCGCACGTGTGGTGCAGCAACTTGGAACACCAGTAATAATCCTGCCACCTGCGGTCAGTCATGTACCGTTACCTGTAAGCGTGAGGGGGCTCCCGTCTCTGGTAGCAATTGTATCGGTACGCCACCTGCCGATTATTTAGCCAGCAGCAGCTGTTCAGGCTGCCCGCCAAATAGCGCAACCCGAAGCATTACACCTGTATCATGCAGCAAAGGGGGTCTGAGTGGCAGCGGGACAATTAATGTTCGCAGAGACATAGACTGCAATGGAAACCCGATTGCAGGTTCAGGCTATTGGGTTGGTGTATCGGGGTGCTGTGTTCCAAACTTGCCCGCAAACCAGACCTCGCAGCATGATGGGGCATCAATACCCGGCTGCACTTCTGTTACAAATAGCTGTAACTTTCCATGGGGCGGTAGTATCGCTCATGGCCAGAGTGCTACTGCCTACGCAGCCAGCTCTGTGCCTAATGGCTCAAGCTGTGCTGCGCAAACCCGTACCTGCAACAACGGCAGCCTAAGCGGCAGCTACACCAAGAGTAGCTGCACGGTCGCAGCACCTACCTGCAGCGGCACACATTACACCTATACTAATGTATCCTGTAGCCAGGGTGGTATTGGCGGCAGCGGAAGCATTACCGTTCGACGGAGCGCAGATTGTGATGGCAATATTGTACCAGGCAGCGGTTATTGGACAGCAGCCTCCGGTTGCTGTCAGCCCGGAAGCTTGAACACCCAAACCTTCTCGCATGACGCGGCGAGCTTCCGAGGTTGCAACTCGCCGCCTGCTAGCTGTACCAAGCCTTGGGGCGGATCTTTAGTTCATGGTCAGAGTGTAACAGCATATGCGGCTAGCTCAGTGCCTAGTGGTTCAAGTTGCTCTAGCCAAACGCGAACCTGCAACAATGGAACACTCAGCGGGACCTATGGATACTCTACTTGTTCAACGTCAACCCCAGCCTGCAGGTGGAAAATTACCCATAAAAGCATCGTACCGGGACGTAGCTGTACGCAAGTCCCACCCACAACGAACAAAGCATGCAGTTGCGGTGAAACAGATGTGTTTGATTATGCCAACTGCATCTTCAATATGGCCTGTAGCGCCAACTAGGGCGCTCAGGCGTTTACTGGCGCATTGAAATCAGCCGTTCACTCAGACACACGTCCGGACAGACGGCGGGGCACCAGTCATCCTTTAGCGCCAATCTTCTACGGCTCTAAATAGCCCTTCGCGCGCAGAAATTCTGACCGATCTTCAAATTCCGTGCGAACTACCTGCAGAATACGATCTATACTTTCGCTGCCTGCGCTGATTTTTTTTGCTGCCGCGTCAGTCTCAAACGGGCTCATAATCGCTTCGTCCCACAATTGTACCGCGTGATGATCTTGTTCTGTCATTGGCTGAAAGTCGCTCAGATTCAGATATGCCATCACGAGCGCGCTTCGGACATCTTCAGGTGCGGTGCTGCGTGCAAGGATAGCGAGTATGGCATTGCCAATCTCATCCTTGGATGCGGGCAGTTCCGTTATGTCCCGACAAATCGCGGTCCCCTCCGCTATCAGGTCACCGAAATCTGCAACCAGGTCTTCCGGATACGCGTCTTGCTTCCGCGTCGGCACCTGCTCACGGCGGGGTCGCTTGCCCGCGCCCGCTGCTCGCCGCCTTCCGAAGAATATCCAAGCGGCCATCAATCCGATAGCTGTCAGAACGATGTACATAATATCCATGAATTGCCCCCGGGTTTTGCTCGCTTGTCCTAACCCTATAGTTGCGTTTTCTGGGGCGCAATTGAGACGTGAGAACCAAAAGAAAGGGACGGTCGCATGAGCGGCTGGCCAATCATGCCAAGGATCAAGTCCCGACTACCGAATCCCAGCAGGCACGCTACCCGTCTGACCTGATGCTGAGACGGACGGTGGGCCGCGCGCTCGCCGGACGCTTTCCCCCGCCTTTCCTGCACCTCTGAACAACCATGCGAGCCTGCCCGGAGGCGCGGCGTTGTCAACAGCCGGCCCGCGCCAGCGGCTTTGCCGCCCGTGTTGGCTGTTGACACCCCCGCTGATGCCTCCGGCCCTGTCTCTCGCATCGTCAGAGAAACAGGAAAGGAAAAGCACGATGCCCCGCTCGAAAACATCACGTCCCGATGTCTACACAACCATCACCGACCAGATCGTCAATTTGCTGGAAACCGGCGTGAAGCCCTGGACACAGCCCTGGCATGCCGCTCATGCAGCCGGTCCCGTCTCGCGGCCGCTCCGCCATAACGGCGAAGCCTATTCCGGCATAAACACGCTCATCCTTTGGTGCTATGCGATGGAACGCGCCTATTCCGCACCGATCTGGATGACCTTCCAGCAAGCCCGAACCTTGGGCGCCCATGTCCGCAAGGGCGAGGCCAGCGCTCCTGTCGTCTATGCCGGCGCGATGACCCATTCGGAAACCGATCAGGCGACCGGTGAGGAAACCGAATCCACACGCCGCTTCCTCAAATCCTACCGCGTCTTCAATGTCGATCAGATCGAGGGCCTGCCAGCGCACTACTACGCCAAGGCAGAACCGAGAGAAACGACACCTGAGCGCGTCGCCCATGCCGAAGCCTTCTTCACCGCAACCGGCGCTGAGATCCGTCACGGAGGAAGCACTGCCTTCTATTCGCCCAGCCATGACTTCGTGCAGATGCCGGACATCGAAACCTTCGATTCAGCCGAAGCCTATTACGCAACCCTCGGACATGAATGCACCCACTGGACCCGGCACGCATCCCGCCTCGACCGCTCCTTTGGCCGTGAGCGCTTTGGCGATCAGGGGTACGCTCAGGAAGAACTTGTTGCCGAACTGGGCGCGGCCTTCCTCTGTGCCGACCTCGGCCTGGACCTCAAGGACCGTGAAGACCATGCCGCCTATATCGCCTCCTGGCTGAAGGTCCTGAAGAATGACAAGCGCGCCATCTTTACGGCGGCCGCACACGCCCAACGGGCCGCTGACTATCTGCACAGCTTTCAGAGCGACAAGGATATCGCCGCATAGGTCATTGCCTAAAAGCAGGCGCCGCGCCGTGTTTCGCATCCGGCGCGGTTTACCGCGTGCTGCACACAAGTTTATAAGTTCACTAGTGCCCTAGCCCGACAGTGCACAGACAACACACTCGCTCGATCGAAAGCGTTTACCCGACCGTAGGATCTCTGTCCCGAATCCGCTCGGCCGGGTAGGCTGCTCCCATGTCCAATTCGAAGCCGCTGAAAATCATCGCTATCATGGCGCAGAAAGGGGGCGTCGGGAAAACCACCCTCTCGACGAACCTGGCCATTGCCGCAGCTCAGGCAGGCCACCGCGTCGCCATTCTCGACATGGACGACCAGCGCAGCGCGGAATACTGGGCCGTCCTTCGACAACGCTCCGGCCAGGCGCAGAGTGCATTTCCAACTGTGCGCGGGGAAGTCCCCTCCATGCTGGACCGCGCCATTAGCGAAATCCGCCACGACGGGCACGATCTGTTGTTCATCGACACAGCGCCCAACGCCGCCCGCGCCGCCAAGGCGATTGCAACCGCTGCCGACTTCATCCTGATTCCGACCAAGCCCGGTGCGCTCGATATTCGGTCGATCGAGGAAACCATGGAAATCGCGGACTTCTATGGCAAACCGGCCGCCGTGGTGCTGAATGATGCGCCAACCAATAGCAATCTGGCCGAACAGGCCGCGCAGTTCATTGCCGATGTTCACAAATATCCGCTCGCCGAAGAGGTTATCTGCAACCGGGTTGCGTTCAGCAAAGCCATTGGCTCCGGTCTGGGCGTGCTGGAACTGGAACCGTCCGGCAAGGCTGCAGATGAAATCCGCGGCCTCTATGACTGGCTTGCCCGGACGGCGGGCCTCAACAAAACGAATTCTGGCCGCAAGGCGGCTTAGGGGGCTGACGCATGGCAAAACTTCAGGCATTCGGAATCGCGCAGGAAGAGGTACAATCTCGTCTTGAACAGCGGCTCACCAAGGAGACTCCATTGGCCAAGCAAGTTCCCGCAAAGCCCCTGACAGCTGAAGCTGCAAGCCCGCGCTATCCGCAGCCGGGACGCGAAGGGAAAAAGAGCATCACGGCCTATGTCCCGACCCCGGCGCACAAGACACTCAAACTCTTTGCCATGGAACATGACACGACCGTGGAAAACCTGATCATTACGGCGCTCGACCGCCTGCTCATGGATATGGGCCAGGACTGGACGATTGGCACGGGTGATGAATTTGGCGTGCCAACCGATCCACCCAAATCAAAACGACGCTAGGCTGCTTCCGCCCGGGGGACTTTGACCCGTCGCACCCTGCCCTGCCGGTCTGTCCGTTCGGCATAAGCCCAATCCGGGTCTTCCAACGGCAGCGCCTGTTCGGGCTGTATCTCTACGTTTTTTCTTCCCCCGATAAGCAACCATGGCCCCAGCGACTTGATGGCCAGCATGGTCCCGATCAGCAGCCAGATGGTCGCGTCCGATGGAATGGTCACGCCGAACATACTGAATGCCTGCCCGACCTTGCGGGCATCGAGGCGTTCCGCTGCCAGCGTGGCCGTGTCTTCCAGCGTCTTGCGCTGCGCATTCAGATCTACTGCCAATGTGGCATAGGACTGCGCAGCCTTCCATTCAGCCTTGAGCGAAGTAATCCGCGTCGGAAATTTTTCAGCATCGCTGCGGCTTTCATAGCCGTTCAGTTCAGCTTCGATGGCGTCCACCGACCGGCTTGGCTTGGCGAGGGCATTTAGAGACGCTTCAAGCTCGACAATTCGGGCTTCGGCATTGGCGCGTTCGGTGAGCTTTTGGGCGACCGCTGCATCCAGCTTGCCATCGAACAGCGTATGAAACCGCTTTTCCTGCATCGCTGACAGGCCGAGCGCCGCCAGCCAAAGAGTCAGGGCGATCAGGGCGGCGCCCCAGCGTCCCTGCCGGCTTCTGATTCCGATAATGACCAGTCCGGCACAGACCCAGAGTTCCAGGGCCAGGAACACGAGAAGATACCAGTAGCGCAGCGGGTCAGATGCGGGACGGCTCGCAAGCTGCACGGCGCCGACGGCCCATAAGGACAAGCCTGTCAGGCAGAGGATGACGCCGTAGCCAAGCAAGAGAAAAGCCGTTCCCGCGACGCCATCGAAGGCCTTGTCTGGCTGAGGTTCCGCTTGCATGGCCTGCTCCAACCGAGTACCCATTAAGGGAGTACATTTATACTCATTTAATGAGTACGAACGTTTTGGGCAACCCGAAATCCGTTTTGCTGGAGCAAATTCCTTTATGTCACCGGACGAGCTGAAGCAGGAACGCCTGAGACGCGGCATGACCTATGCCGAGTTCGGGGAATGGGTTGCCCAGCGGCTCACCGAGGCCGATCCGGACGGGAAAGAGGTAAAGCCCTATTCTCGCCAACGCATCTATGACTGGGAAAACAAGATAGTCCCCGTCCCTGCCCGCGTGGAGGCCTTGCTGCTCCGGGATGAGATCGCCCGGCTCGAACGCCTGCTGAAGCATGAACGCAGCCCCGCTGTCGGCCACGAAATCACCGACGACGAACCTGGTCGCCAGGAATTGGCTGAGAAGCGCGACCAGCTGGACGATGCCAAAAGAAGCAAGCATCGCAGCAAGTCCAAGGGTCGAGAAGCTGGCGCAGGCGACGACTGGTAATCGCCAATCCAATTTGTACTCAAAAATAGGGTTGTTTTTTATGCCGGATATGCGATGGTTGGGCTCGTTGATTAGCCAGCCCAAGCGTGCCGCCGATGAGTTTTATCATCCCTGACATCACCGACTTTCATCAGTCAGTCGCCAAGGCGCACGGCATCGACCTGTACGACCGCTACGCCGAAGCCGACGCCGCCCAATTGCTCGACTATTCACTGGTGGCTTTACGGCGCATCCGGACGACGGGCCGCATCGGCTGCGTGAAGCCGTCGCCCCGCAAGATTTTCTATTTCGGATACCAACTGGTCGATTTCCTGCTGAAGGCTGTCGAGGAGCAATCATGCCACGCTACACTGCAAACAGAGACTACCAACTCGGCGACTACTGGCTCTCCCAGCGGGCCGGCAGTCCGGCCTGGTACCGGACATGGTTTGACACACAGTCTCGCCAAACAAGACGCGCTAGCCTCGGCACTGCGGATTTTGACGATGCCAAAAAGCGCCTGACGGACTGGTTCATTCTTGAGCAGACCAAGCCGCAGCAGGAGGCAGCCGAGGTTCAGCTCGCCGAAGTGTTCGCCCGCTTCTACGAGCATCACGGCAAGAACCTGAAAACCGCGTCAGACGTTAGCCGTACGCTGCGCTACTGGCTGGAGTTTCATGGACAAGCCACCGTCAGCGAAGCTGCCACTCAGGACGCCCAGCGAAAGTTCCGCGACTGGCTGCAAACCGAACGGGGCTTGTCGGAATCATCGGTGCGGCGTGCCCTGCTGGTGGGTAAGTCCGCCCTCAATTGGGCATGGAAGCGCGGCGAGATTGTCCAGGCGCCCTATATCGCACTGGTCACGCCGCCCACGCCCGAACCGAAGGGTAGGCCACTTGAAATTGGCGAGGTTGCGAAGATCCTTGCTGCTTCGCGCGAACATCATGTCAGCGTACTGATCGTTTTCATGCTGGCCACCGCAGGCCGCACGGGTGCTGTGCTTGACCTGAATCTGTCGCAGATAGACTGCGAGCGGCGCCTGATTTTTCTCAATCCGCCAAAGCGCACCCAGACAAAGAAGCACAGACCGACCGTCAAACTCCCCTCGCAGCTCGTGGAGTACGTTGAAGCCCGCAAAGCGGCCGACCCTACCGCGCCGCTGGTCGCCTATAACGGACAGCCGGTCAAATCGATCAAGACGAACTGGCGCAAGCTGGTCGCGAAAGCGGAGCTGAAGGGCAACGTGCAGACATATTCGTTCCGGCACACAATGGCGCGCTGGTTGCGGATGCAGAGCGTCCCTGCCTGGGAAGTCGCTGCGCAGCTTGGTCACAAAACGCAGGAATACTCGACGACGGAGATATATGCGCCATTTGATCCAGCATATTTGTCGAAAGCTACGGCAGCTATCGACGATTTCTTAGCTCAAGTTGCATCCCAGCTGAGTGCTAGTTCGATATCTGAATTTCTCTTTGCGCGATGAGAGAATGACGATCTGGAAAATGATAGTTCGCCGTAAGTTATGAGGTCTAAACTCGATCGGAATATCGGTCGAATGCCGTGATCTTCGTGATTCTCACTTGTTTTTCAACCCGATAGATTTCGTCTTTGAGAAAAGCAATTTCGGCTTCCTTCTGCTCTTCTAATGCATCAAAATACCAGGCTCGGGGCCCTTCCCTCTCTTCTGCGTTCCAGCGGTACCCTCTCGCCTTCAAAACATCTTTCAGTTCAAACGGCGCTCCTTCGGCCCATATTCGCCAGGTCGTTTGCCTCGCCCGACGAAGCAATGCTGCCAATCCGGTTTCCCCGCTTTTGGGAAGCTTGCGTCGCAGCAACTCGATGGAAGCGAAGCAATCATTTTCAGCGCGATGCCGATCGTAAAAGAACCCCGTCTCGGCAGCGAGGTAGGTTAGCTTCGTTCCTTCAAAGCCTTCACCGGCCCAATCAATCTCCGACATTGAGCAAGCCCAGGCCTTCGACGCGAAAATAGGAAACAGTCGCTCGAGGAAACGGCGGTCAAAGAGGGCATTGTGAGCAATCACGAGGTCGGCGGACGCGACGATTTCTTCGACCGCCTCCTCATCAATCCGGCAACCGGCAACCATTTCATTCGTGATACCTGTGATTCCTGTCGCGACTTCAGGGATCGGAAACGATGGCTCTCGCAACTGGTCGAACGCATCGACAATCGAGGTGATGGTACCTTCTGTAGAGTAACGAAATCGTATGAGCGCTATCTCAATGATCTCGTCTTTCGACGGTTCTAGTCCTGTCGTTTCGACATCAACGAACACGGCAAGCTTGTTGTCGCTGCTAAATGGCTCAGTGGTGAACAGGGGCGATCCAAGTTTTCGCAGCACGCGATAGCATCCAGTCTCTTCTAGCGCCCGCGCCTTAGCTTCCAGATCGGCTGCGTCGGTCATTCGAAAGCGCTCCCTCCTTCGTCGACTCGGGCAACCGATGGACCTATCTGAATTTTCACCGGGCGCCCTGCCTCGTGAAACCAGAGTTCTCGAATCTTCGCGTCATCACTCAAAGGTAGGGGCTGAGCAGTCCTCACTTTGAAGGTCGTGGGCAGGTTCACGGAGGTGCCGAACACAAGCGCATGCTGCTTTGGCAAAGAAGGCAATCGCTTCAAGACGGACTCGGAAATGAACGGCGTCATCTGACGGATTTGAGACAGGTCGTCGGGATTCTGAATTCTGTGGATGACGAAATTTGAGCACTGCGACAGCACTGTCTTCGAAAGCTCGCTTGGTCGTTGGGATGCTACAAGGACGAACAATCCATATTTTCGACCCTCCTTGGCAATCCGCTCATATACCTTGCTAGCATCGATCGAGAAGCGAGATGGCTTTTCAGCCACATATCTGTGGGCTTCCTCAAGTAGGAGATGAACAGGAAACCTATTTCTTGGATCGGCCTGCCGAAGTGTGCGAAATGCCATTCTTGCCAGGACAGATGCGACGAGTTCGACCAGCTCATCTTCCACCGCATTCATGTTTACGATTATTATCTGACTGATTTTAGAAAGCTGATCTGCTGACCGTTCCACGCCGAGAATAGTGCCCAGAAACTCCGCAACCGAGAGGTCACCTAATGGTGATGCCGGATCACATCGCAAAAACTCGTAGTCAACTCGCTCTTTTAAGGACTTGAAACGAGTAACCATTTGCGAGCAGTAATCACGAATCTGTCGATTTCCATGCGCCTCTTCATAAAGGATCGCGAAATCTAAGGCTTCCTCTAGGTCGTCAAAGGAAAATGGTTCACCGGTGTAAGCGGGCAACGAAACGTCTTGCCTAAGCTTCCCACGGAATACTTCGAGGAACACATTCAAATTTTGATGCGGCACAAAGTTTCCATACTGAAAGTTTGCGCCATACTGCCTCAACAATCCATGATGAAGGTCATTTGTCGGATATTTCTGAAGCAGTGACAGAACGCGTTGAAACTTAGTCACGGGTGAATCGCCATCTGCGCCACGAAAACACTCGATCACACAAGTCGCTATGAAATGCTCTTTTGTAGCGAGCGCTTCAGGCGAGTTCTGCCGAAACAAGCTCGTTAACCCGAGCGCGGTTCTTAAGACCGGTAGTTGCGTGCGCTCACTCGCCTGAAGTAATAGCTCCCATTCTGATTGTTCAAGAAACCAATGGGGCAGTCGGAACTTTCCTTCTTTGGCCGAACCATCAAGAACAATCTGAGTGACGCCTATACCACCTTCACTGGCCAGCGGCTCCAGAGCCTGCGCATACTCACCATTGACGTCAAAGACGATGAACGTCGCTCCCCGGGCGCGGTGCTCGTCCGGCTTTTCAAAAAGTGACTGCAAGATCGAAGAAATCGTGCAGGACTTCCCGCTCCCCGTATTCCCCAAGACAGCCGAATGCCCTCCAAAAAAGTCGTCGATACGAACTTTCACGTCATATCCATCGAAAATGACGGATGTGCCAATCGTCAGGGCTTTGAACCTGGTAGGTTGTTCCACTCCAGGCAAAGTTCGTCGCGAAGGACTTCTCTCCACCGGCTCATCGGTTTCAAAAATCCTGTCGAGTTCCGCATCCAAGGCGTACAATGCATTGGCGTACAGTGAAGGAAACACGGATACTCCAAATCGAAATGAGCCTTTGGTCTGCGGAAGCATGCCAACAGGAACTACGTCGAGATACTTGGCGGACGACGCCTTATCCATATTACCATCCCGATTTGCGGGACTGCTAATGTCACGTTCTCGAAGGCCGACGACTTCTGCAACGACATATTCAGATTGAACGGGGATCATTAGAAATGATCCCAGCCGCGCAACGTAGTGGACGTCATCGAACCCCACCACTGTGAAGCTATCGGTGCCAGAATGCATTTCGATGACGAAGCGGTCGGCTGCTACCGATACTACTTTGCCAATACCGCGCTTAGTGTCATCGCGACTCATTCGTCTGGCTCCGGTTTGGGAGACATCGTCTGGATGACCTTCTTGACCGCATCATCAATCCGTTCGCTAGGGCGCTGCGGCATAAATTCAGCAACAATGGTATTGAAATAGTGGGCTTTCGTATCCCCTTCCGGGCCATTCCCGCCAATGATCCAGATACGCGGATCATTCAATGATCGAAGCTTCGCGATTTCGCCATCGCTGTCGGGGTCAGCAAAGATCACGAGCCTGAAGGTCGGGATCGTTAGCGCCTGATAGATGATATTATTGAGGTGCTCATCTCCGAAAGCATATCCCATCGTGAACAGAACACTCTGCTCCCGAACGACGCGTGACTGAAACTCGCGAATAAGATCAGCGTAAGGCGAAGCAAGTGCCGAGTTCTGTTTTGCCGGTGTGGGATAGATCATAACATGATCAAGCGAAGCGTCACTGATCACCTCTCGAATAGGAAAGAGTCTGTTGCCGTCCTCGCCATCCTCAGTCCAACTGACCGAACCATGCAGCTTGCATAGATACACAAAGGCATCGACTGCGGTCCACTTCCGACTCGTCAAGTCGAGTTGCTCTGCTAGGGCGTAGCGAAAAGTCGACGGGTTGAAGCGCCGCTCTACAACTCCAGAAAACCCGTTAAAGAAAGGGATTCCAAGTCTATCCATCGCGGTTTCGTTGAAGAGATCATAATTGGTCGTAAACACCCATGGGCGTGGCAGCGAACGGTCTCGAAGAACAAGTTTACGATAGAAGGTCGTGTATACATCAAGCACCGTCTCGTCACCCTTCGAAAAGGCGCCCTGCGTGCACTTCATCCATAGATAGGTCTGCACCTTCTCGATCAACGAGTTGATGACATCCAGTCTTGCTTCAGCATCTTCAGCAGCGCTTTTTTCGAGAATGAAGCGGAGGCTAAAAAGCACCTCCATCAGGCGCTCGAGATTTCTCGCGTACTCGTCGGTACCAAGATCAATCCCGAAAACGTCGGTGAGGAACTCGCGCTCCGCCTTAGTTGGGAAGCCCTTTACGTCCTCTTCCCGCTTCTGGACAAAGTCCCTTGAAAGCGGCCCCATCGTCGGAATACCGACTTCTACATCGTCTTTCCACGCTGAGGAACAACCAGCCCCAAGAAGGAATGACACATTCTTCGCATTTAGGGATTCTGCTAGGGATTTCCTGGCGGCATGGCCACCGTCTGGCCACGTCAGAATTTCCTCCTTGGCGTCAACATGACGGACGAAACGAAAAGATGCCGACTCGCTCTGATTAGGTTGTTCAGTCATGAGAGCCCCCCCTGTTAAGCTAACAGTACGGTATCGCCGATTCCAACACTACCGGAAACTCTATTTTAGATTGAGATCAGCGATATGGCCTTCTTTACTCGCAGTAACTCACCCAAATTTGTAATTTTCGGTTTTGGACGCAACGCGGCTACAAATTGTCGGTAATTAGAAAGTGAAATTCGCGCTTTGCGTGCCAATTGCGTGCCACCCCAAGTCCGAAAATCCATCCAATGGCTTATAGTGCCTTGAAAAGAGTGGTGCCGCTAAGGTGACTTGAACACCTGACCCCCGCATTACGAATGCGATGCTCTACCAGCTGAGCTATAGCGGCCTGCTCCATGGAGCGTCCGGCCTGAATAACCACACAGGGCGCAGCGCGCAAGACGCTTTTGCCGTTGCCGGCAGCAGGTCAATCGTCGTCTTCGGCATAGTCGAGCGGCGGCGTCAGTCGGTCACTCGGGGCCTTGGGCGGCGCGATCTTGTCATCCTCCGGCCCGGCAATCGCCAGCACCCGTCCGGCTTCCAGTTCCCGTCCATAGGTTTCATAGCGCGGATGCACGAGGTCGCCGACATCACCAAAGGCGTAAACCAGCCGGCTCCAGTCGCGCTGGGCAAAGTCGAACGCATTGCCCTTCGGGTCGATGTCGGACCAATCGGCCTCACGCGACGCAGACGCCGCCATCCGCCCCCAGCGCTGGGCCTCGTCATGGTCGCCATACCCCTTCAGCGCCCGCTCCATCAGCAGGCAAAGCCGGCCGGTCGGATTCTCTTCCACGAGCAGGGCCAAGCTCTTGACCGCCTCAACCCAGTCGGCCCGGTCCATGGCCAGTTCGGCCGACAGGATACGGCTTTCCCGGTGGTTCGGATGCGTCTCCACCAGCGCCTGCAGGCGGGCCGCAATATTTTCGCGGGCATCCTGCGGCACAAGGCGCCGGGACAATTGCGCCAGGGCCGGGTGGGGACGCGCCTTCCAGCCTAGTTCCAGCACGCCTTGCGCCGCCTTCTCCTTGCCGTCGATCATCAGGTGGCGCGCACCATGCCAGGCCGCCGGCGGGAAGCCGGGCGCCGCGCGGATCGCTTCTGCGAGGGCCTTCTGCGCTTCTTGCTTGCGATCGTGCGGCAGGCCGACAGCGCCTGCCGTGTGCAAGACAGCGCGGCGGCGGCGCAGGCTGTCGCCGGAAATCAGCCCGCGCTTCTCGCCAATCGCCAGTGTCTCCAGCGCCTTGCTCCATTCGCCGCGTGCCACTTGCAGGTCGAACAGGGAATTGAATGGCCAGTCGGCATTCGACTTCAGTCCAAGCGCCTCGCGGGCCCGTGATTCAGCCGTTGACTGGTCGCCGCGCTCGGCTGCCGCCATCGCAGACCCGCGCAGGCCTGCAAGCTGGCCGCCGGGTAGACGGGTCAGCTGGCCCCAGGCGCGCTCGGCCCCTGCCCAGTCATCATTGGCTTCGGCGGCGCGTGCTTCCAGCAACAGCTTCAACCGCTCATCCTCGGCATGTTTCACGGCCTTGCGTGCCAGTTTCAGCGCATGGACCGAATCGCCCGCCTCGGCGGCCAGCAAGCCCTCGGTCAGCGCCATATTGGCCTTGCGCGCCCGGTTGGTCTGACGCGAGCGCCCGATCTTGCCCGGCAGCACGAACAGGCCGCTGATGACCCACCAGACGGCCGCAACAAGGCCGCCGAAAACAATCAGCGCGATCGCCGCCACGCCAGTATGCAGCGAGACCAGCTCGCCACGGCTGTCATTGATGACAACACTGCCAGGCAGGTTGACGGCCCAGAAGCCGATCAATGCGCCACCGGCAATGATCACGAGAATCAGGATGAATAGGAATATCCGGTTCATTATTCCTGCGCTTCCCCGCCAATCATGCCCAGCCTCAGGGTCTCGAGCCCGGCTTCCAGAGTGATGCGACGGTTTGCCGATTGCGTCCAGTCAGCCATGGCGGCAGCGGG
>Ga0209643_1001877_pt1 | contig 16228 bp, 11 predicted proteins | sample AutmiccBRH37_all_FD_187383 | JGI IMG/M metagenome (GOLD analysis project Ga0209643, IMG submission 187383) | Deep subsurface microbial communities from Mt. Terri, Switzerland - Autotrophic microbial communities BRH/37_all (SPAdes) (version 2) | ecosystem: Environmental > Aquatic > Deep... | reverse complement strand
CCCCGCCACAACCGCTGGCGGTCGGTCATTCCCACCCCGCGGGCCGCCTCGATGATCGCGGGATCGATCCCATCGATCCCGGTCACAACATTGCGGATGATGGGCAGCATCGAATAGAGCGTGAGCGCGATCAGCGCGGGAAGAAATCCAAGTGCGGAAATGCGCATACCGAACGCGTCCAGCGCCAACGCGCCGAGCGCAAGGAGGATGGGATAAAACAGCGCCATCAATGCGAGGCTGGGAATGGTCTGAACGAGACTGACAAGGGTCAGGAGGGGCCAGCGCAGGATTCGATTGCGGCTCGCCGCGATTGCGAGCGGGAGCGCAATCGCAATCCCCAGCCCCAGTGCCGCCGCGCTGAGGAGGACGTGATGGCCGAGATAGTCGGGCAGCGCGTCCAGCGCCGTTGCGGCGGCGTCGCTCATGGGCCGGGGGTGGGCGTACCGCCCAGCAGCGCATGGACCCGCTCGGCCTGACGGCGCGGCATCTCCATAAGCGCGCGCACGCCGGCATCGGGTGGAGCGGTCAGCAGGGCTTGCGGGGTGTCGTCGGCGACGATCGCACCGTCGCGCATCACCGCGATCCGGTCGGCGAGCAGCACCGCCTCGAAGACATCGTGCGTCACCATCACCGTCGTCAGTCCCAGGCGGTCATGGAGGGCGCGGTAGGCGACGCCCAGCGCGTCGCGGGTGAGCGGGTCGAGCGCGCCGAACGGTTCATCCATCAGCATGATCCGGGGCCGCGCTGCAAGCGCCCGGGCAACGCCGACACGCTGGCGCTGGCCGCCGGAGAGCGCGGCCGGCATTCGTGCGCCACAGTTGCGCGGCAGCTCGACGAGATCGAGAAGCTCCCCGACGCGCGCGGCGATCTCGCCGCGCGGCCAGCCCAGCAATGAGGGCGTGATCGCAATATTCTCGGCGACGGTGAGATGCGGAAACAGCCCGATATCCTGAAACACGTAGCCGACGCGGCGGCGCAGCTCGGCCGGCGGGACCGCGCGTACGTCCTGACCCTCCACGAAGACGGTGCCATCGCTGGGATCGGTCAGGCGATTGATGCATTTGAGAAGGGTCGTCTTGCCGGAACCTGATGCGCCGACCACCGCGAGAAATGTGCCGGGCGCGACGCCCAGAGTCAGATCGTGCAGTGCCGGGATCTGTCCGCGATCGAACTGCTTGCTCACGCGCTCCATCGCGACAAGCGGCGATCGATCGGGGGAGTCGATCATGCTTCGATTGCGACGTGCGATCCGCCCGACCCCTCCACGTGCACGAAGCGCGAGCCGAACGAGCGAAAACGCCCGCTGGACACGGTGACGATCTCGTCAAGAGGCATCTTCACGGCGTCCTCGCGCGGGCGGGAGAGAAACAACTCGGCATGAAACAGACCATCAGCCTCAAAACCTTGCGTATCAATGCCCCGTGCGGCCAGCGCGGCAAGCGTGTTCTCCAGCTCCTCGGCGTCGCGGAAGCGCCGCTGCACGAAGGTGGTGCCCGACAGCCGCTCCGTGGTCATGCCGCGAGCCGCAAAGCTAGAGGCAAAACTGTCATAGGGAAATAGCCGCAGGACAAAGGAAATGATCCAGGGCGTGCGGGGCAGGGCGTCGAGCACCTTGCCGAACGTCGTGTCCGTGACGTAGCCGACAGCCCCGGTCGACAGCAGCACGTTGGCGGGGGCGATCGTGGCGGCGTCGCGGCGGGTAAGGTCGTCCTGTTCGAGGTTGGCGGCGACGCCCGCGTCATGGAGCCCGACCTCGCTTGCGTAATGCACGGCGGGCTCGGAGCGGTCGAGGCCGATGAAGCGGGCGATGCCGGTCTGCGGCCACGCCGCATAGAAATGCCGATCGAGGCGGATCATGGCCGAGGAGGGCAGCTCCATCATCTCCCTGCGCGCATAGCGCTGGCACAGCCCGCCGAAATTGACGGGAAACCGGTGCACGGCCGCGTTGATGCCGTAGGAACAGCCGATGTCGAGGACATGCGCCGGGTCATCATCATAAAGCGCGGCGCGGGCCTCAAGGATCTGGCGGACCACGGATTCGGCGACATCGGGAATCATATAGTCCAATGCACCAAGAACAGAGAAGTAAGAGCGTGGATCACCTAATGAATAGATGTCATCAAATACTGCCTTTTTCTTGTTAATATTGGAGATATCAAGATTCAAGGTATCGTCCTCCACGCTGAATATATATATAGAATCGTACGCCCCCGCGAACCGGAATGACTGGACCACTGATAGCGATCTCTGCATCATATTACAATGCGCGGGTGGGATCGCGCTCCGGGCATTGCGAGTGCGACGGCGCAATCGGACGGATTTCTGTTACATCACTGTCATCTCGACGCGAATAGCCTTAACGCGCGAGGGCCACGACGCCGCGGCCGGAAGCCGGCTCCGCGTGAAAACGAAGGGGAGAATGCGGGTTAGCCGCGCTCCTTGGACGCGCTGACTGGCGCGGCGAGGCCGAAAGCCTCAAGGCTGCCGCGGAACGAGTACCGCTTGTTGAGCAGGTACTGGAGCACCACGATCGGCGGCATCGAGAGGATTTTCACGATGCGCCCGTCAAAACCCAGTTTGTCCGCGAAGACGAAGAGAAGCACCGCGCTCAGCGTCATGGCGATAATGCTGACACCGCTATAGGCAAGGAAACGGACGTGGAGGTTGTCGTGCGTTTTGAAGTTGAGAAACGCATTGAGCGAGAATGCGTACACCGTCGAACAACTCATCGACAGAACAGTCGATGCCGCCTTGCTGATGCCGGCAAAGGTGATCAGGGCGTCGAACACGCCGTAATCGAGCGCGACGGCGGACAGACCGATCACGATATAGAGGGCGAGTTGGCGGTGTCCGCCCAGCCATGTCCTCAACCGGCTGCGGCGCAGCGGTGCGCCCGGGCGCAATTTGCGGGGGCGCGGTGTCGGTTTGCGTGACCATGTGATGGTCGACGATACGGCGAAGTTCCACACCACCCCGATCAGCGCGCTGGCACCGCCGGCAAGCAGCCAGCCCTCGTTCTTGTCGAACAGAACCTGGGCGACGCCGACACCGGTGACCGCGCCGATACTGCACACCGCGCTGAACGACAGCAGACCCCACAGGGCGTTCCAGCCCCTGAGGCGGCGGTCGCGATAGGTGAGCACATTGTTGAGGAAGAAGTTGCTGGTCATCGCGACGAGCGACGCGACGGCCTCGGCAAATCCGAATGTGACGCCCGCGATCTCGCGCATCGTCGCAAGCGCAATGAAGTGCGAGAGGAGACCGGTGGTGCCGACCAGGGCAAACAGCACGAAGCGCGAGGGGATGTAGCGGCCGATCGTCTTGTCGACGAGCAGCATGAGATATTCCCACAGCACGAAGGAATCGAGCTTGCTCTCGCCATGGAGACGCTGGCGGAAACGGAACGGGACCTCTGCGACGCGCAGCGACGTCGGCGAGGAGGCCAGAATGTCGAGAAGGATCTTGAAGCCCGCGGTCGAAAGATGCGGCGCGACGTCCTCGATCACCTCGCGGCGAAGCATGAAGAAACCCGCCATCGGATCGGCCAGATCGATGCCGATCAGGATGCGGCTGATGGCATTTGCGACCTTGCTCAAGGTCTCGCGCTTGCGGCTGAGGCCGGCCGAGACATCCGCGTCGCCCGCAAAGCGGCTCCCGACGACCACGTCGAGATCTTCGGAACGAAGCTTCTCCAGCATCTGGGGCAGCACGCTCTCATCGTGCTGAAGATCGGCGTCCATCACCGCGAGATAGGGGGCGCTGGCGCTCAGGAGCCCTTCGACGACTGCCGAAGACAGGCCGCGCCGGCCGATCCGCTGGATGCAGCGGATGCGCGTGTTGTGCTGGGCAAGCGCGCGCACTTGATCCGCGGTGCCGTCGGCGGAATCGTCGTCCACAAAGACGACTTCCCAATCGATCCCGTCGAGAACGTACCCCAACTTGTCGACGAGCGGCGCGATATTGTTGCGCTCGTTAAAGGTGGGGACAACGACGGTCAACAAGGGCATCGGCGATCCGTATCAAAGCGTTGGGCACTGCGGCCAATCATACTTCAAAGTGCGTACCAATCGGGCCTCACGACCCGCGTAATCGGTCAGGGTTGTGCCACAATGAGAAATATTCCGGTGAAGGGCACTATCTCGATGCGGTGGCCGTGGCGGTCGATTTTGGCGATATGCTCCATTATCCAGCGCGTGCTCGCCTGATTGGTCCAGCCCACGACCGGGCACCGGGTTGCCATGGCCTCGTCGAAGCCAGCCTGGGTGAATGGTACGCTAGACCAATCACGGTCCTTCGCCAAATAAGTGACGGTGAAATTGGGGGCGTGCGAGTGGGTCATCATGAAGCGCGCGTGGTTGCAATCGGCGCCATATTGGGCGGTGATGTAGGCCGCTGCGCCGCGCCAGTTTTCCCGATCGGGCAGACTTCGCGCGACCGCGATCGGAAGCGATATGATGAAGATCGAGGCCATTGTCGGCAGGAGCATCGAGGCCGATAGCCCGCGGCACAGGACCACCGTCGAGATATAGATGAGCTGAGGCGCGAATGCGCTGAGGTAGCGATTGAAAAGGATCGGCTGGTGCAGCGAAAGCCCCAGAACCGCGAGATAGCCGATGCACAGGGCTGCGACGACGACCATTAGCGGCCGGTCCTTGATGATCTTGCGAAACCCGACGACCGCCGCGACCGTAATAAACAGGAGAAGGAGGACGTTCGCGCTGAACGTCGATGTCAGGAACAGGCGGGTTTCGCTGATCGGGCGGAAGATGATCCAGAAGTTATCGACGTTGATCCACAAGCGCGGAAATGAGTAGGCGATCCAGGCGATCTCGGTCACCAGCAACAGCGCGCCGATCCCCACGAACAGCGCTGCGGTCTTGTATCGCCGTTCGAGCAGCGCATATCCGAAGAGCGCCGCGATGAGGCTGCCCGCTGCGATAAATCCATAATAGTGCAGCCCGCTGGCGATGAGCGCGACAAGCGAGAACATACCGAACGGCCATGCCCGGAGCGCTCGCTTCTTTCCGATCTGCACGGCGAAGTCGTAGCTCAGGACGGTGAGCAGCGCGGACGCGCAGATCACCAGGAAGTAGGCGCGCGCCTCGGCGGCAAAATCCCACAGGAAACGCGACGTCAGCATCAGGCTCCAGAACAGCAGCCACGCGACGCGCGGGATTGACGTGCGCCAGGAGTATCTCATCGCCGTCGCCAGCAGGGCGAAACCCAGCAGGTTGAGCGAGCGGACTGCGACGGGGCCGTTGCCGAACCATCCGATCCAGAAGTGAAGCAAGGAATAGTAGAGGGGTGGCTGCGGGTCGGTGGCGATGCTCTCGGCGAGGGTCCTGGAAAAGGTCCAGTCGGGCTGGGCAAACCAGATGGAGAAGAACTCATCCGCCCACAGGCTGCGGTGTCCCAGCAGATAGACCGTCGCGGCAAACATGGCGGCCAGGAGGGTGATGCCAAGTCCCGCCGCACAGACCGGAGACGACAGGGCGCGATACGACCACCTGTTCGCTTGGGTCAAATGGCGCCAAATCGTCATACTTCCCGTCCCTCGCAGGGGCTTCCCATTTCGCATAGCAGCAAAATTAAGCCCACTTTCTGCTGCGCCTGCGTTGACCAAAAAAACCCCACGTTTGATCCGAAGAGTGGCGCGCAAATAGGCGTATCGGCGTTTGAGTGCCCTGAACCATGCCGTCTTGATTTGGCACAGTCCTTGAAACGCATATGGCGAGCTGGTCGCTAGGGTTCCGGTTTCCTCAGGGAAACGTCAGGTCCGAGAGCGGCCACCCGGTCACATTTACAGGGCCGGGCCACGGCGGGACAAAAGCCCGGGAGATCTCAGCGGCCAGGAATTGGCGTCATGCGGGTCTCGTCAATTCCTGTCTTCACTCTGACCTTGAGACGGGAGTCGATGATGCACTTCAAGACACTTACGAAAACGGCGATCGCCGTGTGCCTGGCGGCGGGTTTGATCACGCCTGCGGCCGCAGAGCAAAAGACGAGCTTTAAGATTGCGTGGACGATTTACGCCGGATGGATGCCCTGGGGCTATGTGGCCGACAAGGGCATCATAAAGAAGTGGGCGGACAAGTACGGGATTACGGTCGACGTGGTTCAGCTCAACGATTACGTCGAGTCCCAGAACCAGTACACCGCCGGCACTTTTGACGGGGTTCTCTCGACCAATATGGACGCGATCTCCATTCCCGCCGCAGGCGGCGTCGACACCACGACGCTGATCGTGGGTGATTACTCGAACGGCAACGACAAGATTATTCTGAAGGGCAAGACCAAGCTCAAGGATATCAAGGGGCAGAGGGTCAATCTGGTCGAATATTCCGTCTCGGAATACCTGCTGGTTCGTGGTCTTGAGTCGGTCGGGATGACGGAAAAGGACATTACGGTCGTCAACACGTCGGACGCCGATATTGTCGCGGCCTCGAAATCGGCCGAAGTGACCGCGATCACCACCTGGAACCCGATGGCCGCCGAGATCTTGCAGGAACCCGGTACGCACAGTGTCTTCGACTCGACCAAGATACCTGGCGAGATCATGGACATCTGCATCATCAACACGCAGACTCTCAAAGATAACCCCGCCCTCGGCAAGGCGCTGGCCGGGGCCTGGTATGAAGTCATGGGAATCATGACGAAAGACGATCCCGCCGGTATTGCGGCGCGCACCTCGATGGCGGCGGCGAGCGGAACGGATCTGGCAGGCTACGAGTCGCAACTCGATGCGACCTACCTGTTCTCCGACCCCAAAAAGGCCGTCAAGTTCGTCGAGGACGGTGACGTCAAGAAGTACATGAACCTGGTGCGCAACTTCCTGTTCGAGAAGGGCCTGCTCGGAGAAGGTGCGCAGAGCGCCGACGCGGTCGGGATCGAGCTTGCGGACGGCGAGGTGCTCGGCGACAAGAACAATGTGAAGTTTCGCTTCACCAGCGAGTACATGAAAATGGCAGCCGAAGGCAAGCTTTAGTCCTCTCGCCTCGTCAGGAGCCTGGAGCCTGCGGCGTTCGCGCCGCAGGCTTTTTCATGAGGCGATGGGATCGATCGGGTGCGCGTCGCGCTGGAGCGTTTCGTGCTCGCGCGCGAGCCATGCCAGCGCGTCGCCGGATGCGGCTGTCGCAAGGTCGAAGCTGTAATCGGCCAGGAGGGTATCGAGTGTGAAAAGCCGTTCGACGTCGCGGCCGTGATCGCGGGTGCGCTGCCGGATCGATCCGGTTTCGGTGTCGACGGCGAATCCATCGAGCGAAAGCAAGGTCTTGCCTTCGCGGTTCGGGTGCAGCGATGCCTCGACGAGATATTCGCCATCTCCACGCCGGCGCGCGTAGGACGCCTCGAAGGCAAACGCGCGTTCGACAGCTTTCGGGTCGTTGCCGTGCCGCGCGAGATAGCGCTCGAGATGCGTTTCCCCCTCCAGCGGTTCGGGCCGTCCCTTGATCCAGGCGGCATGTTCGCCGGTGACAATCAATCCGCCGCCGCGGTGAAGGACGGCGCCGCTCGCGCAATCGCGTTCCTCGATCAGAGCCAGCCCGGCGAGCAGGCCGGGGCGAGAGGATTGCAGCCGCCAGTCCTCGACGTAGATGCCGCTCGGCGCGAATTCGATGAGGCAATCGCCGATCCGCGTCAGCAGGGCGGGCTCCGGCCATTTGTCATGAAGCTGGAAGGCGGTCCATTCGTCCCATGACATTTTCGATCCGTCCCAGGAGGTTTGCGCGAGCCCGCCCTCAAGGCGTGCTTGCTCGGCGCGGCTTTCGACGTCGCGCCGGCGCACCGGAAGCCGCAGGTCGGCAGTCAGTCCGCCCGATTGGAGCCAGAACACGCGCGTTGCGCTGTCGGTCGTGCCGTTGGCAAATGTAATCGAGCGGCGTCGCCAGAATCCAAGCGTCCATGTCGGAACGCGCGGTGGAGGCTGCGGCAGACCCAGCCGCGCAAGCTCATCGAGCGTCATTGCGCACCGATTTCGCCGTGACGGGCGTGCTGCCCGAAACTGGACAGCGCGTGAGACCCGTCCGGCAACGCCAGTTCCCCACGTGCGATCATGCTTTTGAGGTACGAAAAGGTCTGCGCGGTCTGTGCGAACAGGTGCTCGCCGGCAATCAGGCTCTGGTAGCGCGGTGGGCACGCCGGCGAGACGAACGGGGCAAGCGGCTCGATGCGGGCGTGATAGTCGGCCGAAAAGAACAGCGGGAACGAATAGCGCTCCTCCGCCACCCGGCGTACCCGGTGGGACGTCGCCACGAACGCGCCGTTGGTCCAGATCTCCATCATGTCGCCGATATTGACGACGAAGGCGTCTTCGAGCGGCGGCGCGTCGATCCACTCGCCATTGCCGTTCATCACTTCAAGGCCCGGGGCTGTCGGCATCAGGATCGTGAAGATCTCATAGTCGGTGTGTGTGCCGATGCCCGGCTGATCGGCAGGCGCATCCGGATTGAAGGGATAATGGATGAGCCGCAATTGGCTCGGTGGCTTCGTCACGAAGCCGTCAAAGGCATCGCCCGGCAAGCCGAGCGACAGCGCGAAACCTTTCAGCAGGGTGCAGCCAAGCCCGAACGCGGCGCGGTAGTAGGCGCTCACATCGTGCTTGAAGCCTGCGATTTCGGGCCACACATTGGGACCCATCAGCGGGGTTCCCGCCACCACGTCGGGATCGCTCTCGGGCACTTCGTTGCACAGATCGAAGGCCTCCTTGCGGTCGGGAACCGTCGCGCCGTAGAAGCCTTCCTCACCCTCCGGCACGTAGCCGCGATGGCGCAGGCCGGAGTTTCCGATATACCAGCGCATCTTCTCCTCGATCGGCAGCGCGAAGAGGGCCCTGGCCTGTGCGACCAGACCCTCGCGCAGGGCTCGCGTGACCTGATGGCCCGTGACGTAGAAGAAGCCCGCCTCGCGTGCCGCCGTGCCGAGGGCCTGGGCTGCCGCCATGCGGTCATCGCGCGATGCGCTGGTCAGATTTGAGATGTCGACGATCGGAAGCGTGCGGAATCCGGTGTGGTCCGCCTTTTGTCGAAGAGGGGTGGGATTCGTCATTGCCGTGCGCGCCCTGGGTTCCGTGGAACGGGAGAGTGATGCGCCAGGTCGTCCAGGCCAAGCTCGCGAAGTGCAGCGTCGGGTCGTCCCGAAACAAGCTCGGCGATCATGTTAAGGAATGTTTCGGGGCCCGACAAGATTTAAGCCCAATAATTAGCCTTGCCCGGGTTCTGCGCAGATTTTAGGCAAATTGAACAAGGCCAATTAAGGCAGATTTAGCAACAATGCTGACACAATCCCTGTTCATCCTGCGTTCATCTCGCAGCGGGCGAAGCGTGCGTGTCAGAGGGGGCGATCTGTGGTTTGGAGCTGGGGGCTGCGAGTGGCGGTTTCGCTCGTCCTGGGGCTGTGCGCGCTTTCGGCCGCGAATGCCCGCGAGACACAGGTAATCCGCGATGTCGTCTACGCGGATGGCTCCGGCAACGCCCATAAGCTCGATTTCTACCCCGCAATGTCCGGCGCGTCACGCGTCCCCGTCGTCATCTATTTGCATGGCGGCGGCTGGCGTACCGGCGACAAGAGCAAGGTTCCGGCCTCGATCATGGATCTCACGCGCGAAGGCATCGCAGTGGTTGCGGTCAATTACCGATTGAGCTGGCAGGCAAAATATCCCGCCCAACTGTTCGATGCAAAAGCGGCCGTGCGGTATCTGCGCGCGCACGCCGACGAGTACCACATCGATCCGCGCCGGATCGCCGCTTGGGGCGTGTCGTCGGGCGCGCAGCTCGCGGCATTGCTCGGCACCACCGCCGACGAGCCCTTGCTCGAGGGGAATGTGGGTGCCGACCGGGGGCAGTCGAGTGCGGTTGCGGCCGTGGTGAACTACTTCGGGCCGACCAGCCTGCCCGACAAGCCGATCCAGTGCGGCGAAATCGGCTGCCTGTTTCCCCAGACCGGAATGGACGCGACCGTCAGCCAGCTGCTGGGCTGCGACATTGCCACGTGCACGGACCGCGGCCGCGCGGCGAGCCCCATCGCGCATGTCTCTTCCGGCGACGCACCGTTTCTCAATGTGCATGGCGACAAGGACAATATCGTGCCGGTCCAGCAGAGCATCAATTTCGACGCGGCGCTCGCCAAGGTCGGCGTGCCGTCGCGGCTGATCATCGTGCCCGGCGCGCGGCACGGCTGGAGCGACGACACGCCCTACGATGCCGAGGCCCGAGCATTCCTCGTACGGCGACTGGGCGTGGAGCCGCCGGCGGTCGCGCGCGTCGCGGGCGGCGACGACGCGCTCTAGTGCGTCATGGCCTCGCGGCTCACGAGCAGCCGGTGGTCGAGCCGCATGTCACGCATTTCAGGCAGGTCCCGTTGCGCACGAGGGTGAAGTTTCCGCACTCGCCGCAAGCATCGCCCTCATATCCCTTGAGACGCGCCACCACGGACGCCTCCCCCGACACTTCCGCGTAGCTGGTCTGCGAGACCGCGAGCGCCGCGCCGCCCTCGCTCTGCTCTCCGGCGAAGGCGCTCGCCACCGCGCCCGCGCGCGTCGTCTGCCCACCCTGGATCAGCGCGAACTGACCGCGTGTGTCCTGACGCACGAACCCCCGCGACACATAATGCTGGGCTTCCACCACGGGCGCGCGCTCACCAGACTCCTCCTCGCCGGCAGAGCCGTCCTCGCCTGCACCGAGCGCGTCGAAACGGTTGTCGGAAATGTCGACATGCGCCAGATCGTTGCGGCCGAGATAGGACACCGCAAGCTCGCGGAACACATAGTCGAGAATCGAGGTCGCGTATTTGATCGCGTCGTTGCCCTCCACCGGGCCAGACGGATCGAAACGCGTGAACGTGAACGCCTCCACGAACTCCTCCAGCGGCACGCCGTATTGAAGGCCGATCGAGATCGCGATGGCAAAATTGTTCATCAGTGAACGGAAGGCCGCGCCTTCCTTGTGCATATCGATGAAGATCTCGCCGACACGTCCGTCCTCGTATTCGCCGGTGTGCAGATACACCTTGTGACCGCCGACGATCGCCTTCTGGATGTAGCTCTTGCGCCGGTTGGGCAGGCGTTCGCGGTCAGCACGAATGCGTTCTACGATGCGTTCGACGATCCGCTCGGTCACGACCTGGGTACGCACCGCCTGGGGTTCGGTCACGATCGCGTCGAGCATCTCGTCGGCTTCGTCCGGCTCGTCGCCGAGCGACAGCGCATTGAGCGGCTGCGAGAGTTTGGAGCCGTCGCGATAGAGCGCGTTGGCCTTGAGCGCGAGACGCCAGGACAGAAGATAGGCCGCGTTGCAGTCCTCAACGGTTGCCGAATTGGGCATGTTGATGGTCTTGGAGATGGCGCCCGAAATGAACGGTTGCGCGGCGGCCATCATGCGGATGTGGCTTTCGACCGACAGCGAGCGCGTCCCCTTGCGTCCGCAGGGGCTGGCGCAATCGAACACCGACAGATGCTCCGCCTTGAGGTGGGGCGCGCCCTCGACCGTCATGGCGCCGCAGCAATAGATGTTGGCGGCCTCGATATCACGCACGAAGAATCCAAGCGCTTCGAGCAGGTCGAAGGTCGGGCTGGAAAGCTGCTCGTCCGAGAGCTTCAAAACATTCTTGCAGAAATCGTCGCCGAGGGTCCAGCGGTTGAACACGTAGCGGATGTCGAACGCCTGGGGCAGTTGCTCCTCGACGATCGCGATTTCGCGGTCGGTAAAGCCTTCGCGCCGCAGCGCCGCATAATTCACGACCGGTGCCTGCTCAAGCGAACCGTGCCCGACGGCGTAAAGCACGATGTCCTCGATCTGAGACGCGGGATAGCCCAATGCCGTCAGCGCGTCAGGCACCATGCGATTGATGATCTTGAAATAGCCGCCGCCCGCCAGCTTCTTGAATTTGACGAGTGCGAAGTCGGGTTCGATTCCGGTGGTATCGCAATCCATCACGAGGCCGATGGTGCCGGTGGGCGCGACCACGCTGGCCTGAGCGTTGCGATATCCGTGGGCCTCGCCCCACGCCAGCGCCTCGTCCCAGGCGCGCCGAGCGCCCTCTATCAGTGCGAGGTCCGGGCATTCGGCGGCGACCAGCGGAACCGGTGTCGTCGCGAGGCCTTCATAACCCTTGCTTTCCCCGAATGCCGCGCGGCGGTGATTGCGGATCACGCGTAGCATCGCCTGTTCGTTGCGCCAGTACTCGGCGAATGCGCCGAGCTCCTTGGCCATTTCTGCGGATGTCGCATAGGCCCGGCCCGTCATCAGCGCGGAGATCGCGGCGCACAGTGCGCGGCCTTCGGTGCTGTCATAGGACAGGCCCGACGCCATCAGAAGACCGCCGATATTGGCAAAACCCAGTCCGAGCGTGCGATATTTGAAGGAGCGTTCGGCAATTTCCTTGGAGGGAAATTGCGCCATCATCACCGAGATTTCGAGAACGATCGTCCACAGCCGGGTCGCATGTTCGAAGCCCTTGACGTCGAATGTGCCGTCCTCGCCGCGGAAGGTCATCAGGTTCATCGATGCGAGATTGCAGGCGGTGTCGTCGAGGAACATATATTCCGAGCACGGATTGGATGCGCGGATGGCGCCGCCGGCGGGGCAGGTGTGCCAGTCGTTGATCGTGGTGTGAAACTGGATTCCCGGATCAGCGCATGCCCATGCCGCGTACCCGATCTTTTCCCAAAGATCGCGGGCTTTCAGCGTCTTGGCGACTTTGCCATCGGTGCGGCGCGTAAGCTGCCAGTCGCCGTCATTGGCGACCGCGTTGAGAAATGCGTCGTCGACCCGCACGGAGTTGTTGGAATTTTGACCGGACACCGTGAGATAGGCTTCGCTATCCCAGTCGGCGTCGTAGGTGCGGATGTCGATATCCTTGTAACCCTGTCGTGCGAACTGGATCACGCGCTGAATGTAGTTCTCCGACACCAGCGATTCGCGCGCTGCCTTGACCGCGCGCTTGAGCGCCGGATTCTTCTTGACGTCGAAGCAGTCGTCGCCCGTACCTGCGCAGTTTACGCATGCCTTGAGTACGGCTTTGAGGTGCCTGTCGAGCAAGCGCGAACCGGTGACGAGCGCAGCGACCTTCTGTTCCTCGACGACTTTCCAGTCGATATAGGCCTCGATATCGGGGTGATCGATGTCGACCACGCACATCTTGGCAGCGCGCCGGGTCGTGCCGCCAGATTTGATGGCGCCGGCCGCACGGTCCCCGATCTTGAGGAAGCTCATCAATCCGGACGATTTTCCCCCGCCCGAGAGCGCTTCGTTCGCACCGCGCAGGGACGAGAAATTGGTACCCGTGCCGGAGCCGTATTTGAACAGGCGCGCCTCGCGGACCCAAAGATCCATAATGCCGCCCTCATTGACGAGGTCGTCGCCGATGGACTGGATGAAACAGGCGTGCGGCTGGGGGCGCTCGTAAGCGCTTTGCGAGCGCATCAGCATGCCGGTGTCCTGATGGACGTAATAATGGCCCTGACTCGGGCCGTCGATCCCGTATGCCCAGTGAAGACCGGTATTGAACCATTGCGGCGAATTGGGCGCCGCCATCTGGTTCGCGAGCATGTAACGCAACTCGTCATAAAAGGCCTGCGCGTCGCCCTCGCTATCGAAATAGCCGCCAAGCCAGCCCCAGTACGTCCATGTTCCTGCCAGCCGGTCGAACACCTGCTTGGCGCTGATCTCGGACCCGTAGGAGAGGCCCGGCGCATCACTGTCCGGCTCGCGGCGCGACAGCCATTCCGGCACTGCCTTGTCGCGCACCGGGCGCGTGCGGGAAGGAATTCCGGCCTTGCGGAAATACTTCTGAGCCAGCACGTCGCATGCGACCTGACTCCAGTTCTGCGGAACCTCGATATCGGCAAGCCGGAAGACGACCGAGCCATCGGGATTGCGGATCTCACTTGTCGTCGTGCGGAAAGAGAGCGAGTCGTACGGGGACTGGCCTTCCTTCGTGAAGTGACGTTCGATCCGCATCCTTACCTCCTGAGTTTCGACGGACGGCAAAACTCCGTCCGCGCGCGATTCGGAGAAACGTCGCGCGGCGTGACGATGTTCTGGCGTTGGAAGCGCCCCCGGCCCGAAGCATGGCCCCAAGCGGCGACGGGGATTACTGTAGCGCCTCGCACGGCATTGGCAACCATATTTTGGCCCACGGGCCACCACCGCCGCAAAATCTTGTGGGTTAGCTTGTTTTTGGGCGGAGACGCTGACCGTGGAAAAACCACAATCTCAGCGAGATTATTGCAACGCGAAGTCCTAGCTACAGGTTGTATTAATGCCTTTGGCGGATAACCTCCTGAGTGGGACGGTACCTGCAACGGTTGAGATTGAAAGGCACATGTGTGGTTGACGCAGCCCTAATCCGAAAGCTTAAGGCACCTGCGCTGATCGTGTCCGATAACAAGCTCACGGTTCAACTGACGCGCACATTGCTGTTCGGGCTTGGAATCGGCAACGTGATCGTTAGTGCAACGCCCCAGGATGCGCTGGAGAACGCGACCTCGATCCCGCTTGGCCTGATTGTCGCCGAATACGGTCCGGCGTCGTTCGACCCGATGCCGGCGCTCAAGGCTATGCGCACACTGGCGAATCCGCTGATGGCGCAAACGCCGGTCGTGCTGGTCGTGGGGAAGGTCGATCAGGCCCTGGTGCGCGAACTCAGGTCCGCGGGGATCGAATTTGCCGTGACCAAGCCGATCTGCGCAGGCGTATTCACCGATCGCGTTCGGCGGGCGCTAGGCGGGCACCGGACCACAAGCACCGTTGCGCCCGTGACCCGCGCGCGAAAGATAACGCGCCTGATCCTCGCGCTGACGAGCGACCGCCACGTCATTCAAATCGCCGGCGACGTCGTGGCGCGGGCGTGGAAGCTCAATCTCGGCACCGAGACCTCCGGCGATCTGGAGCGCGCGAAACACCGGATCGAATCCGAGCTACCCGATGTCATAATCGCTGACGCGGGGTGTCCGGGCACCAATTCCCTTGAGGCCCTGGCGTGGCTGCGTACGCACCGCGACAAGAGGTTGTCGGGTATTCCGGCCATCGCCATTGCGCCGGATGACGCGCCCGATATGACGGTTCCGGCCTATCTGGAGATTCAGTCGCTGATCACGCGCGCCTCGATGGCCGCCGAGTTGGGCGGCGCGCTGGAAAAGGCCGTCGAACAGGCGGAAAACCGTGATGATCGCGATGTTGCAGCGGACGAGGTTGTCGAGCCCGCTCAAGACGATGCCTCCGAAGACACACTGTGGGTTGTTTAAATTGCCAGGCCGCCGTTGCGCTGGACGTCCCGCCATCACGATGCCATAGTCCCGCTTAATAACGTAGATTCTCAAGAACTTAGGTGCGGCAAGGCAGCAATGGGCGTCTTCGGCGAACTGTTTTCCTGGTGGAATGGCCAGACATTGGGCACGCGTCTTTTCACGATGAGCCGTGGGGCCCTGGTGGGAACCGACGGGCAGGGGAATCGCTATTACGAGGAGCGTAAGCTCGGTGCGTTCGCGCACAAGCGGCGTTGGGTCATCTACAACGGCGAGGTCGAGGCATCCCGGGTTCCGCCGGAATGGCATGGCTGGCTTCACCAGACCGTCAACGAGCCGCCCACGGTTGCACCGCCTGTCGTAAAGCCCTGGGAGCAGCCCCATCAGCCGAATCTGACGGGATCGCGAGGGGCCTATCACCCGCCAGGGAGCCTTTATCAGGACGAGGACGCGCGCGCCCGCCCGCGGGCCTACGAGCCATGGCGTCCCGAGTAGTCTGGCGAACATGAACGGGCCGGTATCCGCGAAGGAGTGAACTGATGAAAACCACCGTTGAAACCCTGGTCGGGACGCTGGTTGTCCTCATTGCTGCCGGATTCTTGGCCTATGCCTACACCGTAGGTGAGGTAAAGGCGGTGACCGGCTACACGCTGACAGCCAATTTCGACCGCATCGACGGCATCAGCGTGGGGACGGATGTGCGCATTTCCGGCATCAAGATCGGCAGCGTGGTCGAGCAATCGCTTGATCCGCAAACCTATCTGGCAAAGGTCGTGATGACGATCGACAAGGGGATTGAGCTGTCCGACGATTCCGCCGTTAAGGTGGCCATGGATGGACTGTTGGGCGGGTCCTATCTCGCGATCCAGCCGGGGGGAAGCGAAACTCTTCTGGCGGACGGCGGAGAGATCACCTACACCCAGCCCTCGATCGATATCGTCGGTCTTCTCGGCCAGGCCATCTTCAGCCCGACCAGCACGGGCGGTTCGG
>Ga0209643_1001875_pt1 | contig 16239 bp, 15 predicted proteins | sample AutmiccBRH37_all_FD_187383 | JGI IMG/M metagenome (GOLD analysis project Ga0209643, IMG submission 187383) | Deep subsurface microbial communities from Mt. Terri, Switzerland - Autotrophic microbial communities BRH/37_all (SPAdes) (version 2) | ecosystem: Environmental > Aquatic > Deep... | reverse complement strand
GTGTCTTGCGCGTGTTGCGCGCGACCGCTGCCTCGTGGTGGCGACACAAGGAACTACGCCGAACCGGTCAGCTGGGGCTGGCGAAGCGGCTCGAAAGCGAGACCGTCCTGCGTGATCTCGGCTATCTGAAGCAGGCGGCGCTATTGCCGAATGCGCATGTGATCTGCGCAGAGGGCGGGACATTCATCCATCTTGGTTGGACCACCGTTTCGACTCTCGCGCCGATCGAGCGCTTTCCGTTGGCCGCTCTTGCGGTCGCACGAGGGACGCCCTTCATCGATATCCGACCCGTCACCGATGTCATCGCCTTCGCGAACCTGCCGCGGGTGGCGCGGGCCGGATCGGTCGACCCTGAACCTTCGAGTCCCGGCAGGTCCGTTCCACTGACCACCTACATCGACATGGTCGAAGAGCTTGGCGCGAAGATCGCCAATGATCCGCGGCCCCGTCAGTCAACCTGACCCCCAATCTTCTCACCAACACACGAAAGGACGCCAACCATGGCCCGATCCCGCACGTCCAAATTCGATGCCTCCGAGGTCATCACCAACGAAATCATCCGTATCATCGAGCGCGGCGTTCTGCCGTGGCGCAAGCCCTGGACGGCAGGGGGCAGCTCGCGCCCCCTGCGCGTGGGCGGTGAGCCCTACCAGGGGGTCAACAACTTCCTGCTGACCATGCGCACCGTGATGGCGGGCCACAGCTCGCCCTTCTGGATGACGCTGCCACAGGCCAATGCGTTGGACGCAAAGGTCCGCAAGGGCGAGAAGTCCTCTGTCGTCGTTTACTACGGTCAAAGCCGGAAAGGCGCCGACGGCGAGGATGACGTCAGCGATGGCGATGATCGCTCCGAGGAGGCCCGCGTCTTCCGCTTCCAGAAATCCTACCGCGTGTTCAATGCCTGCCAGATCGATGGCCTGCCCGACAGTTTCTACCCCGACCCGGAGCCCGCGCCCGAGCATCCGCCGTCCGAGCCCATCCCTCACATGCAGGCGTTTTTCGATGCCATCGACATCACGACCCTCTTCACGGGGACGGAAGCCTACTATCTGCCCCCCGTGGACAAGGTTTACATGCCATCCATCACGCGGTTCCAGGACCCGCGCAATTTCTACGGGGTCTGGGCGCATGAACTGTCGCATGCCACGAAAGCCCCCCATCGACTGAACCGTGATTTCGGTCTCTCGAAATTCGGCAATACCTCCTACGCGCGTGAGGAGATCGTCGCGTTATCTTGACAGTCTGCACCGCATGCCGCCTTGCCGTAGGATGGGTGACAGGCGTCGACGGTAGGCAGTTTTCAGGCTGGCCGCCGCGCTTACCAAAGAGCTGGCGGCGGCCAGCCTGAGAACTGCCGGGCCGAAGCGTGCACCGGGTGGGGGCATGGGGAGGGTTTTGCGCTGGTGTCGATTATTTCTGTTTGCGAGCGTCGCGAGGCCGGGGGTCTCGACGCGCATGTGCCGTTGATCCTGCGCGGCGACACGCTCTACGACCCCGATCTGGATCGCTTCTTTCTCGACCTGCCGCTATCGGGGATTCGATCACGGCATTCGCTTCGCGCCCAGGCCTATGATGTGACAGTCTGGCTTCGCTTTCTCGATGCCTGCGGCAAGACCGTATGGGCTGCGACCCGCGACGATGTCGAGGCTTATCATCGTGCGCGCCGGCGCGGCGATGCTGGTCAGCGGATCACGGCGGCAAGCTGGAACAGGGCCGTCGCCAGCCTTGATCGCCTCTATCGCTGGGGCGAGCGGCAAGGGCTGATCGCCGAGGCACCGTTCAACCGTCGTGCCGTGTGGCGACCGGCGCAGGGTGGACGTCGCGGAATGATCGCCGCGCGCAACGACGCCTATGAACGTGTTGCGAAGCGGTCGGATGTCCGGTTCGTCACGATGGACGACTACCGCATCTTCCGCGAGGTCGGTCTGCGCGGCCTCGCGCCTGACGGCAGCGAACGCCCCGGCGCACGTGATCGGAACGGATTGCGCAATGCGCTCTTCGCCGATCTGCTCGTCACGACAGGTTTGCGACTGGAAGAAGCCTCAGGTCTGCTCGCCGGTGATCTCTCGGTCATCGTTCCGGACGGCGATGAGAACCGGCAGCTCTGGCTGCGCCTGCCGCCGCCGCTCACCAAGGGCGATCGCGGACGAAGTGTTCTGGTCCCACGCCGGCTGCTTCGTCAGATCGCGGCCTATATCGATGTCGAGCGCGCGGCAGGCGCGGCCAAATTCGTCGCGCGCGATGGCGCGGCGCGCTTTGACCGGCCGATCCATATCACCGACGCCGGTCTCGACCGCATGCGCGATGTCTGCACGCCAGAGGAACGATGCCGTCTGATCCTGTGCAACGAGAACGGAACGCCGCGCGAGCCCGCGGCGCTATGGCTGACCGAGGTCGGACAGCCCGTTCGACCCAATTCCTGGGAGGTGATCTTCGCCCGCGCCTGCAAGCGCTGTAGAGACTATGGTTTCTCGTTGTCGATCAGCCCGCACCAGCTGCGCCACACCTTCGCGGTCCATATGCTCGCTTTGCTGATCCAGGAGCGTCTGCGCGAAGCCGCATTGCCGGCGGGGCCGATGGAGAGCTACCGGCTGATCCTTGGCGACCCGCTGCAGCAGGTGCAACGCCTGCTCGGCCACGCGAGTCTCGCCACCACCTATATCTATCTCGACCATATCGCGACCCGCGCCGATACGGTGGATTCGGCGGTCGAGGAGTTGCTGGCACTGCTGCCGGGACCGCAGGGCGCATGAGCGGGCGTCCCCGCAAGGGCAGGCCCGTTGCTTTCGCGCGCGTCACGCCGGAGCGAGCCAAGCCCGATCCGGTGCTCGGCCTCAGGTTCGTCATCGAGGCGCGGCATGGCGGGACCGTCCTGGTTGACATGACCAATCTCGATCCTCGTCCGCTCGCTATCGCCTTTGCCAGCGCGTTGCGCCGGTCGGCCGCGCTCGGCGGCCCGATCGGTGCGGCCAGCGTCATCAAACAGTATGTAAACTCCTATCGCCGTTTCTTCACCTGGCTTTCCGATGAGGCGGGGGAAGTGGACGGGCCCGAAGACATGCGCACAGCCCATGTCGACCGTTTCGCATCGGCACTCGAACGCGGGGGAATGGGGGCGATCTACCGGCATGTGACGGTCAGCAAGATCGTCAATACGCTGCGTGCGATAGAGGCGGATCGGCCCGACAGTATCACGCCCGGCCTCCATGAGCGGTTGCGCTATACAATGGCGACCTCGGCGGGACGCTCGACCCCGCGTGATGCCTACAGCCCCTTCGTCGCCCGCGCGCTGCGCGACGCGGCCCGTACGGACGTGGAAGCGATATTCCGCCGGATCGGCGCCGAGGATCGGACCGATGAGGGCGATCCGGTCATTGCCGGAGCGCGGGCCGATGTCGAAGCTCTCATCGCGCACGATGGAGCCGTTCGGACCGAGAGCGTCGAGCTGCGCCGTCTCTATTTCATGCGCTTGCGGCGCGGTTTGCCGATCAGCACGCTGATCGACGACCTGCATCGTCGGCATCATCTGCACGTCACCGATCTGCCGCCATTGCTCGTGCTGCTTGCTCTCGATACCGGCCTCGAGCCGGAATGCCTGAAGGCGCTGACGGTCGATTGCCTGGCCAATCCCTCCGCCGGAACCGTCGAACTGCGATACCTGAAGCGACGCGCCGGCGCCGCCGGGCACAAGAGCATGCGCGTGCGCGACGGCGGCCTCGGCACGCCGGGTGGCCTTCTCCGCCGGCTGATCGAGATCACGACCGTCGCCCGTCAGCATCTGCCCACCGATTGTCTCTGGGTATACCACAACGTCGGCGGTCTCCATGCTGGCATCCGTCATCCGCGCGAACGCCTCGACGCCTGGGTGGCACGGCACCGGATTGTCGATGAGGACGGCAAGCCGCTCCATCTTCTGCTGTCCCGGCTTCGCAAAACCCACAAGGCGCTGTGGTACACCAAAACCGAGGGGTACATCGCCCGCTTCGCGGTCGGCCACACGCCCGAGGTCGCGGCGCGCCACTACGCCGATCTGCCATCGCTGCGGCCCCTGCACGAGGCCACCGTCGCCGATGCCTTCCACGACGCTGTCGTCGCCGCGATGCCGACCATCCTCCCGCCAGCAGCCGAGAAGACGCTGCGCGAAGCGCCCGAACAGGCCGGGCCGCTGATGCCGCCGGATGCGGTCGGTTCCATTCTCGATGGGGAGCAGGATCTCTGGCTCGCCGCCTGCGCGGGGTTCCATAGCAGCCCCTTCGCCGAGGCCGGCTCGCCATGCCAGCAGCCGTTCTGGGGATGCCTCCATTGCCCCAACGCCGTCATCACCGCCCGCAAGCTCCCCGCGATCATGGCCTTCCTGTCCTTCGTCGAAGACCAGCGGCAGGGGCTTCCCGGTCCCGACTGGATGGTCAAGTTCGGGCAGGTTCATGCCCGGATCGTCCATCAGATCTTGCCCGCGTTTTCCGATGCCGTTGTCGCCGAAGCGCGGTTACGCGCCGTGGAGGAGCGCCTCTATCTGCCTCCCGAGGCGCGCGCATGACCGCGCCCGCCCTTGCCCGCGCGCACGCGTTCGACGATCGGCCCGTGCTGGCGTGCGCGCCGCTCAAGCCGGGCCATGCCCGCGAGGACCTGTCGCGCGTCGGCGATCCAAGCTGGGATCTGGGTCCGGCCGTCTTCCGCGAGAACGCCCGGCGCTGCCACGTCACCGTGCATTTCGACGTGCTGGAAGATGCCGATGTGCAGGCAATGATGCGCGCCTATCTCTATGCGCGTCTCAATGTCGACCTTCCCGGCCATCGTCCGAAGCTGCCGCCCAGCTGTGTGCGGCAGGCGTTCAACCGGGCGCGGCGCTTCTTCGCCTTCGTCCGCGAACGATTGGGCGCGCTGGACCTTGCCCGCATTGATCCTCCGCTGATCGACGCCTATGCACGGCATCTCCGAGACGACCCGGCAAGGCGGCCCGTCATTGTCGGGCAGCTTCTCGAGGTCGTCATCGACTTCTATCTCTACCGCGAGCACCTTCCCGGCGGCGGCTTGTCGTTCGAACCGTGGGACGGGCGGCCACCCGCACGCGTCGCGGGCTATCGTCATGTTCCCGAGAACCGGACCCCGCGCATCCCCGAGCCGATCATTGCGCCGCTTCTGGCATGGTCGCTGCGCTACATCACGGTATTCGCAGGGGACATTCTCGCCGCCCGGCGTGAGCTTTCCCGGCTCGAAGCGCGCCGCGACCGGCTCTCCGTTGCGGAACAGGGATTGCCGCATGCGGAGCGCCGCCGCCGGCAACGGCAGCGACTGGCGCGCTATTTCCGGTCCCGCGCGCGGCAGGGCCGGGGCGTGCCGGTCTGGGCAAGCCCACCCAACGGTTCCGCATCCGTCGATCCGGTAAGCGGGGAGCTTCTGCCCGTCGTCAACGTGCAGCTTCTGCATCTACACGTCGGCGTCGATGCCGCCAGGGAGCCGGCGATGCATCTCGCTCTCGCCGGCGGCGCGTCCGATCTCATCGCTGCCGCCATCGCGGATATCGGGATCGAACCCGGCGGCATGGATACGCCGATCTCGGTCGATGCCGATCTCGGCCGGCCATGGCGGCACCGCTTTGATGCCAAATCCCTCGTCCTGGAAGAGCGCATGCTGCAGGCAGCGGCCTACGTGGTCTGCGCCTATCTGACCGGTATGCGCGATTGCGAGGTGCAGGCGATGCGCCGGGGATGCCTGACGCTTGCGCGCAGCGAGGACGGCACCGTGTCACGACACCGCGTCCGTTCCACTGCGTACAAGGGAAAGGGGGCCCGGGGAGCGTCGGCGGAGTGGGTGACCATCGAGCCCGTCGCCCATGCGATCGGGGTGCTCGAACAGTTGACCCGGCGCGCGGCTGTTGCCCATGGTCTCGATACGCTCTGGCCCGTGCTGTCAGTGACGCGAAGGAGCAAACCGCACGTCTCCGCCGAGATCGTGCGCCAGATAAACGCCTATCGTGACCACCTGAACAGGCTGTTCGGGACGGAAGAGGCGCCCGCCATACCGCCCGGGCCGGACGGTAAGCCCTGGCGGATCACGACCCGCCAGTTTCGTCGCACGATCGCATGGCACATTGCCAACCGTCCCTTCGGAACGGTGGCCGGCATGATCCAGTACAAGCATGCATCCGTCGCCGCGTTCGAAGGCTACGCGGGTAGCAGCGCCTCGGGTTTCCGCGCCGAGGTCGAGGCGCAGCGCCGGCTCGGTCAGATCGACGATCTGCTCGAGTATTTCGACAGGCGGCGCGGCGGGGCTGACCTTGGCGGGCCGGCCGGTCCTCGTGTCGCGCGTACCCTCGACGAGACAGCCACCGAGCTCGGGCCATTGCCGCCGATGATCGCGGACCGGTCCCGTCTGCGCATCATGCTCGCCAGTCTGGCCCGCACCCTGCATGTCGGACCGCTTGCCGATTGCTTCTTCGATCCGGCAACCGCCCTGTGCCTCAAGCGCGTGACGGATGCCGCGGCAGGCCGCCCGCTGACAGCGCTTTGTGAACCGACCCGCTGCCCGAACGCCTGCATCGCGGAACATCACAGGCCCGTCTGGGAGCGAAGTGCTGATGAGGCACGCATGTTGCTGCGCGAGAAGCGGCTGCCCGGATTGCAGCGGGCCGCGCTCCAGCAGGAGGTTGACCGGATCGAGGGTGTGCTGGCCCGGATCGCGCCCGAGGGCGCGACGCCGCCCGTTCGGGCGGCGGTAAAGGGAGAGGGAGCTTGGGATCGGGGTGAGTGACGGGATGAGGAGAGCGGGAGAGGCCTGCTCCGCCCGTCCTGGAGACCTGTCATGTCCCGCTCTTCCTCATCGGCCGGGCGCGCCGATGTTTATAACCGTATCACCACCGAGATCATCGCCGCCATCGAGGCAGGCACCGGCGACTGGCGTGCGCCCTGGTTCCACGACGGGAGCAGCATCGCGCGTCCGACCAACGTTTCATCCGGCAAGCGCTATCGCGGCATAAACACTTTGGCGCTCTGGGCCACGGGCTTTGCCGCCGGATATGGCGACGGTATCTGGGGAACGTACAAGCAATGGCAGGATGCCGGCGCGCAGGTGCGTAAAGGAGAACGCTCCACCACGGTCATCTTGTGGAGGGAGATCAAGGTTTCCCAGCAGGCCGACGACGAAGACGATGATGACGGGCATCGACGGATGTTCGCCCGCGCATTTTCTGTCTTCAACATCGCTCAAGTGGACGGGTACGAGCGCCCGGCGACCCCTGTGCTGCCCGAGGCTGAACGCCTTGCCCATGCGGAAGCGTTCATCACAAACCTGGGCGTCAAGACTGAGTTCGGTGGATCGGAAGCCTATTATCGCCCGTCGGCCGACACCGTGTTCATGCCGCCGTTCACTTCGTTTCGCGATGCCGCGTCGTTCTACGGTGTCTGGCTACACGAGAATGGTCACGCCAGTGGCGCAAAGCACAGGCTCGACCGCGACCTTTCCGGTCGCTTTGGTTCGGCCGCCTATGCCGCCGAAGAATGCTGCGTGGAAATTCTCAGCGGGCTGGTCCTGGCAGACCTCGGGATCGCCCACCATCCGCGCCCCGATCATGCCGCCTATATTGCCTCGTGGCTCAAGGTCCTGAAAGACGACCCCAAGGCCATCTTCACCGCCGCCAGCAAGGCGCAGCAGGCGGCCGACTGGATGCATGCGCAGCAGCCCCATGCAGAGGAGGTAGCGGCATGACCAAAACCGTTCTCATTGCCGAAAAATTTCAGAATGGGGCTGGACTGTCAGGATATGTCGCGGAATTGACCTCGGTGTTTCTGGGTCAGACGCTAGGCTTCACGGCCCATACGCTCGAAATGAATGCCGCCTACCTGCACAACTGGTTGCGCGTCCTTCGCTCCGACAAGGGCGCGATCTTCCGGCACGCCGCGGACGCGCAGCGCGCCTGCGATTACCTGATTGCCCGATCCGAGGCGGGCAGGGCAGGGCGCAGCGCCGAGGCCGCTTGAGGGGGCGCATTGCTGCGCCGCGGAAAATGGCAGCTTTGAGCCCAGAGTTGCAAATGCTGCACTGTGGATGAACGGCGGCAATGCACAGCAAAGCGCGTCACCGTTCGGCCTGATACGGGTCATCTTGTCGCGTGTCACTTGGCTGGTGTCTTGCGACCATCCCGCCGGCCGATAGCGTGTGACCTTGCGACCTTTCGAAGATCCTTGACCTCATCGTTCTCATCGACAATTTCGGCTCCAAGCAGGGTTTCTATGACGTCTTCCATGGTCACAAGGCCGGCGGTTCCACCATATTCATCTTCGACCAGCGCGATATGCGCCTCATTCTCCATGAGCAGATCGAACAGCGTATCGAGGTCTGTCTTTTCCGAAAGGCGTTGAATGTCGCGTGTGAAGTCCGAGATGGTCTTTTCCTTGCCATCGCGCAAGCCGGCCAGAAAAAGCTCGCGCGTCAGCACGAAGCCTTTGACGTCGTCAATGTTCTCTCCGATGACAATATAGCGGGATACCGGAAACGTGTCTCTGGGCCCGACAAATGCACTGACTGTTTGATCAGCGCAAAGATGATGGATGACCGTGCGCGGCGTCATGATTTCATTGGCGGATATCTCCGAAAGACGAAACAGGTTGGTCACAACGCGCGTTTCATCTTCCTCGACCACTCCGAGACGCTGGCCTGCGGTTGTCAAAGCCGTGATCTCTTCACGCGACACCTCTGACTGACGCTTACCGCCTGTTAGAAGCCGTGTTATCGCCTGGCTCATCCAGACCAAAGGCAACTGAATGATGATCAGCCAGGGCAGCACACGAACCGCGAAAGGCGCAAGACCACGCCAATAGGTGGCGCCGAGCGTCTTGGGAATGATCTCGGACAGGACGAGGATGCCAAACGTCAACACGGCAGAGAAGATGCCCACGCCGGTATCATCAAACACGACGGCGGCCTGCGCGCCTGCCCCCGTGGCGCCGACAGTATGTGCAATCGTATTGAGCGACAGGATCGCAGCCAGAGGACGTTCGATATCCGCCCGCAACATCCTGAGTTTCGTGGCAAGTCGCGCCTGTTCTTCCTCGGCGGCTTCGACAAAAGATGGCGTGATCGACAACAGGACCGCTTCGAGGATCGAGCAAAGAAACGACACCCCGATTGCCAGCAGCACAAAGATAATGAGCAAGGTCATGACGGTGTCTTTCGTTTTTTAGGTTCGACACTCAATCAACTGTAGCGTGCTGAACAAAGTTCCATGGACCGCATATGGCTGAGAGCGGCCGTTGAGAAGAAGGTTCTCAATGCCAACTTTGCCCGCACAGCGGACTTCGGAAGTCGTGCGGTACGTGTTGGTTCTGTCTGGGTCTCTCCGCCAATCGGAAAAGAAAAAGCGGGCTTTGGGAAGGGTGTTTCAACTTCTCAAAGGGATCCCCATGTCCATGACCGTTCAACCCCAGCCAGACCGGCCGGATCCGACCGTGATCGCCGCGCAGAACGACGCGTTTCGCAAGCTCGCCTGCCTTGGGGTGCCGCCCGCGCAGCCCATCCAGGGCCGAATGCATGTCACCCGCTCGCTCATGGAAGCCGGCGATTGCTTCATGGCTGAGGCGGTGAAGGCCGCCGGTGAGTTTGCCACATTCGAGCCCGAGAACGACCCGGAGGGATGGCACGATTTCGGGGCGGTCGAGATCCGCGGCGAGACCGTGTTCTGGAAAATCGATCTCTATGAGGCAGACTCAGATTTCCGCTACGGGGCCGAGACCCCGGACAATCCCGCCACCACCATGCGCGTGCTGACCATCATGCTGGCGCGCGACTGGTAGGGCAGGGGACACCCCCTCCTGACACCCCCGGCGATGAAGGCCCACTGACCCCTCAAAGGGAAAGTGGGCCTTTTGTCGTCGTGATCCCTGAAACCGGGGATTGGTCACTCGCGTGAGCGCGGGCCGCATCTCAGCCACCGAGAAGGACATCTCATGACCACAAGCTTTGCCCCTCTAACCGTCGCCATCGGCGATCTGGTCCCGCATCCCGCCAATGTGCGCAGCAACTCTCCAGAAACCTATGACCCCGAGAACATCGCGCATCTGAAGGCCAGCATCGCTGTGCTGGGCCTCCTGCAGCCGCTCCTGGTCCAGAAGCTTGACGGCAAATACGCTGTCCTCGCTGGTGGCCGACGTCATGCCGCGCTGAAGGAGCTGGTCGCAGACAAGGCCGCCAAGGGGTTCACTGCGAAAACCAAGGTCGACTGCCGCCTTGTGCCGGAGGAGTGTGACGCGACCACGGCGCTGTCGCTCGCCGAGAACATCACCCAGGCACCGATGAACGCAATCGACGAGTTCGAGGCTTTCGCCCGGATGATGGAGGTCGACGGCCAGACGCCCGAGGCCATCGCGAAGACCTTCGGCACCACCGTCGGCGCCGTCAAAGGCCGGTTGCGCTATGGGCTTATCCACCCCGACATCCGCGCCGCGGCTCGGGCCAAGGTGATCACGCTCGACACGATGAAAGCCTTCGCCGAGCACCCGAGCCAGCAGGCGCAGCGCGAGGTCTTCGAGGCGCTCACGAAAGACGGCGGCTATCTGCAGGCCTATACCGTGCGTCAGGCGCTCAAGTCCCGCGGCGTGCAGGTCAGCGACGATATCGGGGCTTTCGTGCGCGCGGACTATGAGGCGCGTGGCGGGGCCGTCGCGGCTGATCTTCTGGAAGAGCATTCCGTACTCGAGGATGCAGCACTGGTCGAGACCATCCTGCTCGAGAAGCTCGGTGCCGCCGCCGAAGAGGCCCGTATGAGGCTGGGCTTTGCCTGGGCCGATGCGATGGTGCGGTATGATTACGCGACCATGGCCGACTATGGCCGCGTTTATCCTGGCCCGATCGAGCCCGATGAGGCTGCTCAAAGGCGCATCGATGAGATCACCGCCGAGCTTGAGAAACTGCAGCTCGAGATGGAGGATGAGGGGTTCGAGGACGGTGCCTACAACGCCCTTTACGACCGCGTTGACGCCTTGGAAGAGGAAGCCCGCGACCTGCAGGAGGCCTACAGCGCCGAGGACCTCGCGCGGTCTGGGGTAATCGCGTCGTGGCAGGGTGGGCAGATCACGCTCCATGTTGGCCTCGTCCGGCCGGAAGACACCGTCAAAGAGGAGGGCTCGCGCGGCTCCTCGGCCAACCAGACGGGGGAGGAGGCCCCGGACGCCGGCGAAATCACCTATCCGGCCTCATTGGCCGAGGACCTCAAGACCGAGCGGGCCATGGCGCTCGGGGCTGCGATGGCGCTGCATTCCGAAGCCACGCTCGATCTGACGCTCTTCAAGCTTGTCAGCGACGTCCTGGGTACCGGAATGAGCGTTACGCAGGCGATCAAGATCGATGTCCGCAAGGAATACCGCAACCACGCCAAGATGGACGAGATCGACGAGACCTCGCTCGAGCAGGTGGCGGCGGCGCATGATGCGCTGGACCTCTCCTGGCTCGATGACACCCGCGCGCCCGCCGATCAGTTCGCGGCGTTTCGCGCGCTGGAGGCAGGGGAGAAGGCCAAGCTCGTGGCTTATGCGACGGCGAGCACGACGCAGTCCTGCTTCGCGCGGGACCGGCAGCGCGACAGCCTGATGTATGCGTTCGAGATCGAGATCATGCCCGACATTCGCGCGCATTGGACGCCGAACGCGGCGCTGTTCAATCGCTTCAAGAAGGCCTGGCTGCTGAAGATCCTTGGCGAGGATCTGGGCCTCGCCCAGGAGGCGGTGACGCTGGCCTCGTCCAGCAAGAAGGAGATTGTCGCCTTCTGCGACAAGCTCTTCGCCGAGCCTTTCGCCACACTCACGGACGCGCAGCGCGCAGCCGTGGCCGCCTGGTGCCCGCCGATGATGCAGACCGCCGGTGTCGCCTGTGATGAGACGGCGCCGATCGCAGTAACCCCGAAGCCTGACAGCGACATCGCGCAAGCGGCCTGAGCCCTCACGCGACCCGCGCGAGGCATTCCCCGCGCGGGTCGACCCTTTCCCACACCGAACAGAAAGACATCCCCATGGCTATTCTCAAGTTCTCCGCCTCCGCCGTTGCAGCGCAAATCGCTCATGCGCGCGGCTGCAAAACCTTTCTGCCCAACTGGAACGGGCCCGTGGACAGGCCCGCCCTGATCCTGATCGTCGGCAATGGTGTGCATCTGCGCTCGAACGGCATCGATGGCACGACCACTCGTATCGTCACCACCGAACAGGCCGATCCCTCCTTCGCCTTCGCCGACGGCATGAACCCGTTTCGGGACACCGACTGGATGGCGCAGCGCCGCATGGCGTTTCGCGATCTGACCGGCCAGTTCTACACCGACATCCTCGATGATGTGCAGGTGCTCATCGACCGGGGGCGGGGGGCGATCCGGCTTGCCACTGATGGTCACAGCATCCGGGTCTTCGTGCGCCGGGCCTCGGACTATCTCATCGGCGGAACCTACGAGGTGCCCTCGGGCCTCGGCGGCACTTTCCGGGTCATCCTCAAGGATGCCTGCGACACCTTCGCGATCGTGCAGAACTGCGGCAATTGCGAGGATTTCGACGCCATGCAGCCCTACCGCGTGCCGCTCGATGCGCTGATGGAAATCGATGACCGGAGGGTGGCTTGACCCGCCCTTTCTCAAACAAGCATCGCCAAAACCCTGCCGGGCCTGCGGTCCTCTCAGGACATTGGCGACAACAATTTTCCCCAACGAAAGAAAGGACTCTGAAATGGGTTGGCTCTTCTACACCGATCGCCGCGTCCAGACCTACGCGGATGAGAAAGCGGAGATCACACGGCTCTGCACCTGTCATGGCGACAGGCGCAAGACGGAACTGGTCCAAGCCTGCAAGGTGGGTTCGACTTGGTACGCGGCGGCAAAGGTCACAAGTATCGATGGCTCGCCGGTCGAGGACACGACCTATGTGACCGATGCGGATGGCTCAATCACTTTCGGGGCTGTCTTCCTCACCGCCTACGACAATGGGTGCTGGGGCTACAAGGACATGGAGGAAAGCGCTGGCCCGAACGAGTCGCGCGCTCCCCTTGGGTTGATCGAGCTCCTCTCCGACCTGAAAGACCCGGACAGCTACGCCCAGGACTGGCGCCAGCGCTGCCGGGATTGGGCGTCGATTCCAGACTACCAGGAAGGCGACAAATTCAGGCTCGCCGCGCCCGTGACTCTTACCGATGGCAGTACATGCCAGATCGTCACCGCGACGCACTACAGGCGGGGACGGCAAAAGCGGCGCTGCTACCGCATCGAGGAAACCGGCGGGCTCGTACGCCTATCGAAGGCCTCGCTTGCCGGCTCGGAGCTGCTCAGCTCCGCGAAAGGTGCTGCCAGCCCGGTGCTGGCGGAGTTCCTGGCGGGGCGCGTTGAATAGCGCGGCTTTCATAAGCTCGGCGAAGTCGCTCTTGCAGAATATTAAGAAATTCCGTATATTCTTGCTAAGTCAGAAAGTTGGTGGAGCGCAAAGATGAAACAGTTCACGGCGGGTGACCTGACCCGCAACACAGGTGATCTCTTCGAGGCTGCAACAGTTGCCCCGGTTGCGATCACCAAACATCGCAAGCCGCGCTTCGTGGTCATGTCGATGGAACGGTTCGAGGCTCTTACTTCGGGGCGCGGCTCGCAGGTCGCGGTGGATGTTGCCGATATGCCGGAGGAGCTCGGCAAGCTCCTCGACAAAGGCTTGGAGGACCATTTCCGTGGCCGCTGACATTCCGGCTGCGGGTCAGGTCTTCGACTATCACTACCTCTGGAAATGGCAGGCAGATCGCGGTGAGACGGAAGGTCGAAAGAAGCGGCCTAGTTGTGTCGTGATCGTTGTCACGAACGCGGCCGGGCAACATGTCATGTTCATCGCGCCAATCACCAGCAAAGCGCCTGACTTAGGTCGGGTCGCCCTGCAGATACCAGAAACCGAAGCGCGGCGGGCGAAACTGGAGACCCATTTGCCGCTTTGGGTGATCCTAGACGAGCTGAACGTTGATGTTCTTGAAACGTCCTACACCCTTGAAGATCGCTCGGCCCGCGGATCGTTCAGCCCGGCCTTCACTGACGCGATTCTGCGCGGTGTACAGCGCCTCCGAGTGGCAGGCCGACTAGGCTTGTCCAACCGCTCCTAGTCGCAGGACAGATTGTACGATCTTGGTGTGCTCTCGCGGTCGTGCGAGCCGCCAAACTTTTTTCTGAACACCACCTGATTGGCTGACATGCCTGCCTCGCTCCCCAACAGGGGAAAGCAGGCTTCTTGTCCTTTGGAACTCTGACCCTGACCCAAAGGGCGAGGCCAGCCTTGTGCTGGCAAAATTCCTGGCGGGGCGAGAATAGGTGTTGCGCCGGACGGTTGATCGATCTGCCCGGCGAGAGCAGATCCTGCGGCTTGCCTTGACATGGCAATGCAAACGCATTACCTAATAAGAGCGGTAAAACCCCTTTTTTCCGGAGACTGCCATGACAGCGCTCGTACAAGATGTCTCGAAGCTCACGGATCGGTATCAGACGACCGTGCCGGCGGGTGTGCGCAAGCAGCTCAAGCTGGGCAAGGGCGACCGGATTCGCTACTGCACCGAACCGAGTGGCAGGGTCTATATCGAGCCCGTGCGCAGCGACGAGGATGATCCTGCGCTTGGCGCCTTTCTCGATTTTGTCGAGGCCGATATCAAGGCGCATCCAGACCGCATTCGGGCCTTCGGTGGGGCTTTGCATGACCGTCTTGCAACACTGGTCGGAGATGTTGACGTCGATCTCGATGCGCCGCTCTCGCTCGAGGATGAATGACCGGCGATAGCGTGCCCTCCCAAGCGCCACTCGTCGTAAACGGATGGTCGATTTATGCGCATCCGCTCTTTCTGGACCAGCTCGAAGGGCTGACCCTGGAGGTTGAGGCGCGTAAGGCACGCGATCCCAAGTGCTGGCGCAAGAAAAATTCCACGAAACGGCTGGCCGCCATCTTCAAGCTGGTTACCGAGGTCATACCGGCAGATCCGGGTGCCGCCGCCTTCCGGCAAGGCGGCACACTCGGCGATAGCCGCAAGCACTGGTTCCGGGCGAAATTCTTCCAGCAGTATCGGTTGTTCTACCGGTTCAACAGCGATGCGAAGGTCATCGTGGTGGCATGGGTGAATGACGACAAGACTCTGCGCGCCTACGGTAGCAAGACGGATGCCTATGCGACGTTCAAAGGGATGCTGGACAATGGCAATCCACCTGACACTTTCGACGCACTCCTGAAAGAAGCTGCGGCGGCGCACGAGCGGTTCGAAAAGTCCCTTGAAGCGGCGCTTGAGCGGTAACTGGGTTCGAATGCCGGAGGCTTCAGAATTCTACGCTCTCATGAGCGTTTTCAGGTATTCTGACACGATTAATCTACCCCGCTGACACGGGTTGGTCAAAGATGTAGCCTGTGCAGGCGCTAGAGACGGTGGCCGAACCGGTGATTATCATGCTCTCATCCGCGGATCGGTTACCGCCTGACCAAATTCGATACGGGTTACCTCTCTCTAAGAGCGGATATTTTTCCCAACGTAGTCCGAGGATTTCCCTATCAATGACCGCCATCTCCAGCGTACTGCACAGGCTGTATGAGCTGCCGCATTACGCGGACAATGGCGTCTTGCGTGCGATGTCCCAGATGAAGCCGGCGAGTTCGCGCGCAATGGCTGCGAGCACGCGCGGCTGAGGTTTTCCAGTGTTCGACAGATGACGGAACCGCTTACAAAGCCGCGTCTGTGCCTTCCAGCCGATGTCCTTGATCTCCTGCGTCAGATGCGCTGAACGCTTGAGGAACGGCTGCCCCTCCTTGGGTGGGTGGCGATAGGACCATCCCGCTTCGACAAGCATCGTACGGGCTAGGGCGTTCCCGGTCTTTGTCAGGCGCCCGCGCTGCGTTGTGTTCCCGCTGGAATGCTCGCTTGGCACCAACCCGAGCCAGGCCATAAGCTGGCGCGGGTTTTCAAAACGGGTGATGTCGCCAATTTCCGCGACCACCGTCGCCGCGATGATTGTATTCACGCCGCGCAACGCGCGCAGCGCGTCGACTACGGGAGAGAAACGCCAGTCTTGAACGGCTTCATTGATTGCCTGATCCAGCGTCGCGACACGCGTCTCCGCCTGATCGACAGCGCGCTTCAACTCCTCGTGTGAATCAGCATGCAAAAGTGACCCACTTGGGTGGGTTATGATCATCTAAAATTGACCCACCTGCATTGTTAACATCCGTGCGTTTTGGCGCGGAGGAAGAGCAGGTGTTACTGATGGAAACGGCA